>JACCDW010114441.1_pt1 | contig 18544 bp, 13 predicted proteins | sample 7449781 | NCBI WGS metagenome assembly JACCDW01 (sample SAMN15323449, study PRJNA562643) | freshwater metagenome | isolation source: river surface water | place: USA:Blue River Watershed | collected 2017-08-18
ATAACGACATTGCTGAAATCCTAAACTCCAAAGTGGAGGAAGCGTGATTCGACCAGTTATTGAAGTATATGATTCAATGATACCGGGAACGGTTGTATGATAAATGAAATAGTATACCATATCACCATCTTCTGCAGTAAATGATGCAAAACGATCATTGGATGCACCAAAATTGAAATGTGACTTATAGGAATTATCCATGAAGATTCCATACATCACTTTTGCTCCTTGGGATTCATGCAAACCAATATAAAATGGGGTTGACATGTAAATAGGATCAGCATTTGTTGGATATCCGAAATAGTCTGTATTCCAATGTGTGTAGCCTTCGCCTCTGCGATTGAGCCCCCCTGTTTTTTCACCCATGCCTATGAATTTCTCATCAGAGATAAGTTTCTTATATGTGGTAACTTCTTCGCCAATCCAAGATGTGCCGAATGCTGGTTCATCTTCATTGATGAGTATGCCGGACTTGGTGGTAAAGCGAATGCGAACAGGATTCTTTGTGATTGTGAGGAAAAGTGAATCTGTTTCAATGCTATATGCATCTTTTGTTTCGAAGGCTTTGAATGCTTTTGAGGGTAGTAGCTCCAAAACCTTTGCATAACTCAAAGTATCGGAAACACGATCCTTTTTTGTGAAATGCATTTTTATGATAGTTGGACTAAATACAGTTGCAATCAAAGTACCTTGTGCGGTTTTGATTTTAACTCCATGTTCAAATGATGTGATTGATTCAGCTTTTCCCATGGATTGATTCTTTTGATATACATCACCGGCGAAAGCAATCGAGCAAGAAAAAAGGAGTAAAAGTAATCTTTGTACCATAGCTCATTATTGAATTGTTAATCTATTTATAGTTTGACGATTATTCGCATTGTATTGTCATCATAAACATATTGTACTGCTTCAGCCAAATGTTCCGTAATGAAGATACCTCGTCCATGCTCTCTATGAATATATTCTGGCAATGTAGGATCTGGAATATTTGACCGATTAAATCCCGGACCTGAATCCTCGAAGATACATATCACTGAATGATCAAGTTTTGAGATGCCAATACGCACATGTGCATCATTGATTCCATGGCTTCCATGTTTGATAGCATTCGTCATCATTTCGGTGATGATAATGATAAGTGAATCGCGCTTTTCATCATCGAGGGATAGATATTCATCTAAGGAAAGAACATCATTTCTGATGATTCCTATCAATGAGAGTTCGGCTTCATATGACTTCGAAAATGTACACTCAATTGCCGATTGTGGAAATGCTTCTTTAGACATTTCACTCACCAATTCGAATGCTAATTCCACGATGTAATATTCTCCCAGAAACCTTACCATTTGGTGTGAAAATTCTTGGAGATGCAATGATGATTGTATTCAAAGTCTCAGTATTGAATTCAGATTTGAGTATATCCATAGCATTCTTAATGCGTTCTTTTGCCAATAAGCTATTATGATCGGACTTCCCAAGATCATCAATGAGTGGAATCATAGTTATGGGTTTACCTGCAATGAGTGCACTTTTCATCACTTGAATAACTGAGCGATCAATTATCGATAAAGAGCCTTTGTCAAAATCAGAGTAGCCTAGAATATACTCTGTCCGAGAATTATTGCTTTGTTGTTCATTGATATTTTCACGAACTAGGATTGGACGAATATACAATTCAATGCGAGATTTTGATGTAAGATTTGGCTCCAATTTCACAAAAGATTGAGCGATGAATTTTTGTGTTTCGATTGGGTCTGCAAATGATGGGCTGAATGAAAATGTAACATCAGGTTCTTCAATTGTCTTTGTTTTCACATTACCCAAACTTGCCATTCCGGCAATATTTGCACCGGTGATTGATGGCTCTGTGATAAGCCTGATAGATGTTTCTTGAAATACAATCTGTGTATCGACTCTCTTGTACATTGGCAAAGTACCATCAGCATGGGAAATAATCACCATGCCAGCTTCATTAAGTAATTCTGGATAGCGAAGCCCTTTTGTTTTGATGATGCGTGTATCGGTTTGTATCCTTCTTGCAGGATTGATCATTTGCAATCTCTGCTTTATATAATTAGCCCTAGCTTGTGCCAAATTCTCAGACTCTTCATCAGAAGCCATGGCAAGAATTCGTAGTGGCACATTGCTTTGTTTCATTGCTTGTTCAAGTAAGGTCTCTTCATGTGCATATTCAGTTATATGTTCTGAAGAGTTTTTCTCAAAAATATATATCGGCGCTATGGCTTTTGATTGAATCTCAATATTGCGTTCATAAGGATAGGGAATTGTGTCGCCGAATTCAACCATCGCATCATTCAAAAGCGCATGGAAATGCATGCTGAGAGCAATCTCAGGCTCTTTCTCTTCAATAGGTGGGGGTGGCGGAATCTCTATTCGCTTTTGAGGTTTTGGGGAGGCATATGAAAATCCGACACTTGCAATAAATCCACTCATATTCCAAGGATGATCAGGAATGAATGAGTTAAAGTATGTTCGATATGCAATGCTTGGGTTCAGCGAAATATACTCTTGCAACTTGAATTGATATTCTATTCCAATATTGGCAGACAATAATACTGAATGCAAATCTGAAATTTTCCCATCATATTGATTCATTTCTTTTGTGCCATTCAAAAAAGTAACATCATTCGGCTCAATGATTGTTTCTGTTTGATTAGCATTACTTGTAATAAAACTCGAAGCATTCAGACCCATGAATAATGAAATTGGAAATGTCGAATAATGTAGATGTAATCGAGGTTCCAAGCCAATCATCATTCCTGAAAGTGCAAGTGAATAATCAATCAATGCTGGAGTGACTGTATTGCCAGAAATGAAATTCCCCACAAATTCTCTTGAAGAAAAAGGTGCATTAAATCTGCTTATACTACCTTGAAGTGAACCTTGAAAAGAGAATTTGTCTTGTTTCGCTGGAGTATTTGTTCGTAATCCTATCATCAATTCAAATAGAGAACCTTGTGCATCTGGGTATGTTGTACAACATGTGTTCACAGATGGAATACCCGAAAATGAACCAGAATGGAATGAGATTCCACCACCAATTGACCCCACAATACGAAATGCACTATCAGTTTCAGATCCGAAGACATTCGAACCAATACATACATTTAGAAATACAAATATTGTAATGAAAAAATGCTTCATGATGATCGTAATTCTCTGAGTGCTTGCTTGATGATGATGTCTACAGTTGGTGATTCTTGAATGGTTTTCATTACTACCTTCACGGACTTTTCAGCTGCTGCTTTTTGATAACCTAGGGCAATCAATGCTGCGATGGCATCATATTGTAAAGATGATAATGGTGCCGAAGAATCATCATCAGATTCTTGAGCTTGCATTCCTGTGATATTCTGAATTTTGTCACGCAATTCAACAAGGAGCCTTTCAGCCATTTTTTTTCCAACGCCATGTAGTTGATTCAGAAATCTCACATCACCCTTGATGATTGCAGATTGCAATTCTTGAATCGTGACCGATGAAAGAATACCCAAAGCAGTTTTTGGACCAATACCAGAAATACCTGTCAGTAAATGAAAGGTTTCCCTTTCTGGTTTATCGATAAAACCAAAGAGCTGTACTTCAGTCTCTCTTGGAACTAATACAGAATATAGTCGAACAGCTTGATCAATATCCGGTAATGAAGAATAAGTGTGCATCGAAATGAATAAAGCATAACCAACTCCATGACAATCAACTATGATTTCAGTTGGAGTTTTTTCGATCAATATGCCACGAATTTGTGATATCATGAGTAACCTTTATCAAAAAAAAGGCGCAAAAGGGTTTGTCCTTTGCGCCTTGAGCAATCTATGGATTGATTACATATTCTTCAATAATTCACGAGAAATCACGATATGTTGAATCTCTGAAGTACCTTCATATATTTCTGTGATTTTTGCATCACGAAGCATTCTTTCAACTTGATATTCACGAACATATCCATAACCACCATGCACTTGAATTGCTTCGAGAGCAACTTCAACAGCAGCTTTTGAAGCTGATAGCTTTGCCATGGCAGCTTCTTTTACATAGCTTTCATGATTATCTTTAAGAACAGCGGCTCTCAAGGTGAGGAGTCTTGCTGCTTCAATTTTGACCGACATATCAGCCAATTTAAATTGAATTGCCTGAAGTTCACTGATTGGTTTACCAAATGCAACACGCTCTTTGGAATAGGCAACTGCTCGCTCAAAAGCTCCTTGTGCAATTCCTAATGCTTGTGCAGCAATTCCGATTCGACCACCATTCAAACTTTCCATTGCGATCTTGAATCCACCACCTACACCACCAAGAATTGCATCTTGATGAACGCGTACATTGCTAAGAGCAATAGAACAAGTGTCACTTGAACGGATACCTAATTTGTCTTCTTTCTTCCCTGGTTCAAATCCGGGAGTAGTGCGCTCAATAATAAAACAGGTGATGCCTTTGTGTTTCTTTTCTCTATCTGTTTGTGCTAGCACCAAATAGATGTCGGCTGAAGTACCATTTGTAATCCAATTCTTCATACCATCAATCACCCAATGATCGCCATCCTGTTTTGCTGAAGTATGTTGATGAGTTGCATCGGAACCAGCTTCCGGTTCACTCAAGCAAAATGCGCCAAGTTTTTCGCCTGTTGCAAGTGGACGAAGATATTTTTCTTTTTGTTCAGGAGTGCCAAATGTTTCGAGTCCCCAGCATACCAGAGAATTATTGACGCTCATAATAACCCCGCAACTGGCATCAACCTTGGAGATTTCTTCCATTGCGATTACATAGCTCACGGCATCAAGTCCGCTTCCGCCATATTCTGGAGAAACCATCATGCCCATGAATCCCAATTCACCCATTTTCTTAACGATTTCTGCTGGGAATGTTGAATGTTCATCACGCTCGATGGCTGTTGGTGCAATTTCAGACTGCGCAAATTCACGGGCAGTTTGACGAATCATCTCATGTGTTTCACTGAACTGATAGCTGAACATATGAATATCAAGTAGTTGTGGAGATAAATAGTTCTAATTAAGTGTCGCAATTTACGAAGAAATTGGCTTGCTTTTGACCTCAAAATAGGGTTATGTGGACAAATAGTTCCTTGTCTGAAATTATTGCTTGTTTTTTTTTCTTTATGGCCTGAATTCTTGTTCGTAACTTGAGGTCTAATGCGTCGAAATGACCATCACCATATTCAGTAACATTACCTATCGGTGTCATATATGAAGCTGTTTTTCACGCTTTTTCTCGGAATCGCACTTCTTCTTCCTTCATTCTCAACGAATATTGTGGCTCGTGAGAAAGAAAAAGAGGGTAATCCACTTGAACGATTCAAGTTTTTTCATGCTCGTAGAGCATTTCCATTTGATGATATACCTCGTGATTTATTGGGTAAAGCCAAGAGTCACATGAATTCGATGATAGAAAAAAAGGGTGGAGCCAAGCTTCTTGCTGCTCAACCCGAATGGAAATTACTAGGTCCAACAAGTGTTGGAGGTCGTATCCGTTCTGCTTCGGTTCATCCCACAAATCCAGATATCGTGTATGTGGGCGCCGCTAATGGCGGTGTTTGGAAAACTACAAATGGTGGTTATCTCTGGGAACCATTGATGGATTTTGAAAATTCGAGTTCTATGGGACAAGTGGTAATCGACCCAAATAATCCCAGTACAATTTATGCTGCAACCGGTGAAGATCGAGGTGGTAGTTATGGATATCCAGGTTCTGGAATTTACCGCTCAACTGATGAAGGTCAATCTTGGAAATTGATTGGTCTTGCAACTGTTGGATCATTCATGAGCTTTAAAGTACATCCTCTCAATTCAAATATTCTCTATGCAGGTGGGATGAATGCAAATGCTGGGTTTTATCGCTCAACAGATGCAGGTGCAACATGGGAACGCACATATTCAAAAGGTGTTCGCGATATCAGCATCAATCCCAAAAATGTAGATGAACTGCTCATTGGATCTCCAGGAAATGGCGTATATAAATCTATTGATGGTGGAAAGACTTTCACCTATTCTGAAATTCCGGGTTATGGAGAAGGGGATAATCCTGATAAAGCAAAGTTTGGACATATCACAGTTCAAATGGCTCCATCTGATTCCAAAATAGTATATGCTCTCTTTGAGGATGGTGAAACAAGAGTAGGTTCGATAGTTAGATCTACAGATGGTGGCGAAACATGGGTTCCTTGTTTTGATGATGATGGTACATTCTTCAATAGTCAAGGTAGCTATGATATCTACATTACTGTTCATCCATCCAATCCCAATATTGTATTGGCAGGCGGCATAGATGTGTATAGAACTTCCAATGGTGGAAATTCTTGGGATAATATCACAAGAGTTTATACAGGTGGTAATCAGCATCCAGATCAACATTGCGCTACTTTTGCTCCATCGAATCACAAGATTGTTTATGCAGGAAATGATGGTGGCATGATGAAAAGCGAAGATGCCGGAGAAAATTGGGAAACAATCAATAATCAACTTGCAATTACACAATATCATGCATTCGGGATTGATCAGAGCCAGCCTGCAATGGCATATGGTGGAGCGCAAGACAATGGAACAACAGCAGTGAATTCTGCTGGGTATGGAGATATTGTTGGAGGAGATGGCGGATTCACAATGGTTGATTTCGTGAATCCAAATACAGTCTATGCTTCCACACAGAACGGAAATATGTATCGTGTTTCCGTAAATACAAGACAAGTAAGCAGAATTGGTGCATCAATTCCCACAGATGATGCAACGCTGTTTATCGCACCAATGAATATGGACCCGACCGATTCAAAAACACTCTATCAAGGTAGAACTTCGGTATGGCAGTCCACTAATCAAGGGCAAACTTGGCTAAGCATCTCACCAAAATTCTCTGAGAAGATTTCTTATGTTGGTGTTTCACCATTGCGTCCTGAGTTCATTGCAGCAGGAACTGAAAAAGGGAATATCCATGTCACAACAGATATGGGTGAGACTTGGACTAATGTCACACAGAATGGTTTACCAACACGTTATATCACTGATATTGAATTTTCTCGTGAGCAAGAGAATACATTTTATATCACTCTTTCCGGTTATTATACCTCGCATGTCTATAAAACAACTGATTTTGGTAAGACATGGAAAAGCATCAGCGATCAATTGCCTGATATATCCGCAAATGCGATTGTCATTCATCCTGATAATGAAAATATTCTCTTCGTTGGAACAGACATAGGCGTCTTTGCAACCTATAATGGTGGTACTTCATGGGTGCCATTCGGTACAAAATTCCCAAGCACTGCAATATTGGATATGGGAATCTATGTTGGAAAAGGTACTGCTAATGATCCAATGACATTGAGAGTTGCCACTCATGGTCGTTCAATGTGGGAAGTGGCTCTTCCAGAAGATCCAATTGATGCTCCTGAAATCGTGAATCCAATTGGTGCTGAAAATTATCTTGGTGGTACAAATCAAAAAATCACATGGTATGGATTTACTCCTCCTGTAAAGGTTGAATATAGCGTTGACAATGGTTCCACTTGGAATATACTTTCTGATAAAGCAAATGGAAATGAGTTACGCTGGAATATCCCAACACGATTCAGTCAATATGCCCGCATTCGCATTTCATCCGTAGATAATCCAAATCAAACTCGCACAACACGCACATTCACAATCAGTGAATTCAAGAAAGGATCAATATCGCAAGCTTCTGCCGTTGCTCATTTGCCTTATGGTTTATGTTATGATGGCAAAGGTGGTTTATGGACAACAAGTTTCAGTGATAATTTCTTGTATAAACTCAATGCAAAAACACTTGTGATTGAGAAGAAGATTAAGATGAGCGAAGGCGATAGTTTATTCTCCGATATCACAATGGATAGAGAAGAAGGTGTATTCTATGTACATCGCTTGAATTCCACTTCCAGTGGATCTGGAAGCCGTATAGTGAAAGTTGATACAACAGGTAAAGTCTTGCGTACATTTACCTCGCCTGCAAGAAGTTATGGACTTGGTTTGGAATTTGTTGACGGCAAACTACTTGCTTCAGAGCGTGATGGAAAACAATTGATTTATACAATTGATATTCAAACTGGTAAGGCAATTGATTCAGCAAATAATCCTTATCGCTTAACATATGGTCCACGCTGTTTGGCTTATGATGGTTCGGAGCACTTGTATCAAATATGTACTTTCTTCCCAGGTGGGGGAGCACTTTCTGCGGTGCATGCAATCAAATTCTCTAAGAATAATTTGAGCAAGGAATTGGATAGAATTGATATTGAAGGACCAAATGGTTTATTAAATTTGCGCGGAATAGAATATGATCCCGAGGATAAAAATCTCTGGGTGAGTGCTTATGATGGTGCCATTTATAAGATTGCAGGTTTTGAGACAAAAACGATTAGCTCAGTTGATGAAGGAGTTATGGGTCTGAATGCAATTATCAATGCGGATATCTATCCCAATCCGGCAACTGAAACTGCATTCCTTACATTCACTTTGCCGCTCGGTTTGAGTGAAGCCAAAGTTGAACTGTATGATATTTATGGCAATAAAGCACTTTCACTGTTCAATGGTTATGTAGAGCCAATGTCACTGAAAACCCTTTCATTTTCTGTGAAAGATTTGACATCCGGAATGTACTCTTTGATTATCTCATCAAAAGATGGACTCATCAGAACATCAAAGAGTATCAGCATTCAGCGATAAGAGAGCGTAAACAATGAAGCCCTCAAGAGACAGATCTTTTGAGGGCTTTTTTGTTTCCTGTAACATAAGTTAGTTACATCGTTCAAATTCCAAATACAGATTTGGCGATATGATATGTTTGAACATGGGCATCCACAGTATGTTCAATTGGCTTGCTATATCCACCTCCAAGAGCCAAAGAAACTGGAATTCCTTCTCTTTTTGCCCATTCAAATACCATCTGATCTCTTTCGGCCAAGCCCTTCATAGTGAGAGATAATCTTCCCAAAGAATCAGTTTCAAGTGGATCCGAACCACCTAAATAGAATGCTATATCCGGTTTATGTTCGGTAAATTTTGGTAGATAAGATTTCAAGATCGTGCAATACTCATCATCTCCAACACCATCCTCTAATTCGATATCAACAGTGGAAGGCACTTTTATGAATGGATAATTCTTTCTTCCATGCATGCTGAAAATATAGATCTGAGGAAGATCACCAAGAATCGCACTATTACCATTGCCCTGATGTACATCCACATCAATGATTGCAATGCGATTAACTTTCCTTGCATTCAATAATCGAAGTGAAGCAACTGCAATATCATTGAATACACAAAATCCTTCCCCAGCATCAAATAATGCATGATGTGTGCCACCCGCAAGATTTCCGGAGATACCTTCCTCAAGAGCAATTTCTGATGCAGAAACCGCCCCACCAACTGTTGCAAGTGAGCGTTTCACAAGACCATGTGTCAATGGAAATCCGATTCTTCGCACAATCTTTGGATCGAGAGTTAGATCGCAAACTGAGGCAACATACTTCGGATCATGTGCAAGAGTCAATTCATTAGGAGAAAAAATGGGTGATTCAGCTAATTCAGAATGGTCGAGGATATTTCTATCCAATAATGCATCTCTGATCATTCTATACTTGGACATTGGAAATTTATGTCCATCTGGAAGGGGAATAGTATATGTATCAGAATAAAATACCTTCATGCTTCAATTGTTAGGAGAATAAATGCGTTTTTGAAGCAATAATATATTCCACTGATTCTTAGCACAAGCTTGTTCATAAATCATGCTGTCCACAATTCTGCGCATGAGCTCAATGCCAAGTCCACCATAAGAGTAATTCTGAAAATATGATCTCATATCGGGAGATTTCACGGAATTGGGGTCGAATGTCTTAGCATTATCTTTGATTTCTATTCGGCAAATTCCATTTGAATATTCTGCATTAATTATCAATTGAGATGCATGTAATTTTTGTCCGTGAAGAATGATATTCGAACATGCTTCATCAACTGCAAGACATAATGATTGAGCATTAGTTGAATCCAATCCCTGAGATGTTAATTGTTCAAATACAAATGCACGAATGCCGCTCAATTCTTCCAATGACGCATTTACTGAATATCTTCCTGGTTCCAACATTGTCATGATTTACCACCATTTCCGAAGAGAGACAATGCTATTTCTTCATTTTCAACAATGCGATAGAGCATCGGAAAACCAAGTAAATCAAAAATGGTGAATACAGGTTTTTGCATGGAACAAAATACAAGGTCGCCGCCATGCTTTCTGATTGCATCTATATGCTTCATGAAAATCCCCAAGCCTGCACTACTGATATATGTTAATTGCGAACAATCAATAATGATATTATAAATGGTATCAGCTAGTGTACTTTGTATTTCTTGATCAAGTATATGTGATGTGGATGCATCAAGATAACCATGCAATGAGAGTATTCTACCTTTATCAAAGGCATGTACTTCTATTGAAAATGCTTGTTGTGTTTGCATCAAATTCATTCCTCTAATGTGTAGGTGAGGAAATACGATGAACTGCACATGAAGTTACATGTGCTTAGAATATGACAGGATATAATGCTGGATTAACTTCATGCATCATTGCATAAACTGTTTCAACAATATGCTCTGCTTCAGCTTTAGACCAGAAATTTCCATCTGTTCCATATGCAGGACGATGTTCTTGGGATGCTAAAGTAATTGGCTTTGAATCGAGATAAGCATATCCACCTTGCTTTTCGAGTACTTCTTGCATCATATATGCAGTGGTGCCACCGGGAACATCCTCATCAAAGAAGAGAATGCGATTTGTTTTCTTGAGTGATTCCACGATCTTCCCAGAAAGATCGAATGGTAGGAGTGTTTGAACATCGATGATTTCCACATCAATATTCAACTGAGCTAATTGCTCAGCAGCTTCGATTGCTATTCTGCAGCATGCACCATAGGTCACTAGGGTAAGATCATTTCCTTTTCGAAGTACTTCAGGCAATCCAAGCGGAACTGTATATTCTCCCATATTTGATGGCATTGCTTCTTTGAGTCTATACCCATTCAATACCTCAATTATAAGACCAGGTTCATCTGACTGCAAGAGTGTTGCATACATACCTGCTGCTTGTGTCATATTTCTTGGCACACATACATGAATTCCGCGGACAAGATTAATAATACCCGCCATTGGACTTCCACTATGCCACACACCTTCGAGTCTATGTCCACGCGTACGAATGATTGCAGGTGCTTTTTGTCCGCCACGCGTTCTCCATTGAACAGTGGCCAAATCATCGCTCATCAATTGCAGAGCATAGAGAAGATAATCTAGATATTGAATTTCAATTATAGGCTTGAGTCCTCGCATTGCAAGACCAATACCCTGACCAAGTATCGTCGCCTCACGAATTCCGGTATCTGAAACACGCAAAAGACCATATTTAGCTTGTAATCCACTAAATCCTTGATTAACATCTCCCAATTGACCAACATCTTCGCCAAATGCCACAATACGTGGATCTTTATTCAGATGATAATCAAAGCATGCATTCATGATTTCTGAACCATTTACAAGTTGTGATTGCGCATCAATATGTGCAGGAATGTGTTGAACATTGAATGCCGATTCAGAACTTTCGCTGAATAAATGAGAAGAATAGCGTTCAGTTTGAATTTCATTGAGTGCTTTCTTCCATGAGATTAGTGCCTGCCTTGCAGGTACATTCATGTTGCGCGTAGCTAACAATGCTTTATGAACAATGCCCATGATATCTCTACGGAATGGCTCTCTGATTGTTTTGAGCATAGAAAGCAATTGTTGCAATTCCTGCTTGATATCTTGTTCATTACATTCATGCATCAAATTTTCTAAGATTTGAGATGCATTTGTCAAATCACTCAGAATCGGCTCTTGATATGCTTTCCATGCTTCATCGCGCCAAGATTTCACTCTCTTGATTGCATCGTGCTCGATCTTTTCGATCTCTTCAGATGTGAGGATATTATGACTCATCAGCCATTCTTTCATCCGAGTGATGCCATCAAAATCCTGTTCCCATTGCAATCGTTCTTTTGATTTATAGCGCTCATGACTTCCGGATGTGGAATGTCCTTGTGGCTGAGTAACTTCGATTACATGAATGATTTGAGGAACATGCTCTTTTCTAGCAGTTTCTCCGGCTTTCGCATAAACTTCAATAAGCGCTGGATAATCCCATGCTTTTACCGTATGAACATCATATCCATCTTTGCTACCTGGCTTTCTTTGGAAACCAGATAATAATTCACCTACATTCGATTTGGTCATCTGAAATTCATTCGGTACTGAAATTCCATATCCATCATCCCAAATGGAAATAACTGCGGGTGAGCGAAGCACTCCGATTGCATTTACTGATTCCCAAAACATACCTTCGGCAGCACTTGCATTTCCAATTGTTCCCCAAGCAACTTCATTCCCTTTATTGCTGAATGTACTCATGTCCTTTAAAACATCGATAGATCGATAAAGTCTTGACGCATATGCCAATCCAACAAGTCTAGGCATTTGCGAGCCGGTTGGAGAAATATCAGCTGAAGAATTATATTGATCAATGAGTGTTTTCCATGAACCATCTGTATTCAATGAACGAGTGGCAAAATGACCATTCATTGATCTTCCTGCTGATGCAGGTTCTAAATCAGGATCGGGAATGGCATATAATTGTGCAAAGAATTCTTTGACAGATGACATGCCGAGTGCAAACATGAATGTTTGATCTCTATAGTATCCTGATCTGAAATCTCCTTTATGAAATGCTCTAGACCAAGCCAATTGCGGAAGTTCTTTTCCATCTCCAAAAATTCCAAATTTCGCTTTACCAGAGAGAACTTCACGTCTGCCGAGTAGAGAAGCTTGTCTGCTTTCAATTGCCAAAGTCAAATCTCTGATTAACTCTTCTCGATTTAATGGTAGAGTAACTTTGGATGATTTTTTTCCGGATTTGGATGACGATGTATTTTTAGATGCCATGATTGCCAAAAGTAGAGATTTCAAAGATTGGCAAAGATACGGTCTATGCAGTGCATAACCAAAGCTGTGAATAAGCTCTTTTACAGAACAGAAGATTGATCAAAAAGGCGAGTTTTACAAAGATTATCCAAATATTGCTGGAAAGGGTTTTGTGAAAATTCGGAAAAAACCTATCTTTGTTTTCCCTCAACTGCGGAAGTGGCGAAATTGGCAGACGCACCATCTTGAGGGGGTGGCGCCTTCACTGGCGTACGGGTTCAAGTCCCGTCTTCCGCACATTTAGAGCTCCAATCATTGATTGGGGCTTTTTTATTTTCCATTGGAAACACTTAATGCGGTTATTGTCGCAGTTAAAAAGCAAAGGATGGTCACCACACTAAAGGCCATTAGTAACCAATTTATTGGAGTTTCCATAATCCATGGAAATGAATCTGAATAGATGATTCGAATGAGATGGGAAATCCCAGAACCACATAGAATACCAAGTAAACAGGCTATCATAGCAAATATGAGATGTGGTATTGCAATGAATCCTCTTCCGGCACCAAGAGTCTGTAGAATAAACCACTCTGCAGGACTTTGAAGCAATTCTGCGCGAAATACATAGGATAAAAAGCCCAAAAACAAAATGAAAATGCCTGTTGCACCTGCAAGTCCAAGTGTTAATACTATAGAGCTTCTTGCAAATACTGATCCGGCGGCTTTTGCATTAAAGATAGTTTGTTCAACGATCTCTTTTTGCCTTAGGTCTGCCAATATAAAACTTACAGTTTGATGAGTGCAATATTCGGGTTTGAGTGAAAAGTTGAGTGACCATTGAAATGGACTATCAGTGAATAATGCATCTGTATCTTCACCCAATTCTTTTTCAAATTCAATTCTAGCAAGTGCAGGAGAAATTACCTTTAGTTGTTGAATTTGCTCATAACCTTTCAGTGATTGCGCTAATGAGAAGATTCGTGAAGTATCAATATCTTTTCTGATCATCACGGTAAGTTCAAGATTAGAGGCCAATCTATCTTGCTCTTTGGCTAGACCAAAATATGCTATAACAGCCCAAGCAGTTGTGAGGCATAGTATAATGGAAATCATGAGAATGCGCAGAAAAGGAAGTAATCTCCTGCGAATCAAAGTGCCAGCTCTATGAAAATAATATTCACTGCTCATGATCTTTTATCAAGCCCATTCAAATGAATTTCGAATCCTCGCCATATCATAACCCGCTCCAATTGCCGCAATTAGTTTTATTCTAGCCTTTTGTCCATTTAAATAGTCAGCAAAAATGATGCCTGCATCGTATAAATGTTTGCCAGCTCCTTCATATGCATAAATATGTTCGATTCTGCCGACTGGACATCGCGATGTTAAGACAGTAGGAATACCCTGGGCTACTGCTTTTTTGAGTGCGTAAAAAACAGGGGGTGGGACATTCCCCACACCAAAAGCTTCTATCACAATCCCAGATACACCATGATGTAAGGCGCATTCTATGAGCATTGCATCCATTCCTGCATAACATTTAAGCAATGGAATATTTCCAGGCAATTGTTGAACTTCAAAATACTCTCTTCGAACAGGTTTGCGATACATCATTACAGTGCCATTAACAAGACGGCCAATAGGTCCAAAATCAAAGCTTGCAAATGTATTTAATTGATTTGTATCTGTTTTTGTGGCTTCGGATGCCGCATTGATCGTATCACCCAAGCAGAGAAGAACACCATAACCCACTGCTTCTTTACTGCCTGCAAGGATCAATGCATCTCGAAGATTGCGCGGACCGTCCCAATCTGGTTCGCTGGAATTTCGCATTGCTCCAATCACAATTATCGGTTTATCTGTTTGAACTGTACAGTCGAGGAAATATGCTGTTTCTTCCAGAGTATCTGTGCCATGTGTAACAATGACACCTTGAAAATCATCTCTTTGTATGTATTGATTGATCTGCTTAGACAAAGACAACATAATATCTGGTGTCATATGTGGACCTGGATATTGACCGAACTCAATCACTTCGAATTCTGCCAAATCATGAATGTCGCTAATGGTATCAATGATTTGTGTAGCTGAAAGGGCGGGCACTATACCCCCAAACCCTTCATCCACACGCATGGAGATTGTTCCACCGGTAAAAAAAATCGCAATTCTAGGTTTCATAAGGGAAAAGGAAGAAAATTCAGATTATACTGCTTCAAAAATACAAATACCATGTCTTTATTCTCATTTTGGCCATATTTCACTAACTTGCAATGGGGTAGATTCAATGGAACCCGAAACAAAGGGCTTTCTGTTGTGTCATTGTAATAACAACACATTCGCAGCGCAATCATGCATTCAATCAATACTCGTTTATTTGGCATCATATTTTTATTGCTAGGCACTTTTGCCTTGCAGAGCATGACTGCACAAGAAAAAGACAGTAGGGGGAAAGACTTTTGGTTTACTTTTATTCCAAATTTGCATGTTAATAGCCCAACTACGGACTCACTCTACATTTATATAGCCGCATCAGAACCTACCAGCGGTCGACTTCGATACAAAGGTAGAAATGGTAATTGGCAAAATGTGGATTTTACAATAACTGATCCTGCTATTGTATTTACTCATAGAGTTCATTGGTTGCAATATGAATTGCAGGGGATAAATCCTTCAGGTGGTCAAGCTTCATCCAATGATCAAGAGCAGAGAGTTGCTGAAAATGTATTTCATGTGACTGCAGATAAAGAAGTAAGTGTGTATGCGCTCAATCAAGGATCAACTACAAGTGATGCTTTCTTGGTTCTGCCAACAGATGCCCTTGGTGAAGATTATTATGTTTTATCGTATAATTCCGATAGACAGGGGGGTGGAATTATTCCCAATAACTCTTCTACACCTTCAGAATTTGCTGTTGTTGCAACAGAAGATGGTACTGACATAACTATTAAACCATCAGTTCCAACAGCAAGAAATGGAAGCTCAAATATCATTTTGGCTCGATTAGATCAAGGTCAATCTTTATTGGTGCAAGCAGATTTAACTGCAGGTGATGGATCTGGTGATTTGACGGGTTCAAGAGTTCAAGCAAATAAACCAATTGGATTATTTGCCGGTCAGCAAAGAGCAAGGATACCAATCAAGAATGATCAATTGACTTCAAGAGATCATATAGTGGAGCAATTACCAAGTGTCGATACTTGGGGAAGGACTGCGATCGTGGTTCCATTTCCACGCCCATATAATGCTACCAATCAATCACAAGATATTTATAGAGTGATTGCAGGCTATGATAGCACTGATATTATGATCAATGGTATTAAAACTACTACACTTTCCAAAGGTGGGATTTATCAATCGGTTTTGACCACTCCGCAAGTGATTTCTTCCAATAAGTCCATAATGGTTGCTCAGTATAAAAAAACTTCAGGTACCACCAATTCATCCAATACAGATTATAATGGCGATCCAATGATGATGCTTGTTCCGCCAAGTGATCAATTTCAAGACAATTATCGTTTTGTGAGTATTCAAGCCGTGAATTATGCTAATGGCTTTTTATATGAACAAGGATATGATGAACAATGGATAACTATTGTAATGCCGAATTCTGCAGTAGCAAGCACAAGATTGGATGGTCAATTGATTGGCTCTATTCCTGGTTTTGCAGCAACCGTTATTCCAGGTACCAATTTCTCATACACTTGGCTTCGTGTGACTGACGGAGTGCATACAGTCAACTCGAATGAAAGAGTTGGGATTTATGTATATGGCTATGGTCGAGCAAACTCATATGGGTATGTGGGAGGCATGAGCTTTAGAAGTTTCGATTTTAATCCACCACAAATCACAGGTAATCAGAATTGCAATGGATTTATTGGTTCAGTCTATGATACAGTGGCAGGGGATTCTCGAATTTATGAAGTATATAAAGAGCCAAACAGTGAGAAAAATATTAAAGATTTTACATATAGCTTTACACCTCCTCAGGACTCAGTTTCATTTATTGCTACTCTTCAAGATCCATATCAGGATGGTGCAATAACTGTAACAGCAATTGATTCTGTGAAACAAAAAACTACTTTGCCAATCCGCATCAAAGGGTTTACTGTTTCTAGTCCATATAAAATGCAAAACAATGATTCTATTCAAATATTCAATGAGAAAACTCCTCTCGGAAAACAATATTGTTTTTTTGTGACTCTTGAGAATTATGGAAGCTTTGATCAAATAGTAAAAATTTACCTTTCGAAGGGAGCTGCTAGTCAATTTACACTTTCGAGTCCGCAGACAATTACTCTAAAACCAAAACAACAATTTACATATCAATTTTGCAATAAAGCTCTGACTGAAGGTGTAACTGTTGATTCTGTATTCATAGAAGATGGATGTTCCACAAGGGCTATGGCAACGATAAGTTTAAGTGTATATGTTGACAAATTGAAGCCTACAATAACAGCCCTTCCAGATTCATGCAAAACATGTCATTATATTCTTATTGCAGATTCCACTCCAACAGATGGAGGCTTGAAAGAGGTCATTGTTTCGCAATCTTCAAATATTAATAGTCAAAATGCATTCCCGAATACTGATGCTGTCCGTGCATTGAATCTTTGTGTGCAGGATATGTACAAAGATGCTTTTTATGAAGTACAAGCAGAAGACAAAAATGGTAATATTACTTTCTATAAAGATACAATTCCGGGATTTACTATCTCTTCCGTATCGCCTGGTACAAAACTCAAAAATCTTGGTGGAATTGCTATCGGTTCTGTGATATGCGATAGCATTGTCTTGGTGAATAGAGGCTTATACGAGCAAATTGTAAATGAAGTGAATTTTGCACGCAATGTACGATATAGCATTCCTCGCTCAATTCTTCCTTTACGCATGGCACCTGGCGATACTGCTATTATCCCAATTTGTTATGCACCCATTGAAATTATCGATACTGTCTATGAAACAAAGCGCGATCGTGACACTGTATCGATTGGAAGAGATTGCATTACCATGCCATTTTATTATGAGGCATTTGGTGTGGAAGATTCACTCATTGCAAATGGTAAATGCCAAGTAACAATCAAGAGTGCAATTACTGATTTGGCCCTAAAGCGTATCTCAAAACTCACTATACAGCCACATCCAATTTCCATTGCTTCGAATCAATCTCGGATTACATTCTCATTACAAGAATCAAAGAATACGGAGATTTCTTTGGTGCAATTCATGACTGGTCAGAAACAACAGATATTTGTATTATCGAATGCCCCAAGTGGTGACTATTCAATGACGCTCAATGCGAATGATTTGAATCCAGGTGGATATATGCTCATTATTCAAGCAGATGGTGAGCGTGAATCACTACCCATAATCATTCAAGAGTAAATCGGTCAGTGAAAAGTAATGGCTAAGAAAAAGAATAGATTGAACAGAAATACATGGTGGATTGCATCATCCATTGGAATAGTCATTGTGATATTTCTCTCGATTATGTATTTGTTCTCTCATATTCCAATTTCAAAACCAATTGATATAAAGCTCAAAGATTCATCGCTAT
>JACCDW010115977.1_pt1 | contig 18542 bp, 17 predicted proteins | sample 7449781 | NCBI WGS metagenome assembly JACCDW01 (sample SAMN15323449, study PRJNA562643) | freshwater metagenome | isolation source: river surface water | place: USA:Blue River Watershed | collected 2017-08-18
GAGGCGAGATCCATTTCGCCAAGGTATAGCGTGGTGACAAACGAAACCGGCACACTGCCCGCCGCCAGCGTGCCGACGATGCGCCAGTCAATGTTGCCGAGCTTGCCATGTGCGAAGATGCCGGCAGTCTTGGTGATGCTGGCATAAAGGAGATCGGTGCCCACGGCGACTGCCGCTTTGACGTTGAAAAACAACAACAAAATCGGGGTCATGAGGGAACCGCCCCCGACTCCCGTCAACCCTACCAGCCATCCGACGACGAATCCGGCAATGACATAACCTGGCTCAATAGACATAGTGACTCTCCCAAAAGAGCGGGCACTATATCAGCAGCCTTAGCACCAAACTAAAGGTTTAATGCTTTCGATTAGATTGATTTGTTATAAAGATATGATGATCAGGGAGCCAGCCGCTCGACCTTCCAGTGCTCGCCCGCCTGCAGCGTGTACTCGAAGCGATCGTGCAGGCGATGTTGTCCGCCCTGCCAGAATTCGATCTGATGAGGGCGCACGCGATAGCCACCCCAGAACTCGGGCAACGGAATCTCACCCTGCTCGAACTTGCGGCTGATGGCATCAAACTGCTGCAACAGCACTTCTTTGGAGACCAGCGGACGACTCTGTGCGGATGCCCAGGCGGCCAACTGGCTTTCACGGGGACGCGACAGGAAATACTGCAGCGATTCGGCGGCACTCACCTTCTCGACGACTCCACAGATCTCCACCTGCCGCTCTATGGCGTGCCATGGAAAGTGCAGACTGATCTTGGTATTGCAACTGATCTCGCGCGCCTTGCGGCTCTCGTAGTTGGTGAAGAAAGTGAAGCCTTTATCATCCACTGCCTTGAGCAACACGATGCGCTGACTCGGCTGTCCATCGCGCGCCACGGTCGCAACCGTCATCGCGTTGGCATCAGGAAGCCCCATATCGATCGCTTCCTGCATCCAGCGTGCAAACAGCTCAAGAGGGTTTTCGGTGAGATCATCGTGGTGCAGTCCACCCTTGAGATACTCGCGGCGTATTGCTTTGAAATCCATACTGCTCAATCCTTGCGGTAATTACGTTCTAGCGGACGAACTCGCCGTATTCCCAAACCTGCTCGCGGATAGTGCCGCGAGGATAGTAGAAAGTGCCTGGCCCGTGCTTGTCATTGGCGAAGAATCCACCGACGTACTTCTGACCGTCCGGCCATCGGTAAGTTCCTTGTCCGTGGAAGAAGTCATCCCGGAAATCTCCGGTGTAATTCTCGACATTTTCGGAAAGCCAGAACTCCGTGTACTTGTTCTCTGTCCAGTCCTGCACACCAAAAAAGTATGAGCCGCGACCGTGGCGCTTATTGTCTTTCCACTCCCCGATGTACAGATCGGCCTTGCCGTTGAAGTAGGTGCCACGTCCACTCTTTACGCCGGCTTCCCAGTTGCCATCGTAATACGCGCGCTCGGTGAACGACACCAGTTCGGTCAGTTTGCCATTGCCGTGGTACAGGCCGTCCTTGAAATTGCCGCGATAGGTGTTGGTGCCAAATGTCGTTTTTATTTCCAGCGTGCCATAACCGTTGACACAATCGCCATAGATGCACTGTCGGCTGAGCTCGCGCACCTCCCCTTCAGTCGTGCTGCCTTGTGCATGCACTGCATTGCTCACCAGCAGGATGAACAGTGTGGCAATGATTCTCTTCATGATGATCTCCTCAATACCCGATCAAAATTCTTTCAGCTGAAACTGTTCAGCCTATATGACGCAGCACGGTCAGCGGGCTGGTGTTGACCACCTTGCGCGTGGCCACCACACCGAGCATTGCAATCACCAGCATGCCCAGCACCGGCCCTGCGAGCCATACCCAATAGTGCAACGCAAATTCCTGCTGGAACACGCGCGTTTGCAGGTAGTAAAGACTCGCCTCGGCACCGACAGTGGCAATGACGCCAGCCACCAGGCCAATCGTAGCGAACTCGATAAACAGGCTGCTCAGGATCAGTTTGCGGCCGGCGCCAAGTGTACGCAGGATGGCGTTCTCGCGAAAGCGCTCATCCAGTGTCGCCGTCACGCAGGCCAGCATCACCAGCGCACCGCAGGCGAGCACCAGGAAGGCGATCAGCTCGATGGCCGAAGTCACCTGCGCGATGATGGTCTGAATCTGTTCGATCAGGGCGTCGATCTCGAGGACAACGATAGTGGGGAACAACGCCAGCAGACCGTTGATCAGCGCCTTCTGCTCCTGCTCCATCAACGCAGTAGACAGATACGTACCACCCAGACCATCCAGCGTGCCCGGCGAGAAGATCACGAAGAAATTCGGTTGCATGTTGTCCCAGCGCACCGTGCGCAGGCTCTGCACCCGTGCCTCGATCAAACGCCCCTGACCGACATCGAACTCGATGAGATCACCGAGCGCGGCGCCAAGACGCTCTGCGTAATCCTGCTCCAGCGACACAAAGCCGGGCTGTGGATTCTCACTCCACCACTCCCCTTCTACTACCTGATTGTCCTTCGGCAAGTCACTCGTCCAGGTGACCTGGCGGTTGCTCACGCGCCGCGGCCCGCCCTGACGCTCGCCGTCTGCACCAGAGGTAGCGCCATCGGCGGCATCACCGGTGTCGCGATCGGCTGCCTCAAAGTCCTGATCTGCGCTTCCAGAGTCGGCACTGCGCTCGGTCACGTTGCTCTGCTCTTCGTCATCATCCCAGCTTGGGTTCGGCTCTTCCCCGTTGATGCGCGTGATTCCAGCGCTCATCATCGGGAAGAACTGGTTCGGCTCCACGCCGTTTTCCCTGAAGAAGGACTCGATGCCCGCCACCTGTGGCTCGGTCACGTTCATCAGAAAGTGATTGGGTGTATTTTCCGGTAACTGAGCCTGCCAGTCGGCGATCAGATCCGTGCGCAACAAGGTCAGAATCAGCAGCGACATGATGGTCAGCGAGAACACCAGCACCTGCAGAATATTCTGCTTGCGGCGACGCTTGGTGGCCGACATGGCCAGCTTCCAGGCGCTGCCAGCCTTCATGCCGACACTATTGCTGGAATGCAGCAGCAGCCAGGAAATTCCCGACAGCACCAGCACCACGCCCGCCACTGCCAATACGATGATGCTGGTGAGCAGCACATCCTGGCTGTACCAGAGCATCAGCACCAGCGAACCAGCCAGTCCGATGCCATAGGGCAGGCGGGCGCTCAGGCTGTTGTCGTCCAGATCCTTGCGCAGCACGCGCAACGGTGACGTCTTGTGCAGCGCCAGCAGCGGCGGCAGCGCGAAGGACAGCAGGCAGATGATCGCCGTCGTCGAGCCGATGATATAGGGAGTGACTCCAGCTGGCGGCAAGGTGATCGGAATCACCGACGCAAGTGCCTGCAGGATCAGCGCATGAATCGCCCAGCCCAGCACCGAGCCGACCACGATGGCAATCACGCCCAGCACGATCTGAATACTGAGATAGATCGACATGATCTGGGACGAGGTGCAGCCGAGGGTCTTGAGAATGGCCACGTAGTCGAAATGCCGTTCGCTGTAGCGGCGGGCCGTCAGCGCAATCGCCACGCCAGCGAGCAGAACCGCGAACAGGCTGCCGAGCAGCAGGAAGCTCTCGGCCTTGTTGAGGGCATCGGCCACCTCGGCGCTCTCGTCGCGCACATCGCGCAGGCGGAACTCTCCAGCGGTGCGCTCGTCGAGCCATACGCCGTAGTCTTCCAGCACGGCTTCATCACCGGCGAAGAGATAACGATAGCTGACGCGGCTGCCCACCTGGATGACCTGGGTCGCCGGGACATCGGCGAGATTGAGCATCAGGCGCGGACCGGCGTTGTCCATCATGCCGCCCTGCTGGCGATCCGGCTCCTGCACGATGATGCGTGTCACGCGCAGTGCCGCTTCGCCCACATACACGGTGTCACCAATCTGCGCGCCGAGCGCGGGCATGACCCGCGATTCCACCCAGACCTCACCGGCAGGCGGGCCTCCGGCGATGGGCGCTCCGCGCGTGAAGGGCTGATCTGCGACCAACAGTTGGCCGCGCAGCGGATAGGCATCGCTGACCGCTTTCGCGGACACCAGCACATTGCCGTTGTCCGAAAACACCATGGAGCCAAACGACACTGTCTCCGCCGTTCGCAGGCCACGCCCGCGAGCCTCGTCAAACCACTCGGCAGGCGCGGCAGTGCGTCCACTCAAGACCCGGTCTGCGGCCAGCATGTTGGCGGATTCGACCAACAGTGCCTGCTCCAGGCGATCGGTAAACAGGGCAATACCCGTGACCGACGTGACGGCCATCACCAGCGCCAGCAGCAGCAGACGCAATTCCCCGCCCTGCCAATCCCGCCACAGCAGACGCAGAGACAAGCGCAGCAGTGTCGCCAGCTTCAGTGGCTCGACGCGGACCTCGGCCTGAACGCTGCTGTTCGTTCCAGGCACGGCCTCCTGGCCGCTCTGTTGCATTCCCTCTTGAACACTACCTTTAACACTAGGCATGGACGCTGCCTTCGGCCACGAGAGCCGCCGCAGCATTGATTTCGTCGCTCACGACTTCGCCCGCCACCAATCGAATGGTGCGATGGCATTGACGCGCCAGGCGTTCATCGTGGGTCACCAGCACCAGCGTGGTGGCGTATTCCTTGTTCAGGGAAAACAACAGATCGATGACCTTGGCACCGGTCGCACTATCAAGGTTGCCGGTCGGTTCATCGGCGAAGAGGATGCGCGCCTCCGAGGCGAAGGCGCGGGCAATCGCGACGCGCTGTTGCTCGCCGCCGGAAAGTTGGTTGGGGTAATGGTGACAGCGCTCGCCCAGACCCACGCGCGTCAGCAACTGGTTGGCCTTCTCGCGGGCATTGCGATCGTTCTTGAGCTCGATCGGCAGCATGACGTTCTCCAGGGCCGTCAGGCTCGGGAGCAGTTGAAAGGACTGAAATACGAAGCCGACCAGCTGACCACGCAGCACCGCGCGCTGCTCCTCGTCGAGGGAGGCGAGACGATTTCCATTGAGGATGACATCGCCGGAGCTGGCTGTGTCCAGGCCCGCCATCAATCCCAGCAAGGTGGATTTTCCGGACCCCGAGGCCCCCACTATTGCCACTGTCTCCGCCGTCTTCACGGCGAGCGAGATACCCTTGAGGATCACCAGCTCGCCTTCACTGGTCGTCACGCGTTTTACGAGATTTTCAATTCTTATCATGGATACTTACCTGATCGCCCTGTGGCCATGTCGAGCTGCTGATTGTCCTGAATACGCACACGAAGCGCAAACCGGTTCATCTGCCCCCTTCGGAATATTGCTCGAGTTGACTCATCCGAGCCGGTAGCGGCAGCATTGAATAACCCGATGGGAACGATTAAATTGGCTCCTCGCTCATTCACCTGTTTACGACAAGTCGACACATGACCGGTATTTCTGCAAAACATATCCTGCCGCGCCAGCTGTTCAGTGCCATATTGATCCTGTGCAGCCTGCTGCTGTTGGCGGGGCCCGCGCGCGCGCAGGACGACGCCCCAGTACTGCTGGTGTTCGGCGACAGCCTGAGTGCCGGTTATCGCATGGATGAAGAAGAGGGCTGGGTGGCGCTTCTGGCGACAAGACTCGCGGGGGAGGGCGTGAACGTGCGTGTCGTCAATGCCAGCGTGAGCGGCGAAACGACCGATGGCGGGCTGGCGCGTCTGCCCGCCGCTCTGGACACCCACAAACCGGCCATTGTGATTCTTGAACTGGGCGGCAATGACGGTCTGCGCGGCCTGCCCGTAGCGAATATCAAACAGAACCTGATGCAGATGGTCGCACTGAGCCAGGCTGCCGGAGCGCGCGTCATTCTGGCCGGCATTCAGATTCCCCCCAACTACGGGCCCCGCTACACCGGTCCGTTTACGAGTCAGTACCAGGAAATTGCGGAGGACATGCAGCTGCCATTGATTCCTTTCCTGATCGATGGCATTCCCCAGCAACCCGAGCTGATGCAGGACGACGGCATACACCCGCGTGCGGAAGCCCAAGGCCTGGTTCTGGAAAATGTCTGGCCGGTACTGGCACCGGTATTGAAGGAGCTGGGTGTAGGTAACAGCTGATGCTGGCTGCGACTTACTGTTCGAAACAAATCTCGATGTTGTCGATGGCATCGACAGTAAAGCCGTGATTGCGATACCACCTCTTTAGAAATTCGGTCTCTCCTTTTGCCTCGCCGTAGAGTCTGGTGATGCGATGCGAGCGGCAGAATTCGAGCACCTCATCCAGCAGAGCAGTTCCAACCCCCATATTCCGGTAGTTCTGCGCTACGGCAATGTTGCGCAGACAATAGCTGACGCCAGGACCTGCGTTATCGCTGACGGCAGCGATGTTGCGACGCGGACCGGAGGGGCGGCTGAGCTCGGCAAAAGCGATGGAGGTGGGGCCACTGTAAACCCGGAAGAATAGCTGCTCTGACAAACCACGAGGCTGAAGGATCTGCAGGTCCGGAACCGGACATTTGAATTTTTTCATGCTGTACTGATGACCAGGGACTTATATTCGCGTCAGCGCCGCTCACAAAACGATCAACTTCAGAGTGTGCTTTGCCTTGCCTGGCAATCGGACCGGCCAAAATTAATCTGGCCCAAAAATCTTGTCTACGAAAATCTGGACTTTAGCCCTGTTTCAACCCGCTGCAGGGGGACACCTGACGGGCATCCTCTCCATATCAGCGGGTTTCGAGCGTTCAGCTACTTGTAGTGGTTACGGCCACCGCGTTCATCCCGATCATTGCGATCTCTGTCGTGACGATCATAGGTGCGCCGATCCTGGTCGTGTTGATCATAGTCGCGCCGATCAAAGTCACGACGACCGTCGTCGTACCGATCATGATCGCTCCAGTCATCTCGACGATCATGCTGCAGACCGAATGGCGCATAGATGATCGGGGGCGCACGACGAATGACGATGCGGTCGGGTTCGTAGTGCGGAGCGTCCCATCCACGCACATAACTCACGTAGCTGCCATTGATGCCGTAAAACACCGAGGTGATGCTGACGTACGTGCGATGCACATGGCGATACTCCGGCCCGAACTGACTGCGGCGATAGCGACGCTCGAAGCGCTCGTAATACTTTGCCATTTCATCGTAACGGGCCTGCACGTAATGACGGTCACTGCGACCGCCCAAAGCATCACGGAAGCGGCGCGCCTCGCGGGCCAGTTTCTCGGCGTCGTCACGCAACGAGCCATAGACTCCCGCGTGGCGTAACTCCCGAGCCATCTGGTAACTGATGTCTTCGAGATGGCTGGCTTGTCTGAGCAGGCTGCCGTCATTGGCAAATGCCGGGGTGGCAAACACCAGCAAGCTGCAAAACAGAGTGAGTACTGCGGTAAAGCTCAGAGTTGTGTTCTTCATGTGAACTCCCTGGACGCGCGCGGCGAACTCGCGCAGACCCGAAGGCACCATTGCCTTCTTGAGGTTCATTCTAGGCAACCCAACTGAACTCGACCTGAACGCCCTCACGCACCATCGGCGGCAGTGGTAATAGCGAGGTACTGACGCACGACGTTGTCGATCCCCTGCTCCAGTGATTCCACCACCAGCGCGTGGCCGATGGAAACCTCCAGAATTCCCGGGATCTGCAGAAAACGGGCGAGGTTACGCAGGTCCAGATCGTGGCCCGCATTCACACCGATCCCCAGTTCACCGGCGCGCCGGGCCGCCGCACGGTAGGACTCGAATACGGCCGATTCCTCGGCGGTGCCGAACGCACGCGCATAGGCCTCCGTATAAAGTTCTATGCGGTCAGGCGCCACTTCCAGCACCTGCTCGACGGCCTCGACCGACGGGTCCAGAAACAGGCTGCTGCGCACGCCCAGCGCACGCAGATCGGACAACACGGCACACAGCAGATCGGCATTCGCGCGCACGTCCCAGCCATGATCAGACGTCAGCTGATCGGGCGCATCCGGCACCAGCGTGCACTGCGCCGGCTTCACCCTGGCAATCAGGGCCATGAACTCGGGCGAGGGATAACCCTCGATGTTGAACTCGACTCCCGGAAACTCACGCAATAGGGCCGTGATCTCGACGACGTCCTGACGCGTCACATGGCGCTCGTCCTGACGCGGATGCACCGTAATGCCCTTAACGCCAAGCGCTATCAGACGGCGGACGAAATACAGAAGGTCCGGGAAGTTGCGGCCGCGGGAGTTGCGCAGCAGGGCGATCTTGTTGACGTTCACGCTGAGGATTGTCATGTCGGTACCAATATTTGGGCTGGGATTAAGGATTAGGTTTAAGGATTGGGTTTCAGGACCAGGCCGAGTCTGTCGGAGATTCAGCGGTGGCGGGTTTGAGAAAACTGTGGACGATACGATAGAAGGTCTGCGGCTTCTCCGCGTGCAACCAGTGACCAGTGTGCATGATGACCTTGGTTTTGGCCTGCGGAAAGTGTCGCAGAATCTCGTCACGATGCTGCTCGACGATGTAGTTCGACAAGGCGCCCTTGACGAACAGAACGGGCCCGGCAAAGACACCGTCTGCCGGTGGACGCTCGCGCAGACGCCCATAGTTCGCCTGCAGCGCCGGCAGATTGATGCGCCAGTAGAAACCACCTTCCGGCTTCTTGAGAAGATTGGTCAGCAGGAACTGCCGCACCAGTTCATCCTCTTCGTACTGCGCCAGCACGACATCGGCGGCAGAGCGGCTGCCGATGCTGCCCAGATCAATGGCCAGCAGGCCATCGAAGATGCTGTCGTGCTGGCCGGGGTAAGTCACCGGAGCAATATCCGCCACGACCAGTCGGTCGACCCGCTGCGGCGCACTCAGCGCCAGCTGCATCGCCACCTTGCCACCCATGGAATGGCCGAGCAGATGGCAGCGTGCGATGCCGTGATCGTCCATGAACTCCAGCACATCCTGCGCCATGCAGGCGTAGTGCATCTCGTCGCTGTGGGGCGAGCCACCGTGATTGCGCAAATCGAGTCCGATCACGGCAAAATCCTTCGCCAGTTCGCGACTGTGCCAGGCCCAGTTACCCAGGCTGCCGAACAGCCCGTGCATGATCAGCAGCGGTTCGCCCTGCGTGGAATATCGTTTGAAATTCAGTTTCATCGATCGCTCAACGACTCACCTGGCTTTGCAACAAGGTCAGCACATCGTCGTGATGAGTCTTGGTCTGCACCTTGTCCATGACATGCACGAGCCGCCCTTCCTTGTCGATGAGGAAGCTGGTGCGCAGGATGCCCATGAATTCGCGTCCCATGAATTTCTTCAGACCCCAGACGCCGTACTTCTCCGCCACCCCATGATCCGGATCGGACAGCAGGGTGAAATTCAGACCATCGCGCTCGGCAAACTTCTTGAGACTTTTCACGGGATCAGGACTCACCGCAAGTACCACGGTGTCGAGCGCGGCCAGTTCTGCCTGGACATCACGCAGACCACAGGCCTGCACGGTGCAACCGGGCGTCATGGCTTTGGGATAGAAATACAGCAAGACGTTGCTGTTGCCGCGCAGGGCCTTGAGCTGCACTGGATTGCCGTGTTGATCCTGAAGGGTGAAATCGGGCGCCAGGTTGCCGACTTTTGGAAAACTCATGTGGGGACTCCTGAGGGTACACCAGGGAGATGGAAGGCGGCCATTATAGCCAGCTGCCCGCCACCCAGTCATGGCTTTATGGGCGCTCTTGGCAGCCACAGACTCTGTGCTAGAATCCGGCCCCATGACACGTCCCGTAAAATCCATCGTTGTACTCACCGGCGCAGGCATTTCCGCAGAATCGGGCATCAGTACATTCCGGGCCAGCGATGGACTCTGGGAAAATCACCGCATCGACGATGTCGCCACCCCCGAAGGTTTCGAACGCAATCCCCAGCTGGTGCACCACTTCTACAATCAGCGTCGCCGCCAGTTACTGCAGGAAGAGATCAGCCCCAATGCAGCCCATATTGCCCTGGCGAGGCTGGAGAGGGAATTTCCCGGCGAGGTGCTGATTGTCACCCAGAACGTCGACAACCTGCATGAGCGCGCCGGCAGTCGCAACCTGCTGCACATGCACGGCGAACTGCTGAAAATGCGCTGCCAGCAGACCAATCTGATCTTCGACGTACAGGAAGACATCGGTTTCGACACGCTGTGCCGCTGCTGTCAGACACCCGGCAACCTGCGCCCGCACATCGTCTGGTTCGGCGAGATCCCGCTGTACATGCCGCAGATCAACCGGGCTCTGGAAAACTGCAGCCTGTTTATTGCCATCGGCACCTCCGGCAATGTCTATCCCGCTTCGGGCTTCTATCAAACGGCGAAGATTCACCGCGCGCGCACTGTCGAACTGAATCTGGAACAGACCCGCTCCAGCTTCGATGAACGCGTCTTCGGCCGCGCCTCGATAGTCGTGCCCGAGTATGTAGACCAGCTGATCTGCTCGGTGCAGGCACCGTGACCAAAGGGTGTGTCTGCTTCCGCCCGTATCAAGCCTGCAATCCCTCCACCGACCTCTCCATCGACCTCTCCACTGCCCCCTCCACCAACACCTCCAGCTCCTTCGGGAAACAGGGCCGGCCCTGCGGATTCACTGCCGTCGTGATGAAGCGCGCCTCCAGCATTGTCTGTCCGGTACCGGCGTGCACAATACGCTGCACGAAGATGAGCCGCAGGCGCGATTCGCGCCGGGTCTCCACGGTCACCGAAAAAACATCGCCACTGCGCAACGAACGACGGTAATCCAGCTCCGCGCGCACCACGACCACATTGATCTGCCGCGCGGTGAGTTGCGCAAAGTCCAGCCCATGCGCCTTCAGGAACTCGTGGCGAGCGTGCTCCAGATAATTCTGATAAACGGCATTGTTGACGACACCCTGCATGTCGCACTCGTAGTCGCGCACTGCCATGGTCATGCTGAAAATACTCATCCCGAACCGGCTCCTTGATCCTGTGACTGCGGATTCTCCGGCGGCGATGATATCATCCCGACAAGGCCGATATTCATCGCCTCATTACCACAGGATTGCCGCCATGGGACTGCTCCCGGTCACCTTCTCCACGTCGTATCGAATCGCGCCACTGGTGCTTGCCATCCTGCTGAGTCTCAGCGCCTGCCGCAGCGGCAGCGATACGGACACGACCATCGGTCTGGATGAAGCGGATGTCGCAGGTCTGCAGGCCGCCATGAGCACTGGCGAACTGACCGCCGTCGCACTGGTGACCCACTATCAGCAGCAAATTGCCGCGCTCGACCCCCAGCTGCATGCCATTATCGAGCTGAATCCCGAGGCCCTGGCCATCGCGCAAGCCCTCGACGAGGAACGCTCAGCGGGCCAGGTTCGCTCGCCGTTACACGGCATCCCGATATTGCTCAAGGACAACATCGACACCGCAGACCAGATGCATACCACCGCGGGCAGCCTCGCCTTGCTGGATGCGCCGACGCCCGCGCGGGACGCCTTTCTGGTGCAGCGCCTGCGTGATGCCGGGGCCGTGATTCTCGGCAAGACCAACATGAGCGAGTGGGCCAACTTTCGCTCCACAGAGGCCTCCAGCGGTTGGTCTGCCCGCGGCGGACAGACCCGCAATCCTTATGATCCGGCACGCAGCCCTTGCGGTTCCAGCTCAGGTTCCGCCGTGGCAGTGGCCGCCAATCTGGCCGTGCTCGCTGTCGGCACCGAAACGGACGGCTCCATTCTCTGTCCAGCGGCCCACAACAGCATCGTCGGCATGAAGCCCAGCCTGGGCTTGATTTCCCGCGTCGGCATCATTCCGATCGCACACAGCCAGGATACCGCCGGGCCAATGGCCCGCAGCGTCAGAGACGCCGCGCTGCTGCTCAACGCGCTGGTGGCGGCTGATCCCGAAGACGACATCACTACCAATACGCACACGCGCAATCCCGTCGATTACACGTTCTCTCTGGAAGCGGATGCGCTGCGCGGCAAACGCATCGGCGTCATGCGTCAGGACTTCGGCAAGGATGCAGCGCTGGATGCGCTGATGGAGCAACAATTGACAATTCTGCGCGCCGCCGGCGCCGAACTGGTCGACATGGGCATTCGGCCACGCAACTCCTTCAACGCGGCTGAAACCGAGGTGCTGTTGTTTGAGTTCAAGAACGATCTGAACAATTACCTCTATGAGCGCGGCGGGCCGGTACAGGATCTGGCCGATCTGATTCGCTTCAATGAGGAGAATGCCGCCGTCGAACTGGCCGATTTCGGGCAGGAACTGTTCCTGCTCGCGCAGGAGAAAGGAGATCTTGGAGACGGGGAGTATCTGTCGGCACTGGGAATGAGCAAGGCCCTGAGCCAGACCAACATCAACGGAGCGCTGCAGCAGATGACTCTCGATGCACTGGTGGCACCGACGAATAGCGTCGGCTGGCTGGTCGACCCCGCAGGCGACAACACCGAAGGCTATATCTCCAACTCCAGTCTCGCTGCCGTCGCCGGTTATCCCAGCATCACCGTGCCAGCGGGCTACATAGATGGTTTTCCAATCGGGATCAGTTTCATCGGCGGGGAATTCTCTGAGCCACAACTGCTGGGCATGGCCTACGCGTATGAACAATTGAGCCAGGCGCGCCAGCCGCCGATGCTGCCAGTCCCTTAGGCCTGGATCTGCGCAGACTCGCCACTCACCGCCAGACAATTCTCCAGCGGTTCGGGTTTGTGCAGATGATAGCCCTGCACATAATCGATACCGAGCTCCTGGCAGATTGCCATGGCTTCGGGAGTCTCCACACACTCTGCCACTGTGATCAGACTCATCAGCTGACCAATCTCGTTGATCGACTTCACCATCGCCCTGTCAATGGCCGACGTGCGAATGTTTTTGCAGAACATTCCTTCTATTTTCAGCACATCGACTGGCAGATTGCGCAGGTAGGTAAACGACGACATGCCGGCCCCGAAATCATCCAGTGCAAATCGGCAACCGAGCTCTTTGAGCGAGCGAATGAACTTGCCGGTGTAGGCAAGATTCTCGATCAAAGACGTTTCAGTGATTTCAAACCAGATGCGATTGACCGGCATGTGATGTCGCTTCAGCTCGGTGGACAGGAAATCCAGAAACTCGGGATCCCCCAGAGATTGCCCCGAGAGATTGACCGAGAAGCAGACAAGCTCATCCAGTTGCCCGGCATGCATGGCAAACCAGCGGAAGAAGTGGGTAATCACCCAGCGATCGATCTGCCCCATCATGCGATAGCGTTCGGCGGCAGGCAGAAATGAACCCGGGGCGATGACTTCACCATCTTCGCCACGCAGTCGCAGAAGTATTTCGGCACAGTAACGCGGGTTACCTGGCGCCAGACTCACTATCTTCTGGAAATACAGGATGAAGCGATCCTTCTCCAGCGCCTCGGTGATGCGATTGACCCAGAGCGTCTGCTGCAGTTGCTGACTCAAACGCTCGTCCTGCCCGCGATGCTCATGAATGCGATTGCGTCCGGCACTCTTCGCAATGCGACACGCAGAATCGGCGATCGTCAGTGCCGCCGCGCGCGTCGTCATGCCCAGAGCGTTCAGATTCACCAATCCGATACTGGCGCCAAATGTGAATTGCCGCTCGTCCGATTCGAAACGGAAGGCGGACACTGCCTCACGGATATTGCCGGCCAGCTCCCGCGCCATCACCGGATCGCAGTCCAGCAAAATGACGCCAAACTCATCGCCACCAATTCTGCCGATGATATCCGTGCTGCGCAGTTGCGCCCGCATGAGGTCAGCCAGATCCTTGAGAACAATGTCGCCAGCCATATGGCCGCAACTGTCGTTGACGATCTTGAAACGATCCAGATCGAGAAACAGCAAGTGATGAGAGTGCACATCGCCGCGCACCGCATGCAGCGCCGCCTCCAGTTCGTACTCGAACTGATGCCGATTGATCAGGCCTGTCAGTGCATCATGGGTCGCCTGCTGAACAAGCGCCTTCTGGCTGCTCTGCAGAGAATCGAGCAGTCCATTGAACGCCATGCTGAAAGCACTGATCTCATCACTCCCACTGACAGGAAGGCGCTGCTGCAGATGGGCATCATCAAGCTCCTCGACGGCGGCACTCAGCCGCTGCAGGCGTCGCAACACGGACTTGTCGAGGAATACCAGGAACCACGCGATCAGGACAAGGAACATCAGCCCGCCGCCCAGACCAACAATCAGGAGCGTCTGGGAAGCCTGTTCAAAGAAGTTGCGCTGGGCGCCGATCTGCAGCACGAATGCGGGAATGCCCCGGTAGTCATTCAGAAGAGTGTAACTGTACAGAAGCGACTGACTGGCAGGCACGAAACCGGAGCCGCCGGGATTGTTGCGAATCAACTCCAGGATCGACTGATTGCGAGGATCTGACTGAAACTCTTCAAGAGGCATGATCGTTACCTCTTGTTCCACTATTCTCTCCAGGCGCACAACAGCCGCCTCGTTATAGTGAACGGCAGCGACCAGTGAAGAGTTGCCGAGCTTCCTCTCGAAATCCAGATTGGGATGAGAGCTGACCAGATGAATCGTGCCGTCCATGTAGGCAAGCCCTTTCTGTGTGCTCCCCTCATCCGGGTGCCGGGCGAGATCGGTATGCAACACGGCGCTGACAAAAGGCGAGTTCTCGTCCAGCGGCAAGTCGAGATTCTCGTTGCCGGGTTCACTCTCCCGGGCCACGATCAGACGATTGTCTGCTCCGATGACGGCAAGCTCCCGAATATCGAAGCTGCCGGAGATGGCGTTGACGAACATGTCGCGATAGAGACTCATCGCCGGGAAATTCACCATGAGATTCAGAATCCCGCTGGCCGCCCAGCCCTGGGTTATCTCATCGAGACGTGCGACTTCCAGATCCATCGCGTTGAGTACACGGCGCCGATTCAGCTCAAGATCGGCCTCCTCCAGGCGCTCATAACTACGCAACATGAAGAGGTAGAACCCGACAAACAAGCCCAGACATACAAGCAGAATGACCAGCAACTGGCCCAGCACTCTATTCCGGATCATAAAATGGCTACTCACCTGTTATCTTATTATTTTCCCGCGAACACACAGGTCTCAGAGCTGTGAGAGACTTTCTCTGATACCAATACATCGGCCTTCGCGGCTAAAACTGCATTACTGCTGCACGTAACAGGTCGTCTGGTTCCTGCCATTGTGCTTGGACTGATACATGGCCTGATCAACTTGTGTCAGCCACTGCAGATGGTTCTCCAGCATGTCGTCGTACTGGCTGATGCCGATACTGACCGTGACCTGCAACGGCTGCCCCTGACAATCGACGACCGCTGCCGCGATGCGCAAGCGCAGACGCTCGGCAAACACCAGTGCCTGACTGATCGTCGTATCGGGAAGGATGGTGACAAATTCTTCGCCACCATAGCGTCCCGACACGTCGGTTTCACGCTGAGTCTGCAGCAGCAGATCCGCCAGAGCGCGAATGACAGTGTCGCCCGCCTGGTGTCCGCATCCATCGTTGATCTTCTTGAAATGATCGATATCGAACATGAGCAGAGACGACACCCGGCCAGTGCGTTTGCAGCGGCGGAACTCCTCCATCAGCCGCTCTTCCCAATGACCACGATTGTAAAGGCCCGTCAGCCTGTCGGTGCGACTGAGCTTCTCAAGTGCGGCGTTTGCGGCTTCAAGCTCCAGCTTGTGGGTGGCAATGTCGGTGACGTCGTAGACAAGTATGCACACCTGCGAGACTTTCTTGTTGGTGCTGGTCAGCGGAATCAGCGTGACATTCTGGTACATGAACTCGGCATTGCCGGTCAGCGGACGATTGCTCCTGAAGTTGAACAGGCGAGGCTGTTGCTCCCACGTTGAATAGGCACGGCTATTCAATTTGAACACAGAGTCAATTTTCTTTTTCAGCCAACTGGCCGGAAGCTCAGGAAACAAATCGAAAAGATTGCTGCCACGTGCATCGCTGGTGCGAATTGCACTGTGGTTCTCCATGAAGTTGTTCCACATCTGCACCTGATGCTGTTCGTTGAGCAGAATAAGCCCCACGTCGACATTCTGCAGCAGCTGCATCATCAGATGCAGACTCGCGAGCTCGGAATCAGGCTCCACCGATACCACCTGCAGCGATGCCTGGGTCATTGCAACAACTCCATTCTTTCGTTCAACTTTGCTATCGAGTCTTGCTCTACAAGCAGCAAGAGATGGCAGTGAATCTGACCACCAAGGAACTGATAATTGATCTCGACAGCAGCCACTGGGCTGGTGTCATGTCGAGTGCCGAGGAGTTCTGGCAATGGCCGCTCGCGCCCCAGCACTACGGGAAAGCTGTGATTGATGTCGAGATCAAGCTGCTCGCTGACGCCCTGAAGGCAAGCACCCACCAGCAACCCCGAGAGGTCTACCAGCACCCCCAATTCCTGTTGGCGATAGTTGCTCGATTCCTCGTGCAGCAAAGAAATCAGAGGAGGAAAACTGTCTGCGCCGAGCAGCAGAACGGCCTCGCCCGACACGCCGCTGCCACTGAAGCCGTGCGATACGGCCGTTAGTGTCTGTGAGTTGCGACACGTCAGACGATGCTTGAGCTCTCCGTACGGACAAAGATGCACCTGCGGCACCGGGAGCTGGATAAACGTCCCCAGCAGGTCGGCGAGCTTGCCGCCGGCTTGCCCCATGGCGACATTCACCACCTCCTGCAGAGTCTCGGCGAAATTGCAGTCGCCATCCGGCATCTCCGGAATGCGGAAGGTGGCGACGCGAGAGTCGGCCGAGGACTGCGATAGTGAATCCGCAGCATTGGCGACGATGCCGTAGCGGGAAAGAATGTCACGGATTTTCTCCGTGCTGACGGGCTTTTGAACAAAGTCCAGCGCCCCCTTGCTGATGACACGTCTGTAGGCATCAGCCTGTACGTCGCCGGAAACCACCAGGACCATGGTGGGCAGATCCTGAGCACGAATGACATCGAGGACCTCATAGCCATTCATCACCGGCATATTGAGATCGAGAAACAGGATGTCAGCCTTGCCTGCCTTGATGGCATTCACGGCCTCTTGACCATTCGCAGCGAAAGTCAGCTCCACATCCCACTCGGCGGGCAGAGCTCGGGCCATCTGCTTTCTCGCCAGAGTGGAGTCATCACATATCAGGACAGGGATTGCCATGCTGCTCAACAATCAAAGAGGTAAAGCGAATTTAAGCACCGGCTGACCGACGAACCCGAGAGCACTCTCATTCCACACCTGGCTTGCGATACTGACCATAGAGGAGCTCTTCGACGTACTCGACGCACTTGAACTCAATCAACTGCATGTTGGCATCCAGACGACGGTACAACGGCATGCTGATAGTCCAGGGCTCGGTGTAGACCTCCGGATCGGTGATAGTGGCTTCATAGCGAATCACATTCTCGCTCTCCAGCGTGTAGCGCTCTTCGACGCGCATCTGATAGCTGTGCCAGTTGCCGGAACTGTCCAGCCAGGTGTCCGGCATCTGCCCGGTGACAGTGATCACCAGAGTGTCGCCTTCCCAATGGCCAATGTTGTGCCCCATCCAGCTGTCCACCTGCGATTCATAATCGGGCTGATCCATGTAGACCATACGATCGGCACCCGCAAATTCATAGGTGATCAGCGTGGTGTCTGGCGCCTGGATGATCTGGAAAGGATAAGGCAGGTAGGTGGCACGAGGGACTCCCGGCAGATAGCACTTCACCACCGGGTCCTTTGCCAGCCAGTCCGCCTGATTCTGTTGTTTGACCACCAGTGCTTCCGGCTTGTAAGGAATCTTCCCGCCGACAACCACCCCCATCCCTCCAGGAATTGCTCCCAGCGCGCCCATCTCGACGACCGGTCCAGGGCGTGATGCGTGCGTCTCCAGATCCCAATGGGCTGTGCCCAATGTCTGCCAGATCCCATTGAGATCCGGCTTGCCATCAGGCGTGCGGGGAATGGCATTACCTTGCGCAAAGGCTGGGCTGCTCGCCAGCACCAGGACGGCACTCGCCGTCAGCATCACACTCTTGATAATGGATTTTAAGTTTGCTGTTTTCATGAACGACCCTTTTCTTGTGTTTGCTCAGTTGCCGCTGGAATCGACATACGTGCCTTCTTCCACACGCTGGCCGCGCAGAATGTTGACCATTCCGTAGTTGCCCTCATGGCAGGCGTACTCGTAAATTTCTTCTTCCATCTTCAGCATCGGCACCAGCACTGTCACCGGAGCGACGAAGGCCTGCGGGTCATTCACTGTAAACTCATACTCCACCTTGTCGTCCGCGACGCGCGTGAAACGCTCGATCAGGTGCATGTTCTTGGAAATGCCTGTGCCGCGGAAACTTTGGGTCTTGTCGGTAAAGTTGGTCGTCTCTACCACGAGCGTATCGCCATCCCAATAGCCTCGCGAGTCGCCTGTCCACTGCGCCACATCGGCTGGCAGGTGCGGACGGCCATCGATTGGCACTATGCGCGCTTCATGAATCATTTCGTTGAAAATCACGAAATGGTCTTTGTTCTGGAACAGCTGCACATTATTGTTGTACATGCTCGGCATGAAGGGAGGCACGGAGTTGAAACCCAGCAGACAGCGCTCGGAAAGTCCACGATCCTCCGGACCATCCTTGCCAATGCCGCCCACGGTGAAGCGCACTGGACGCTCTCCCTCGATATCCGGACCCAGAC
>JACCDW011287197.1_pt1 | contig 18541 bp, 19 predicted proteins | sample 7449781 | NCBI WGS metagenome assembly JACCDW01 (sample SAMN15323449, study PRJNA562643) | freshwater metagenome | isolation source: river surface water | place: USA:Blue River Watershed | collected 2017-08-18
ATTTCTTCCACTACGACGGCTCACTCACCACGCCCCCTTGCACAGAAAAAGTGAAGTTCTTCATCTTAAAAACGCAAGTGAACATCAGCAAAGAGCAAGTAACCGATTTTCCATTCAAGATGAATGCACGTCCCATTCAGCCTGCCAATGGTCGGCCTATTTATTCCAATTGAAGGTTTCAGTGCAGCAGGTTTGGCGAAACCAGCTGAACCGATGCATTAACCAGTTGGCCCAACGCCATTCTTTACTCAGAACATCATCAGGGTGTTGGCGTCTACCAGTATCAGGACTAACCCCTTAAGAGCTCCATCAAGTCTTGGGTTCGCCACTTGATGTCTGCTCGGCCTCTAACCTGCTCAAATCGATCTTGAGTTGCAGCCTTGTTCACCTTTTTGTGATTTGTATGGGCGTTTTTGGTTTCTGCTTTTTGCATGACGATTGCGCATGTGTCATTGACTACAAAATTTAATTTGCAACCAGGCTTCAAATTTAGCTCGTCCCTGATTTGCTTAGGGATAGTGACTTGCCCCTTGATGTTTAAAATAGTGGCCATTTAAACTCTTCTCTTATTTTCAATCAAAGCAATACACTAGTCTTGGCAGATCGCAAAGTCAATGAATTGCAGTTCAATGCAAGCGCTTGTATAGAAATTAAGCAGCTGCTTTCAACAATTGTTTGGTGCGCCACAACAAAAACAAAGCAATGCACAAATTCAAGGCATTCCACAGCACCCCGTTCACAAAGGCTGCGTGGTAAGACCCCGTTAAGTCAAACACCTTGCCCGACATCCAGCCCCCTAGCGCCATGCCAATCATGGTGGCCATGATGACAGCTCCCACCAAAACACCCACCCGCTTGGCTGGAAAATACTCGCGAACAATGATGGCGTAAGACGGCACGATACCGCCCTGAAACAAGCCAAACAAAGCAGAGATCACATACAAAGACACCATGCCATCAAACGGCAAAAACAAAAGCAAGGCCACGCCCTGAAGGACTGATCCGAGCACCAAGGTTCTAAGGCCCCCAATGCGGTCACAAATGGCCCCCGAAATAAGCCGACTCACAATGCCACACGCCAACATGAGCGACAACATTTCAGATCCACGCGCCGCGCCAAAACCGAGGTCTGTGCAGTAGGCCACGATGTGCACTTGCGGCATGGCCATGGCCACGCAGCAGGCAACACCCGCGACACAAAGCAAAGCATGCGCGGCATTGACGGGCAAACCAAATGGCCTTTCTGAAGCCATTGATTGCACACTGCCCGGCGCAGCCACCACCATCAGGGGCGGACGTTGCCGCATCAAAAACGACAAGCCCAACATGCCAAGGCCACACACAATGCCAATCCAAATATAAGTTTCGCGCCAGCCCAAAAGTTCGACACCTTGCTGCGCAAGTGCGGGCCAAATGCTCCCCGCCAAATAATTGCCACTGGCGCAAACGGCCACAGCAATGCCGCGGCGCTTGTCCCACCAAAGTGAGGTGTCGGCCAGCAGGGGCGCAAATGTGGATGAGCTGCCCAAGAGCCCCATGAGCAGGCAATGTGCCAAAGCAAACCACCAAATGTTGGACGCCATGCCTGCCAAAATAAAGCCACTGCCCACACCCACAGCGCCAATCCAAAGGGCAACATGCACACCCCATTTGTCGGCCAATTTGCCCATGGCCAGGCCACCGGCCCCAAAGCCCAACATCATGAGGGTGTAGGGCAAGGATGCATCGGCCCTAGAAATACCAAATTCTTTTTGCACTTCAGGCAACACCACCGACACCACATACATGCTGCTGCCACCCAGCGTCATGAGAAGAAGCGTGATGAAGAGACGGCGCGCGGCGTAGGCCGAGTCGATGAGGGAGGCGTCGGCTTGGAGAGATGATGCGGTATTCACCAACCCACCTTATCACCCCCTCGGGGTATCCCTCCTCCCTGATTTCCCCTAAAAGCAGGCATTTTCCTGATGCTATAATCCCGCTTCTCCAAGGCCCGGTAGCTCAGTTGGTAGAGCAGCGGATTGAAAATCCGCGTGTCACTGGTTCGATTCCAGTCCAGGCCACCAAATTGACACCGTAAGTACGCAAGTGCTTACGGTGTTTCACTTTGCGGTGCTATGCACTTGATGTCCGCAGTATTTAGAGAATCCCCTAAGATGTTGTAGGCAGCGACATCAAAGGAGTCATACATGTCAGACATCAACTCTCTTCCCTTGAGAGACGCCAGGGCTGTAGTTCACGGCTTAACCAATCTGTCCCTTCATGCCCAGCGCGGCGCCAGCGTCATTCAGTCTGGCAAGGGCGTCTGGGTGCAGGACATTCATGGCCGCGACTACATTGAGGGCATGTCTGGTTTGTGGTGCATTGCCTTGGGTTATGGCAATGAACGCTTGGCCAATGCCGCACACAAGCAAATGTTGGAGTTGGCTTATTACCCGCTCACCAACCACAAAAGCCATCAGCCTGTGATTGCTTTGGCTGAAAAATTGTTGTCCATGGCGCCGGCCCCCATGTCCAAAATATGGTTTGCCAGCACAGGGTCTGAGGCGATCGACTGTGCTGCTCGACTGTGTTGGTATTACTGGAACGCTGTAGGTCAGCCCGAAAAAAAGAAATTCATGTCGCATCTGTTGGCTTACCACGGCAACACCATTGCCGCTGCAAGCCTCACTGGGGCCAGCTACGCTCACGAAAAATTCAATTTGCCACTGCCAGGCTTTATCCATCTCACCACGCCTCACTTCACCAAAAACGGGCAGCCCGGAGAAACAGAAGAGGCATTTTGCGATCGACTCATTGCTGACATTGAGCAGCGCATTCTGGCCGAAGGCGCCCACACCATTGCTGCATTTTTTGTAGAGCCGGTCATGGCTGCAGGGGGCATCATCGTGCCGCCCGCGGCTTATTACGAAAAATTGCAGCGGCTTTTGAAGAAGTACGAGATCTTGTTGGTGTGCGACGAAGTGGTCACCGCTTTTGGCCGGACAGGCGAAATGTTTGGGTCGACCACCATGAAGCTTCAGCCCGATCTTTTGGTGTGTGCCAAAGCCTTGTCCAGTGCGTACATCCCCATTTCCGCGCTCATGATTTCGCCACATGTCTACGAACCCGTTGCCAGACAGAGTGGCGAGCTGGGCATGTTTGGCCTGACCATGACTTATTCAGGACATCCTGTGGCTTCTGCGGTGGCCTTGGAAACACTGAACATCTACGAAGAGCTCCACATTGTGGAGCACGTTCGACAAGTGGGCCCAAGCCTTGTCAATGGCCTGAAACAGTTGCAAAGCCACCCATTGGTCAAAGAAGTTCGTGGTATCGGACTGCTGGCGGGCGTTGAGCTTTTACCCAACCATGGCCGTGAATGCGCCCGGCTCGCAGAAGAAGAGGGCCTGATTGTGCGTGCCATTGGCGACACCATTGCCTTTTGTCCACCATTGATTATTTCTGAGGCTGAAATTCAAGAATTGTTGGTGCGATTTACAAAAGCACTTAACCGACTTTGACAGATTGACTTAAGTTGGCGCCCATAGCCAAAGTGTTACATTGAACTCTTTAGCCTCTAACTTTGCTGACATGAAAGAAACGACTCTTCGCGCAAAGCTGCGCCAACGCCTGCAACAACCTGGGCTGGTTGTGGCCCCTGGCGTTTTTGACATGGTGTCACTCCGCTTGGCCGATTCATTTGGGTTTGATGCTTTGTACATGACGGGCTACGGCACTGTGGCTTCGCACATGGGCTTGCCCGATGCGGGGCTGGCCACTTACAGTGACATGGTGGGCAGAGTGACCGCCATGGCTGGCATGGCCAAGTCGCCGCTCATTGCAGACGCCGACACGGGCTATGGCGGCCTTCTCAATATGCGTCACACCATTCGTGGCTATGAGGCTGCCGGCGCCGCAGCCATTCAATTGGAAGACCAAGAGTTTCCCAAAAAGTGCGGCCACACACCAGGGCGAAGAGTGATCGCTATGGAAGACATGGTGCGCAAAATCAAGGTGGCGGTTGACGCGCGCACCGACCCCAACTTTCTCATCATTGCCCGCACCGATGCCCGCACCACGCTGGGCTTGGATGAGGCTTTGCGCCGCGCAGAAGCCTACGCGCGCGCAGGCGCTGACATTCTGTTTGTAGAGTCGCCCGAATCAGAAGAAGAGATGCGGCAAATTGGCCGATCTTTTGATGTGCCTTTGCTGGCCAACATGGTGGAGCGCGGCCGCACACCTGTTTTGTCACGCGCAGAGCTCGAATCAATTGGCTACAAGCTGGCCATCTTTCCAGTCACGGCTTTGTTGGCGGGCGTTCATGCCATGCAGCGCGTCTATCAAGAGTTTCAGGCGCAAGGCTCCTCTAGCAAAGGCACCACCGATCTCTATGATTTTGCCGATCTCACAAAGCTAATGGGCTTTGAAGACATCTGGGAATTTGAGAAAAGATACGCTGAGCCCCAATAAATTTAAATCAAACAGGAGACAACATCATGAACAAAATTTTTCGCAGACATTGGCTGCAAGCCGCCTTGTTGGGCGCTTCCCTCACCTTGATGGGAGCGGCTATTGCACAAAGCTATCCCAGCAAGCCCATCCGTTTGGTTGTGCCCTTTACACCTGGTGGCGTAACCGACACCAGCGGCCGCTTGATTGCCGAGCAATTGTCAAAGCGCTTGGGCCAACAAGTGGTTGTTGACAACAAGCCCGGCGCTTCGGGCAACATTGGCACACAGCAAGTGGCTGCCGCTGAAGGCGATGGCTACACATTGCTGTTGGGTTTTGATGGCACCTTGGTGATTAACCCGCATGTGTTTCCCAAAACAGGTTTTGACACGCTCAAAGATTTTGCGCCCATCGGCAAAATTGGCGATGCTGTTTTAATTTTGGTGGCCAACCCCAGCTTCCCCGCCAAGAATCTCAAAGACCTCATTGCCCTGTCTAAAACCCAAGCGGGTGGCTTGTCTTATGGCACCTCAGGCACGGGCGGCACACCGCACATTGCAGGCGAGTTGTTGCGCCAAAGAACAGGTGCCAATTTGGTTCATGTGCCATACAAAGGCGGCGGTCAAGCTTTGACCGATGTGTTGGGTGGCAACATTCCTTTGGTCTACACCGCCATTGCAAGTGCCATTCCCCATGTGAAGTCTGGCAAGTTGTTGCCCATTGCGGTGTCAAGCAGCAAGCGCGCTACCTCCATGCCCGACGTAGCCACCTTCATTGAAAACGGTGTGACCGATTTTGAAGCCAGCTCATGGGTTGCATTGCTCGCACCCGCCAAAACGCCGCGAGCCATTGTGACTCGCCTCAACACCGAGCTCAACGCCATCCTCAATGACCCCGAAGTGAAGGAAAAACTCAACGGCATGGGCATTACCGCGGCGCCAGGCACACCTGAGAGTTTTGGCGCTGAACTCAACAGAGATCTTGCGAAGTACGGCCCCGTTGTCAAAGCGGCCGGCATCAAAGCAGAATAAAAAATTCACAACTTCAACACACAAGGAAAATCAAATGTTCAGTCACGTCATGCTTGGGGTCAATGACCTCGAAGTTTCAAAAAAGTTTTACGATGCCTTGTTGGGCACTTTGGGTTATGGCCCTGGCGTAGCCAATAAGAACCGTTACTTTTATCGCAGCCCCACAGGCACCTTTGCCATTTCCACACCCATCAATGGTGAGCCCGCCAACCACGGCAATGGCAGCACCATTGGTTTTACCGTGAAGTCGCCAGAACAAGGCGATGCCTTCCATGCGGCTGGCATTGCCAATGGCGGCACCACCTGCGAAGACCCACCTGGATTTCGCGAAGGCCCAGCGGGCAAGCTTTATCTGGCTTACTTGCGCGATCCAGACGGCAACAAACTTTGCGCTTTGCACCGCCCTAGCACGACATGAAATCTCCCATCAGCATCGTTGACGTTGATCGCCCAGAAAGCTGGACCCGCTACAAAGCGGGCATGTGCGACACCTGCGCGGCCAACTGTTGCACCATGCCGGTGGAGGTCAAAATGCCCGATCTGATTCGGCTCAACTTGGTCAGTAGCTTTGAGGCAGAGCACGAAGAGCCCAAGCAAATTGCCAAGCGCCTAAGCAAAGCGGGCCTGATTGACCATTTCAATTTCAAGAACAGCATTTTCACGCTGGCTCGGCGCAGCAGCGGCGACTGTCATTTTTTAGATGCCAAGGGGAGGCATTGCACGGTGTATGCCAACCGGCCCACTACTTGCCGCACTCACCCGCAGGTAGGGCCCAAGCCAGGTTTTTGTCCTTATGGTGCGTTGGCGCAAAGCCGCGCAGGTTGAATAAAGCGTCCAAGCAGAATAAGCGCTTAGGCGCTTAGGTGTGATTCAAGGTTTCGACTTTGGCGCTTGCGCTTTAGCTTGCGATTGCGCTAGCGCCAAGGGCACGGGCACCACCACCACGTCAGACGACAATTTCAAACGTGCAATGGTATTTTTGGCACGTTCTTTTGATTTGAAATGTCCTGTGACCACCGCAAAGCGCGCATCCTCTTGCCCCTCAAGGTACACAGGTGTGATGCGTGCATTCACCAACCATTCTTTGCCCTTGATGTAGCTTTGTGCGTCCTTCAATCTTGTGAAGCTTTGGTGCTCCAACACAAAACTGTCTTCTGGCAGCGTCTTGAGCCAAGCCCTGCCTTGGACTGCGACATCGGGCAGCTCTGTGATGATCTTTTCTACCGCCGCCTCTTTGGGCGGAGGCACTTCTTGAACTGGTGGGGCCGCTGGCGCTGGGTTCAACACAATCTCGGGCTCTAACCTGTCTTTGTTGTTGACTTGGTTGACATCAGGGGGGCCGGGCGGTTTATCTTGGGCCACCTCTAACTTCGCTTGGGGCTCGGGTGGGGTGGTGGTTTTTTTGGATGACCCTTGAAAGTCCATGAGTGCAGAAACCTCATGGATGACCTGATCGGTCATTTCTGGATGCAATTTGGCCACAACACCCAATGAAATCAAAAGCAAACTGCTCAGCCCTAAAGCCCAAGGCCACACTTTGGCAGAGGATGTTTTGGGGGGCTTGGCGGCTCTGGGGCTACTTTGGCCTGAAGCAGTGGCAGACGCGGCTTTGGCCGATGGCGTGGCTGGCGTCTTTTTGACAGCCGCTTTGGTGAGCCGATTGAAAAATTCCAGCGCCTGTTCTTCTTGACCGTTTTTGCGAGCTTGCTGAACCGCACTCAGCTTTTGCTCAGGGGTTGGCAACTCAAGTACCCAAGACACAAATTGCTTGTGTTGGTTTGCAAAATCTTCGCGTGAGTTTGGCTGGGTTTGGAACATCAACACAACACTCACACCTGCACCTGGAAACTGCTGTATCAAGCGCGTTAAAAGCTGTAACTCATGCGCACCCATGGCATTGGCATCATGCACCACCCATACTTTTTCGGGGGCTCGGCCAATTCGAGATTTGGTGGCAACGTCTAAGGACAATGTGTTCAACAACTGGTTGAACCGCTCGAGCATTGCTTCGGTATCTCGAGGTAAAAAAACCTCGATCAGGGTGGTGTTGAGTTTTTGCCGGAGGCGCCTGACAAATGCAGTGCCAAAGTGGTCAATCAACTCATTGGATTCACTGGAAATAACCACGCTTTTGCTGTCTTGCACCAGCGCTGTGAGGCAACTTTCCATTTGGAGTCGGTCGGTCACTCTGAAAAAAAATTCAGAGCTATTCTCCTGGCCGCGAACTCCGAACTCACTCATAACTTGCAAACAGTCTCATGGGGCTTGTGTCTGGCGTATCTCAATGATACTCAAAATTGGCCCATTGTAGGCTGGCTGGCAAGCAGCTCAGAAATTGAGGCTTAGCCGGTGTTTTTGGTGGACTGGGCGCTTTGGATGGCCGCTTGCGCACCCGAAGCCGAGGCAGATTCGTCTAAGGATTTGTTTTGAAGAATGAGCCCAGACAGCTTGGCACCGTGCTCTACGGCAATAGACCCATAGGAAATATCGCCTTGAACCCAAGAGTCTTTTTGAAATTCAACCCGATCGACCGCATGAATGTGACCAAAGACTTTGCCCGCCACCATCACCCTGTGCGCTTTGATATCACCCGTCACTTCACCCGTGGGGCCAATGGCCACCGCAATTTTGCAGTCTGGCGCCGACTCAATGTTGCCCACCACTCGGCCATCAATGCGCACGCTGTCCAACAGCATCAAGTTGCCTTGAATGGTGGTGGTTCGGCCAACGATGGTGTCAAATTTTTCAGAACTGGCGGCCATTGACTGGCGGTTGAATTTTTCGAACATGGTGCCTGCTAAGTTGGGGGTGGAGGGGTTGGGTGAACGGCTGATTGAGTCAAGCGTTCAACGGGATGTGGCCGGCAAAACGGTGAGCGGGTTGAGAACTCGGCCGTTTTGAAAAATTTCGTAATGCAAGTGAGGGCCCGTTGATCTGCCGGTGTTACCCACATTGCCAATGAGTGCGCCGCCTTGTACCTTTGCATTGACTGCCACCAAGCGTTTGCTGAGGTGTGCATAACGGGTGATGAAATTTTCTGCGTGTCTAATTTCAATCACATTGCCATAGGTGGGGTCCCATTCCGATCGAACCACTTGACCTTGGGCCGGTGCCACAACGGGGGTGCCAACTTCGGCCGCAAAATCAATGCCTTCGTGCATGGCCAGACTGCCTGTGAACGGATCGTTTCGCACGCCATAGCCACTGGTCAATTTAAACTCACCTTGAATGGGCAAAGCAATGGGCAAAGCCTCAAGCCAAGTCAAATGGTGTTGCCAATCTTGTTGTTGCAGTGCCAGCAATTGATTGACGGAATGAACGTGCTCAGCCGTTTGTTGCAATTCAGTTTGCAAGGGCTGCTTGAAAAGTTGACCCATCCAATTTTGCGTCGGATTGGGCAGCACAAAGGGGCCCCCTTTGGCGTTTTGCAGAGCAGGCGCTTTATCCTTCAGACCCGCCGGCGTGGCCAAGTTCATGAATCTGTTTTTGAGGGCCTCTAGTTTTTTCACATCTTGAACCGTTTGATCCAAGGATGACTGCAGTTGCCTCAGGTTTTGTCTGTAAACAGATTCCATTCTCAATTGCTCGGCCTCTGTGGTCACGCCGCCCAAACTTCGAGCAAGGTCTGGGTTGTACTCAACCGCCACCCGCAAGCCAACCCAGTTGAGCACAAAGCCCAAAAGCAGCAAGGCCATGGCCAAAGCACCTGCCGCCATCAAAATGTTGCGCGCAGTGATAGAGACAGATTTAACCTGGCCGGTGGGGCCAGAGAGCCACATGAGTTGCATAGGATTAGACTGCTGGGGAAGCGGATTCTAGGCAGTCCAAATCAAGCCGTCTAGGGCGTTAGTTGAGGTTTTTCTTGTACAAAAATTGCTAACTTGCTGATTTATAAGTTAATCACTAGAATTCACAATTGCAAAATATTCCAACCCACCCTTGGTAGGCCCCATGAACAAGCCCCAATGGACCCATGAACATGGTGTACTGTTAGAAAGTTTGCGCAAGCGTGCGGGGATGGACCGCGCCACCTTGGCTCGTCGCAACATGCTTTCGGTGCTGCAGGTGGAGCAACTGGAAACCGGTGGCGACTCTGGGTTTTACAACGCCGACATTAAGTTTTCCACGGGCAAAAAACTTTTGCAATTTTTTGGACACACGCTTCAAATTAAAGTTGAAGTTGCAGCTGAGGGCGCTAGCAGCATTTCAAACACGCCGTCACCGCCTCTAGAAGTTCCGCCCCAACAAGCTGCTGCCGCAAAGCCTGCCTTCAAAATTTCGGGGTTGGGTGGTGCACTGATAGTAATGACCGTTTTGATGGCTGTATTTTTCCTGGTGCAACAATCTTCCAATTCTGTCAGCAAGCCTTCCACTGAAGCCGCTATTCAAAAGACTCAGCCAGAGCCCAAACAAGATGCGTTGCTGGCCACACCCTCGCCTGCACCCTCGCCTGCACCTTTGACCGACCCAGACAAACAGCCTTTGCCCGCGCTTCCCGAGACTGAGAAAAAAGAAGCCCCTTCAAAACCACAAGCCCTCAATGCAGCATGCGCATGGGAGCCCACTGACACTGAAATTCAACCGACGTCTGCACGCAAAAAAGGCGAGTATGTGCATGTGGTGGCTTCAGACAATGTCAACCTTTGCATCATGGATGGCAACCAACGCGTGGCCAGCTTGTCATTGACGCCGGGTCAGGAAAGAAGCATTTATGGGCCAGGGCCGTTCAAGGTTTACAGCCAGCAACTGCCTTTGGTGAAAATCTATTTCCAAGGTCAAGCCATCAAATTGCCGAGCCCTGAAATTCGGCAAATCACACTCAAACCAGTGGCGCTGCCTTAACGCGCTTACATGCTGCGAAACAACTGAGCGGCACTTCGACTCACCTGCAGTTTTTCAGATCGCCCTTTCACCAGCACCTCCTGGCGACCACGCTCATCTCGCAGCACGCCGGCAATGGCCCGCACATTGACCAAGGTGCTTCTGTGAATTTGCCAAAAAATAGAAGGGTCAAGCGCTTCCACCAATTCTTTGATGGGCTTGCGTATCAAAAACTCTTGCTTGGCTGTTTGCACGCGCGTGTATTTTTCATCGCTCACACAATAAAGCACCTCCTCCACGGGCACCAACTGAAGGGTTTGACCCACCGAGGCTTGCAGCCACGACAAATACTGTGCCGGGCGCCCTGACACTTGCGCCGACAGCACATGCAGCAATTGCTGAACTGAATGAGCTCCAAGGCCACTCTCTTTCTCAGGGCCATCCAACTCATGCATGCGCTGCATCAACCGTGTCTTCAAGCGTTCTGTCGTCAGCCTCAGCCTCTCGGGCTCTGCAGGTTTTAAAACATAGTCCACCACGCCTTGCTCAAACGCATCAATGGCGTATTGATCGTAGGCTGTGATGAAAACCATTTCCGGCAACAAGGCGTCGTCGCTGAACTCAAGTTGCGCAATTTCTTTGGCCGCCTCAATGCCAGTGAGGCCAGGCATGCGAATGTCCAAAAAAATCACATCGGGTTGGTGCTCTTGAACGGCTTGAACCGCTTCGAGTCCGTTCTTGCCTTCTGCCACGATTTCCAACTCGGGCCACACTTGGTGCAGCCTTGCGCGAAGCTGGTCACGCATGAGTCGCTCATCGTCGGCAATCACGGCGCGGGGGTTCTTTGACATGTTGAGGGTCTTGGTCAAATGAATTTCAAAGCTTGGCAGTGGCCTCGATGGGCGCAATCTTGTAGGGAAAGGACAAAATGGCCAAGGTGCCAGAGCCCTCATAGGGCTCTAAAGCGCGGATGCTGAAGCTGGCTTGGTCGCCATAAATGAGCGCCAGTCTGTCGCGAATATTTTTCAAACCAAAACCACCACCAACACTCCCACCGCCCTCAATACCTTGCGAGCTGACAGCTTGTCCATTGGCGCTCATGTTGGCATCTGCTGGAAAATAGCCCACGCCAGAATCTTTCACAGTGACCACCAATTTGCCGTGGGAAACTTCAACACGCAAGACCAATGTGCCACCTTCAGCCTTCGGCTCTAGGCCATGTTTGAAGGCGTTTTCAACCAGGCTAAGCATCATCATGGGGGGCATCTCAGCAGAATAAAGACCCTCTGGAATATCCCATTGAATTTGCAGGCGATCTTCCATGCGCATTTTTTGAATGTCGAGGTAAGGGCGAATGACGCTCAACTCTTGGCCCAAGTACCTGACCTTGTTGGGCGTTTGCTCGCGCATATTGGGCAATGTGGCACGCAACAAAGCGATCAAACTTTTTTGCATCAAACTGGCGCGCGGTGGATCAGTTTCAATCAGATGGTCGATGGAAGCCAAGGTGTTGAACAAGAAGTGAGGTTCTACTTGGGCCTGCATGGCGGCCATGCGCGCCTCCACCAACTGACGCTTGAGTTGCTCGGCTTCTGCCAAGTAGGTGGCAGCAGAGGCTTTTGCTTCGGCTTGAATTTGTTGCTTGAAAATGACCTTGATCACCATCGAAATGAGGATGATCACGACGCCCAGTTGCGGCACCGTGAGAACGCCGAAGACCGTGAGCACAACAATGGATAAACCCCAAAAAAGCATCCAATTGATGCCAGCCAGCCACGTGGCATAGGCATGGAATGTGTCTTTGGCAGCCTGCCAATTCGCAGACTTGGGAGGAGAAGTAGATGGTGTTGTCATAAGGCCTCGTTGTTTAGAAAGGGCCTAATGTAGACAGCTGTCTTGGGGAATGCATTCGATTTGCGACGAACTGTCGAAACCGTGGATTGAACGGTAAAAATCAAGCGCCTGCGCGCTTGCCCTTGGTGAGGTCAACGCCCAACTGCTTCAACTTGCGATACAGGTGAGTGCGCTCCAAACCTGTTTTGTCGGCCACGCGGGTCATGGAGCCCCCTTCATTGGCCAAGTGAAATTCAAAGTAGGCTTTTTCAAACGCATCACGGGCGTCGCGCAGTGGCAAGTCAAGGTCAAAGGTTTGAGACACTTGAAGAACGTTGTCTTGGCTGCTGGCAACACCCAAGGGAGCGGGTACCGTATTGCCTGCAGGGGCTTGAGAGGCTTGATAAGCCGCAGCCGCTTGGCGCACTTGCTCGCGCGCCAAACCTTGCTCAACCGTTTTCAAAAGTTTTTGCAGTGTGATGGGTTTTTCTAAAAACGCCTGCGCGCCAATTCGAATGGCGTCGACTGCGGTGTCGATGGTGGCGTGGCCACTCATCATGATGACCGGCATGTTCAAAAGACCACCGGTAGACCATTCTTTGAGCAAGGTCACACCATCGGTGTCGGGCATCCAAATGTCGAGCAACACCAAATCGGGCCGCATGCGAAGACGTATCTCTCGCGCTTGCGCGGCGTTCTCGGCCAGCTCTACGTTGTGTCCTTCATCGTTGAGGATTTCGGAGAGCAAATCGCGAATGCCCAACTCGTCATCGACCACCAATATATTTGCCATGTTGCGCTTAGTTGCCTCTAATATGCATCGACTGTGCTACTTCATTGGACACTTGAAGTCCTTCTCAAAACTGACGCAAGCTTTAAATCTGCGCCAGCTTCTCGACCGTGAATGATAACGACACTTGGGCACCTTTGACCACCCCATCTTCAACTCGGTTGGCAATATCCAATCGTGCCCCGTGCTCATCGGCAATTTTCTTCACCACCGCCAGCCCCAAACCGGTGCCTTTGGCTTTGGTGGTGACGTAGGGCTCGAAAGCCCGCTGCAAGATATTGGGGGAAAAACCAGGGCCATCGTCTAGAACGGTGAATTTGACGCGCTTGCGCGCAGGGCTCCAACGGGTCACCACGCTCACGTGCGATTGAGGATCGCTGGCATCCTGTGCGTTTTGAATCAGGTTGTGAACCACTTGCCTGAGTTGCTGTGCATCGCCCTCAATGAGTGGCAAGGTGGGGTCAAGGTCAGCCTTGACTTGGGGTCGCGATGCGCTTTCGAGTGACTCAGGCGCATACAGGGCCATCACATCGGTAATCAAGCTGTTGAGATCGAGTGGTTTGAGGTCGGCGGAGGGCAGACGGGCATAGTCTCGAAACTCGTCCACCAAACGTTTCATGGCGGCCACTTGATCGACGATGGTTTTCACCGACTTGGACAAAACCGTCTGGTCTGTTTCCTCTAACTTGCCATCGAGTTTGCGCTCTAAGCGCTCGGCTGACAATTGAATGGGCGTCAGGGGGTTCTTGATTTCGTGGGCCAAGCGGCGGGCCACCTCGCCCCATGCCTGAGAACGCTGGGCCGACACAATTTCAGAAATATCGTCAAACACCAACAGCCGCATGCCGTCAGGCAAGATCGCGCCCCGAGCCACCAGTGTCACGGAGGTGGCCTCCAAGCCTTGGCCGGACGCATGAATTTCAAAGGACTTTTGCCAGTGGTCAAGCTCATGCCGGTCCTTGTCGGAAGACAACAGTTCAAACTGTTCTTGCACGCCGGCCGCAAAGTTTTGCAAATTGGGCAAACTCAAGAAAGACGCCTTTTGATGCGCCGCCAAAGGCACTTTCAAAATGCGCGTTGCACCCGGGTTGGAAGATTGAATCACACCTCGTGCGTTGAACACAATGACGCCGGCGGTCAGGTTGTCCAAAATGGTTTGCAAGTTGCCTCGGGCGGCATCGAGTTGCATCAAGCTGCGCTCGACGGCGCTTCTGGCGTCCGACAGCTGCTGGGTCATTTCGGCGAAGGAGCGGGTTAAGCCTCCCAGCTCGTCTTTGCCTTGCAGGGCGTATTTGGGGGTCAGGTCACCCGCAGCAACCTGGCGCATACCGAGCGCCAACAACAGCAAAGGCCGGGCAATTTGGTTGCCCAATACAACCGCCAGCAACACCGCGGCCAACACGGCCATGATCAGGCTCAGTGTGAGCGTGCCGATGTACATTTTGCGAAGCCCGTCTCGCGCCAGTGCTCGCTCTTGGTATTCCCGATTGGCCACCTGAACATCCAGGGCATTGGCCACCAAGGTGGTGGGGAGCTCCTGAGAAATTTGCAAAACCCAAGGATCGTCACGCAAGCTGAGGCTGTTTTGTGGCACCAGCGTGAGCACTTTGATGCGCCCGCTTGGCGCGCCAACCGCTTCGTCCAGCCCTTCCACAATTTCCACACTGAGTTTGCTGCGCACTTGCTTGAACTGGGCTGCTGTGGGTCGCTCTGGCCGAATGGCAAAACGCGACTGCCCCGCTGTGGCAATGAGTCGGCCATCAAGCGACCACAACACGGCATCGTTGGCATCCATTTGCGTTCGAACTCGGTCTAGCGTGAGTGCTGCAGTGGCCTCTTGCACATCCACCAACTGCTGCGCTGCCACTCGAGATTGCTTGGCCAAATCACCCGACAAAGTGTCCAAAGTGGCGCGGCCTAAATTCAAGCCCGCCACCAAGGCGCCCTCCACCTTCACATCAAACCAGCTTTCAATAGAGCGCGACACAAACTGATAAGACACCACATAAATCAAAACGCCAGGTATCACGCCCACAAGGGCAAAAATAGCGGCCAGCTTGACCAACAGGCGCGATCCAAACTGCCCCTGTCGCAAGCGAATGATCAGACGAGTCAGGCCCCAAAGCAGCCCGACCAACAAGAGCAAGGCGACTGCGGTATTGATCCAGTACAAGCGATCGTAGTTGCGGTCATACAGCGCGCGGTTGCTGGTGGCCTGTGTGAGAAGTATCAAAAGCACAAGGCCAATGATGAATAAAACTGTCACCCCAATACTAACCATCCAGCGCACTGTTTTGGAGGCTTGTGCGCCTGTGGCGATTCGATCTTTGGGGTTCCGATTCATGACAAAAGTCTGCTTTGACGGATCTGCTTAGCGCCCGGGTTCAGAGCTGAAGCGCAAGGTTTTTTGGGTGCTCAAATTCCATTCTGATTGGCTACCCGCCATCATCTGAAAAGGTCTTGGCAATTGCGACACGTCCAAACGAAACTTGAAAATGAGGGTGTATTTGTTGTCGCTACCAAGCTCGGACACATCGGTCAATTTCCAATTGACCGTTCTTCGAATGGCCGCCAGAGCTTCTGGCAAGGTTTCGAAGGTTTGCGACAAACTGCTGGCCAAGCCCACGGCCCCAATGGGTTCGCGCGATACATTCAAACGCCACATGCGGGTGAGGGGCTGGTAGGCCAGTCGGTAATGGCGGGCAATGGTGTTCATTTTCTTGTCGTACCAATACCAACGGTCGCGCACCAACTCGGCCTCGGTGACAAAATAAAGGGGCATGCCTTTTTGCAAGGCTTCTTCCACCGCCTGGCTCAGTTCTAGACGCAAAGTACTTTGCAACAGCAAAGCACCCTCCGAACGCTCAAGGCGCAGTTCTGAGACCTCAACCTGGGAAACTGCTGGTGGTTGGGCATGGCTAGGCGCTGTGAACGCGCAGACTGACCACACGCACCAACAGAGCACACGAAGCCAAAGGCTTGTGCGCTCCATGCCATTCAACTTAAATTGAACGCTTTTCCAGCAGTGCGTAATAAAAACCGTCATGTTCACCCATGACATTGTCGCGGAGACTGGTCTCAGATGTGGCACTTGAGGGTGTTAAATGGCCTGGAGAAGGCAAGATCTGGGCATCAGTGTTGTGTTGAACAAACGTTTGGATTTGAGATTCGCCCTCGGCCTTGAAGACCGAACATGTGCAGTAAAGCAATCTGCCCCCGGGTTTAACCAAGGGCCACAGAGCCTTCAGGAGCTTGGCTTGAATGGCGGCCAACTGCGCCACATCTGATTCGCGCCTGAGCCACCTCACATCGGGGTGTCTTCTGCCAATGCCAGACGCGGTACAAGGCGCATCGAGCAAAATGCCGTCAAAGCTTTGGCCGTCCCACCAATCGGCAGGCTTGGCCGCATCGGCAGCCACAATTTGGGCTTTCACCTTGAGTCGGTCTAAGTTTTGTTGAATGCGCTCACAGCGCACGGGATCGACATCCAAAGCCAAGACTTGCGCCTCAGGATGGCATTCCAACAAATGGCCCGTTTTGCCGCCTGGCGCTGCACAAGCGTCGAGCAAACGCAAAGCTTGTTGGGATGGTTTTAAGCCATTGAGCAACAAAGGCGCAGCCAACTGCGCCGCTGCGTCTTGCACCGACACATGGCCTTCAGAAAATCCCGGCAGCTGATGAACGGGTACCGCCTTGAGCAACTGAACGCCAAACTCGGCCACCGCTTTGGCAGCAATTCCTTGAGCCTCCAAAGTCTGCAAATAAGCCTGCACCGTGCTGTGCTTGGAGCTGACGCGCAGTGTCATAGGCGCCGCCGACTGCGCCGCCTGCAAAATGGTTTGCCACTCTTGAGGGTGGTCTGTCTGCAAGCGCTTGACCCACCAAGCTGGATGATTCCAAAGTGCAGTGATGTCGGTATCGGTTTGCGCTATCAAGGCCTCCCGTTCTCGCAAGAAGCGGCGCAAACACGCGTTGACAAATGGTGCTTGCGCCCGCATGTCTTTGTGCCTGCGTGCCGCCTCAACGGCTTGGTTGACCAAGGTGTGAACCGGATAGGGCGCCAACTCGTCTTGCCAAGACAAGGCCAGTGCTGTGCAGAGCAAGGCATCTGCTTGTGCGGGCGGTGCTTTGCGCGCCAAGCATTTTCGAAGTGCCAAGGCACGTCCCCACCAACGCATGGTTTGAAACGACAGTGCTTGAACACCAGGTCGCAAATCTTTGGGAACGGTTTCTATCGCAGCGGTCATAGAGCGGCCGTTTTGAACGGCCAATGCCACCTGTGCCGCAGCTTGCAACAATTGCCAAAGCGGTGCTTGTAAATTGGGCTGCAATGCGGGCCTTCAGGAAAAGCAGAGCTTCATGCCAACAAATCGGCAATGTCCAGCGTTTGAGCCGGTACAAATTTGACTTGTTTGGCCAGCACGCTGGCTGGAAATTGACTCACCGCTTCGTTGTATTTGGCAGCGGCTTGGTTGTAGGCGTCCATGAGAGGCCAGGCCTGGGCTTTCAATCGGTCAAATTTGTAAGGCAGTGGATCGATGAACCAAGTGGCTTCTCCGCTTTGACCCGCGCGCACTTCGGCTTTGGCCCAAGCGGCCAAGGCCAAACGATTTTGATTGACCTGTTGCATGACCACGGGAGACAAGGGCTGCGTCCGCGCAGCATCCAGGCTGTCGGACAGCGCTTCCAGAATATCCAACAAGCTCAAGTCACGCTCATTTTTGAGCAAGGCCTCTGGCAATGCCGCCTCTTCCATTTCGCTCAACATGTCGCGCATGGAGGCTGGCAGGTTGCCTTGCAACCAAACCAGCACACGCAGCAACTGGGCATCCACTGCCGCAAATTGTTTAGCCACATTGGCGCGCAACACCACCAGGCGGTTGTAAGCACCAACCGCCCAGAAAAAAAGTGTTGCCAAGATGGCGCAAAAAATCAGCAGTGACATGTTGCCGTTATTTTGAATCAAAACAGTTGCAAAAACAAAACGCCTCTGGCCGAGTCATCGGATCAGAGGCGCTGTTCATTCCGGCCGAAGCCGGAAGTCGATCAGGAGTTCGAATCGGCAGCGTTGGCTGCGTCTTCGGTCAACTGTTGAGCTTCGGCCAATTCAACGGCTTCAGCTTCTGTGATGGCGCGGCGCTCTGCCTCGTCCATCGCATCTTTGGCGGCACGGGCTTTGTGATAAGCCAAGCCGGTACCGGCAGGGATCAAACGACCCACAATGACGTTCTCTTTCAAACCACGCAACTCGTCGCGCTTGCCCATGATGGCAGCTTCGGTGAGCACGCGGGTGGTTTCCTGGAAGGAAGCCGCAGAGATGAACGAGTCGGTCGACAAAGAAGCCTTGGTGATACCGAGCAACAAGTTGCTGAAGGTTGCAGGGATTTTGCCTTCGGCGCGCAATGCGTCGTTGGTGTTCAATATCTCTGAACGCTCCACTTGTTCGCCCGCAATGTAAGTGGAGTCACCCACATTCTCAACCACCACGCGGCGCAGCATCTGACGCACGATCACTTCAATGTGCTTGTCATTGATCTTCACGCCTTGCAAACGGTAAACGTCTTGCACTTCGTCGACGATGTAGCGAGCCAACTCTTCCATACCGAGCAAACGCAAGATGTCTTGTGGGTCGGCTGGG
>JACCDW010480464.1_pt1 | contig 18533 bp, 13 predicted proteins | sample 7449781 | NCBI WGS metagenome assembly JACCDW01 (sample SAMN15323449, study PRJNA562643) | freshwater metagenome | isolation source: river surface water | place: USA:Blue River Watershed | collected 2017-08-18
AGGCGTATTCGGCCTCTATTGGGCAAACTCGCTGGGTGAAGTTGGTCGACGCTGCTAGTCGGGTCGGACACACATGGGACGGGAAAGCTCACAGGGCATTGGCGGATGCGCAGGCGTGCCGGAGCGTCTGGCGGTGGCTCGGCCACACTAAAGGAGTGGAAAATGCGTCCTCTGTTGACCTTATCCCAACTAAGTTGCCACCGAAGATAAAGGCTACGACATTCTCTGTTGAGCGCCAAGAGACTCTAGAGAGTGAGAGAGAGCAGAGACGTCACATTCGATCAATCGTTGAGGAACCCAGCAGCCGGTCGATCGATAAAAGGAAGCCTGCCACTCAAAGAAGTACAGGTGCGTCGAACGGAATTGGCCCGATAACATCGCAAACTACTCTAAAAACGTCTGCGATTAATCCGGTCTCTAGGGTTGCGGATAGCTCTAATTCCACTGATGAGAGTCAGCGCAAGGGCGCAACGCCTTTGCAGCGTATTGCAGAAATAAAGAGCTATTCAAAGGACCGAATGCGTATTGAGTATGTCTGTCCGTGGTGCAATACAATCGGGCGGGGAGCCGACTCGCACATGATCTATTGCCTAAGCTGCGGTAGGTGGAGCTTTACGCGATAGGGTTTTGAATGCGCTGCAATTGACGCGATCCCTTATTTGTAATCCAGGTTGAATATTCATCCGATCGACTGAAGATCTGGAGGATGGCAGCGCAGAGACACACGTTTTAAGAAGTCATCCATGAGCTCCGGGAGGCCGTTGTTCTGACGCTGGTTTGGCTGCGCCGCTGCAGTTCGGTTGAACGGATCGAGTTGAGTATGGCGATTTAGTTGGTACGGTTGGTGCGGTTGGTTTGGTTGGTGTCGAAGCGCAGCACCACTATTTGAGTCGTGCATTTAGAGCGCAGAAAATCGTGCATTTACGCTCCCTAGTAGCCGGAAAGTTGCTTACACACTTACTTACACACCGGCGCAGACGACGAAAAAACCCGCAGAAAAATGCTGTTTACGAACGGTACAAACTACTCATAATCCCTTGGTCCTTGGTTCGAATCCAAGCGGGCCCAGTCTTCCATTTTCATTAACTTTCGGACAGGGTGAAGGAAGCTCTAGCGGTTAAGTGTCCACTCGTGTTCGATCTGCCCGTTTTTACGTGCCGTCGTTTCGTCTTTTGGGAGCCACGCGCGGACGTATCGCGAGGTCATGGTGGATGGTGTGACTGTAATACGTAGATGTCCGGAGCTACTGGCGATGTAGCCGCTGTCGTAGTGGTATTCCTTCGCAAGTGTTGCGCCGCTATTGAAGTTCCGAGCGCTTGGTTGCGGGACGGTCTGGTAGACAATCCCGTCGAGATCCTGCTTTGCATAGAGGTGATCGTGTCCGTGAAATACCGCGGCTACTTTATGTTTCACGAGTAAATCGTGAATCGGTAGCGGCCATCCTGGCCGACGCGTCGCGAACCCGTTAGTGCCGTCAAGATTTCTCCCACCCCATTCGTAATATGGAGCCGCTTCAATACCACCTCGCATTGCACCGTCGAGGCCACCGACGAGGTTGTGAATAAAAATGATTTTGAATTTTGCTGTGCTTGATGCGAGGGTGTCAGTTAGCCACTGGTACTGCCTCGCTCCGAGCGTAAAGTTCCAAGGATCAGAATTAGGACGTTGTTTGGTGTCCCAGAAGGGATCTAAAACAATGATCTGCGCATCGCCCCAGTTCCACGAATACCATGCGACACGATTACCCGCATTGGAGTCAATGAACGAGTCTCCGGTATAAAAACGCCCGGGTTGGGGAATCGGAAAGTACTCAAGCCGTGCCTTAGCGGCCCAGACAGCTACGTTGTTTGCTGTTCCATCGACTAACCAGCCGAGTTCTGCATCATGATTGCCATTTACCAAGAAAAGAGGTGAGGAGTGTGTAACTGCTCCAAAGTTACCGCGCTCGTAGATATAGCGAGCGTCTAGCGCTGCCTTGCTGGTGGGCTGACCTACGACCGCGCTGAAGGGTTCAGCGTGCTTCTCGGTCATGAAAGTATCACCGAGGTCGACATGAAAGTCGCCCTGATCGGCGAGAATGTTGACCAGTGTACGTTTATACGTATCGAGATCCGAGTTTTCGTCGAGATGCGAGTCCGCCTGAACCGTGAATGTAAAGGTACTTCCGACCGGGCGCGCAGTCTGGAACCGGTACTCTCGGGTCTGGATCTCACTGCCAGCGGTTGGTTTTAGCAATACTCGGTACCGATAGGCACTTCCAGCGCGCAAGCCAGTAAGCTCTATATTGAGGATGGTGGAGCGCGCTAGGGTTACAGGCGCGGTTTGTCGGTCGCTGATATCACCTTCACCGCGATAACTGATGATCACGGAGCCGGTTTGTTCTGACGAGAAGAGCGTAAGGCGTATGGAATCGGAGGTCGGTGCTCCGAGTACGATATTTCCTGGAAATTCCGTTGAGACCGAGGAGGCTGCAAGAGGCGTTGCGGTCGTCGTGCCGGAGGCTGCGCTCGAGCCTATTCTGTTAGTGGCGACTACCGAACATGAGTGCTGGACGCCGTTGCTGAGTCCGGTGACTACGACTGGGCTCGTAGTGCCGCTCGCTGCGCGACTTGTCGCTCCTGCGGCACAGGTTACTGTGTAGCTTGTGATTGGTGCGCCGCCGTCATTTGTAGGCGCTGTGAAGTTTACTGAGATTGCGCCATCACTGGCGGTTGCACTAACTATCGTAGGTATTCCGGGGACGCTCGCCGAAGGAGTTGGCGACGGTGAGGTGCTCGTAGTGCCGCCACCAGCTCCTCCTCCACAAGAACTCAGCGAAGCTAATAGGCTTAGCATCGCAGCACGAACCAGTTTATTCATAGTCGTTCGTCCCTCGATCGATCACGGCAGCGTATAAGCGAAGGCAACACTACCGGACGTTTTTCCGGGGCCTTCGTCCACGGGTAAATACATTCGTATGTACTCCACTTTTACTCCGCCCGGCGAAACAGTGACGCGCGTGTAGCCAGAGTTGGGAAACTTGTCGCCGCTTAGATATGCGGCCTCGTTGTCAAAGGCATAGTTTGGATCAGCCGGTTGCGGCAGAGTCTGGTATGTCACGCCATCGAGTTGCTGCCGCACCCAGATGTGGTCGTGTCCCTGAAAGAATATTTTTACTTTATTGGCGACCATAAGCTGGTGAATCGGATTTCCCCAAGTCGGCCGCCTTGTCGAGAAGTCCGTTGTGCCGTTTGGATTTTTGCCACCCCATTCATAGAGACCGGCAAGTTCAACGCCCCCACGACCGGTACCCATAATGTGATGTGCAAAGACAAATTTGTGCTTAGCAGTACTTTTTTCTAGGGTGCTCTTGAGCCACAGATACTGTGTATCTCCGTGAGTAACGTCCCATAAACTTCCCCGACGAGCGCCACCGCCGAAAATGTTATCGACAGCAACGGGCGAAGCCCAGTAAGGGTCAATGACAACAAAAAGCGCATCCCCCCAGGTCCACGCGAAATAGTTTCGAAGTAAACCGATGTGCGTTACGGACTCAGTGTTTCCGCTATAGAAATTATCGGGTGCCGGCTGTGAATAAAGTGAGTTACGAGAATTTTGTGCCCAGACCGCCGGATTATTGGGAGTGCCATCGAGCAGATAGCGTGCCGCTTGCTCGTGATTTCCATTGAGAAGAAACAATGGGGCCTGCTTACCGATGATGCCGAGATAGGGGCGCTGTAGCGTGTAGCGTGACTCGACGAGCGGTTGCGTAATGCTCGCCGGATCAAATTGATCGATGCTGAAGTCGTCTCCCATCAGGATATAGAAATCCGGTTGATCGGCGGTGGCGGCCGCGATAGTGCGACGATAGAGCTCTGGGTTGAATGTGGTGCGCTCTCGTTCGGGATGTGAGTCGCCCTGAATAGCGAATACAAATGTGCTGCCTGCAGGCCGGGCTGTCTGGAAGGAGGTCTCGTCGGTTGATCCGGAGCTGCTGCCGTCGGCTGCAGTGAACTGCAGCCTATAGAAATAGCGGCTATTTGCCGCAAGATTAGTCAGCGTGAACTCATAAGGCTTCCCAGCTTGTAGTGTTGCGCTTGCAGTTTGACGGTCAGGTTGGCCAGATATAGTGCCGTAGGCGATTGTGATGCTTCCCGACTGAGTTGAAGAGAAGACGTTAACCTTAATCGAATCATTTGATGGGGAGCCGAGAATCACGTCACCCCGAAAGGCTGCCGTCGTCGCCCCGACTGGGGTGACATTCACAGCGGTCGAGGGGTTGCTACTGCCAGCAGAGTTAGTGACGGTTGCCGAACAGGAATAAGTAGTGCCGTTGGTCAATCCTGTCACCCGAACAGACGATGTCCCTGCGGATGCTGATCGATTGACATTGCCAGCAGTACAGTTCACCGCATAGGTCGTTACGCCACTCGCGCTCGAGGTAACTGTAAATGTTGCAGCGCCGTCGCTTGCTTGCACTGCCGATATTGTGGGAGCTCCCGGAGGCGTCGACACGGCGGTTGGCGGAGCGGTTCCAGATCCGGTAGCACTATCATTGCCTCCGCCACCGCAACTCGCCAGCATCAAAAACACAGCGAGCAAGATAAAAGTTTTCAAAATGAAAGCTCGTCTAAGGCTGCACTGACTCCAGTCTATGAGGCTTATCGCAGCGAATAGATCAAGAGTTGACGAAGTTTTGTGAAGGATTTGAAAAGAAGCCGCTGTCGCCGAATCTAGCTCGTAAGCTGCATCGATATGAGTCGATCAAGCTCCTCGTCAGCGGTAACACTTTGCGTCTGTACGGCCCTTCTCGTCTCTTGCGGTGGCGGCGGTGGCGGTGCTGCAGCAACCATTACGGCGCCGGTTACCCCCTCCACGCCGACGATTACGGTGCCGGGAGCTCCCACCGGTGTCTCAGTCAGCGCGGGTAACGCGGCGGCAACGATTACATTTACAGCCCCTGCCTCGAACGGGGGTGCAACCATTACGGGATATACAGTCTCTTGCACGGGAGGAGGTGCTACGCGTACTGCCAACGGTACGGCAAGTCCGATCACCGTATCTTCGCTGACCAATGGTGTGGTGTATTCCTGTTCTGTAAGTGCGACAAATTCGGCGGGTTTGGGCTCACCCTCAAACTCAGTGACTGTTACCCCGAACGCTGGAACCGTTGGATCGTTTTCCCTGACTAGTCCTGTCGGGCAAGAGGGCGGTTCGATGGCTGCGGATTACACCTGCGACGGCACTGGATCTTCGCCGGCGTTGACTTGGAGCAATCCGCCCGCTGGAACCCAGCAGTTTGCGTTGCTGATGACGACACTCCCTGGCGATGGTACGACTAAGTGGAACTGGGTTCTGTACAACATCGCGAGTTCGGTTCGTGCGCTCAGTAAAGATAGCTACGGTTTAGGCACTCCCGGGGTGGGTTCGGACGGTCCTTACATCGGATATCAGCCACCTTGCTCGCAAGGCCCTGGTGCCAAGGTCTATACCTTCAAGCTGTATGCGCTATCTGGCGCTCCGACGCTTCCTGCAACCGGGGCTGCAAATGGCTCTACGATCGAAGCCGCGATCGCTGGAATCACCCTCGGCACAGCGACACTCAATTTAACCTACACCCGACCGACAAATGCGACCGGATCGTCAGCTGAATGCGGGCTCGTACGTAGCTCACTTAGTGGTTCGAGCGCTGGTGGTGCAAGCGTCGCGTGCGATACGAATTACGCTTACATCAGCTCGAACAGCTTGCCGAGTCACGCGATGATGAACGGAATAACGGCTTCGAATTTACAGGTTCCTCTCGCGCAAAATTTTCAAGGTGCTAACGGATGGAAGATCCCACTTAAGCCGGCGATCGCCGAAGTAACGACATCGGCGGTTGACGGGCCGATTGGTGTCGCTGTGAACGGAGTACTTATTTTCAACCCATGTAAGCAAGGTGGTTGTCAAAATGGTGACACGAAAGTACTCGGTGAGCTCGATAGCTGTAATGGTCACGCCGGGCGGGCGGACGATTATCACTATCACGCAGCCCCAATATGCCTGATGCAGGGGCGCGCTGCCAATTATTGGGATACGCACCCAGTTGGTTGGGCGCTCGATGGTTTCGCGATCTACGGGTATAACGATGCTGATGGCCGCGTAGCAAGCCGCGACAGCGTTTGCGGTGGTAATACAGGCACGGTCGCTAACGGCCCACAAGGCTACAGCTATCATGTTACCGATGCGTCGCCTTACGTGCTGTCGTGTTTTCGCGGTACGCCGAGCCCCGATCTTGCAAACCAGAGCAGTAAGTTTTCGCCGATTCGGCAACCGCCCGTGCAGCCTTTCAAAGTATCGAACATGACGCTTACGACGGATGCCGTAGACGGCTATCAGGTGCTACAGTTTTCATCTGCTGTGACCTTTGCCACCAATGAAACCGGATCAGACAGCTACATCAACTCGCCGGGAACTTATCGAATCCGATATAAGCAATTAACAGGGACGGCGTTGACGACTGCACTTTCGACCGGTAACAACACCAATAAGTCCGTGTGCTGGAACTTTAACTTTACTGACTCCAATGGCAACACTACCCAACCGTCGATCACGTACTGCCGTTGAACTGGTATGTGCACTGCTGATCTCTACGGGGTTGATGCCTAGGGCTATTGCTCATGAGTTGGCGTCCGACCGACTTACCGTTGTCATGCGCGAGCCCAGCCATCTTTCGCTGGTGTTCCTTATCGACCAAGTTGCTTTGCTCAGGCGGTTGGTTGCACCTGATGCGACGGCCGTGGAGTTTGTGATTTCTATGGCCGCCATGAGTGATACGACATTCGATAAAGTCGTCGATCGTGGCCGTTCCCAATTTGAATCTGATTTGGTTATCCTCGATCAGAACGGCAGCAAGCTCGCGCTAAATAACTGGCGCTGGTCGTCGAAGGAAGAGCTACGTGGAAGCATCCGAAGCCTTGCGATGGCAGCAGTAGTCGGTGGCGATCCGCACACGCATGATTTCGCCAACGAGATTACTGCAGACGCCGTTTCATCATCTCCGATATCAAGTATTTCGCTTCGCTTGCCGAAACAGGCTGCCAAGACTCTTGTCGTAGCGTACCGACCTAAACAAAGCTACGTTGATCCTTCGGGCGGTGTTAGCCTTGCTATCGAGTTCTAAGATCTATCAACTTCAGTTCGATCGGCGACGCTCGTACCTATGAGGCGCAGCGCATTTTAATCAAATGTAGATGTCGTATCATAACCGCTGTCACCGAGTGACTTCGTGGCGCGTGTAAAAACACGATATTTACTTACACACAGGTTAGTGACGCGTGTAAGTCATTGAAGGCCAACAGGGATTGCTGAGTCCAGTCTTCTCATAATCCCTTGGTCCGCAGGTGTGAATCCAAGCGGGCCCAGTCTTACAAATCAATTAGATGCGATAACGTCATTAGGCATTTGTACAACGAAATATGCTGAGGTGTTGTTCACTCTATCGCGATCCACGTCGCGACACATGCATATCAATCAGTGCTCGCGTAACGATCGTTTCGGTGGTGTCGCTGATCTCAACGGTAATCTTTAGGGTCTGTTGGTCTTTAAGAGCCTCCGGTAGTGTGCAGCGCGCCGTGGCGACAAGGTCGGTTGTCGCCGGACGGAGATACTCCACACTCATCCCCTTCGGGATCCAGCGGTGCGTAGCGGGCAAAGTGACCTCGGTTACGATGCCACCTGCGAGTTCAGCTGCGTTGCATATCGCGATTGCATGTACGGTACCGATATGGTTTTGCACAGCCCGTCGCTTGCTGAAACCAACCTCGCATACACCGGGTTCAAGGCGGCGAAACACCGGGCGAATCGATGCAAAATAGGGTGCTTTAAAGCAAATCACGCGACTGAACAGCCAACGTCCTACGGCGTTTTGGCCGAGCTTGTCCCATGCCTTCGATACTGTGTTGCCCATCGTCCCTCTCACTTGATGTATGTCCTCTAATATCCCGATGCAACGGCGGACGATCAAGGGTGTCCGGCCTATAATCGAAGTACCGATCAGATCCATCGACAATGACTTGGAGAAAAAGACCAGATGAGTAGCTCCACAGCGATGCTTGGCCCAGTTATCGCCCTTGTCGCGTGGTCGATGGTGATGTGGCTCTGGATGTACGCGACCCGCATTCCAGCAATTCTCTCTGCGAAAATGAAACTAGATCCGAACGCTCCAAGTGGAGTTCAGATGGCACAGCTTCCTGCCGCGGTTAGATGGAAAGCGGATAACTACAATCATCTTATGGAGCAACCAACGATCTTTTACGCGACCGCTCTTACCATCGCGCTGCTCGGCGTGGACTCGATCGCAAGCGTCATACTCGGTTGGGCCTATGTCGTCATTCGCGTGGCGCACAGTTTACTGCAGGCGCTCTCAAACAAAATTCCGTTTAGATTTGCTCTTTTCGCACTTTCCAATATCCCACTCTTTGCATTGACCTACATAGCGGCCACAGAGTTTTTATCGCGCGTCAGTGTGAACTCGTGACAGCACTAGTATTGTCATGCAACAAAGTCGCGTTGATTTCAAGCTCGGTGCGTCGGCCGACACCAACTTACTACGAGCCAGTTTATGACGTCCCGAATCTTGATGTTTGTTTCAAAGTATCGCAGTGAAATCCTCGTCGGCTGCTTGGTCTATTTCACGCTGGTGGCCAAAGACCTGATTAGCTTTTTGCGGCAGCTCACCTAGGGCTTCGACGGAATCGCCCCCGTCAGTTAATTGCAACCGCTGCAGCCATTCTTCACCGTTATTGGGAAATGTTTCGCGCTAGGGGATTTCAGTATCGCGAGCGCGCTTGGGTTCGCGTTCTTCGTTATGGTCGTAGTCTTGATCGGCAAGCAGGTCAGTGCAGAATAGACCAATCGCTGTCAGTCGAAGTGGAGCGTCGGCACTTTGAAACTCTACATCACCAATAAGAATCACTCATCGTGGTCCTTACGCCCCTGGGTTCTGATGCGCGAGCTCGGAATTCCTTTCGAGGAGCACCTTGAGCCGCTTGGAGAGAGCTCTGTCGAGCAGAGAGAGCGGTTCAGTCGATTCTCACCTAACGGAAAAGTTCCGTGTTTACATGACGGCGATCTACGCATCTGGGATTCGCTCGCAATCGTAGAGTATCTCGCTGAGCGCTATCCCGCAGTTTGGCCGAGTGATCCTGCGGCGCGAGCCTACGCCAGAAGTGCTGCCGCCGAGATGCACTCTGGGTTTGCCGCGATAAGACGGCATTGCAGTATGACGTGCGGCCAAAGAGTGGTGCTACGTGAGATACCCACGGATGTGCGAGTCGATCTAGATCGACTGGCGGCGCTTTGGTCGATGGGTCTGCAGCGGTTTGGTGGCCCGTTTTTGGCGGGTGAGAAGTTTTGCGCGGTAGATGCTTTCTTCGCACCTATCGCCTTCCGTGTGCAGTCGTATGGGCTATCACTCGATGAGTCGAGTAACGCCTACGTGGCACGCTTGCTTGCGTTACCGAGCATGCGGGATTGGTATGCGGCAGCGCTTGTGGAGCCGTGGCGTAAGAAGGCGTACGAGGAAGAGATCAGGTCGGTTGCTATTTCGATCACTGATTTTCGAGAACCCCGCTAGCTAACGCCGTTGACGTTACGCGATGAATTCTGGGTGATGACTCTTTGTATCTTCTTAAGTCGGTTCGGTTGGTGAGCGTCGTAAAGTTCGGTTGGTTGCTGTCGAAGTGCAGCACCACCATTTGAGTCGCGCATTTAGAGCGCAGAAAAACGTGCACTTACGCCTCATCGTAGCGGCGGATGTGCTTACACACTTGCTTACACACCGGCCTCGACGGTGAAAAAACCCGCAGAAAAAGGCTGATTATGAACGGTACAAACTACTCATAATCCCTTGGTCCTTGGTTCGAATCCAAGCGGGCCCAGTCCTCTGGACGAGACAGACTCAGAGCCTATCCGACAGTCGCGCAGAAAGGGGCCAGGGGTCAAAACCGGATTTTGATACGACCGACGATACGCGCTGTCCGCCCTTAGACGTAATCGAGACTAAATCCTGGGGAAACGTCGATCACCTGACGATGACCCCGACGAGTTCTTGCTCAGGTCAAAGACTCTTGGGGAGGGAGGCTGAGAAGCCCGTCTAGCACTTTTCAATAAATGGGTGTAAATCTCTCATGAAAGAGTGGCTCTTGGTTGTTCGGGGAGGGCAAAATGGAGCGCCAGTCCATCGACGGTTTGGTGTTAGCTAGGCCAATAGAGAACATTGACGACAGCGACGAGGCCCGCGCTATCGCGCTAATCCAGCACTTAGAGCCGGCTCTTCGCGAGTGGAGGGCAGCAGAAGATCTTCGTCATCGAATTGCGGAGAATGAGGCGTCAAGCTCAAGCTTGCGCACAGAGGTTGAGAGACTCAGTCAGCAAGTCTCGATTGCGCGAGCAGAGCTGGATTCCCATAACGCAGAGGGAAAAAAATTCACTGTTTTAGCCTCGACAGTGGTTATCTTAACGGTGCTCTTGTTAATTTTTACTAATTTTTTAATAGCAATCGGTGTCGGCGCAATCGGCGGATTCTTTGCCTACAAGAAATACGCAGACCACAAAGCGAAAAAAGAGCAGCTGGAAGAGTCGTCTCTCTTTCTAGAGAAGCAGCTTGCCTCAGCCGACACAAATCTGAACAACCTGATTAGCGAGACTGCGTCTTTGGTAGGCGAGCTTGGTGCACGCTCAAAAGGATTCCCTGAGGTGCGTTTAGCGGAGATCCATTTTCCGCTTGCGGCAACTCGGATCGGCGATAGTACTTTGATAGTTGATTTGTCCGGAGTTCACGAAGAGGTAACGTTGCATACTGTCGATGTGACTCAGCTTGAGTCCGGTGTGCGATACATTGCAGATCGAACTGACCAATTACTGAACGTTCCGCCAATGCTTTCGCCATCTGAAGCGATGTCCACGGCGGGGGCGGAGGATGGGGAAGATGACACTCTGCACGGCGAAGAGGAAGAGCTTCAGGCGCTCGTTTCTGATTTCACGGTGAACCTCGGAAGGCTAAAGGATTCAAAGCTGACTTTGCCATTGGTTCGGCCCGACTCACCACTAGCCGCACGCTTCACGAACGCCAGTTCATTCGCAGGTAGTCCCGTGGCTTCGATTTCGATTGACAGTCAGGCGACCGCTGTCGATCAAATTCAGTCGTTTGTATCTAAAGCCAATCAAACTAGAGAGCGAGCATCGGGAGTGTTTTTTGAGCTAACCGAGGTATATCAAAAGCTGGAGCGCGCTTGTGCTAGTTACGCTTTTGCGCGTACGCGCTCTATGAACGCAGTTCACGAAAATCTCCTACAGGTTTTGAGCCGCGCTAATTGGTGTAGCCGACGATTTTATTGCCCAAGAAGCATTCTCTCTCCCGTATATATTCGCGAACTAATCGGGATTGATCTTGATAATGCCTTCAAGCTGTCATTAGATGATCTTTTAGAGCGGTTGTCCAAGGATCCCGTTATTCAGCGGCGACTGGAAAGCAATCCAGTGTTACAAACAGAGTTGCAGGACGCTTACGAGGCCGTTCAGGAATTTATCCGGAACGCCGAGTCCGCAGGTTTTGTCGGCGACGTGCATCTCGATGACGCCAGCCTCCCACGGCATATCAGTAGTCAGTTGCGTGAGTCAAAGAGACATCTACGAAATAGCCTTCAGAAGGCGATGACTGGGTCTGTGTACCCAATTTTGAATTTTTCTTCCGAAGCGCAGCTTTTTTACGATCCTGTCACGGAAATCTGGTCTTCTTCAACCACTCCGCATTCATATTCAACTCCAGATGTAATGAATTTCGGAAGTATGGTTAAGGCATATACGGACGTCATGATGCCCCTTTGGGATCATTTATGGACAGAGAAGGCAGACTTTAGGAAATCTGAGGTGTTTAGAACTAACGAGTCGATGATTCGAATGACGGAAAAAGAGTCTGAGAAACTGATTGAAATCGCAAATCAGTTCAGAGCTGATATGCGAACAGTGCGTGAGAATGTTTTCACATTGGAATCAGACTTAAGCTCAAAGAGACAAGAAATTTTAAGTTTTCGTGACGGCATGTCTGAGTTAGGACTACTCTCAGCTGCGACGCTGGAAAATCTGTCCGACGATAAGATAGAGAAAACTACAGCGGTCGACGTCGACTCTGCCTCGGCTGATCGTCTTGAAACCGTGCTGTCAGCGATTCCGCAGTCGCAGGCGGAGCTCCGCGGTGCAGTGCACGATCCGATCGACATGATCAAAGATCCATCGGCGCTAGTAGTTACTTACCCGACTCTGGGGAATCGGCTCGTTACCGAGACGGGATACGTAAATGGCTGAGCAGGGCGGCGTAAGTCAAGCGTACGTTGACTCTCAGATAAGAGCTTTAGAGCATGAGATTAACGCTTTAGAGCGTCGTTTAGAAACTTTGGAGGAAGAGATGGCACAGTTTGCCGCGCAGGTTGTTGACGCCATTTCCGATCAAACACATACGCTTAAAGATGCCATAGACGATCAGAAGCTCGCGCTAGTTGCAGGCGTTGCTGCCACAACGCTCATGATCGAGCGGACTAAGCAGCAAATGCAAGAGGACTTTGCGACAACGATTGCGCGGATAGAGCGGCAAACAGAGTCGACGCTCCAGGTCGAGCTTGGAAAGAAACTAGCTGACGCAGGTGGTTTAAGAGACAAACTGGTGGCGTTTGTCGGCGATATACGCGCGCGGTTCGATCGAGCCTTGGTTGGTGTCAACGTCAATCGAGAGCTTTACAATTCTAATTTTCGAAAAATTTTGGATGATTTCGACTCTAAGGTTAAAACCATTGGTAGTCATATTCTCGAAATTCGTGATGAGGACTTAGCTCCAGCGGTATCTGCCGCAACTTTCGCTCGGGAAGTAACCCACGGCTTGCCGATGGAGGTCGATCTAAAGCGATTAGAGTCGCGATCGCGGAATTTAGATGAAACATTGCTGCTTCTGAAGTCCAGTCGTTTAGACGAGGTTACAGGGTCGTTGACGAAGTTTGACCAAACTTTGAGCCAGTTTTCTCATGCCAACCTGATTACGAATAGTGACAGACGCCTTGTGGTTGAAGGATTGGCTGTGAGTTCCGCAGGAGGTGTAACTGTTTCAGTTGGCAGGAAGGCATTACCTACTCAAAATGAGGAATCTGTCAATCTCTCTCAACCCGCGCCGGGTTTAGAGCCATTCTGTAGACCAGATAGTGCTTCTCGTGTAGCTGCTATCGTTGGATCACGCACAGCTAGAGATGCGACTGGAAACGAAATTGTCGCGCTAAGAATGGCCGCTGAGAGGCTTGCAGCGCGCGGGATTGTTTCGCGGGATGCTGCGCTGCTGCTTGAGGATTTTCTTGGGTCGGGTAGCTTAAAAATCGCGGGAGAATAACAAATGGGTATCCGGCAAGAGGGAAGTAAGATCATCGTAGATGAGTCTATTGAGGGGAGCGTATTTCCCACTTCAGAGCGCGAGCTACCGTTCCCGATTTTGGTATCAAGTAAACGTGAAGCAATAAAGATTGAGGGCTCGCTTTACGGAAGATCACTGGAGCTTCGCGGTGATGTTCAGGTAAGGGGTCCAGTTGTTTCGCGAGGCGACACTCGCCTTGATCCGTTGGATAAAAAAATAAAGTTACTATCCGGTTTAACGGTAAATGGCTCAGTCAATGTCGTTGCTGCTCCGCAGGAAAACCGAAGTGACAGTCACAGCATCCGCGGGGCGCGCATCGTAATCAAGGGTGATATTGCGTGCAATCAAAATGTATCGCTAAAAGATACAGTCGTATTCGGAAGCATTTCTGCAGTCAATTGCTCCTTAGAGGATAGTGTCGTTCTTGGAACCTGCATCGCGACAGAATCGTTACGCGTCTCAAGCAGCACCATGGGGGGCTACGCGGGGCGCGAGGTTACATTCGAGGGTCGTTGTATGCTCTTGAACGCTATTGGTGAAAGTTATTTAAGGCCTCTGTTTCTGCCGCGTGAACTTCCCGCCGGGGGCATCGAGCCCTTAGACTTGCGTTTTTATCCGATTACTCGCGCCATGAGCGGGTTACGGAATGACGAGGAATTAGCCCAAAAATCGATGTCAAATTACTCGATGCTTTATCCCGTCGCAGATTGGGTTAAGGTCAGAGCAGCGTCGAATCCTGCGCTTGAAGAGCAGAGCGGTGGAGTTGTTGAAAAATGGGTGCTTTCAATTGGGGGTCGGATTAGTGATCTTTCCGCCGTCGAGAGTTCCATCAGTGCCATGACGAATCTTTTGAAGTGTGGCTTCGAATTCGAGCATTACCATCCAGATCAGCGGTCACGTCACATTAGCGACGTAAGTCGTACGCTAAATGAGGATGAGAGGTGGCTGCTGCGAGAGGTCTGCGTCCTATGAGCGTCGCGCGTATTTTGAACTCTCTTTTTCTGCCGGCTGTTGTCTGGCTGTTGCTCGGCGCGCCGTCGTTGAGTGTTTCGGGGAATCTTGTTCTCTTTTCATTCGTTATCCTTCATTTGCTTGTTGTTATTTGGAACGACTCAATTTTCCGACTTTTTGGTGGCGACGCTTTTACATATGGCATGTATTCCATGTCTGTCAATATTGTTTCGTTCGCGTTCACTTTTGCTGTCGCGCTCGGCGTCATGTTGATTTCAGGGCGCGAGCTAGGAAGTGCGAATGATGTTCCGGCTTTCGCTTGGGGATTGATGGTGCTAGGTGTATTGGGGACAGTGTTCTTGCCTCTTCTGGTCTCACATAAGGTTGATCCGCTTCCCAAGCCTGCCGATGCTCGTGAATACCAAGACCCGACCAAAGATCAACTACCAAGGTAAACACAGACATGGCGAATTGGTTTACGAGAGAAACCCAGTCCTTTTACATCGCCCGTCCTGATGCCGCGGCGGGTGAATTAATTTATTTGCACCCGGATCGATCAATCCCCCGGGGAACCAAGATTACGGTCAGGACTGACGAGTGTGCGTTATTTTTTCGCGAGGGACGCTTTGTTGGCCGACTTGATGCCGGCGCTGTTCAGTTAGACACAGCAAATATCCCGTTTTTGGGGCATCTTTTTGTCGATCGGTTGACCGGCGCAAATCATTTTATTAGTGAGATATTCTTTGTTTCTTTAAGCGAAACAATTATTCAGTTGCCGATTGACGCATTAGGTCAATACACGGATCGCAACTCTTCAAATGTGGTCTCAATTCTTGGTGGCTTAACTTATACGGTCAAGGTTACTGATCCGATTAAGCTGATCAGCGAGCTTGGTGGTCAAGCGGCGGGGTCTGGGGCCGTAATTCGCGATGTATTTAATGGCCGACTTCGAAACCAGTTGCGTCGATTAGTGGGACAGCGTACGCAGCAAGCGGCAGCGTTAGATGTTGTATCTAACGTGGATGCGGAGTCGTTCAGTCAACAATTAAGTCAGCTAGCGGAGAGCGAGTTTCGGCCACTTGGCTTGGCAGTTGGGCGGATATTCGATTTACTGTTAACGCTCGACGACGCGAGTCTAGATCTGCTTCGCGAATTTGGAAAGCAAGAAGCAGAAATTAGACTACAAGAGAAGGGCGCGCGGCTTGCGACCCAAGAAGGCTTTGAAGAATTTAATATTGTCCAAGGGCGTCGGCGCGCGCTCGAGGGCCTTGGCGATGGTCTCGCTAGCGGTAATGGCCCAATGCTTTTGACGGGAGGCCTCGGAGCGAATCTCACCGGATCGCCTATGCGGACGACTTCCAGAGTGTCTCAATCGACGCAAGGGCGTCCCTCCGGCGTCCTTTCGAATGCCGCAGCTTCATTCATCATCCGTACTGACGGCGTCGATACAGGGCCTTACACAGCAAGACAGGTGGCGTTACTCGCCATTTCGAAGGGCCTAACGTTAGATAGGCTAATGATTCGTGGTTCTGGCGATTCGGCTGATTTGGAGTTTTCCGCCGATTTGGAGCCGCAGATTGTTGCGGAGTACCGTCGACGAGTGCCCCCGACTTCGCCAGTCGCTGCGCCCATTAGCAGTGATTTTCAATCGAAACAGGCATCCCCCCCAATGCCCTCGGGGCAGGTGGCTGGCACGCCGACAGGGGCGACGTCCTTCGATATAGCGTTAGCCGCAGCCCTTCAGGATGGCGTTTTAACTGGAACAGAGGTGGAAATGCTAGCGAATCTTGCCGTAGCGTTAGGGTTGGATCGTACATCCGATGCTGCAAAGGCGAGAGTTTTTGGGCTGCTCGCTGGTAAAAGCGTTCAAATAGACCTGAGCAAATAACTATAAATTTGGTTTTAAATTGTGAAGTGCTGTCCTAAGTGCGCTAAGCAGTCCCGTGATAGTGCGGTTCTCTGTATTTACTGTGGGTCGTCTTTTGCTCTCTCGTATAAGAACGAGGATAGTAAAGCGGCCGATCACTCAATAAGTGCTGTGACACATGAGTCAGCCGCAGTTGTTGAAATGGCTCCGTTCACGGCACCTCAGATATCTTTAGACAGCCGTACCGGCGTACGTACGTATCGTAACGATGTAGAGGCGAAAACGAGCGGCGCGACGCCACCGCCCGAGACAGTCGCTGGGGCGCCTGCGATAGGGCAACCGATAGCCGAGTCTGTTGATCAGTCCTCCGGCGAATCCGCGTTGGGAGACCTGTCTGAGGGCGTGTCCCACGAGCAACCCGCTGCCACTCATGAAAATTCTGAGAATATTATCGCCCCGGGCGGATTTAGACCCGAAAAAAGATTTGGCGCAGTAGCGACGCGTCCTAGGTTAATTGCCGTTGTTACAGTCGTCATTTTTTCATGCGCTGTAGTTCTTTACCTTCCGTTTCGTTATTTGAACGAGGCAGATCACGCGACTGACGTAGTGAACGAAGTTATAGATCAACCGGTGGTGGTGCCTGCAGAGGCTTTAGGGCCTGCCCCGAATAGCCCGGTACAGCCATCAAAAATCGCGATCAGCAAAATAGAAAACTCTCTTGAGAATACAGTTAATGACGACGAGGAAGCTTTGCCGAACAAGGGCGCGGATGCGGAGCAAGTCGGGTTGTCGAATCGAGATCGGCTTGCGTTAATAGTGTCTCTTCCGCCAGCTGATGAATATTATCCTAAGAGCCTGATTTCATCGGGTGTCGCTGGATCGGCGAACGTGAAGGTTTGTATTAACCAAGAGGGCTCTATCCAGGAGCTACCTACGATTGTAAAATCGTCTGGCAATATCGAGCTTGATCTTGCAGCGGTGTCGGTCGTTCGGGCAGGACGTTTCTCTCCAGAAGAAGAGCTCATCGACGGTAATCTGCGTTACTGCGCAATAGCGTTTGTCGAATTCCGCCAGCCAAAGCCTCAGCCCCTCCAAGCCGCAGAGAGCAACGTCGATCGCCCGATCGTCATACCAGTGTCTGTAGATGACACATTCGCGAGCTGTAGTTATCCCACAGAACGTCCGTTAATACCAAATGGTCGCACCGCCGCACTCGCCGACATGGTGCGCGCACAAAAACTGGTCAAAGAGTACGACCGATTAACAACGCAGTTTCAAAATTGCATTAAAAGTCAGTTTTCTAGCAGTCAAGTTGGCGAAGGTCTTCGAGGCAAAGAGGACGCCGCAGTTCGAAGAGTGAACGAAACATACAGTGATGCAGCGAAACTCGTCGAAGAGCTTAACAAACAAATAAAGATGTTTCGACGTCGTACCGACTCAAAGGGCAATTAACAGCTGCGAAACATTCTTATTTAACTAAGACTGTTATCGTCAAAAGAACGATCCGATTTGCTCCAAATGGAGGCCCCGCGGTGCCGAACTAATCGCCAAAATAGCGTTACTAACCTCGCGTTGATGGCGCAAGGTCTTATGTGACGTGAGCTGGCTTTTGGCTTTAATGGTCTCAAGTGAGATAGATAATGTGGACGATAGAGAAGCGGAGATATCCGATCGAGGAGATCTTCCATAAGTTTTGGGAGCACGATGTGCTAAGCGGCCAGGTGCAGACGCCATCGCCGGTAGAGGCGCTAACTTGATGGCCCGCCAGTGACCCCACTAATTGGGAGTTTCTCTGTTCTTGCTACGGCAAGCGCTGGCAAGCGGCAGCCAGCTGGCTCCCATCTATGCGAGACTGCGAAGCGTGCCGATCAAAAGCGCGATCGCCGGTCTCCGCTTCATCGAGCCGGGGAGGGATTGCGTAGCTAGATAATCGCAGTCATAGATAGTGCTCATTGTCGTTTAAACGACAACTAGACCGGATCCAATTCATTTGCGAATGCGTCAAAACCGCACTGTGACGCTCAGATCACTTTCTTTTCGGTCTTTATAAGCTGCATGTGCGGAAGTGTTTTCGCAGCCGACAAACGCTGTCAAAAACACGATATTTACTTACACATTCTCTTACACACAGGTTAGTGACACGTGTAAGTCATTGAAGGCCAACAGGTATCACGAACTCCAGTCTTCTCATAATCCCTTGGTCCTTGGTTCGAATCCAAGCGGGCCCAGTCGGAAAAAATCTCAAGCGCTATGAGAACTGCACCGTTCACGCACGCTTTGCAGATCTTTTCGACTGCTTTTAAA
>JACCDW010032579.1_pt1 | contig 18531 bp, 26 predicted proteins | sample 7449781 | NCBI WGS metagenome assembly JACCDW01 (sample SAMN15323449, study PRJNA562643) | freshwater metagenome | isolation source: river surface water | place: USA:Blue River Watershed | collected 2017-08-18
GCAATATAAATCTATTTAATCTAATCTATCAAAAATCTATTCCAATTTTTTACAAGATTGGATTCTTGTTTCCGATTTTTTTATCTGGATCATCGGGAACCTTTCAGTCCTTTAAGGTAATTCTACCTTATCTTCTGGAACAATCAAGTCTTTAATCTCTGCTTGAATCCTTTTAATCTCTTCATTGTATGCCTTGCAGAATGCCTTCTTGCGTTGCTTCATATCCTCAAGGTCTTTAGTGAGGTTATACACTTTCTCTTCTGTTGTTATGTTTGTTGTTGTTTCTGTTGTCATATAAATCTTACATGAATTTCAATTTCTGTCCCAACATCAGTTTGTTCTCGTCTTTGATGTTGTTGATCTTCTTGAGCTTCTCTGCATTCAATCCATATCTCTTAACAATCTTGTGGAATGTATCTCCTTGCTTCACCACATATTCAGTTGTGTATTTTGGATTGGGATAATCTGGATTGGGTTTTTCTGGAATCTTTGTTATCACCTTTGGTTTTGGACTTGGTGAAGGTGTTGCTACTGGTGCTGGTGTAAGTGTTGCCTTTGCTGTTTCTTTCACCTTGGGAACTTCTGCAACAGGTTTATCGTAGTCCACTCCAACCATAATAGGAGCCTCTAACAATTTAGCATCTTCCTTGGCAATTTCCCTTGCTTGTGACTTCATGGAGGAAAATACCATAATACCGCCTATTACGGCAATGTGCAATCCTCCCACAACAAACATTGCTGTTTTAAATTTAAGTGGTTTAAATTCAAATTCTTTCTTTTCTTTTTTCATAAACTTGCTTTCACTTTCATCAAGTTGGTTGATTTCGTATTCATCGAAGTTATCTTGTTGGTCAGTATTCATTTTATGTTTTGGTTTGGTTGATTGTTGAGCTTGTAGCTTATTTTATTTTTATGGTTCTGTCAACAATATTTTTCACTCTTCTACTATTTTTATTTTACTTGTTCCTTTTTTGAAATAAATTTCATTTGGATTTATTTCAAAATCTGTATCGAGATATACTTTGCAGTTTCCGATATAAAGATAATACATTGTATTTGGTGAATAGTCAGTTACCATCAATCTTGGATGACTTGCAAGTTTATCTGCGATCAAGATACCGCATTTTAAAACAGGATTCTTGATTTTAACCTTCAATAAAAACTCAATTAACTTTTCATTGAGTGCTTGGAAGTCACAGATTGGTCTATTTACTTCCGTAAAGTCCGAATATTTTAATGGATTCATTTTATTTTAATGGTTTGTGGGGAGGGAACCACCCCTCCCCACTTTTACCAACCACTATTACCAATTTTTCTTTGTGAACTTTCCGCTCTTGTCTCGGACATTGTGGAACTTGTGTCCACTTGGTTTTACACCATAGTCGCATCCTTTACCACAGCAATTCTTTCCATATTGCTTGTATTCTTCTTCGTAATCGTAGTCATCTTCGTTTTCATAGGAATCATCACAATCCCAATCGTAATCTCCACCATCAGAAGAATAAAGGTCAGAATCCCAACCAGACTCGTCTCGTTGGAGTTTGGAACGCCAATCTTCTTTATACTCTGACACAACTTCATAACGGCAAGTGCGTCCCTTGGTGTTGTTGTAATCGGCTGGAATTGACACAACATCTTTTGGATTGATTTTTACAATCATGGTATGTCCACCATCCGAATCAGAGAAATGTGGAAGGTATGCAATAGAGCAGAAGTGTAGCCCATAGGAGCAGGTTCGATCCTTGTCCTCATCTACACGATTGCGAGGCATTTCGCAAACATCGCCGACTTGGTTTCGGAATGTTCCAGAGTGAATGTCGTAGTAATTTTTACGAACATTTTTGAAGGCAAGGAAGCATCCATCCTCTGTGATAGGGAGTTCTCCCGCTTCCAAGAAATCATAGAGTTCATTCACCGCACGGCTTGATGGATTCTGCATGAGATTGTTAAAGAACTTAACAAGAGGCTCATGGGGTAATCCATCGCGCATGAACTTGATGATGCGTGTTGTGAGAGTATTGTGAATCGTTTCTCCATTGTAGGTGACAAGACCATCCTTGATCTCGACTCCACTATTACTATTTGAAAAATAGTTTTGGACTTGCTTTGCGATATTCACAATATCGACAAATGTTTTCCAATTCCGATTACGGACACAATCAAGTGCCTGTTTGTATTTGGGATGATCGGTGTCGATTGTATAAGACACTCCTTCGATGGTTGCGGCGATCTTGCCGCTACCTGTGATGATTACTGCTGGTGTTGTGGTTGTATTGTTCATACTATTATTTTATGTTTGGGTTTTGTTTTACTTGGTTGTTTGTTCCATTTCGAGTGCTGATTTGAGTGCCAGTTCATAACCAACACTCCAATGACTGCATGAAATGTAGAGCAACTTTACCATTTCTGATGGATATGTCAACTCATATTTTTTGTCTGGTTCGATATATCCGCAAATATTGCCATACTTTTCATCTTCCTTCAAGATAGCAACAGACTCATTCACAAAGATTTTGAATGGATTGTTGTCAGAAAGTTTATTGAAGAGTTTGTGCTTCAAAAGTTGGTTTGTGGTGCAACTATTAAAATTCTTTGCCTTGTGAATCTTTTCCCAATCAATATCTGGTGTGTTCTTCTCCACATGGCTTGCAAGTGATTTGCTTCCCAACTTTTTAAGAACTTCTTCATTTGATTTGGAAACCATGCGAACATCCGCAATATTGATTCCAGCATATTTCAAATACTTTTCAACACTATCCTTGTCATTGATCCTCAAAAGATTCTTCCCATCTTTTGATTTCATTTGCATTCCATCAAATTTAAATGAATTGGAATCTTTTACGATGTAGTATTTGGGTGCTGTTCCAGTTGCAAGGTCGAACTTAACCGAACCCCAAGATGTTCGATAGGTATGTCCAATGGAATAGATGGTGATAATTCCTTTGGGCTTTACATTCTTTGCTCCAATGCTTGCACGATTAGATGCAACAGCAGGAAGTGTGGATGTTGGAATGAAGATGCTTGCAGGGAATCCAGAATCAATCAATTTTTTCATTCCTGCTTGGTCAACAACATTGACAGAAATATGTGAATCTGGATTGTTGCGAACAAAAGAAACGATTCGTTTTTGAGAACCCCTCTTGAGGTCATCATAATACCAGAGAGCATTATTGTCGAGTGCTGGATATTCCGATTCACTCCACTTGGAACGACCCCAAACACGCTTGGAATAGTTTTTAATCTCTCCGCAAATGTGTTTGATAGAACGGCGAGGATCGGTGATCTCTACCTTGTTCCACATAACCTTCCCGTTAATCATGGAAGAGTTGAGGAAAGACCATTGGTTGTTCAGCATATACAATGCCTTCATTGCATCCAAAAGATTTGGGGATGATTTGATTGTTTCCTCAACCTTGGTAACGAAATCCTTTTTTACCAATTCAATTTTTGCATTGAGAGCATCCAAGACCCAATCGTGATACATGAGTGCTTCGCGTGATGGTGTAACATCCAGTTCACCAATACCAAACTTGATAACCAATCCAGCTTTACGAACAATGTCATAATGCTCACTTGAGATTTTGTATGTGTCGATAGGGTATGTGACTCCACCCATGACAGCATAGGATTGATTGAGCTTGGTATAGGATTTCCAGAACGAACCCTCAAAGTCTGCTTTGTCTGACCAATCCACCGATCCTCCTGTGATGTTTGGCTTCACATCAAAGAAACGAAATGCTTGAAAAACTGCTTGAGTGAAGTATGAGAAATCATTTGCTTTAATTGGAATTTGAATAGCAACTCCATTCTCATCCTTCGTATTCTCTTGGGATGCAAGAGAAATGGTGGGCATACCTTGTGCATTGAAATATGCGTTGTAGATACGCTTCACTTGATTGTGAATGGAAGTGATGGTGAAGTTGTCGGTGTAGCAGAAAGGAGACTTGCTACCAAGTCCAAGCATACCAACTTGAGAATTGGTATTGGTCTTGGTGGATGCAAAATAAACCGAATAGATTTCGTAGATATTCTCATGTGAAATACCTGTGCCAAAATCTTGAATGGTCAACCAAGGTTCCAAGGCATTCGGAATATGAATGTTGAATGGGCGATTTGGTTGTCCACTTGCAATGTGGGAGTCCATTGCATTGCATCCGAGTTCACGCACAATGGCAAGAGGTTTATCGGAGTATAGAGAAGAAAGAATTTGGAAAGCCTTCTGGCTTGTCCGCATCTTGAATTGGGATTCCTCTGAAACTGATCCAATGGTTTCGAGAGTAGTTTCTTGGTCTTTGATAATCATTTTGGTTTTTTTAGTGGTTGATTGTTTGTGTTGGTTGTTCGATTGAACAGGAAGAACTCTATATGAACTTCCCATCCATGTCGAGAAAATTTTTCATAATTCGTGAAAATTTATCGTTGGGTCAATTTCTCTAATTTCTTTTGCACACTCTACAAGTAATTTGTATTTTTTAATTCCTTCACTATATGGTATTTCCCCATCACAATGAAGGTTTTCTGGTGATGCCGCTGTATCTACAATCAATGCAATTTCTTTTAAATTGGAATCAATATCCAATGGTTTTTGATTGAGCATTCTCAAGTATTGATTCTTTTCTTTAAGAAATTTTTTAAGATTTTTCATTTGGTTTATTTTTGATAAACAGATTTTTTACTTGTTCCATTTTTGAGTTCAGAAATACTATCAAAACCTTGAACTCCACAACCTTTTTCGTTTGTGAAAAACCATCCTTTCGCAAGTGTCACGATTATGTTGTTTCCTATTTCCCTTTCATCATCAATAAAATGAATCCAAGGACGAGAAGTAATAATTTTTTCCATTTGGTTTGTTTGTGGTTGGTTGTTCTATTGAACCCACCCATTAAACCAAAAATCCATCAATTCGTCAATACTTTTTTAAAAAAAAAATATCAACCCTCCACAAAAGCAACATACGCTTTCTTGACAAAATCTCTGTAAAGTTCTTTGGATAAATCTTGTATGTCGGAAAATACATCGTATGCAATTTTTCCAATCGGTTTTTTATCCTTTACTGCTTTTAAAAAATTTAAAAAGAATTGCTTTTTTGAAAAATCTTTTCCTTTACGATTGAACATGGTTTCTAATTCTCTAATGGCAGACAATAAATCTGGATAGATTTCACTTGGAATTTCTGAATGCTTTTTAATCTTCTTTTTATCTTTTTCCAATCCTTTTAAAAGTTTCTTGCTTGGCATTCCACCCAATGAACCATATCCTTTTTTCTCTTCATTGTATTTCTTGATAAGTTTTTGAACAAAATGTGACACTTCATGTTCAATTACATCTGATAAAATTCTTTCTGGTGTGTCTGATAAAAAATCAATCTGAATAATTGCATTATTATTTTTCAATCTGGATTCATTTGCTATATGAAATGAACCCTTTATCCTCCCTTTCCCCTTCGTAAATTTAACATCGACAGATGGTTGCGGTTCTAACTCATTTAAAAATTCATAATTTGTTCCAGAAAAATCCAATTTGTAATTTTTGACTGGAAGTTCTTCATCCTTGAATCTAATGATGTCTGCGAAATCTTTTTTTATTTCAGAAATAACATTTTCTGGAACATGAAAATAACCTTCACTCAAAACTATATGATTGAATAAACTATTAAAAGATTGAATTTTTTCCAACAGCATTCAATTATTTAGATTTAAAACAACATGATTAGAAAAAGCAAAGAAGTTCAAGTATGATTTGAACTTCTTTGCAAATTCTAAACAGAAGAGGTGTTTAGCTATTGATTGTCGAAGATAGCTTCGATTTAAGCTCATTGCTATAATTCGTAAGAACCTTATCAATGGCGGTGTTTGCGCCTTCAATTCCGCTTGTCTTTGCAATATTGAAGATTTCATTTGTGTCAAGGACAAATGTAATTACTTCATCTTTCAACTTCTTATCCGCAAACTTTGTTGTTCGGGTAAGTGTGTCTTGGAGGTCTGTTTCTTCTACGAGGGTGATAATTGATTCAATAATGACTTTCATGTGAACAATAATTTAACATCGTATATTGGAATGTCAAGTGGGAAATTCTCTATTCGCAGCAAAGCTCCCAATTCTGGATAGGATTTTCTATTAAATAAACAAAACTATTAGATTTACGAGTTTATCTTTCTGGATATAATACCACGGGAATGTATTTCTTTTGGCTCATCCAATACATCAACGCCTGTAATTGGATAACCATATTTTATTTTTCCCTTTTTAATGTAAAAATCCTTATCATCTGGTGAAACCAAATGTTTATCATAATCTGCATCAAATTCTTCCTCGTTGTTGTAAATTTTAGGTTCTCCTATTGTAGCATAGCCAATAAGCAATGCTTTACCTCTTCCAGTTTTTATGATTCCAATTCTTTTTCCAATGTAGGGCTTTAAAGAATTGCTATTTCTCGTTTCAATCGTTTTTTGCCCATTTATTATTTGATCAGCGAAATCTTGCTTTTTGCTTCTGACATTTACGCCAATCTTAATATCACCATTGTTCTCCAAAATGGCAGAATAAAGACTTTCAAGAATAACACTATCCCTATCACGCATAGGATTATTTATTGTTTAAAATTTTCTATTAGATGAACAAATCCAACATAAATAATTTTATGCTAAAAGATTTCGATTCATTTGCCAATTCAATTATTTCAGAGGAAAAGGAAAAAAGAGATAGATGTTTGAAAAAAGCCGATCAAGTTTATGGAAAAAAGAGTTCGGCATACAAAAGTGGAAGTGTAGTCCGTTGCCGCAAGGGGAAAATTTGGAAAAAAAAGAAATGAAAACATTCAACGAAACATTTGAAATGTTGATGGAAGGTTTCGAGAAAGAAAAGAAACAGGGATTACATGGTTGGTTTTCAAGAAACAAGGGAACTGGATGGGTAGACTGTAGAACAGGAAAGAGTTGCGGAAGACAGAAAGGTGAAAAGAGAAAAGGTTATCCAGCTTGTCGCCCCACAAAGGCAATGTGCAATTCAAGAAAAAGATTAAAAAAAGGATCGAAAAGAATTTCTTGGAAAAAGGGAGATTCGACAAAATAGATCAGTAGTCATATGGTTTTCTAACCATGATCTGAACTTGTCCACCACCTTTGTTGAATACAATAGGTTGTTGATAGAATCTTCTTGGAAGAGTTTCCAATGCACCTTCATGGTATTTTGAATCAATCGCACTCAAGCTATCACATTCCATATAGACATAGGATTCTCCAGTCCAAGGACATACAATTTCTTGTTCTGCTGGTGTCTCGAAATGTTTAGATAGAATATACATTGTGTTGAAATTTATCAAAAAAGTGATAAGATGTCAACTACTAAATAATAATTATGAGATCGAACGATACAATTCTTTTGGAAAATGCTTATGCTGATATTTTAAAAAATAGATTTTTAAAAGAAAGCGACGAGTCAAAGTCCAATTTAAAAATGAGTTCCAAACTAAAAGAAGCATTAGGTAACGATATTAAATCCGCACCAAAACAAAACTTTTACGATGCCATTGAAAAAAACAATTTAAAAGAAGGTTCTTGGTATATCTATGCAAGAGGAGATGGGAACAGCCCACATATTTTGAAAATCAAAATTATCGATGATGGCAAAATATATTTTGAAGATCAACAAAAGGATTATACTAACAAATACATAGCAAAGTCTGAAAACGAAAAGGATAGATACAAATACAAGATACACGACTACAATTCTAAAACAGATTACCTATCAAAAACGGACATATATCCAGATAATATCATCATAGGGCCATTTGAAGACGAGGAGACAATACAAAAGATAGAAGATTATGTTTCATTTTTGATTGGAAGAACTCAATCGATGGCGGCTTATTATGATGCACACCCAAATGCCCCTATGGATTAAGCGCGGCTCTATTGGATAGGATTTTCTAATAGTTGTCTTCTTCTAATGTAGATTTTGCAAAAATTACACTACCGTATTGTGTGTTATCAGCTTCTGTCCCTCTAACATCTATACCATCGAATCCGAGATCTTGCATCAAATATGTTGAAGGAGTTCTTAATTTATCATTCTTTTTTTCTTCAAATATTTTTTCAACATTAAGCATTGCTTTTTTTATTTTTTCTTCACTTACAGAATTAGCTAACAATGAAAGCCAAACAGTAAATAAAATTACACTCCCATCAAATCTTGATTGGTCAAATTCTAATTTATCGTTATTCAATATCGCATTATTGAATTTTCTCAATGCATTGTGCAAATCTATAGCTGACTTTTTAGGTGTAGCCATATTAAGTTCAGATAAATCCACATTAATCATCGGTCTACCTTCTCTACCATATCCATGTTCTTTATTTCCTAAAAAATATGTCCCAGTTCCAAAATGACCAGTTGATCTCCCAACTCCCATTCTACCCAATATCGTATCATGCGCTATTCCACCATCGCCAAAATGGTAAGCTCCTGTATCTTGATTGGATGTTTTTATTGGAGAGTATATCTTATTTTCCGAAATAATATAACTATACAAACTCTCTAAAATTAAACTATCCCTATCACGCATAGGATTATTTATTATAGAAAATTTTATATTAGTTAAACGAAACCATTATTTGATTCAGACTTCTACATTTTCTGGCTTCTTGGATGACATCACAAATTCACCATTCTTGGAAACAATCTGAATAACACTTGGATCGAAGATAACAAAGTTGTATGTTCCATCTCCCTTTTCTCTGCTTCTTTGATCCAAATAACGAATTCCTTTGATACCATGTTTTAAAAACAATTCAGATGCTTTTTGTGGAGAAAACTGTTTGGATAAAGATTTATATATTTCAGATGATTTCGGTTCTTCACCTGTAGTTGCAATATAATCACGAAATATTATTCCATTTGGGGCATATAAATCCAAATAATTTACCTCATCAAATACTCTTTTTGCTTTTTTGGATTCCATTGAAATTGGACTATCCCAATTGAGGAAATCATTTTCTTTATCAGCATTTATATCCACGGCATATAGATTACCAAAGTTTTCCAATGCTTTATCCACTTCTTCACCATGTTCGAAATTTTGTGGTTCCTTTAATGCGGCATTGACTGCTTGGTGTGGATAATCAAAACCCCACCAGTCTTCTCTCTGTAAGGCTTTCACAAGTGCCATTTGGTTCGGTGTAAGTCCAGCATCTTTTAATGTCTCATCTGCTTCTTCTGGTGATGTGTATTCATCATACACTTCTGCGACTTTTCTCAAGAAGTCTTTATGTGTCAATCCTTTCTTATAACCCTTTGCTATTTCTAGATTCTCTGCGAAATATAAACCCCATCCATACGCAATGTTGCCTTCACCAGTTCCTATTTTGTTTAAATCGAAACTGCCAACAACATCGTGCATTGTGCCGTGAAATACTCTTTCTAAAATACAATTGCAAAGTTTATCGAAAGTCATAATCAATATTTAATTTTCCATTTGTTATCGAAGACTCTTGGTTTTAGTTTTCTTAATTTATATATAATTAAACTTGGACGAATGTTCGCTTCTTCTGCCATTCTATATCCAATGTTTCCAATTGCTTCATTTTTTGATGAGGCTTCGGTTTTGTGTTCTTTTCCATTTATTTTTAAAACAAAAAGCCTTTGACTTTTATCATCAATAGATAATTGTTTAGCAACTTCTGGTTCGAGATTTGTAATCTCGATTTCAGAAAGTGTTTCTGGATCAATGTCATAATAAGGATTGAAATCTCCCTCTAAAATTAAATTGACCAGATTATTGAAATTCACATGAATTATTTATGTTGCAATGTTTTCAACTCTTTGAATTTCTTTGTGATGTATTTTACAAATTCTGATCTTACAATATCATCCTCTGTAAGTTCCACACAATAAATCCCATTATTGATCGCTTCTTCATTATCAAATGAATCATACACAGCAGCAAAGCCAGATTTACCAGCAGGGAGATCACTTTGTTCAGAATCACCAGCAATAATCATTTTACTAAATTCTCCCATACGAGACATTAATGTATGAATTTCTCTTAATGTGAGGTTTTGTGCCTCATCACAGCAAATAAATTTAACAGCAAAATGCAAACCTCTTGCAAAGTTTATTGGACATATCTTGATTCTATTATCTTTGTCGAGTCTCTTATTGTCAGCCTCGCTTATTAGTTCTGCGAATTTATCATTGAAGGGTGTCAAATAGACTTGAATCTTCTCCGACAAATCACCTGGTAAATAACCAAGTTTATTATCAGCACTTTCCACGGCTGAACGAACTAAAACAATATCGGAAACTCTTTTCATATTTAGAAGAGTTAACCCTAAGTACATGGAAAGCATGGTTTTCGATGTTCCAGCTGGACCTTTCAATATCATTAATTTGGTATCTTTATGTAAGAACAATTCAATGATCGCTTTCTGTTTTTCAGTCCATGGGAGTTCTCTTATATTAAGATGAAAATCTATTTTCTCCCTTTGTGCAACATATGGACTTGTATCTTTAGTTTCCTTCTGGATTTCTCCAGAAACAACAGCAGTATTACTCTTTCGAGCAATGCGTTTTTTGTGACTCATTCAATATTATTTATATATATTAATTGAAATTTCATTAAAAAAATGAACCCCTTCGGGTTGGTAGCCCAAAGGGGTTCGGGTTCGACTCCGCAAAATTAATTGTAAAAAGATAATCCCCAATTGTAATATACGTCTATTTTTTCTGCTATTGCATTTGGGTTTATTGTTTTACCATGTCCATTATCTTTAAATAGCCATTTACAAATTTCATCATTAGCATAATTTCCATCTTGATCAACTAGATAATAATGCTTAAATGTAATTCCTCTATAAGCTCTACCCCAAGTGAATATGCTATTTGAATCATAGACCCAATCGATACAAGAATCAGTACTTAATAGTGTAGTTTTTCTTTTATCATTTATGGATTCTTTTCTATCTATTGGATTTTTTGTTTTATATGAAAGAAGATATGATGGGTTATTTGGAAGACCATTTTCTTGATACCATTCCCCTTGTGAATAAAAAATACCAGATTCAATATCATCTATCACATCCAAAAAAGATAAACCCTCTTCAACTTCGTTTTTATCATTAATTTTTGGTGATTTTCTTCCAGACCAATGCATCCATTTGTCTGATGTATCTTCCCTAGTCCAAGGATAATCCCTATAAACTTGATACCAAGACATGAATCTTTGTTTACAAACACCATCCTCAAATATATTATCCACATCTCTATATGGACCTTCAATATCTCCACTTAATTCACTAGGAATTTTTGGAAAATCTGGATGACTTTGCCATTTATCCCATGTTGATCTATTATATACTTTATACCATTCTACATTCCAACCCTTAATTAAATTAGAAACACCATCTGGTGGAAATGCTCTTTGTTTAAAGATTTTCCATCTTACAGGTAAGAGTGCTTTAGTGCATAGATATTTGCTTCCTTGCGCCAATTCATCTCTTGCAAAATCATAATCTGTTGTTGTTTTTTTAGGAAAAAATTCTTCATGATCTCCTAAATCACTTAAACTAACTTTTCCTTTTAAATCAGGAAGCAAGGAGCCAGTACAATCATATTGTATATTCCAATTATGTTCCATATTATCAACGGAATTTGTTAGAATCAATTTAAGTTGTGAGAAGATTTCATCCATACAATCCTTAATATCGTTCACCTTACCTTGAACTTTATTGTAAGCATCGGTTTGTTTATCCGTAGTTACCTTTGTGATAAGTCCGCTCAACAATTTACAAGAAATAGTTGCTATAACAGCAGCAGGAGTTCCAGCAGTAAATACAACCCCCAAACCTTCAATTAATTTGGATGCCCAAAATCCAATAGTTTCTGCTGTTGGATCTTTAATTGTTTTAGTGTTTATATTATTCTGAATATATAAAAGATTTATATTAGAATCGGTTTTAACATCATCTATTAAATCATGAAGAGTTTTTAGATTTTGTTGCACCACATTGAGACGATGATCTGTATAGATATAATCGCCTTGTTCATTTTGATGTTTTTCCCATGTTGCTGGTTGATATGACATATTTTTTAAAAATTTATTTATATAATTTAACACATCTTTGCAAGATGTAAAGCTTAAAAACAGCCTTCAGTCGGAATCGAACCGACAAAGGATTTCACTCCATACCCGATTACAAATCGGGGCCAATAGCCAATTCTGGTCATGAAGGCAATTTGATAATATTTAATCAAGGTTTTTCTTTTTTCCACACCCAAATTGGTTCTACAAAAATACCATCTTTTGATGAGTTGCTATTGATTCGTTTTGCCATTCTATAATTTATATTTTCAACTTTCTTACTATTTCCCAAACTAGAAATAAAGTCATTCATTGGATCACATATTTGATTTATTCTATGATTGCAATAAACATCGCTAATATTAATTGCCATGTGTCCACCATTCTCCAAAAGATTCCAACTCTTTTCTATAACTGGGAAAAGGAAAAGATTTAACCAATTTTCTATTTTTTTATATCTTTGCCAAGATTGTGTGGAATCTTTTGAATACCTTTCAATTACAAAATAAGGAGGACTTGTGAAAATCAAATCTGGATTGTATTCCAGTTCATTCAATGCTTCCTCTGCTGGCTGCATAATCATTTTAATATTTTTACCGTTACCGAATTTTTCTATTTGTTTACTATAACCATCAAGTAAATTTGTATTTGGATCTATACCAACATAATTTTCAACACAATTAGTTGCCATAGCTCCCGATAATCTATCGCCCCAACCAGAGCTAAAATCTAAAATATTTTTCGCATCAAAGTATTCATAGACAACTTTAGCTGAAGAAGGTCTAAATTGACTTGCTATGTACTTTCTTAATGCTATACAACTCCTCAAAGTATCAGATGTTATCTCTTTGACTTTTAGTGACCACAGCCCATTTAATAATGTAAAGAAGAATTTTTTATCATACCATGTTCTATATGGTGATGGTGCATTTATAGAGTCGCATTTATATCGCAATTCTTGATGGTAAAAATTTGAAGACTTGTTTCCAACATTGGATGAATCTATATATTTTTCCCCTATATCCCATCTATAGTTATATCTTGAAAAAACAGCACCTTCTTTTATTAAATTTTTAGAATCTATATTTTTTAGATCCTCGAAATCTTTTTCCGCATCCAATAGAGATATATCTTTTAAAATATAACAATCTCTTGTTTTATTCCAAATATCTTCTTTAATTGAATCACATGGTTTAGGATTTTCTGAAATTATTTTAGACCACTCTCTTTGAGAGTATATTGTAAAGGACATAATAAAAAAATAGCTATATGTTATTATAGCATTCTGAATTGATTTGTAAATAAAAAAAAGCCAAACTAGGGTAAGCCTTTGTCGCTTCCATGGAGCTTACAGGACGAGGCATGGAGCCTCTTTTCCCCTAGTCTAGCTAAAAACGGAACGAGAAGGATTTGAACCTTCGGAGGGTTTTAATCCTCGGAGCTTTAGCAAAGCTCTGCCTTAAGCCACTCAGCCATCGTTCCTAAATGGTGGAGGTGACGGCATACGATAGCCGTGTCCAGTGAACGTTTACTTTCAGATACTACATGCTTTAATATATTTGATTTATAAGGTATCTTGGTACATCAACCAACCTTGATGTTTTAAAGTTGCATCGAACTCTGTAATATTTTTTATATGGTTTCTAACAGATCGTCAAAACCTCTGCGATTCAAAACGGATTTAGAGGATTACCGTTAGGCTTTTAGACTGCGAGAGCGTAAGAATCTTCTTCAACGCCACCGAGGAACTCGTCAGCATTGTTGAAAATGTATTCAGCTTCGGCTAAAAGATCAGACATATCATCGTCTGCATTTAGTTTTTTGATAGATTATTAAAGAGGCCAACTATCATCCTCTACATGCACTGAGAAGCTAGAATCCAATGTCGAATCCTTTCACCCCCATAAATTATAAACCAGAAAGTTCTTCATTGGCTACCGTGTTTTTCTCACGTTGGACGAAGATACTTGTTACCCCCTGCCTAATCGAGTCTGGTGATAGTCCGCAACGGTGAGCTTTTTAAGAACAGCACAGCACACTATTCCCGTCCGACTTATCAAAATTTAACTGGTGTGCTTTTTAAAGCTAAAGGGGTTGCGAATTTCTTCGTCCTGTGAAACGCAATTCACGGTCATCTCCGTACCTATAAAATAGGATGTATGGCTTATATAAATTGTGTCCATACGAATTACCAGTTCTCCACGTCCAATCTCCCACTCCTTAGATGATGGTTTTCTAAACCAACATTCCAGTTTATGAAAAACTTACCAAGACCTCTCATTCTAATTATTAGTCCTCCAAGTACCTTATGGACGCATACATAATAATCGAAGAAGTTCCCTATGGGTTAAATGTTGATTTCGAACTCATTGCATTGTTGCCCATCGCGGTAGAGCTTTGCGAGCATCTGCGCTTGGTAAAAGAACACCCGCCAAAGTGTGCATGATTCTCGCTTTCATTTCTTTGTACTTCAGAAACTACTTTCTGCAAGCAGAGGCATGGCGGGTCTACTAAAAACTAGCCGAATTAGGGTAAGCCTTTGTCGCTTCCATGGAGCTTACAGGCGAAGAGCATATCTTCTCCCTTGTCTCCTAACTCAGCCAAAAATGTCAAATATCAATTTCCGATTTTGGTTTCGACCGAGTATTCTCAGTCCCATTGGATCATCGGGAACCAACTACCTTGAGAAAAATATTTATATCACATATGTTAAATATGTCAAATTAAATCTACACAGAAAATGCCAAACATAGAATATCAACATCACTCATCTTCACATTAGTAGGTTGAATATCGCTATCGTCTTCAGCATATCCGTACAATCCATAAGGGTCGGATAATTCAAAATCATTATTTTTTTCCTCTTTTATTGGGGAAACATTGTTCAAAGCTGAATCAGCTTTCGAATTATATTTTTCTAAAATAATAACAAGTAGTTGAGCCAAAGCATAATCGTCTCTGGAACATTTAACAAATTCTTCAATATCTGGTTTTTTGAATTTATACTTTAATGTGTTAAAAGGATTTGTATATGCGCCGAAAATATAATGGGGGAGATATTTTATTGTAATATTTGCGCAATCCTTAATTACATTATATGCTCCTTTATGTTGAATTGTGATTCCAGTATCAGGCTTATTATAAGCCTTGTGAGCAGCTTGAAGTAGTTTAGATTCCTTCAAATCACTATTCTCTAAAATGATATCAATAAATTTCATTTTGTAATTTTGAAAATTCTTCTTGCAAATAATCCAATTCTTTATTTATTGAATTTATTTCAGTCAGTAGTTCGTTACACTTTTCTGGATTTTTTTTATAGGCATCTAAAATACTATCAGACATATGTTTCAATTTATTTTGCGCATCTTCCACTTCTCCTAACTCATTCAAAACATTCATCGAATAACTTTAATACCTCCAGTTTCCAAATTAGTTACTCTATACATAGTATTCGTGTTTGGATAATATTTGCTGTATTTTACATGATATGTTTTAATCTCTTCTCTAGTTCTAAAAGGAGAAAGCATTACTTCATACCACATACCTTCGTTTTCTTTTCTTTCAAGTTTATACATATTAGTCTTTATAGTTTCTGTTGATTAGTTTAAATCCCAGTGGACGACGAGAAGAGTAACTTCTTGGGTAAGAGAAAGGTCTAACAACTATTCCTTCCCCATCCAATCCACTTGGATATTTTTGCTTATCTGCTAGTTCTTGAAGTTTTTGCAATGGGTTTATCCAAAGTTTTATATTTTCCTCAAGTCCTAGTTCACATACTAGCGGAACAACATCACAATGTAAAGAAGTTTCGCAAAAATCTTTCATCTCTCCGTATGTCATGTATTTTCCATTTTGACTAATTTGGAACACGAAAATCTTAATATCTTCTAATTTGAGTTGGTTACGTTGAATACCATTTCCACAAAGCTCCCCTTGAATTGTACCCGTCCAATTTTGAGGAATGGTAAGTTTTCTTGCGGCTTTCCAGAATGTATTGTTTTCGGTTTCTTTTTTGGAAAGATTTCTAGTACAAACTTGTGTGAGTTCCCCATTTTCGACAATAAGCGTTATTGAACTACCATCCAACTTTTGAGTAATAGTGATATGGGAATCGTGATTAAGAACTTTATTGACCAGTTCTGGATCATTCAATCCATTGTCCTCATCTGTTTTTGATATAATACTAGTAGGAAAATCGCCCAATGTTTCACCCGAAAGATTAGCGGGAATCTCTTTAATATATTTTTGAATACCCAATATATCCGTTAGATCCGTTCCTACTTCGTAATCTTTAAAAAGATCGGAAGAGAATTCACTTAAGGGAATTGCCAATCCTGAAGAAAATTCTCCACGTAATTTAATGTTCTTGATTCTAATCGGTTTATCTGGATTTTTTTTATCTGCTAAAAAATCCGACCAATGATAACGAGGAACAATAGTATCAATAGTAATGAATACAACCTTATCTTCCTCTTTATGAATTCCTTTTTTTACTACTGTTTGCCAACCCAAAACTTCCGCAATTTCTAAAGAATCGGCATTTGGGTGTTCTTTAATATTCTTTATAATTTCGATTGATGCTAATTTCATTTCAATTCTCCTCAACTTCTCTTTTTTCGTTTAATAAGAATCTGTACATATCAATATTTGAAGAATATAGCTCACAAGAACCCCACTCTCTAAACTGTATTGCTGAATCATAATCCGTTTCAATCTTCTCAAGATATGTTTTAATTTTGTTTTTGGTATTATCGCATAGTCTATTTCTAATGATAAGTAATATCTCCATTGCCTCTTGTTCGGACAAATGAAATTCAATATTTGATCCATCATATGATGAACCATAATTAAATGAAACTTTCATTTCAACTTCTGGAATATCTCCAAAAAATCTTTCTCCAGAAAAATCAGAATAACATTCCGATTGTTCATTTTGTTTTGGTTTAATTATATTTTTCATTTTTCAACTAGTGTATATTTCACACCATTAAAAGCTCTTAAATCTTTTCCTCCAGCGTAGCTTATGCCAGATTTTATACTATCCTCTATTAAATCACACATTTCGGATATTGTCAAACCATTTGTTAAAACTTTTACATTTGCGCCCTCAACATGCTTTTTATGTCCCTTTGCACTTTCAGATGCATTACCATAATAACCATTTAAAATAGCTGGAGAGTCAATGCATTTGCTAAATGCTGCACCGCTCATCACATAGTCAGCACCAAGAACAAGTGATTTGTTGATATCACCTACCCATACTTCTCCGTTCTTATCAACAGTTAAACCACCATCTGTCATAATTTTCACGTTTTTGGCAGCATTGGAACATTCTATCAAAGAAGATACAGTGCTTGATCCAAATCCAGTATATTGTCTTGTTCTACAAGCTTTGGACACACCTATACCCATCTTTACACAATCTACTCCCAATTCTTCCATAAAGTTTATCCATGGAGCAGTAGATCCATTACCAACAATTAAAAACGCTTCTGGATAATAATTCTTTGCCGCCTCTATTATTGGAACAATATTATCATTAAAGGAATGCGCGACATCAACTGTGATAGCGTCAACCCTATAATCCATTACACTTAATTCTTCAAGCAAATCTATCCATTGTTGATCTATTCCAACAGATATTGAAACAGAATGCCAATTTTCAATTCTTGTTCTTTGAACAAATTTAAAGACGTCATCTCGCCCATCTATTCTATGATAAACATAAAACCACTTTCTATCATCAAAAATTTTACATATGTCTTGAGTCAATAAAGATTTCATGTTACTGCAACATACTGGAGATGCATATTTCTTTTTCCCAAAATATGTTCTAATATCGCATTCCGATCTAGAAGATACTATAGATTTGTTATTTCTTAAAATAATATCTTCATAGTTTAAATCTTTTGTATAAAAAGATTTAGAATTTACTTGATAAACTGAAGGTTCATATCTGTTCATAATTATTATTCATAATATCAGCTTGCTTAAAGACTGCAAGAACTTTTTTTATTTTTGTTTCAAAATTTGAAAAATTTATTTCCACCTCATCAATATGTTTGTCTTTACTTATTTCTTCACAATATCTGTAGTAATTGTTCATTTTTAAATTATGCGCTAAATGCTCATAACAATTAAACCCCCAATTAAAAAAATCAAATTCAATTATAAATGCGTTTTTATTCATAAACATTAGATTTGTTAAACCAGCACCATGTACACCTATCATCATTTTAGATTCATTTGATGTTTTAATTTGATTTTCAAAAGACATTTTCTCAAAATCAACTTCTTTTAAGAATAAACCATTATTTTCAAAAATATATTTTAATTCTATAAAATTGGAAATTTTTCTGTTCTTTCTTTTTACGAAAATAATATCATTTTTGTTCTCATAATATATATTTTTCATTAAAAAATTTCTAACTTTTAAATTCAAATTTGAATTTAAA
>JACCDW011475128.1_pt1 | contig 18522 bp, 37 predicted proteins | sample 7449781 | NCBI WGS metagenome assembly JACCDW01 (sample SAMN15323449, study PRJNA562643) | freshwater metagenome | isolation source: river surface water | place: USA:Blue River Watershed | collected 2017-08-18
CTTTGTCTTGTAAATCAAAAAAATGTGCTGCCTATAATTATGTTGTGATAGAAAATAATAAGTAATTATTTTCTTCCATTTCTTAAATCATTAATAACAGGTGCTATTCTGAATAACATAACAAGTAGACAAAAGGTTGGGAATGCCATAATAGACCATTTGCTATCATTTGTAAACATGAACGCATTACTTAACCCAAGTGGTACACAAACAAGTGCAATAAAAAATAAAAATCTTTTAGGTTCTTTTAGGTTATCGTACCATTGGTTTGCTTTTAAAATGTATTTAATCATAGTAATTTATTTAAAATATCGTTTCTAATTTCTGATTTATAGTTTATAAGTAATTCATATACTTTCAAAGGATCACAATGTTTTTCATCTTCTCTACAAATATCGCAACTATAACATTCTGCCTGTGCCCAATCGTCATCATCTTCTGTTATATAGACATAACCAACTTCATATGATTTGCCTAATAGTTTAAACATAAGTGACTCACCCTCTTCTCTGTAATAGTCATCACCATAACTTGTATCGTGTGTGTTAATAGTTATTCCGATTTTTTTTAACTCTTCTTTATTCTTCTTAATATATTCAAAAAGTTTACTTGTGTTCATTTTATTCATAATACAAATATATTAAAATATTTTAATATATAATACATGGAAAAGATTTTATCATTCTCAAAGTTCTTTGAAGAAGTTTACTACGATAGCAGAAAAGATGTTGAAGGATATGTTGATACAAACGATTTAGTTGGTCAAAGACTTTGGTTTCACACTAATAGAACACACCGAAATAACGGTCAAAATGGAATGGTTGGAATCTACGACACAACAAGAAGTGGTAGAAAAACAGGATTGGCTGGTAAATACACAAATGAAGTTAGATTAAAATCTCCAATATATTTTCAAACATCTGAAGCAGGTGCTAAAACAATTAAACAAAGAGGTGATAGGGTATTAATTGCTGGTGTTTCAGGAGTTGTAGTTCCTACAAATAATGATACTAATGGTATGATTCAGATAACTTATAATCCTTTTGATGTCGCTTATTTCCACGAGATAGGTGATGAAGATAAAAGGGAAATAGTATCTGGCAGTGAAGTTTACTTCAACGCATCTGAAGATGGAAATTGGGAAATCTGGGTTAAAGATCCAGTATATTCTAAATAGTACTCAGGGAAGGACTCGAACCTTCACAACCTTTCTTAGAGATCTTTCAGTGACTGCTTACTTTTATGAGTTACCCTACTACCACGTCTACCCGAATTACTATACCATGGATTTCATTCTTCCGCCACCTGAGCAAGTTTTATATTAAGACTCACCATCATTGTTTAATAGAGTATTAATCTTTTCATCTCTTTTGTCAATAGTTTCACAGGACTCACAGATAAGTCTTGTTTTTTTTGAATAGAAACTCATTTTACATTTACTACAGTTACATAACCAAACATGACTGTTATATGTGATACTATCACCACCAAATATATTTTTACCTTTAGGATTCATATCTATAATATATAACTTATTATGAAAGAGCACATATTTGTTTATGGATTGTTTAGAGATAATTCTAGAAACTTACTAGGTGATTTTGTACACTGTGGTAAAGCTTGGGTCAAAGGCAGACTTTATAAAGTAAATGAATTTTATCCAGGACTTGTTGAAGGAAATGGTAAAGTTTGGGGTGATGTTTATCTTATAAATCCAAATTTATTAAATGACTTGGATATATTTGAAGGTGATGAATATCTTAGAAAAAAGGTTAGAACATCAACTGATTTAGAATGTTGGATTTATATTTATAAGGATGATGTTTCTAAACACAAAGAGATAAAAAGTGGTGACTGGCTACTAAGATAAAAAACCTCCATAAGGAGGTTTTTTATTACATAAAAAATAGTAACGATATCAATAACACAAAAGCAACTATTGATACTATGAAAAGTTGCTTAGCGGATTTTTCATTTCGATTCATTTGACTCATTTTGAGGTTGTTCAGACTTTACATTCATTTCAACTTTTGTAGCACCTGCCTTATTAACAATAACCTGTTTACCGACTTCATCTAAACCCTTAGATTGATAAATCTTCATAGCAGTTGCCACATCTATTGCTTGTTCAGTTTGTTCTGATGGTGTTGGAACGAAACTCAAATAGTTAATACGCACACCACGTTCTGCCAATACTTTATTAACTTGACTCTGAAGAGTATCTTCAAACTCAGATTGGTCGAACTCCACAATATCAATATTCAATAGTAAATCACGAGCAATATCCTTAATGCGCTTATCGATGATAGAATTTTCTGCAGACTCAAATCGTGAGTTATTAGAACTTACTTCATCAGCATCTGAGTTAGATTTTGCTAGATATGGTGCTTCGGTCACAAACTTAACAGGATCAATAATTTCATATTCATAATCCATATCAATGTTTGTCTTAACTTTATTGGCAAAGTTAGTTTTGAAATGTGATTCACCGGTCATTGGTGCTCCTGGAATAGTGGTTTTCAAATCACAAGGTGCTATACGCTTTGGAATTGTTTGACCAGCCGGGATAAGTTCCCAAGTTACACCACAGTCGTTAGAAATAAGAGTTCGAACATTCGCCTGTGAACGTTCACAAGATTGGAGTGTGATCATTGATAATACAACTCCGAAAATAAACATAGTTTGCTTCATTATTTATTTGTTTTTAAAATTTTACAATGTAACGAATTCCGATAACGGCAGTATACAAAAATGCCAACGGAAAAATAAAACCAGCGAAAGCGGTTCCAATAAAACTTGCGTGTTCCCAATATCGACCTATAAGATACATATTGTACCACTTCTCAGCCGCCCCAAGAACGATAGCGACTATTGATATAACTGCAATAAATTTTGCGAATGATTTCATATGACAAATGTAATTAAAAAAATTAAATTCCCAAAGTATTTAGAGATTCTTTTCTAACTAAAAAAGTCTCAAATGCTAATTTGAATGTTTTATCACTCATAAAGTGATGATAAATACTATCTATATCCACACGAAATATACTATTCGGATTAGTCTCTTTTGCCACACCATCTTTTTTAACTAATCTCTTTACACACTTTATAACAAATGATTTTTTGTTTTTCTTAATAAATTGAATAACATCACCTTCTCTGAAGTAGGGTGTGTCAATTGGATCTCCTTTTTTTAAAGAAGTTTGAACACCGGAGAAACCAACAAATTTAGAAATGGTATGTAAGTATCCAAGTTCGATATAGTCGGATAGAGCCTCAATTTCTTTTATTCTTAGTTGAGATTGTAATAGTCTGTTTTCGTTGTCGAGCTTTCGATATTGAGTCTGTAAATCTTTGGATAACTGTGTATTCTGTTCAATTTTAAGTTTTAATTCTGATATATTCATAATTCAAATATAGTTAAATAATAAGAACTTGTCAACTTAATATTTTTTTTATTTCAAAATATTCATCTTCTGTCAATCCTAACCAACCTCTACACTTAACCACATTACTAACAAATGGTGTAATTCCTGAAACATTATCATCAATTACTACCCACTTATCACAAGGGTTTTCTCTTAACCAAGCATCAATTTCAATACCTCTTGGCTCACTGTATAAAATTGGAGTATAGTCATATATTTCTGGTTCAATTCCCCAATATTCAAATACACGCTGTAACTCTTTTATTGTGTGTTTAGTTCTCCAAGTTGATGTAATAACTGGTTTAAGATCAAACTCTTCACAGATGCGATTGTATATTTCAATAGAATTATAGTTCCAATTTTTCTTGGAACTAACTGCTAAATTAAATACGCCATCTATATCTGTAAATATTACATTCATTCTAAAACCTCTTTAATTAAGTAATCTCTTCTATTAAGCTTTACCCAATTTCGCCATTGGTCATTTTTCGACATAAATTTATCAACTTCTTTAACAAACAGATTAAAGTTTAAATCATCTAATTTATGTGATCCGTATAGATTTTTTCCACAAAATACAAAATCGACCCAAACGCTTTTATCTGTATGGTGATTCAATGATACAGACACTGCTTCATAATACAAACCATTTTTTCTATTCCAAACTGAGTTAACATGATGTGGTTTTCCATTTTTATTTACAAAAACCATCGTGCAGTTATGGACTGGTTGAAAGCAACCAGTAGATGCGATTAAATTTTGGAATTGTCCTCCTGTCATTTAAAGGCTAATATAGTAAAAAAAAATTAAACTTTAAGAGCTGATTCACAGAATTGTACTAAAAGCTCCGCGACTTTTCTACAAATATCTTTTATCTGATTCATAGCCTCCTGGTTATATGATTCTTTAAGATATTGTGATAAAAATTTAACTTTTGCAAAATCTCTAGAGTCAAGTGCTTGATCAATTAGGTCATTAATTTCACCTTTTGATAACTCAGAGTAATCTTTCTCCTTTTCTTGTTTCCACTCCTCTCCCTCATTATCAATTGATTTCTTGTAATCAATTAGGAAGTTGACAAATATATCAACCATATGTGATATACCATCCTTAAAGCTTTGATTTATCATTGTTTCTCTTGCAGAATCCAATGACTTAGTTAAGGCATTAAGTAGAACTTCTCTGAGTTCCTCTTCATAGTCTTCTTTAGAATCCATAACATCTACAAATTGTTCTATTATAGTCTCAAATATTATATCGACACCTTTCTTTAGCTCGTCAGTAACATCAGCGCTAGAAAATCTTAAAAACATTTCACCAATAAACATTGGAGCAAATGCTGCGTGTAATCCTTTTTTTAGACCCTCTCCGAGTTTTTTAAGATCTTTCTCTACATCACCGCTGTAGTCATCATCTGCATTTTCTAAAAATAATTTCCAGTTTTTTATCATACAGTATATATAAAAAATAAACCCCTAATTTTCATTAGGGGTTTTTATTTATTCTAACTCTTTGAGTTGATCTCTTAACTGTATTGCCTTTTCAAAATTTTGTTCTTTTATTGCCTTTTCTAAATCATTTTTTATTGTAGAAATTTTTTCTTTATTCTCTTCAATTGATTTAATTTTATCTCTTAAATCACATGCCTTTTCAAATTCTTGATTTTCAACGCAAAGTTGAAGCTCTTTTTTAAGACTTGATAAACTATCCTTTTTTATAAGTTCCGAATTTGTTTCGTACTTTTTAGAAAATGTGATGATTTGAAAAGAACCATCTTTCGAACTAAATGTTTGTTTAGACCATTTTCCATTTTCATCCTCACCATTTTCATTTTTAATGTCACCAACAATTCGCATTGGTTTAAATGATTGATTGAAGAAATTATCGAATTCATTAAAGAATGAATCGAAGTCGCTAAAAATGTTTTTATTATTCATATGTTTATATTATTTTTAAAATAAAATATCGAATAGTGTGCCAAAATTTAAATAGTGACAAAATGTCACTATTTAAATTCTATTTGTGTCGATACTTCAATCTTATCTTGAAGAACCTTTATTACACATTTACTTGGTTTTGCTGCTATTTTTTTCACAGAACCATCAGGCATCGAAAATGAAAGTTGATTCTGAATAGACATTGGTCCTTCGAATTGAAATGGTGTAGTTAAATAATCAGCAATTTGAATTTTCTTTAATGTTATCTTTTTACCGAGCATTTCAATTGAAATATTAAAAGGCGCATCTACAACTTTTACCGAAATTAAATTTGTTTTTTCATCATAGGAAATCGCAACCTTTCCTCTTACTTGATCATAGTATGTACCAAGCCAAGTAACAACTGTGGCATCGGTTACAAATTCTGCTGAATCTTTCATGAGATTAATTCTCATATTTTTAAGATTCCAAGTATAATTGTTTTTAGTGAATAACATTTCATACTCACCACTTCCATTGAATTCACCAATTGCGGAGAAAAGTTTATTAAGTGTATTTTCATGTAGTGTTACCTGTAAATCACTTTGTGAGTAAACCATTTTTGACAAAAATAAAAGCGTTATAAAAATTATTTGTTTCATAACGCTAATATATTATAAAATCACCAATCTACAAACTTATCCAATTTAGGAATAAATTTTTTAGCAAATTTACTATTAGGTCTATTCTCTCTAATTGGATTAATAATCCATGCATAGATAAACATCCAAAAAGTTAACCATATTGGATATATTGCAAAAACTATAGCCGTATAAAACCAAAAGTCACTATATTCACTTAACTTTAGACATAAAGATGCTAATATTATCCCGGTTACTAACCTAGTTAGCTTATTTACTTTTAATAGTTCTATAAAGAACTTAACCCCATCACTAATCTTTCTCATTTTATTTGTTTATTTTTATTTGAACTTATCAAATCTAAGTTCAATTCTTTTTATCCTTCTATCACTATCTAAATCCAACTTATACGCACTGGATGGTCTCCAACTAATTTCATCTTCACGACTATCCTCAATAGTCCATTGTGATGATATATGCCAATCTTCACTTTCTAATTTTGATAATAGGTGATTTATCGAATCTTTAAATTCCGACATATAAACTGATGGTGAGAAGTTGATGAATACATCCATTCTATCATAGTCAATAAAATTATGAATTGTAGTGTGTATATCATGTCCAGCATCTTTTATATCGGTCAGTATATCTTCGACTTCGACTACATCGTTAGACTCAAATAGCTTATAAGATTTTATAATTCTCATTAAATTATATATTATTTTTTGAACGATAACTTATCTAACTTGTACTGAATTAAAAACGCATATGAAAAAGTATCTTGATTTAATTTTTGATGGCCGCGTAAAGGATTATGGGGCATACAAGCTTAGAATGGATTATCCAAAAAGATTATTATTATCCACATTAATCTCTTGTGCATTTGTTACTTTATTGTTTGTTTTACCAATTGTGATGAGTTCCAAAGAAATAAGTAAGTCTGATGTTACTATAACAGCTGAGTATTTAATTGTTCCAAAATTAAATGAACCTCCGAAAGAAGTTATAAAACCTAAAAAGGTTGAAAATTTTGAGAAAAAATCTGATTTCAGATCAAATGTTAAATTTTCTGATATTGAAGTAACAGATGATGAGATATTTGACAACCTTAAAACACAAGATGAAATGTTGAATCAAAAGGTGGGATATGAGGATTCCAATGATAGCTCTGATATCTTCAGACCAATAGAAGATAATTTAATCGAGGTTGAAAAGGTAGAAGAAAAGATATTTTCTTTTGCTGAGGAAATGCCTAAATATAATGGTGACCTATATAGTGATTTGTCTAAACATATTGTTTATCCTGAGTATGAGAAAAATTCTGGAATAGAGTGTTTACTATATGTAACCTTTGTTGTAGATAAAAATGGTGATGTATCAGATGTTAAAGTATTAAGACCTTGTGAAGAAAGTTCTAGATTTAGTGATGTTGCACTATCGGCTGTTAAAAAAATAGGAAAATTTAGTCCAGCTAAAATGAATGGTAACCCTGTTTCACTTAGAATGACAATACCTATAAAATTTAGTCTAAGATAATGAAATAAACCCCATCTAATAAGGTGGGGTTTAAAAGTTTTTAAAATCTAGCTTCATTAGATATGATAACTTATCATCAATATTTATATAACTTCTTGCTAAGCTTTCAAGATCTTCTAAATACTGTTCTATGAACTCTAAATAGATATCAACTCTATCTCCTAACTTTTCAATCTCATCATATGCTTTGTCATCCTCATCACTAAGAGTTCCACTTTTTTGAAAAATTTTATCAAATTCACTAATGTGTGAATTGATATCTTTTAAAAAGTTTTCAAGATTGGATTTATCCTTTTGAACATCTTCTATTAATAAATTTAATGAGTACCCTATCCCTCTAAATGAACCATCAACACCTACAATTTCTTGTAGTTTTTTCTTCCATTGTGAAGATCTTTGAACATAAACATCATCTAAATATTTTTCAACATGTTCAATTAAATCATTATGGTCATCGAATATTCTGGCTTCGTTGTATTTAGTGAAATTAATTATTTTCATGAAACTGGATATTTTTTTCTGAGTTCTTCTTGTGTAGCATTTCCCATCCAATCATATTCTTTTGTTCTAAAACCATCTTTATCTAATTCTAATAATCTTTTAAACCAATTTACATCACTATCATTAAATGATAGTTCAGTCCTTCTTTGTGATTTTCTACCTCTTAAAATAGGAAGAAGGATTTGACCATGTTTTGTTATTGATACCCAATGATATGTACTTGAAAACTTATCATCCATTTTAGAAAATCTCATCAAGCCATTCGATAGAATTTCATCTAGTCTTAATTTTTTCGGACTAATAACCTTCAATATAGCATTGTAAGCTATTTCTTGTTCTTTTGTTTCGAATTTAAACTCTTTAGATAAATCTTTTACAATCCTTTCAATTCTAATATGGACCATTTCTTTATAGAAAGATATGTAGGTGTGAGCACCATCTTTTAATTCATATTCATCTTCCAGTCTTGATATAAGTTCTTGGTATAGACCGAGAATCTGTTGAGCATCATATTGATCAGATTTTAGTGTTAAGTCACACACTCCTATTTCTGGAGTATCTATTTCAAAATCATATAAATCTATAAAGTCAGTTAGATAATCCGAAATTGGATTTACATAAGACTCATTAAATTTTTTTAAATGTTTCACTAAGTATATATTTGGAATTTAAATCCAAATACTATTATTCATCTCCTTTATATAGTCTCCAAAAATGTATAAGAATTACAATAATATTCATAACAACTATTGGATATGTTTCCATTATTAATCCATATATAACAAACATAATACATCCAATAGAGTTAAACAATCTAAGCCTTTTAATATCTTTCATCATTGTTGATATTAATACGACTATCATTGAAATATATCCAAAAATTTCTACCATACTAATTTATCATTTAAGTGGTAATATAGACCTTTACTCCAGTAGTCTACCCAGTCTTTAGTTTCACTTAAATCTTTATCATCATATTTTAGGTCCACTATAACTTCAAATCTCTCACCTACCTCAATTACAACTGGTTTTAATTTATCAGGTTCAAATTCCTCACATTCAATAATGTATGAGAAATATTGACCTTTTGAATAATCTTCAACAATTAATGTCTTATCATTGTCAAATTTGCATTCAAATTCACAATCACCAAACCAGTGATCTTCCCCACTTGACCAAACTAAATTATCACTCTCATCGTGCACTTCTATGATATAGTGTTCAGGATCATTATATGGGCCAAGAAATATATCATCTGTTTCAAATATGTCATTCTTCTCTAATATTTGAGCTAATTTATCAATATCTGGATTAGATTTCTCTACATCCATTTCTTTAAAAATTTCATATTGAGAATCACTAAGTTGATGAACGTAGCTTTCAGATCCTCTTCCACTGAGTGTAATTTTATATTTCATTTTTGTTATATAACAGAAATAGGAAAAGACTAAACTAATTGAACATATGCTTTTTCCTCAGTTGGATAGATAAGAATATCATTTCCAGAATAATGACACATATATTCTCTATGTATATCCTCACTCTTTCTTTCAAGTTCTTGTGTAAATAATTCTTTAAATTCTGAAGAATAATTACTATCACTTAAAGCTATCAAAACATCACCTGTTTCATTACCTTCATCGTGATTTTCTTCCCAATTTAGGACATTAACACCTCTTGATCTAAAAAATCTTTCTATCTCACTTTTAATAATATTGAGAACTCTAGCGTCATATCTTTTTATAAATTCAAATTCTTGATTGCCTGATTCTTTAGGTGTTAATTCTATTACTAGTTTATCTGACAAACTGATATTAAAATCATAGTCTTCAAGTCTTGATGCAGCAGATTCTATATCAACTATAAACTCTGATAGACTTTTAATTTTAGATGAAACATCAGATAGTGATTGTAGGTATGTTAGATTTAAATTAAGATCCCAAGAAATTCTCCATTTATTTAGTTTGCCATATTTAGCTTGTGAAATATTAGGTTCACCTAATTCATCATTAATGGATAAAAGAGAATCCATTATTTCTTCTTTGGATGTTTCTTGAAAAGACTCAAAAAATTTTTTTAGATGTTTCATATAGTATATATTAATCAATCTTATTAAAAATAATTAAATTATTATCATTATTATTTACTTTACTAGGTAATATTAAAACATCTATTAGTAAGTCACGGTACTTTGACCTCCATTCTTCTATCTTTGGTGAAAATAATTTAATCTCATGATTCCAAACATCTTCAATTATATAATAACCCCCTTTAGATAGTTTATGAATACTATTTTCAAAGAAACAAACATTTGCCTCAAATTTATGAAGACCATCCTCGATTATAATATCAAATGTATCCATTAACTTTGGGTTCTTCCACATATTGCTTATAACATCTGGATTTGTCTGGTCACAATAGAATGTTTCAATTCTATTATCTGAAAATAGTATATCTTTATCTATATCAGCTCCATATATTTCAGAATTTGGAAAAAACTCTGACCATCCATAGAGTGATGCACCTGGTCTGCCATTAGTACCCATATGTGATGGTATATTGGTATTATTTGTTCCCAGTCCAAGTTCAAATACCCTCAATTTATCAAATCTGATAGTGTTAAAAAGTTTGTAATATACTGCAGTATAATTGTGCCAAGAAGATTCTAAATTTAGACCTCCTTTGTCACTTTTATTTCTCTCCATTATTTCACATAATGGTGTTGGTGTTTTTAAATTATATAATCCCATATTATTTTTATTATTTAGTATTGATTAGGTTTTTAATAAAAAATAAAATAATATATATCTTAAATAGATTTATTATATGGCTAAAGCAAGAAAATTAGGTAAACCTAAGGGTAACAGAAAGAACATAGTAAAAAGAATGAAGTTAATTCAGAGAAACAATGAGATTTTAAAAATGCTTTCCGAGTCTATTAAAAAGGACTAAAAAATAATTTATTATTATGCCATTTTTAGGAGAACTTTCACATTATGCTTTTGATTACGAACCAACTATGTCACCTCAGACATATGAAGTGAAAGAGTGTAATGGTCAATTACTTCCAATTTCGTCATATCAAGACTTATATAATATTATAGGTACTATATATGGAGGTGATGGTATCACAACATTTGCACTACCAGATTTAAGATTTAGAAGTGTTAGAAGTGGAAACCCAATAGATATCCCTAATATGGGTTACTATTATGGTCGACCATATCTTAAATACTATATGTGTGTAAGAGGAGGGTCTATTCCACTTAATCTCAATCCTTAATTTGAGTAATACTCTCTTATTAGTTGGCTAACTCTATCTACAATTTGATTTCCAACATTTGGATTATTTGTACCAAATTGTATAACGTGTCTACCCGATTCTGTAGCCACTATAACTCTAGCATGACCTTTATAATCTGGGTCAAAGCTCACATTATAGTTTGGAAATTCATTTTGTAATATTTGAAGTAATTCTTCAGTCATAGTATAATTTATTTTTTTATATATTATCCGGTAATAACACCGACAATCAAATTATTTCTTAATCTAAAGTTTACTCTATTAGATTTTGGATCAGCAGATACTATTAATGACTTACCATCTTCTTCTATTATTCGATGTGTATATCCTAAGTGTTGTGCCTTTTGAACACCCTCTGCCAGTGTTAATCCCAGCCATTCTTTTTCTGTTATAGGTTTAATTTGTTGCATTTTATAATTTATTTTTTTCATGTAACATTATAATGATAATATCAATCACTAAATAATATTTCGAGTATTTTATCACCAGGTCTTATGAAGTCGACAACTTCAACCCCTTGAACAACTTTACCAAAACAAGTATGTTTTTTATCTAAATGTTGTGTATTTTGTCTGTTGTGACAAATAAAGAATTGAGATCCTCCTGTATTTGGACCAGCATGTGCCATACTTAAAACACCCCTGTCATGATACTGATTATTACCAGTTAATTCACAAGGAATTGTATATCCAGGTCCACCTGTTCCATCACCCTTTGGGCAACCTCCTTGAATTACAAAATTAGGTATTACTCTGTGAAATGTTAGCCCATTATAGTATCCACTTTTTCCGAGTTTCACAAAGTTCTCTACAGTTTTGGGAGCATCAAATGGGAAAAGTTCTATAAACATATTACCCTTTTCTGTTTTAATAATACATCTCATAAATTAAAATATTTTACTATTATAGTATAGTAAAATCGAAAGGTTATGTTTAAAATTAAATTAGAGATTTGGCATACTTCCAGATTATAGACTTATAGATTTTTTCATTTAGACGAGCCTCTACCTCAAATGGGTTTTTCCAGTATCCATACTTTTTATTCATTTTTAAATACTTACTTTTTAGTCCTTTTTGTAGAGAGTGTGTCCACTCATGTATAAAAATTTTTACATACTCATCTACATTTTTTATACCTTTCCTAAATATTCTTATTGAACAATCATCATAATCATAAAATGCAAAACAGTAGTCGCTGGACTTATTATATGTCCGTACTATTACTTTAGGGTTACATCCTATAATATCATTACAGGCAATTTTTAGTGCTTTATTAAGGCACAACAATTCGGATCTCGTTAACTGGTCTATGTTTTTCTGTAAAATCATATGTAAATATACTAAATATTTTTCAATAAAAAAAATATATAACATATGAGATTGTGTTCAGAATCAAATAAAATGTGCGTTGATATAGTTGATATTTATAAGAAAAACTCCGAGATATACATCAAGTTAGGATATTGTGGAAAATACTTTGAAATATCATGCCATCAATTTGATAAATCGATCACGAAGGACGATTGGAAGATAATTTATGATAATTCTATTGAAGAAGAATCTGATAGATTTTAACTAATTTTTAACAGAATTCAACAATCTATCTAATTTAGATTCTCTGTTTATGGGATAAAGAGAAGAACTATCCATTATGACATAAACTGGATTAATTGGTGTTATAGATAGTTTTAAAATTTTTTTACCTATATCTGTGTTTTCAAAATCAATCGCCCAAAAGTTTAAATATTTGACATATCCTTTTATTATAAAATTATCTCTGGGTTCCAATTTTTTAGATATAGTAAAGGTAGACCCAATTGGATACCACTTTTTCAAAATTTTAAGTTGTAATTCTTCATTAGTGTGTATAAATCTAATTGCGTTTTCACGATCATGATTATGATAATCCCACCATACTAAAGATTTTTTTCCAAAGTAACTCATACTTTTAATTTTAAAATCTAAATATACTAAATACTTTTAAGATTATTTATATATTCTTTGGGATTATTTGATGAAAAGACACTGTTACCTGCCACTAAAATATTAGCACCACTATTAAAAAGCTTAGCCGAGTTATTAGTACTTACACCACCATCTATTTCAATTAGTATATCTTTATTTAACTCTCTAAGATTAATTATTTTTTTATAAGTATTTTCTATAAACTTCTGACCGCCAAAACCTGGATTAACACTCATTATAAGAACCATGTCTAAGTCACAAACTATATCCTCTAATGCAGAAACAGGAGTGTGTGGATTAATCGCCACACCGGCTTTAACACCTAAGTCTTTTATTGATTGAATTGTTCTGTGTAAATGATTACAAACTTCGTAATGCACAGTAATCATATTAGATCCACAATCTGCAAATTCAGAAATGTACTTTTCAGGTTCGACAATCATAAGATGTACATCTAAAAATTTAGATGTAATTTTTCTTATGTTTTTAACAACTGGCATTCCAAATGAAATATTTGGAACAAATCTACCATCCATAATATCTAAATGAATCCATTCAGCAGAGGATTCATTTATCATTTTAATATCCTTCTCTAGATTTAGAAAGGTGGAAGATAAGATTGAAGGTGCTATTTCTCTCATTTTAATTGTGTTATTTTAAATGAATATGTTTCCATTATGTGATTGACTAAAATTTCTTTACAAGCCCTTTCAACATATTTAGTCGCTTGTTCATAATTCTCAGCATTTATTAATAATGATGCGTGTTTACCTATTCTGACATTAGTAATACCATCTATTCCTAGTTTTGGAATAATACTTGTAACCACTTTCCCTTGTGGATCAAGTAGTGTCTTATGTGGCATTATATCTACCTCTGCTAAAAACTTTTTAATAATTGATTTCTCCATTCCTTGTTATTATAGATAGTTTTTTAGAGTTGGTCGAACTCACACCTCTATTATTATAGATCTCTGATTTGATGATTGACATTATGTAGTATATCAATAATCTATATTGTAGTTTTAAAATTAATATATAAAATATGAGAAATGTACAAACATATGAATCATATGAGAAAACTATTGTCTTTACTGGTAAAAGAAACAGTAATCTTGTCATCAAGGTCTTAACAAGAGGTGGTAGAATCTTCTCTATTGACAATGAAACCGGAATTAGATTTCCATTTCAAGAAGGTCAATTACTATCAAGAAATATAGAAGTATGGGCTTGTAATAACAATTTTTACATGGATGGTAAAGACACTTGTGGTGAAAAGAAAATATTTGGTATTAGAGCATCTGATGTTCCACAAGGACATGAGTGGAGACATATATTTCCAAATAAATTTAAATAATATATGAAATACTTAAAGAACTATCAGCAACATAACGAAGGTATAAAATCTACTTTAGCAGGTATTGGTTTAGCAGGATCTCTTTTAACAACTAGTCCAAGTATTAAAGCACAAGATTCTATACAAACACACAATCTTGAGACTGAAAAAGATGGTGTCATCACTGCCATGAAAAATGTTGAGGAATTATCCACTTTGAGAAAGTCAGAGATTGTGAAAGATGTTGAGTTAAATAAAATACTTGATGAGATTTCAAAAAATGTTGATAGTGAAGACCAAGATAAATTTATTGAGACATTTAATAAACTTTCCAAACATATAGAGGGTAAATATGGTTATAAAATTGAGACTAAAAAAGTAGAGCAGGAATTGACATCAGCTGGTATATCTGATAAGATATTAAATATGAGTTTATTTGAAATTCTCGGATGGTTAGGATCTATATGTCTCGCGATATGTGGTATACCACAAGCTTGGCAGTCTTATAAAGAAAAACATTCTGGTGGAATATCTTGGGGATTTATTTTACTTTGGACATTTGGTGAGATATTCGCATTAGCTTATGTTTATGATAAGCTAGATCTACCACTTCTTTTAAACTACGCGACTAATATACTAATATTGGCAGTTATTTTATACTATAAAATCAAACCAGGTGCTGATTACAACTTAGAGAATTGATGATATTCTATTATCAATTTTTTTTGATTTTTTAATTTTATTTATAAGATCATAGCTTGAATCACATCCATACTCCTTTAGTATTTCATATTCATGTGAATACATTTGTTCAATACTTTTTGACTCAATTTCTAATAGATCACATAGGTCTTGGTAATCGTCGTAGTCATCTTTTATTTTTGAAATAATACTTCCCATTTTATTTATATTTAAATTTTAAGTATTTTGTTTATTTTATAAACAACAATATATTTAATAAATATTATATTATATGAAGTGTTTTATTATAACAATTTTGGTCCTACTTGCTATTGTATTCGCACCTGTTCTTATTATTGCTACTGGTGAATATTTTTCTAAAAAATTTCCAAATTCGAGATTTAAAAAATGGTGGGTTAATAATGTTGTTACAGAAATAGACTATAATAATGATGAATTCTAAAACTATTGGCATTGGCTCAGACCATGCAGGATTTTATTTAAAAGAACAAATTTTAAAATATCTTGTTGATAGTGGATACCTACCAGTTGATTTTGGATGTTATTCACAGGATAGTGTTGATTATCCTGATTATGCACATTTAGTTGCTAACTCTATATCGAAGGGTGATTTAGAATTTGGTATATTAATTTGTGGATCTGGTCAAGGTGTTTGTATGACAGCTAATAAACATAATAATGTCAGAGCTTCTATTTGTTGGAATTCTGAGATATCCTCATTGGCCAGACAACATAATGACTCTAATATCATATGTTTACCTGCCAGATTTTTAAATTACGAACAGGTGATTGATATTTTGAAAACATTTTTGAATACAGAATTTGAAGGAGGTCGCCATTCTAAAAGAGTTTCTAAGATAGATATAAATTAACTATTCAATTCACTTTTATATCTTTCTAAATTATCTATATTGTATTTTATTATTGATTCCATTTTACCTACTAATTCTATTATCTGTGAATCAATTGAATTTTTTGAGTATTTTCCTTTTTTCAATTTTATATTTCTAATATCACTATTTATTGGTAATTTATTTATTTTATCAATTAGATATTGCACTGACTTTATCTCCATACTATCTTCTAATCGATTTTTATATTTCTCCAATATTATGTCCTCCTTGCTTAAATTAATTAACCTAGAGTAGAATAAATTTTGATCTCTAAAACTATTCAAACTTAAATAGGTCTTCTCATCTAATTTTGTTTCAATATCATCAAAAGTTATTGAAATACGAGGATCTTCTGACTTATCAATAAATCCATAGTTGGTGAATAATACAGTATCATCATTAATATTATAGTTATCAAATATGGTCTCACCTGACTGTATCATATGATCGGATTTCATTCCTATAAAGTCATCCTCTGTGTTTTTTAAATAAATTGTAGAATTATTCTTGTGTTGAAATAGATCAGCAAGTGGAACTAATCCAAAATTTTTCCACATCCTTGTTGTTACTATTAAGTATGCCCATATAATTTCTTCTGTTAGAATTCCTTCTATTTTGAAATTATCATTTATGAAGTTGAATATATTGTAAAGATCTTCTTGTAATGAGTATAGATTATTATTTAATGCTTCCGAAAGTTTTGGAAATTTATTTGACATGTGTAAAATTAGAGGATGTTTTTCCAATTCACTCATATGTGGTAGTATATCTATGTATGGTTGCCAAAAAGATTCCTCATTCTTTATTTCAAGTAGAAGAGAAATTACTACTGTACATTTTTCATTGAAATTATCACCGTCTATTTTTAGATTTAGATTTTCCTTGTTTAAAAGTAATTTTTTAGGCAAATTGAACAATATTTCATCTGGATCTATATCTGACTTACACTTTATAGATCTTCCATACATTGTCTCTTCTATGTCAATTTTATCACTGACATATCCACCGTTTTCATTTATCCAATTGCATAGATTTTTAAACCTATGTTTATAATTCATAAATCTACATTCTTTTGAGGTCAGAGGTATATGCTATATACCGTAACACCCCTTGCAAGGATGTGCCTAAACTCAGCCATCTGACCTTGTTTTGATTATATCAAAAAATTAATTTAAGTTTTTTAGAATATCTTCTTTATAATCTCTTTCAATCTTACAAACAGGAATTGGATTCATTTTATGAAGATTTGCTAAGTGTCTATCACGATAGATTTTTAAAACAACTTGTTGCCTTTCAAAATCTGGACAATTGTCATAATCAACAATACCAGTTTCAACAAATTTCATAGCCCACTCTAGTTCGTCGTAAGTAGCTCCTATTTGATCTTCATCTGTTCTACCATCTGTCCATAAACCATCTGTTGGTCTTGCTCCTAATATATTTTTATTAACTCCTAAATATTCACCAAGTTTATAGACCTCACTTTTCATCAAGTCAGCAATCGGTGAAATATCAACACCACCATCTCCATATTTTGTGAAGAATCCAATTCCAAAATCTTCAACTTTATTTCCGGTGCCAACTACTAACATACCATTACATTGTGCAATATGATATAGTGTTAACATTCTAAGACGAGAACGAACATTAGCCATTGATAGATTATTCAATTCATCACTCTCTGCCGAAACAACTGGACGATCCCCTATCGTGTAATGAAAGGTGTCAAATGTTTTAGTAAGGTCAACACTAGCTGATTTAACATTTGGATATTTATCGGTTAAATTTTTAATGTGTTCAAGTGATAGATTATGTCCAACTTTCTCTTTAATTGGTAGAGATACTACTATTGTTGGTAATCCGGTTTTAGCACATAGTGTAGATACAACTGCAGAATCTATACCACCACTTACACCAATTACAAAGCCATTTTGTTTGCTTGAACTCAGATAATCTTTGAGCCAATTTTGAATTTGATCAGAAATATTTCTCATAATTAATTTTTTTGTAAATATACAAATTAAACTTTACCATGTCCCATAAAAGTCATGCATTTAATTCTCTCTTCTTCTACGATGATGCAGAAATTATAGAACCTTTTTAATAGACTAAAAATTTTTTTCATGATAAGATTGTATTAATTTTTTTATCTCTTTTCTCTTTTATGATATTTTCCAAAATAGTTTCAAGTGAAACGGCAGTAGCCATTTCTATCTTATATTGCATATTATCTAAAGTATCAATAAATGATACTATAGGATCAAAAGTATGCATATTGTGAGTTGTCAATTCAAATTTGAATC
>JACCDW011340778.1_pt1 | contig 18518 bp, 18 predicted proteins | sample 7449781 | NCBI WGS metagenome assembly JACCDW01 (sample SAMN15323449, study PRJNA562643) | freshwater metagenome | isolation source: river surface water | place: USA:Blue River Watershed | collected 2017-08-18
ATGTCTAAACTTGATGTGTCGGCGGCATTGCAGGCAATGTCAGAACTCCAGCGACTGCGTTTGAATCACCAGCATCGCGCCATTACCGAAAGCATCAAACCGGATAATCATCTGCATTCGGAAGAGCTCAGTACCTATGACGAGGCGGTGCTACGTGAAGGCCTGAAACAGGCCAAGCGTCTCCAGCAGCGCCTGAAGCTGACCTATCGGATCTAAGCGGTGGCAAACCGACTGCGACTATTGCTCGGCGCCTATGGCCCCACAGTATTCGTAACACTATTTGCCGTAGGTTTTGTCGCGTCAGTTCTTGTGCTGGGTTGGCTTGAGAGCCAAGGGCTTAGCGATCGCTGGATCGGCTACGTCTTTCTTTTTTTGACACTGCTGGTTTTTTCTCTGGTAGGGCTCTTTACCCGCACCTCCGATGTGGCCGAGTATTTTGTGGCCGGCCGTCGGGTACCGGCAATCTATGCAGGGATGTCCGCAGGAACGGATTGGTTATCAGCGGCCTCTTTTATCGGTCTGGCGGGAGCACTCTATCAGTCTGGGTATCAGGGTCTGGCCTTCGTTATTGGCTGGACCGGCGGCTATGTGTTGCTCGCACTGTTGTTGGCGCCCTATCTCCGCAAATTCGGCCAGTACACGGTCCCCGATTTTCTGGCGGCGCGTTATGGAGGACAGACCATTCGTCTGCTTGGTGCCTTAGCGGTGATTATCGCTTCGCTCATTTATGTGGTTGCCCAGGTTTATGGCGTGGGCCTGATTACAAGCCGTTTTATCACCCTACAGTTTGAGATCGGCGTTTATCTGGGGCTTGCGGGTGTTCTCGTTTGTTCATTTCTGGGGGGTATGCGCGCGCTGATGCATGCTCAGGCAGCACAGTATGCGATTCTACTGATCGCGTATGTCACGCCGATCACGATTTTGGCTTTCGACAAGACGGGGATTCCCGCACCACCCATTCTTTACGCCAAAGCCATGCATCAGTTGGTGGCACTGGAGCACGAAATTTTTGATCGACCCGATGAGCTGGCTGTCCGTCAATTGTATGCGGAGCGGGCACAGGCCCTTGCGGCGAAGATAGAGGGATTGCCACAATCACTGTTGGCCGAACGGCAGGATTTGACGGCACAGATCGAACGCATGAAGGCTGCCGATGCCGCGCCCCGCGATATCGTTCAACTCGAACGCGAGCGGCGCCAGATGCCGGTCAATGCTAAAGAGGCCCATGGGGTTTGGCGTAATGATCTCAAGGAGGCCAAGCGCCGGTCCGAGCAACCGGTTGATGACCTGCAGCCCTTTGCCTTGCCGGACTCGGCAAATAGCCGAATTAATTTTTTGGCGCTCATCTTCTGTCTCACGATCGGTACAGCATCTTTGCCGCACCTGTTGATGCGGTACTACAGCATTGCCAGCGTCAGCCAGGCGCGCCGCTCTGTCTTTTGGTCGTTGTTTTTTGTCGTTCTGGTTTATCTTCTGGCGCCGGCGTATGCGGTCTTCGTCAAGCTCGAGGTGTTGCAAAATCTTGTTGGGTCGCCGATTGAATCGTTGCCAGGGTGGGTGAATGCTTGGACACGTATCGGGCTGGTCTCTATCGATGACATTAATCACGACCACCTAGTGCAATGGGCCGAACTGATGATTAGTCCCGACGTCATTGTGTTGGCGACGCCAGAAATCGCCGGGTTGCCGTATGTGATTTCTGGCATGGTCGCTGCCGGTGGCCTGGCGGCAGCGCTCTCGACCGCTGAAGGTTTGTTGCTGTCTATAACTGCGGCGCTATCGCATGATATTTATTTCAAGATGTTACGACCGGACGCCTCGTCATCCTGGCGGTTAATTGTGTCAAAGTCGGTGATGGTCACAGTAGCCATCATTGCTGCAGCGGTTGCCGTTCAACGTCCGGCGACGCTGGTCGATATGGTGGCCTGGGCATTTTCTCTGGCGGGTGCTGCGTTGTTTCCGGCGCTGGTATTGGGAGTTTTTTGGCCGCGCGCCAATCGTCAGGGTGCGATCGCTGGCATTGTGGTCGGTTTGTTGATCACCTTGTACTACATTGCCCGCGTTCGTTTTGACAGTATTCCCTGGCTAGGGTGGTATGGGATCGGCATGGATCCGTGGTTCGGCATTGAGGCGGCGGCTGCCGGTGTCTTCGGGGTGCCGGCTGGCTTTATTGCCAATGTACTGGTTAGCATGCTGACCAAGCCGCCATCCCAGGAGAGCTACCAATTTATCGAGCGTTTGCGCTATCCGCGAATTCTGTACAGCCGTGAGGCCGACGCCGAGTCGCCGGTGCGTCAGCTCCAACGGCGATTCTGGCTAAAAACAATGTCAGCAACGTTACTGCTATTGGGCATTTGGTTCCTGGTAACGTTTGTCGCGAGCTTTGCAGCACGCTCACTGGATCACTGGACCGTTCTGGGCCTACCGCTGGGCTATCTGATCGCTGCGCAAGGGGCCTTGATCATTTATCTTCTACTCATCGGCATTTATGCGTATTGGATGAATCGTCTGGATCGTGAATTCGGAGTTGATGAGCAATGACCCCGATACTAATCTTTGTTCTGGTGTCCTTGCGTGCCATCATTGAACTGATCGTGTGGCTTATTGTTGGCCGAGCGGCGCTCATGCTGTTAGCCGGAGGTGCCAGCGCTAACAATCCCATTATCAGGCTGTTCGATGTGGTGCTTAAACCGCCGCGTGTGCTGGCCGCCCGGCTAACACCGGGGGCGAGCTTCGCAGGTCGCGAGTGGGTGCTCTTTGGATTGCTCCTTTCACTGTGGCTTGCTCTGGGGCTTGGCAAATGGTGGCTGCTGCGCTGATTCGACAGGCCAGGTTGCAAAGCAACAACTCTTTGGTTAAAATCTCGCCTCTGCAGTAGGCGCGTAGCTCAGCTGGTTAGAGCACCACCTTGACATGGTGGGGGTCGTTGGTTCGAGTCCAATCGCGCCTACCAACGAATTCAGCCCTCAAGCCAGAGTCAGATTCGCCGACTATCGCAATCATCGCGACCCCGGCCACCTGCTCTGGCTTTTGCGTTTGTTTTAACCAAATGCGAGCTCAAGATGCCCGTTATTACGCTTCCTGATGGTTCCCAGCGCGACTATCCTCAGCCGGTCACCGTGCTGGATGTCGCTGCCAGTATTGGCGCCGGCCTGGCCCGTGCCGCTCTTGGCGGTCGCATCGACGATAAGCTGGTCGATGCCAGCTACGTGATCGAAACGGATTCGCCGCTCGCCATCATTACCGACAAAGATCCGGAAGGGCTGGAGCTGATCCGTCACTCGACAGCACACTTGCTGGCTTATGCCGTGAAGGAGCTGTATCCGGAAGCGCAGGTCACCATTGGCCCGACGGTCGACAATGGCTTTTACTACGACTTCGCGTATTCGCGACCGTTTACGCCGGAAGACCTGACAGCGATTGAAAAGCGTATGGCCGAACTGGCCAAGAAAGATATCCCCGTCACCCGAGAAGTCTGGTCGCGTGACGAAGCCGTCAAGTTCTTCGAAGGGCAGGGCGAGCGCTATAAGGCCGAGTTGATCGCGGCCATTCCGCAGGATCAGGAAGTGTCGCTCTATCGCGAGGGCAATTTCATCGATCTCTGCCGTGGACCGCACGTGCCGTCGACCGGCAAACTCAAGCACTTCAAGTTGATGAAGATCGCGGGCGCTTACTGGCGCGGGGACCCCAAGAACGAGCAGTTGCAGCGTGTCTATGGTACCGCCTGGGCCAAGAAAGAAGACCTCGATGGCTACCTGCACATGCTGGAAGAAGCCGAGAAGCGTGATCACCGTCGTCTGGGTCGTGCACTCGATCTCTTCCATATGCAGGACGAAGCGCCGGGTCTGGTGTTCTGGCACCCGAAGGGCTGGGCCGTCTGGCAAGAAGTTGAGCAGTACATGCGTCGGGTGTACCGCGACAATGGTTATCAGGAAGTGCGCTGTCCGCAGATTCTGGATCGGTCCCTGTGGGAAAAATCCGGCCACTGGGACCATTACCACGAGAACATGTTCACGACCGAGTCGGAAAAGCGCCTCTATGCGCTGAAGCCGATGAACTGCCCGGGCCACGTGCAGGTGTACAACGCTGGTCTGCGTTCATACCGTGATCTACCGCTGCGATATGGTGAATTCGGCTCCTGTCACCGCAATGAGTCGTCGGGCGCGCTACATGGCTTGATGCGCGTGCGCGGTTTCGTACAGGATGATGGTCACGTCTTTTGTACCGAAGACCAGATCGAAGCCGAAGTCACGGCCTTCAATGCGCTGGTTAAACAGGTGTACGCCGATTTCGGCTTTAACGACGTAGCCGTCAAACTGGCACTGCGTCCGGAAGGCCGCGTCGGTTCCGACGAGATCTGGGACAAAGCCGAAGAGGCGCTGCGCGCTGGTCTACGGGCTTCTGGCCTGGAGTGGACGGAGCTGCCGGGCGAGGGTGCTTTTTACGGTCCTAAGATCGAATTTCATATCAAAGACGCCATTGGCCGTTCCTGGCAGTGCGGCACCATGCAGGTTGATTTTTCGATGCCGGGACGCCTGGGCGCTGAATATGTCGCCGAAGACAACAGCCGTAAGGTGCCGGTGATGCTGCACCGGGCCATTCTGGGCTCGCTGGAGCGTTTTATCGGGATTCTGATCGAAAACCACTCGGGCGCGCTGCCCATTTGGCTGTCGCCGGTACAGGCCGTAGTGCTCAATATCTCGGAAAAACAGGCTGGTTACGCCCAGGATGTGGTGAATCAGCTACACGCGGCCGGTTTCCGAGCCGAGGCCGATTTGCGTAATGAGAAAATTACCTATAAAATTCGGGAACATAGCGTTAACCGGCTGCCTTACCAACTTGTCGTTGGCGACAAGGAAAAAGAAGCCGGTCTCGTGGCCGTGCGTACCCGTGGGGGTCAGGACTTGGGGCAGATGCCTGTCGCAGAACTGATCGAACGTCTGAAAGCAGACGTTGCTGCCTACCGGTAAGCGCGGTTCGTTTTTTTACTGAATCAAGGAGTACAGGTCATAGCTCTTCCGAAGTCGAACCGCCTCAATGAGGAAATCACCGCGCCGCAGGTACGCCTGCTTGGCCCCGAAGGCGAACAGCTGGGTGTGGTTTCCATTCGCGATGCGCTCGCGCAGGCTGAAGAAGCCGAACTGGATCTGGTTGAAATTGCGCCGACGGCTGAACCGCCGGTCTGCCGAATCATGGATTTCGGCAAGTTCAAATACCAGGAAGCCAAGCGCCAGCATGAAGCAAAGCTGAAGCAGAAGCAGGTTCAGGTCAAGGAAGTCAAGCTGCGTCCCGGTACCGACGAAAACGATTACCAGATTAAGATGCGCAACATGGTGCGTTTCTTGGGCGAAGGAGACAAGGTCAAAGTGACCCTGCGTTTCCGGGGTCGTGAAATGTCGCATCAGGAGTTCGGGATGCGTCAGCTAGAACGTGTGAAAGCGGATCTAGAGGAAATCGGCGCTGTTGAGCAGATGCCGAAGATGGAAGGTCGCCAGATGGTGATGGTGATTGCCCCGGTCAAGAAGGCCCCGGCAGGCGCTAAACCGAAGGCGAAAGACGAACAGACGGAAACGGCTGCGGCTTAATAGAGCAGTAGCAGTTTTCAGCAAGATTGATCGGGTTGTGCAAACAACCGGGTCACTACAAGTGGCATCGGGTTAACAAGAGTTTCCGTCGGAAACCACCTGATGACATGTTATAAAGGAGCATAGATATGCCCAAGATGAAGACGAAAAGCGGCGCAGCCAAGCGTTTCCGCGTTCGTGGCAGCGGCAGCATCAAGCGCGGCCACGCATTCAAACGCCATATCCTGACCAAGAAGACCACCAAGGTTAAGCGCCAACTGCGCGGTCCGGAAACCGTTAACGCCTCGGATGTTGCATCGGTCCGAGCCATGCTGCCCTACGCTTAAGGAGAATAGACTATGCCTCGCGTTAAACGTGGAGTAACGGCGCGCGCGCGCCACCAGAAAGTTTTGAAGCTGGCCAAGGGTTACCGCGGCCGTCGTAAGAACGTATACCGTATCGCCAAGCAGGCGGTAATGAAGGCCGGTCAGTATCAATACCGTGACCGTCGTCAACGCAAGCGTCAGTTCCGTACCCTGTGGATTGCACGTATCAACGCAGCATCGCGTGAACTGGGTCTGACTTACAGCCGTTTCATGAACGGTCTGAAGAAAGCTTCGATCGAAGTCGATCGTAAGGTTCTGGCTGACCTGGCTGTTTTTGACAAGCCGGCATTTGCCCAACTGGCAACCCAAGCCAAGGCAAGCCTCGGCCTGTAATGACAGACCGATCCGAAAAAGGAGGCGGCAAGCCTCCTTTTTTTTCGGATCATCGGCAAAGTGCAGTAGCGGATACAAGACTGCCTTTTGCCGATGTTCTGCAAGCATTTATCTGAGGTTGACCATGTCATCGCTAAACCCTGAAGCCCTCTTGTCCGACTTATCGGAAGCGCTGGCCGCCGTTAAGGACGCTGACGCACTGGAAGTGACCAAAGCGCGTTATCTGGGCAAGAGCGGCATCGTCACCGAAGCGCTCAAAGGCCTCGTGAACCTGCCTGTAGAAGAGCGCAAGGAAGCCGGCGGCAAGATCAACAAGATCAAGACCCAGGTAGAAGCTGCCATCAACGCCCGGCGGGATGCATTGAAAGAAGAACATCTCGCTGCCCGTCTGGCCGAAGAAGCACTCGACGTCACCTTGCCGGGACGTGGTGTGTCGCGTGGTGGTCTGCATCCAGTGACCCGCAGCTTGCAGCGTATCGAAGGCCTCTTTGCCTCGATGGGTTTCTCGGTGGCCGAAGGTCCCGAGATTGAAACCGATTACTTCAACTTCACCGCCCTCAACACACCAGACGATCATCCGGCACGTTCGATGCATGACACCTTCTACCTGAAGGATGCCCAAGGCAAGTTACAACCGGATGTGCTGTTACGCACTCACACTAGCCCGATCCAGGCACGCTATATGAAGAACCATGTCGCCATCTATGGCGGCAAGGAAGGCATGCCTGAGATCCGCATCATTGCCCCGGGGCGTGTCTATCGCGTCGACTCGGATGCCACCCATTCGCCGATGTTCCATCAGGTCGAAGGCCTGTGGGTGGGTGAGCATGTCACCTTTGCGGGCCTCAAGGGCGTGATGATCGATTTTCTGCATCGATTCTTTGAAACAGACGCACTGGAAGTGCGCTTTCGCCCCTCCTTCTTTCCGTTTACCGAACCCTCGGCCGAAATCGATGTGGCCTTTGGTGAAGGTCCGCTCAAAGGGCGTTGGCTGGAAGTGGCCGGTTGTGGCATGGTGCACCCGAACGTGCTGGCCGAAGCGGGTATCGATCCGGAGCGTTACATCGGTTTTGCCTTCGGCATGGGACCGGATCGCCTGACCATGCTGCGTTATGGCATCAACGACCTGCGCCTGTTCTTCGAAGGCGACATCCGTTTCCTGAATCAATTCGCAGCCTGAGTGGCGCGTCCTTCACAGTCGAGTTTAGCGAAAGACTTCAAGCATGAAATTCTCGGAATCCTGGCTTCGTCAGTTCGTCAATCCGGATCTCTCGTCCGAAGCGCTGGCCGAACTCCTGACCATGGCCGGTCTGGAAGTGGAAGAGCGTGGTCCTGTCGCGCCGCCATTCAACAACGTCGTCGTTGGCCATGTGCTCGCGGTCACCAAACATCCCGACGCTGATCGCCTGAACGTCTGTGAAGTCGATGCGGGCGAGGGCACACCGCGTCAGATCGTTTGTGGTGCGAGCAACGTGGCAGTGGGTCTCAAGGTGCCGTGCGCATTGCCGGGCGCCGTGCTGCCGGGCGATTTCAAGATCAAGGAAGCGAAAGTCCGTGGGGTGCCATCGGCCGGCATGCTATGTGCCGCCGTCGAACTCGGCATGGCCAAGGAAAGTGACGGCCTGATGATTCTGGCAGCGGATGCCAAGCCGGGTATGCCGCTGCGCGAATTGCTCGGCCTGGATGACATCTGTATCGAGCTCAAGTTGACACCGAATCGTCCGGACTGTCTGGGTCTACTCGGCCTGGCGCGCGAAGTGTCGGCGTTGACCAACACCCCAGTCACAGCGCCCGAAATTAAACCGGTGCCGCCCGCACATCAACAAACGTTGCCAGTGAGCATCGATGCCGCCGACCTCTGCGGTCGTTTCACCGGCCGTATCATCAAGGGCGTGAACGCTCAAGCCGAAACACCGGCCTGGATGAAGCAATGTCTGGAGCGCTGTGGCTTGCGTTCGATCAGCGCACTGGTCGATATCTCTAACTACGTGATGTTGGAACTGAATCGTCCTAATCATGTCTTTGATCTGAACAGCGTGCAGGGCGGTCTGACGGTGCGTTGGGCCAAGTCCGAGGAACAACTCACCCTGCTTGGCGGCAATGAGGTAACGCTGGATCAACGATACGGCGTCATCGCCGACGCGAACGGCGCGATTAGCCTGGCCGGCATTATGGGCGGTGAACGCACGGCTTGTACGGATAACACCACCGACGTTTTCGTCGAAGCGGCTTACTGGTTGCCGTCGGCGATTCAGGGTCGTAGCCGTTGGCTGACGCTGAGCACCGATGCGGGGCATCGTTTCGAACGTGGCGTCGATTTTGCCGATACTGTCACCGGGGTTGAACGCATCACCCAGCTGATTCTCGATATTTGCGGCGGCGAATCCGGCCCGGTTGTTGACCAGGTTACCGCGTTGCCAGAACGTAAACCGGTGACGGCCCGATTTGATCGTATTCGCAAGGTGCTTGGTATCGCTCCGACTGATGCCGAAATTAAAGCCATCTTCGAGCGCTTGGGTTTCCAACCTAAAGTGATCGATGGGGGCGTGGTGATCGAGCCACCAAGTTGGCGCCATGATCTGGAAATCGAAGAGGACCTCATCGAAGAAGTCGCCCGCGTCATCGGTTACGATCATATCCCGGCCAAGCCGCCGGTCGGTCCCATGGCCATGCAGGCACAGACCGAGACGCAACGCCCCTTGCATACACTGCGCGAGACTCTAGTGGAGCGCGGTTATCAGGAGGTGATTAACCTCGCGTTTACGCCTGAATCCTGGGAAAAGGATTTCGCCGCCAACGCCACCCCGGTCGAACTGGCAAACCCCATCGCCAGCCATTTATCAGTGATGCGTTCGACATTGATCGGTGGACTGATCAACACGCTGATCCACAATCAACGTCGCCGTCAGCCGCGCCTGCAGATTTTTGAAACGGGTCGCGTGTTTGAACGTGCCACCCGTCAGGCGCCCGGCCAAGTCGAAGGCTATCGCCAGACCCTACGCTTGGGTGGGCTGAGTTGGGGCAGCGTTATTCCGGAGCAGTGGGGCGTTAAAAACCGCGCTGTCGATTTCTTCGACGTGAAAGCCGATGTTGAAGCGCTCAACACGGTTGGCCGTCTTACCTTCGAAGCGACCGCACATCCGGCGTTTCACCCCGGTCGTTCGGCCCGTGTCCTGCGCGATGGTCAACCGGCTGGTTGGTTGGGCGAGCTGCATCCACGCTGGGTCCAGCAGTATGAGCTGGAATCTGCACCGATCCTCTTCGAGTTGGATATGGATGTCCTGAGCCCAAGCAAGGTGCCGACTTATAACCCGGTGTCATCTTTCCCGGTGGTGCTGCGCGACCTGGCCGTGGTGGTCGATGCCGCCGTACCGGTTCAGCAACTTATAAATTGTCTTTGGCAAGACGCCCCCGATGTGCTGCGCGCAGTCGACTTGTTTGACCAATATCAGGGCAAAGGTGTGCCTGAGGGGTCAAAAAGCCTTGCCTTCCGCTTTACCTTGCAGGATACTCAGGCAACCCTTGAAGATCAAAAGGTTGACGTTGTCATGGCGCAGTTGCTTGAGCGGCTGACTGCCGCCGGTGCCAGCCTGAGAACCTGAAAAACGATAACATCATGCTTTACGAAAGACCCGCATCATGACCACACTGACCAAGGCCGAAGTTTCCGATATTCTTTTTGAGAATCTTGGTCTCAATAAGCGCGAATCGAAAGACATGGTCGAAGCATTCTTCACCGAAATTGCCGATACGCTGACGGCGGGGCAATGGGTCAAACTGTCCGGCTTTGGCAATTTCCAATTGCGCGACAAGCCGCAACGCCCGGGTCGTAATCCCAAGACAGGCGAGGAGATTCCCATCTCCGCACGCCGCGTCGTAACCTTTCATCCCAGTCAGAAGCTCAAGGATGAAGTCGAGCGCATTCAGAAGTCGAGCCGAAGCTGATTCAATTCAGTCATAAGCCATGACCGATCTCTTTAGTCAGCCGGCTGTAGCGGACGTCCCGTCGACGGTATTGTCCGCGTTGCCCCCTATTCCTGCCAAGCGTTACTTCACCATTGGTGAGGTGAGTGACCTCTGCGGTGTTAAAGCGCACGTACTGCGTTATTGGGAGCAGGAGTTTACGCAGCTCAAGCCGCTCAAGCGGCGCGGTAACCGTCGTTATTATCAGCATCACGAAGTGCTGCTCGTTCGCCGTATCCGCGAACTGCTCTATGAGCAGGGTTACACCATTCATGGTGCGCGTAATCAGCTGAGTCACCCGAATGGCCACAATGGTGGCAATGGCAGTAACGGTAGCCATGCTAACGGTCACGCGAAGAGCGCCGTGGTTCAGGCGGTCGCCGTGCCTGACACAAGCCAGCCTAGCGTGCCCGGCGATCTCAAAGCCAAGCTGCAAGAGATCATTCAGCTACTCAAAGTCTGAGTTTCGTTGAGCAGGTCACGTTATTGCCGTACAATAGTGGGCTTGTCGGGGCGTAGCGCAGCCTGGTAGCGCACTTGCATGGGGTGCAAGGGGTCGCGAGTTCGAATCCCGCCGCCCCGACCAATTGATTCAATGAATGAGCCAACCTTTGCCGGTTGGCTTTTTTATTTGAATCGATGTCAGATGTCTTTCGACCATAGCAACACTGGCTATTTGTCTCTATTCTTAAATTGTATAAATCTATTTCTCAAAAATCGCTAATTTCATGCAATAAAACATATTCGGGTTGTATTTTAATTATTCTGGTATTAGAATTGACGCATCGGTTAATTAATTGCCGCTCGATTTTATTAAAACTGCACTAATCCGGAGATAAATATGGATCTGTCGAATCTCAATGTAGAACAACTGAAAGACTTGCTCAAAAAGATCCCGGGCGAGATCAAGCGCCGCACGGAAGAGGCCACCAGTGCTGCCCGCGAAGCGGCGATTGAAAAGCTGAAGCAGATTGCCCGTGAACATGGTTATTCACTGGAAGAGCTGGCGGGTACCAAAAAACCCCGTAAATCCTCAGGCGCCCGTAAGCCAGTGGCACCGAAATATGCCAATCCGGCGAATCCTTCTGAAACCTGGACGGGTCGTGGTCGTAAGCCGCTGTGGGTGCAGGCAGCCCTGAATCAGGGAAAATCACTGGAAAGCCTGCTCATTCGTTAATTACGAATTCGCCACCCACTAAAAAGGAGGTCGAAAGGCCTCCTTTTTTATTCTCGTTTAGTGAGGGCTTCCCTGCGGTAAGCGCAGCGCCTTGCGGTATCCTTATGCCCACCATGACGATCCTTCTTTCCAACGATGACGGCTATTTCGCAACTGGTTTGCGCGTCTTGCACGATGCTCTGTCGCCGCTAGGAAAAATCAATGTGGTGGCGCCTGAACGGGATCGTAGTGGCGCGAGTAATTCACTAACGCTGGATCGTCCATTGACCTTGCGCACGGCGCCCAACGGTTTTCAATTTGTTAATGGCACGCCCACCGATTGTGTGCATCTGGCCGTGACGGGGTTGATTGAACCCTTGCCAAGTCTGATAGTCTCGGGTATCAATCATGGCGCCAATATGGGTGACGATACCGTGTACTCGGGCACAGTGGCCGCAGCGACCGAAGGCTACCTCCTGGGTGTGCCATCGATGGCGGTATCGCTGGTTGGCAAGGAAGCCGCGCATTTTGAAACTGCAGGTCGCGTTGCCCGCCTCCTGGGTGAAAGATTACTCAACAAATCCTTCGGGCAACCGTTGCTGCTCAACGTGAATGTGCCGGATTTGCCCTTTGAGGCAATCAAGGGTTTTAAGGTGGCGCGTCTGGGCAAACGTCACAAAGCAGAGCCGGTGATCAAAACGACGAATCCACGTGGTGAAGAGGTGTATTGGGTGGGGCCGGCTGGCGCTGCGCAAGACAACGGCCCGGGCACCGACTTTCACGCGGTCGGTGAGGGCTATGTGTCCATCACACCCCTGCGCCTGGATCTGACCCATACCGATCAACTGGATTCCTTAAGAAGCTGGTTGGATTGATTCATGAGTCGTGCGGCACTTGGACAGGGAATGACGTCAGCCCGGACACGGGCACGTATGGTTGAACGACTGCAACAACAGGGCATTACCGATCAGGGTGTTTTAGCAGCAATCAACAAGGTCGAACGTCACCTTTTTGTCGATGAGGCCTTTGCCCATCGTGCCTACGAAGATACCGCGCTGCCGTTGGGCCTGGGGCAGACCATTTCGCAGCCGTTCATTGTGGCGCGCATGATCGAATGCCTGCGTGCCGATGGGCGACCGCTGGGAAAAACACTGGAAATCGGTACAGGATGCGGTTACCAAGCGGCTGTGTTGGCGGGTCTCACCAAAGAGGTCTATTCAATTGAGCGCCTCGCCGGACTGATCGAACGCGCAAAGGTCAATCTACGAGCGGTCAAGTGCTTTAACGTGCGCCTCAAACACGGCGATGGGTATCAGGGGATTGCGGAAGCGGCACCTTTCGACTCGATAATCTTGGCGGCTGCCGCACCCAAGGTACCGGAAGTCCTTTTACAGCAAATGGCGGTTGGTGGCAGAATGGTCATGCCGTTCGGTTCGAGTAGTGAATCGGCCGAGCAGAGGATGTTGTTGATTGAGCGGACAGACACCGGTTGGACAGAAAAGCGTCTAGATCCGGTAAAGTTTGTTCCGATGTTGCCAGGTGTGGAATGACGCAGGGTCTAAAAAAATTCTCGATAGGGTTGCTGCTGGCCGCACTTGCAGGCTGCACATCGCTACATCGCGCGCCAGTGGATGATGGTTCCAAAACCGCATCGCCCTATCCGCCGCTTCCCAAAGACTGTACGCAGACATGGACCGTCAAGCGGGGCGACACGCTCATTGGCATTGCCTTGAATACGGGTTCAGATTACCGCGATATCGCGGCAATGAATCAATTAGCCGATATCAACAAGATTCAACTTGATCGAACGCTATGCGTTCGTCGCAGTGCGCAGAAAGCTAAGAAAGCGCCGACAGATTCGTCGCAAACGACGAAAGCCGATTCGCCGATGAAGGACGCCAGTAAAACAGCAGCAGTGAAACCAGCGGAAGAGATGCCAAGCACCGCTTCAGCAACCAATGCAGCGATGGCTGACGGTATCAAGTTTGCCTGGCCGGCGAAGGGCAAGGTGGTCGCGGGTTTTAATGAGGCCTCCAACAAGGGGATTAATATTGCCGGTAAGTTGGGCGAGCCAGTTGATGCGGCTGCTGACGGCAAGGTGGTCTATGCCGGCTCCGGTTTACGTGGTTATGGCAACCTGGTGATCGTGAAGCACGACGGCAATTATCTGACGGCCTACGCGCATAACAGCAAGATCCTTGTGAAAGAGGGAGACGTCGTTAAGCGTGGTCAGCGTATTGCCGACATGGGGGACAGCGACGCTGATATGGTGATGCTGCATTTTGAGGTGCGCCGTCAAGGCAAGCCGGTTGATCCCCTTAAATTCTTGTCTCAACGCGGCACGTGAAAAAAATACCGCGCCGTTCCGATATTCCTTCGCGGCACGAAGGTTCGGATGGTGCGGATGGATTTGATGACGTTCGCATAAACTTGTCGCTGGATGGGGCGGGTTTTGATGTGGTTGAAACCCCAGAGCCGGATGATGAAGTGCTATCTCGCCTGGATGATGGCGAACGCGTGCTGGCGGATGCCGAGCTTGAGCGTCTGCGTGTCGAAGCCAGTGCCGATGTGACGCAAAAATATCTTAACGAGATCGGTAAGCATAGCCTGCTGACTGCGGATGAAGAACTTGCCCTGACGCGTCGCGTGCGGGAAGGTGACTTTGCGGCACGTCAGGAAATGGTGGAGCGTAACTTGCGCCTGGTGGTGTCGATTGCGCGACACTACATGAACCGGGGGCTACCGCTACTCGACCTGATCGAAGAGGGTAATCTCGGGTTGATGCACGCGCTGGATAAATTTGATCCGGAACGGGGCTTTCGTTTTTCAACCTACGCCTCGTGGTGGATCCGGCAAGGTATTGAGCGTGCCGTGTTGAATCAGGGGCGCCTGGTGCGATTGCCGGTGCATTTGGTGCGGGATATTAATGCCGTGTACCGTCAGCGACGTCAGTTCTTGGTGGCGCATGCCCGCGAGCCAAGTCTGGAAGAACTGGCAGCACTGTGCGAGAAGACGCCAGAGGTCGTGGAGCAATTGCTTCGTCGAAATGATCAGATCCGCTCGCTAGATCAACCACTAGAAAGCGGTTCGGATCAGACGCTTGGCGAAGTGGTGGCCGATGAGCAGGGGGACGACCCGCATGAGACCTTTGCCAGTAGCGAATCGGTAACTTTGTTATTGGCTTGGGTAGATATGTTGCCGGAGCGGCAGCGTCAGGTGATCGAAAGGCGTTATGGTTTACGAGGCGGTGAGCCCGAAACCCTCGAGGCAATAGCGGCAGATTTGCAGCTTACCCGGGAGCGAGTGCGCCAGATTCAGGGTGAGGCGCTCACACGTTTGCAGGGCATTATTCGCGGGCGTCAATTGACGCCGGATTCCCTACTGTAGCGCAACCGATTCTGCAGCTGCCAGAGCGACCGCCCGTGCTTCACGGACAGCCGCCCCTAGCTCGATGACCGACATGGCGTAGGCGGCCGAACGATTGTAGCGGGTGATGACGTAATAGTTGTTCAAGCCCAGCCAATTCTGGGGGGCTGCCTGAGGGGAGGTCAGCGTCACCAAGGTGGCGAGCGTGCTATCGCGTAGCGGTGATGCAAACACAAAGCCGGCATCACGATACTGGGCGAGGGAGATTCCCGGTTTGACATCGACTTTTTCAAAGACGATCGGCAACGGTTGCGGCGGGGTGACCGGAATGACAGAGATCTCGTCCTTTTGCCAGCCATGGGACTTGAGGAAGTTGGCCACACTACCAATCGCATCAACGGGACTGTGAATCAAGTCCACCTTGTGGTTGCCATCAAAATCGACCCCCCAGCGCCGCTGGCTGCTGGGCATGAATTGAGGAATACCCAGGGCACCCGCAAAAGAGCCGCGCGTGGTCGACAGATCCATACCGTTGTCGCGTGCCAGTAGAAGGTACTGTTCCAGCTCACTCTGAAAAAAGTCGCGGCGACGTTCGCCGTAGAAACCAATAGTAGCCAGCGCATTCAGAATATTGAAGCTGCCCATGTTGCGGCCGTACTCTGTTTCGACGCCGATGATGGCGACGATAATTTCCTGCGGTACGCCATACTCGCGCGAGGCGCGCTCCAGCGTATCGCTATAGGCGTCCCAGAATTGCACGCCGCGATTGATGCGGCGGCTGTTCACAAACCGCTCACGGTAAGCCACCCAGTTGGGCGTGAGTTGCGTCGGCGCAGGGGCCATGATGCGGATGATGCGGTTGTCCGGACGCTGTTGCGCAAAGCTCGTGGATAGGGCGCTTTGATCAAAACCGTGTTTGGTGCTCATCTGCTGAATGAAATCGACTACCTCGGGATTCTGCAGCATCGTGGGTGGACTTGTCGGTTTCTTAGGGTTGCGCGCCTCGGCGGTTGGCGCCAGGCATAGGAGTCCCAGCGACAAGGCTAACGCGATAGGCACAAGTGCACGACAGCTCGGGTAAAGAAAACATCTCATGTTAATGGCATATGGCAATGGGACCAGCGCCCATTTTTCCATAGTTTGCGCCTTGTTCAGCGGCGTGAATGGGCAGATAATTGGAAAGTTAAATAAAAAAAGTCATGCAAAGCATGCGCGGCCGAGTTTTTGTGATTCGTGCCAGTTCGGGGGGAGCAAGAATTTATGAGTACGGCGTTTGTGACGCATTCGGATTGTCTAAAGCATGATATGGGGGATTTGCATCCTGAAGCCCCGGCGCGCTTAACGGCGATTCATGATCACCTGATTGCTCAGGGCATTGATATGTATTTTTCCCATCACGAGGCACCTTTGGCCACCGTGGAGGAGTTGATGCTGGTGCCTCCCGCCGCGCATATCAAGAAAATCAAAGAGACCGCGCCGGCTTTCGGGATTGCGCATCTGGATCCCGATACCGCTATGAACCCGTTCACCTGGCAGGCCGCGCTGCGCTCCGCCGGTGCCGGCATTCTGGCGGTGGACTTACTTATGGACAAGAAGGCCGAAAACGCCTTTTGCGCTGTCCGTCCGCCCGGCCATCATTGTGAGCGGGAGGCCGCCATGGGTTTCTGCTTCTTCAACAATATCGCTATCGCGGCACACCATGCGCTAGTGAACCACAAGTTGGATCGCGTCGCGATCATCGATTTTGACGTCCACCACGGCAATGGCACAGAGAACATCTGCGCCGGTGATGAGCGGATCCTGATGTGCAGCATTTTCCAGCACCCGTTTTACCCCTATTCTGGGACGGATCACCCGGCATCCAATATGGTCAACGTGCCCCTGCCCGGTGGTTCGGGCGGGGAAGAGTTGCAGCAGGCGGTTTTGGAGTCCTGGATTCCGCGTTTGGACGAGTTCAAACCCCAGATGATCTTCATTTCGGCCGGTTTTGACGGACATTATGAAGACGACATGGGCGGTATGAAGCTCTTTGAGAAAGATTACGCCTGGGTGACCACCCAGCTGCGCGGTGTAGCCGCGCGCCACGCCGATAACCGCATCGTTTCCATGCTGGAAGGCGGCTATGTCATGTCGGCCCTGGCACGCAGTGTGGCTGCCCACTTGCGGGCGCTCGCCGAGATCTGATTTCGGCTAGAATAGCAAAGATTCTGGCGGGGATATGGGTTCCCCGGCCACTGCCTTTTCAAGGATGGGTTTTTAGATGATCACCGGTTCGATTGTTGCCATAGTCACCCCCATGCATTCCGACGGGCGGCTGGATTTGGATGCTTTTAGAAACCTGGTGGATTTTCATATCCGAGAAAAAACCGATGCGATTGTGGTGGTCGGCACTACGGGCGAATCTCCCACCGTGGACGTTGACGAACATTGCCTTCTCATCGAACAGGCTGTCAAACACGCCGGTGGCCGTATCCCCATCATTGCCGGTACGGGCGCCAACTCCACCAAAGAGGCGATTTATCTCCACCAGCGCGCTAAAGACGCTGGCGCCGATGCCGGTCTTTCGGTGGTGCCCTACTACAACAAGCCGACGCAGGAAGGGCTGTACCAGCACTTCCGAAGCATTGCCGAAGCCGTTGATCTGCCAGTGATTCTGTATAACGTTCCCGGTCGCACCGTGGCCGATATGAGCAACGACACCATTCTGCGTCTGGCGCAGGTGCCCGGCATCATTGGCGTGAAAGACGCCACCGGCAACATCGATCGTGCCTGTGATCTTATCGAACGCGCACCGGAGGGCTTTGCGCTGTATTCCGGCGATGACATGACCTGTATGGCCACGATTCTGATGGGGTATCACGGCAACATCTCGGTCACGGCTAACGTCGCACCGCGTGCCATGCACGATATGTGCGTTGCGGCAGCTGCGGGCAATGCCCTTGAAGCCGTGCGTATCAATCGCCGTCTGGTCGGGCTGCACCGTCATCTGTTCTGTGAAGCCAATCCGATCCCTGTAAAGTGGGCCGTGGCTGAGATGGGTCTGATGTCGCATGGCGCGCGTTCGCCGCTGACCCAACTGGCACCAGTCTTTCACGAGCGCGTGCGCGCCGCCATGAAACAGGCAGGACTTTGATTGATGAATAAGCTGTTCCGTGTCGGTACCCTGATGCTGGCCGCTTTGGCCGTCGGCTGTGCATACCTGCCTGAATCCAAAAAGATCGATTACGGCACCGCCGCCAAGGCACCGCCGCTGGATATCCCCCCGGATCTGACCCGCCCTAGCAATACCACGCAATACACCGCGCCCAATGTGCCATCATCGGGCGTTGCGGTCTATTCTCAAGTCAATGCCAAGAACAAGGCCGCGCAGACGCAGAAGTCTGACGAGAGTGTCTTGCCCGATGGCTCGCGCGGTATTGCCCGCATCGAGCGTCAGGGGAACCATCGTTGGCTGGTCGTCACGGTACCTGAAGACAAGGCCTGGAATGTCACCAAAGCATTCTGGCAGGAAAACGGCTTTGTCCTGAAAAAAGAAAATCCGCAGACTGGCATCATGGAAACCGACTGGGCAGAGAACCGGGCAAACGTGCCCGCAGGGGCTATACAGGGCTTCCTCGGCAAGGTACTTGGTACCCTCTATTCCACGCCCGAGCGCGATATGTATCGCACCCGTTTGGAAAAAGGACCGCAGCCCGGTACCACCGATATTTTCATCAGCCACCGTGGCATGGTCGAAGTCTATGTCACCGA
>JACCDW010283221.1_pt1 | contig 18508 bp, 16 predicted proteins | sample 7449781 | NCBI WGS metagenome assembly JACCDW01 (sample SAMN15323449, study PRJNA562643) | freshwater metagenome | isolation source: river surface water | place: USA:Blue River Watershed | collected 2017-08-18
ATCCAAAGCGATCTGCAATCTCCGCAATTAACTCAGGACGTGAAAGCGCTGCTGTGTTGATTGAAACTTTATCTGCACCCGCCCGAAGCAATCGATCGACATCCTCAACGCTTCTAATTCCGCCACCGACTGTGAGTGGAATAAAGACCTGCTCTGCAGTCTTTCTCACCACATCGAGAGTTGTTTCACGTCCAGCAACACTCGCTGAGATATCGAGGAAGGTGAGTTCATCTGCACCTTCTGCGTTATAGAGAGCAGCCATCTCAACTGGGTCGCCGGCATCGATGAGATTGGTGAAATTCACACCCTTAACAACCCTGCCATCTGTCACATCAAGGCAGGGAATGATACGAACCGATAGCGTCACTTCTTACTCAACTCTAGAGCTTCTTCAAGTGTGAAGGCGCCGGCATAGAGCGCCTTTCCAACGATGGCTCCCTCAACTCCAATACCGCGAAGGGAGCTGAGAGCTGCAATATCTTCAAGAGATGAGATGCCACCACTTGCAATGACTGGCTTTGGTGTTGCAGCACACACTTCACGGAGTAGCTCCAAGTTAGGGCCTTTGAGTGTTCCATCTTTAGTGACATCAGTGACTACATATCGAGCACAACCAGCACGCTCTAAGCGCTCGATTGTTTCGAAGAGGTCTCCGCCTTCTTTAGTCCAACCACGTGCTGCCAAAGTGTGGCCACGAACATCAAGTCCCACGGCAATCCGATCCCCAAATTCGGCAATTACTTTTGAGGTCCAATCAGGATTTTCTAATGCAGCTGTTCCAAGATTGACTCGACGACATCCGGTGGCAAGTGCCCGCTTAAGGGATTCATCATCTCTAATGCCACCTGAGAGTTCGACCTTGATATCAAGGCGACCAACAACTTCAGCAAGAAGAGCGCTGTTCTCGCCAATTCCGAAGGCGGCATCGAGATCAACGAGGTGAATCCATTCTGCGCCTGAACTTTGAAAATCGAGAGCGGCTTCGAGCGGTGAACCATAGGCAGTCTCGGCGTTGAGTTCGCCTTGAACAAGACGAACTGCGCGACCATCTTTCACATCAACTGCGGGGAGAAGTTCTAAGTAACTCATAGCGTGGATACCCAATTCTTGATTAGATGCAGCCCAGCATCTCCTGACTTTTCTGGATGAAACTGAGTTGCGCTGAAAGCGCCATCTTCAATCGCTGCCAGGAATCGGGAGTCATACTCGCTCCAACTCTTAAGTGCAGGCGATGAAAAATCCGCAGTAACGCCATAGGAGTGAACGAAATAGAAGGACTCCCCCTCCACGCCCTTAAAGAGCGTGCTATCTCCATGTGCTGAGACTGTGTTCCAACCCATGTGAGGCAAGACCTTTGCCTCTAACTTTTCAACAGTAGCTGGCCAAATACCGACTCCATCATGGCTGCCATGCTCAACTCCGTGAGCAAAGAAGATCTGCATCCCAACACAGATACCTAGCGTTGGACGAGATTGAGAGAAGCGCTCTCTCACCAACTCATCACCGCGAACTTCCTTAAGTCCCTGCATGCAAGCACCAAAGGCGCCAACGCCAGGAACTACAAGGCCCTCGGCTTCAAGGGCAACTTTGTAATCAGAGGTGAGAAGAACGTCCTTACCTGCACGCTCAAATGCGCGCAGAGCAGATCGCAGATTGCCTGATCCATAATCAAGAATTGCGATCAATCTTTACTCCAAGGTTCTTCTCTTGTGAGAGATAACTCAAAACGATTCTCTCGGTTAACGATATTGCCTCTTAAGCTCTAAGGCTTAGAGAGTGCCCTTTGTGGAAGGAATACCTGCGGTGCGACCATCAATGGCAACGGCATCACGAAGCGCGCGAGCTACTGCCTTAAATTGAGCTTCAAAGACATGGTGAGCATTGCGACCTTCGAGCACTCGAACATGGAGCGCAATCCGTGCCTCCGCAACAATTGACTCCCAAATGTGGCGGCCTAAAGTCGTATCAAAAGTTCCGATGAGCTCAACAATCTCTGGCTGGCGGTGAATTAGGTATGGACGACCTGAGAGATCAACTGCTGCCTGAACGAGTACTTCATCTAGTGGCACCATCGCATCTCCAAAGCGACGAATGCCCGCCTTATCACCAAGTGCCTCGCGAAGAGCCTGGCCGAATGCGAGTGAGGTGTCCTCAACGGTGTGGTGTGAATCGACATCGATATCACCTGTGGTCTTAATGGTGAGATTAAATCCTGAGTGCTTTCCTAGCTGAGACATCATATGGTCGAAGAAAGGAACACCAGTGTCGACCGAGATCTCACCAGTTCCATCGAGGGTGAGGTCGACGAGAACACTAGATTCCTTCGTTGTTCGTTCTACTCGTGCATGTCTCATTGGTCTCTCCATTTGCCTAGTACTTCTTATCTGCTTCTTTGCTCTTATTTCTTCAATATCTTTGAAAGTGCGGTGATAAAGAGAGCGTTCTCAGCCTCGCTGCCGATAGTCACTCGTAGATAGCCTGATAATCCCACATCGCGTATGAGCACACCGTCATCCAAGAGGGATTTCCAGAGAGTCGGTGCTGGAATATCAAATCCTGAGAAGAGGAGGAAGTTCGCTTTGCTTGGAGTTACCGACAGCCCCAGATTGACCAGTTCACTCTCCACCCATTGACGGTTCTTCACCAATGTTGCGACATTTCCAAGGAGTTCATCTTTGTATTCGAGAGCTACTTCAGCTGCTGCCTGGGTTATTGCGCTTAAGTGATAAGGGAGTCGAACGAGATAGAGGGCATCGATCACCGACTTATCTGCGACGAGATAGCCAAGACGAACGCCAGCAAAGGAGAATGCTTTGCTCATGGTTCGAATCACCACCACATTGGGATATTTCTCAATTAACGTAACCGCTGATATTTCATCTGAGAATTCTGCATATGCCTCATCGACTACGAGCAAACCTGGGACAGTCTTTGCTAACTGCTCGATCTCGCTAATAGTCACCGATGATCCGGTTGGATTATTCGGTGTGGTGATAAAGGTGAGCGAAGGTTTGTTTTGAAGAATTTCCTTCTGTGCTAGATCGATATCGAGCGAGAAATCTTCCCGCCGACGTCCATCAACCCAATTACATCCTGTTACTCGAGCAATCAGCGGGTGCATAGAGTAGGAGGGCGTGAAACCAATTGCGCCTCTCTCGCCGAAAGCGAGGAAGAGAGATTGGATAATCTCATTGCTGCCATTTGCAGCCCAGATATTCTCTTCGGTAAGTCTGGTAGCAGAGAGTGCGTTAATGAATCCCGCCAATCCGATTCTCAGTTTCGTTGCATCTCTATCTGGATAGCGGTTAAGGTCTCGAGCAACACCTTCAACTCGTGCGGCAATCGCCTTGGCTAATTGTGGTGAGAGCGGAAATGGATTCTCATTGGTGTTAAGAACTGCCTCGGCTGGAATTTGAGGTGCGCCATATGGCGAGAGTGGCTTTAGGCGCTCATTGAGCGGGAGCCAAGTTGGCCATTGGCTCATAGCGACTCAAATCGCGCGGAGATAGCCTCACCATGTGCGGGGAGATCTTCGGCGTTTGCCAGGGTTATGACAGTAGGTGCAATGTCAGTAAATGCTTTCTGATCATATTCAATGTAGTGAAGACCTCGAAGAAATGATTGCACTGAGAGACCACTGCTGTGGCAGGCGCAACCGCCTGTTGGAAGAACGTGGTTGGAGCCAGCTGAGTAATCTCCGAGAGATACTGGTGCGAATCGACCGATAAAGACCGCGCCGGCATTGCGGATTGAATCAGCATCCTTGCGGGCATTGATTGTTTGAATCTCTAGGTGTTCAGCTGCATATGCATTGACTATATCTATCCCCTGCTCAATTGAGTCAACGAGAACTGCTGCCGATTGAATCCCAGTTAGCGCGGTGCGAATTCGCTCTGAATGTTTAGTCTTTGGAACACGCACTTCTAATTCTCGAATTACATCATCAATGAGTTCTTGGGAATTTGTGACGAGGACAGCAGCTGCAATCACATCGTGCTCTGCCTGGCTAATGAGATCGGTTGCAACGTCTGCAGCAATTGCGCCCTTATCTGCCAAGATTGCAATCTCGGTTGGTCCAGCCTCAGAATCAATACCGATAATTCCACGAAGAGCGCGCTTTGCGGCAGCAACATAGATATTTCCAGGACCGGTGACGAGATCGCACTTTGCTGCAACGCCTTCCATTCCATAGGCGAAGAGCGCAACTGCCTGAGCACCGCCAACTGCATAGACCTCATCAATACCGAGAAGAGCACATGCAGCCAAGATGGTTGGGTGAGGCAGTCCTGCATTATCTGTTTGAGGTGGCGAAGCCACCGCGATGCTTGGAACTTCTGCGATTTGCGCAGGGATTACATTCATCAAGACTGAACTTGGATAGACGGCGCGACCGCCTGGAACGTAGAGACCTACACGATCTACTGGAATCCACTTCTCGCTGACAACTCCCCCATCAACGACAGTGACCTTCTTCTCATCGCGCTTCTGTGCCTGGTGGACCTTGCGAATCCGCTCAGCTGAAAGCTCAAGCGCCGCGCGAATCTCTGGATCTAATTGTGCAAGGGCTGCATCAAGTGCGGCTTGTGGGACGCGGATAGATGGTGGGCGCACGCCATCGAATTGCTCGCCGAGCGCAATTAAATCTGCCTCAGTGCCATTCTTAACTCGGTTGAGGATTGGCTCAATTGCAACCATGGCAGCTGCCACATCGAGAGTGGCACGTGGGAGCTCGCGTTGATATTGATCTTTGGTGAGGTTCTTCCCTCTGAGATCTACGCGGCGCAACATAGGCGCATTCTACGTTGTCCGCATCCTTTGGTGCGAGGCGATTAGCCGCGGACGATGCAGTCAGGACCAAGAATTGCCTTGAGATCTGCGCTCAAACTTGGAGAAGCAGTGACAAGAGCATCAACCTTCAAGACCGTTGATTTCTGTGTATCCATCACATTGAGATGGACCTCACGCTTTCCAGGGTGAGATTTCAAAATCTCCTTCATTCGCTCAACGATTGGCGGCGTCACTTGAGCTGCTGGAAGTGAGATCAGGAGCGGTCCTGTCGGTCCTCCGGTGATATCAGGCATGGACATCTCAAGAGCGGTGAAGCGAACCTGTTCATCGGTACGAGAGAAACGGCCGCGGATTACAACAACGCGGTCTTCAGTCAGAGAGAGCGAATACTGATTATAGGTATTGGAGAAGAAGAGGGCTTCAATCGATCCTTCAAGATCTTCAATGCTGACAACTGCCCAACTATCTCCCTTGCGAGAGACTTTTCGCTGAACACCGGTAATCAATCCACCGATTGTGACAACGCCATCCGGAATTCCTTCATCCATCAGGGCGCTAATAGACATATCAGTGTGAGAACGCAGGACATGTTCAACGCCGAGAAGAGGATGATCTGAGACGTAGAGACCTAACATCTCGCGCTCAAATGCGAGCAAGGTCGCTTTATCCCATTCTGTCTGAGGAATCTCAACCTCAAGACCTGCAATATCACTCGTGGTCTCGCCACCGAAGAGATCAAATTGACCAATTGCCTCAGCCCGCTTTGTCTCAATCACAGAATCAATCGCTTCAAGGTGGATAGTCATAAGCCCCTTACGAGGGTGGCGAAGAGAGTCAAAAGCTCCAGCCTTGATCAACGATTCGATCGTCTTCTTATTACAGACCTGGGCATCGACTTTTGCTAAGAAATCTCCGAACGAGGTGAAATTACCCTTTGACTCTCTCGATGCCTTAATTGATGCGACTACTCCCTCACCGACATTTCGAATCGCAGCCAATCCAAAGCGAATATCACGGCCACGTGGTGTGTACTCAGCATTAGATTCATTCACATCAGGCGGAAGAACTTTGATACCCATCCGGCGACATTCAGAGAGGTAGAGCGCCGACTTATCTTTATCGTCTCGAACTGAGGTTAAGAGCGCTGCCATATATTCCGTTGGGAAGTTAGCTTTGAGGTAGGCGGTCCAGAATGAGACCACGCCATAGCCAGCAGAGTGCGCCCGGTTAAATGCATAATCCGAGAATGGGATCAGAATTTCCCAAAGTCGTTTGATGGCAGGCTCTGAGAATCCATTTGCCTTCATACCGGCCTCGAATGGGATGTATTCCTTATCGAGAATCTCCTTATTCTTCTTACCCATCGCCTTGCGTAGAAGATCTGCGCGGCCGAGGGTAAATCCCGCAACCTTCTGAGCAATCGCCATTACCTGCTCTTGATAGACAATCAATCCATATGTATCGCCCAAGATATCTTGGAGCGGCTCGGAGAGCTCTGGGTGGATAGGTTCAACTGGCTTGCGGCCATTTTTGCGATCTGCATAATCGTTATGGGAGTTCTCGCCCATTGGCCCTGGGCGATAGAGAGCAATCACCGCTGAAATATCCTCAAATGAATCGGGTGCCATCGCGCGAAGAAGTGAACGCATGCCTCCGCCATCGAGCTGGAAGACACCCAAAGTGTCGCCGCGAGAGAGAAGTTCAAATGTCTTCTTATCTGAAAGCGGGAGGTCTTCCAGAACGATATCAATATTCTGATTCTCTTTGATATTGAGCAAAGTGTCATCTAAGACTGAAAGATTACGAAGACCAAGGAAGTCCATCTTTAAGAGACCAGTGGCCTCACATGCACCCATATCGAATTGGGTGATGATTGCTCCATCAGAATCTCGGCGGTGAATTGGAATCACATCAAGGAGTGGATCGCGAGAGAGGATTACACCCGCTGCGTGAACGCCCCACTGGCGCTTGAGACCTTCGAGTCCACGAGCAAGATCTACTACCTGCTTTGAATCGACATCGCTCTCGTAGAGTGAGCGGAACTCTCCCGCCTCGCCATAGCGAGAATCTTTGGAATCAAAGACGCCACCTAGGGTGATGTCCTTACCCATCACAGAGGGAGGAAGCGCTTTTGTGAGCTTCTCCCCCACCGCATACGGATAACCAAGGACTCGAGTTGCATCCTTAAGTGCTTGCTTTGACTTAATAGTTCCGTAGGTAATGATTTGAGCAACGCGATCTTCGCCGTATTTCTCAGTTGCATAACGGATCATCTCTGAACGTCGACGTTCATCGAAGTCCAAATCAATATCAGGCATAGAGATACGCTCTGGATTGAGGAAGCGCTCAAACAAGAGACCATGTTCAATCGGATCGAGTCCCGTAATTCCAAGTGCATATGCAACGAGCGAACCTGCGGCTGAACCACGTCCAGGACCTACCCGGATACCAACTTTCTTCGCATGGTTGACGAGGTCTGCCACCACAAGGAAGTAGCCAGGAAAGCCCATCTTGATCATGACATCGAGTTCGTAGTTCAAACGCTCTGAGTGAGCAGGAGTTAACTTATCCCCCAACTTCTCGCTAAGGCCACGGATAGCTTCGCTGCGGAGCCAGGAATCTTCCGTCTCCCCCTTTGGCACATCAAAACGAGGCATGAGGTTCTCGCCCTCACGAAGTGTCACATTGCAACGCTCTGCAATCAACAATGTGTTATCGCAAGCGCCCTCTGCATCTTTAAAGAGGTGGCGCATCTCAGCTGCGCTCTTCACATAGAACTCATTGCTATCAAATTTAAATCGCTTGGGATCTGCCAAGGTGGAGCCAGATTGGACACAGAGAAGAGCCGCATGCGCTGAGGCATCATCCTTATATGTGTAGTGAAGATCGTTGGTAGCAAGGAGTGGAAGCTTAAGTTCCTTACCTAACTTCATCAGGTCGGTCTTGACTCTATTCTCAATCTCAAGATCGTGATCCATTAACTCCAGGAAGAAGTTATTAGCACCGAAGATATCTCGATAATCACTCGCTGCGCGAAGTGCCTCTTTATATTTACCCATACGAAGACGGGTCTGAATCTCACCACCAGGGCATCCTGTTGTCGCAATCAATCCATCGGCATATTTGCTGAGAAGTTCTCGATCCATACGAGGCTTGTAGTAATAACCCTCGAGTGAAGCTAATGAAGAGAGCTTAAAAAGATTTGATAGGCCGTGATTATTCTCAGCGAGAATAGTCATGTGGGTATATGCGCCACCGCCTGAAACATCATCTTCGCCACCATCGCCCCATTGAATGCGCTTCTTATCGTGGCGGGATTCCGGAGCGACATAGGCCTCGATACCGATGATCGGCTTAACGCCGGCCTTGGTCGCTTGCTTATAGAAATCAAATGCGCCGAAGACGTTTCCATGATCTGTCATGGCAATTGCTGGCATCTCTTGGCGAGCTACCTCTTTAACAAGGTCGCCAACGCGCGCGGCACCATCGAGCATCGAGTACTCAGTATGTACATGGAGATGTACAAAAGAGTCTTTCGTCGATGCCCGTGAAGCTGATAGATCTTCAGATGACATTAGAGGCACACCTTATCCTCAATAATGGCAATTAGGGCAGAACCGCCTCCGAGAGTAAGGCGAGTGAACCCTGAAGGTCAGGTGGATATGGTGCGCTTAAGACCAGCGCCTCACCGCTCACCGGGTGGTTGAAGCGAAGCTCGAGTGCGTGGAGCCACGGTCTGCGCATAGCCAGCGATTTGCCGAGAACTGGATCTGCGCCATACGTCGTGTCACCAACGAGTGGGTGGCCAAGGGCAGAGAAGTGGACTCGAATCTGATGGGTGCGGCCGGTTTCAAGTTCGACCTCGACCATTGAGACAGATCGATAGTACTCGAGCACCTTGTAATGAGTGATGCTCTCTTTGCCATCTGCAACAACTGCAAAACGGTGATCTTGTGTGGGGTGGCGATCGATAGGCGCATCGATAGTTCCCTCTGATGGATCCATATGTCCTTGCACAAGTGCGTGATAAGTCTTCTCAACATCGTGATCGCGAAACATCTCTTTAAGTTTGAGATATGCCCGATCTGTCTTTGCCACAATCATCAACCCACTGGTGCCAGCATCGAGTCGGTGAACTATTCCAGCGCGCTCTGCCGGACCGCTGGTGGAGATTGTGTAACCAGCTGCAAGGAGTGCGCCAATCACGGTCGGTCCCGTCCATCCAGGTGCAGGATGGGCCGCACATCCCACCGGCTTATCGACCACAACTATCTCTTCATCGTTATAGACGATCGAGAGACCTTCTAGCGGTGTGAGTGGAATTGGCTCTGCTGTGACCTGCTCAGGCATTAAGACATCGAGCATCTGACCTGCTGCAACACGTTCAGATTTAGAGAGGGCTCTGCCGCCACTTCGGATATCGCCATCTTCGAGTAACTTCACTATTGAAGTGCGAGAAAGTCCAAGGACTCGAGTCAAAGCGCTATCAATGCGCTCACCTGCCACGCCCTCAGGCACGATTAACGTGCGCTCTTCTCTACTCATTACTTCCTGACTTAGCTATAGGTGGAATGTTCTTTATAGTGAGAAGGATAGCGATACCAGCTGCAGTGCAGATCGAGATATCTGCAACATTGAAGATTGGCCAATTGGGAAGTTCAATCCAATCAATGACGTGGCCATAGAGGAAACCAGGCTCGCGGAAGATTCGATCTGAGAGATTGCCAAGCACTCCGCCAAGGACAAATCCTGCAACATATGCCCATCCAGGTGAGGTAATGCGGGCGGCAAATCTGGCGATAAAGAGAACAACTGCGATTGAGATTGTTGTAAAGACAATTGTGAAGCCAGTTGCCATGCTAAAGGCTGCACCAGGATTCTTTAATAAAGTTAATTGGAGAAATGAACCGATAACGGGACGTGAGGATGAGGTGAGATTTTCTAACGCCCAATTCTTGGTAAGAAAATCAATTGCCCAAACAAGACAGGCGAGCGAGAAGAGGCGTTGAACGAGAGAGGTTCGGCGCACCTTAGCGCCGCTCTTCCTTCTGCTTGCAGATCATGCAGAGAGTTGCACGTGGGAAGACCTGAAGTCGGGCCTTACCAATTGGTGAACCACAGACTTCGCAATTTCCATAAGTCTTATTATCAATTCTGCTGAGCGCACGCTCTGTTTGAAGAACCATATCGCGCGCATTAATCACAAGTGACATCTCATGTTCGCGCTCAAATGTCTTTGTTCCTGAATCAGCTTGATCATCGCCTGCACCATCGCCGGCATCTGCAATCAACTCATCCATCTCTGCCTCAACAGATGCAAGCTCTTCTTGAAGGCGGATTAAATCTTTTGAAAGCTCTGCACGAATCGCTTTGAGTTCAGCAGCGCTCCACGCCGCCTCTCCCTCTGCTGCTGTCACAGGAGTTGGTGCCGCCTTCAGTGGCTTTAGTGGTGCAACTTTCTTTCCGCTCTTTACTGGACGCGGCGGAGGTGGCATTACTAAGCGGCGCTCTTCAACAATGGGCGCAGCAGTTGGTGCAACAACAGTTGCAACAGAGACAGTCTGAGACTTCTCATCAACGGTGAGAGTTGTCTTTCCTACCTTTGAGGGAAATGGACGGCCTGGGGCCTTCTTCACCTCAGTAATCTTCTTCGCCGGTGCTGCCTTCCTCGCTGGAGCTTTCTTAGCAACAGCCTTCTTTGCAGGCGCCGCTTTCTTTGCTACAGCTTTCTTTGCTGGCGCTGCCTTCTTGGCAACTGCCTTCTTAGCAACTGCCTTCTTGGCAGGAGCAGCCTTCTTTGCAGCAGGCTTCGCCTTCTTCAAGAGCTTCTGGGCAATCTTCTTTGCTGGCACGCCGCGCACCTTATGCCTTTTCGCCCACCGCTGCCAACTGCGCCACGCATGGAAAGTGGTCAACGCCCATCTATGGTTTAGACTTACGCATAGATTCACATGAAGTCGGCCGTGAAGAGGCGATCACCTCGGAGCCAGTCGGAAGAAACCCTCCCCTTTGAGGGCGTAGAACCGCAGAATGTGGGTAAAGAAAGTGGCAGGGCCGCACCTTTTGGCTCTGCAAGGCGGGTGGTACCGCGAGCCTTGAGCTCGTCCCTCCATGTTCGAGATAGCTAGATGCTCACATGACATGGAGATGAAGATGACCGATTCACAGAAGTTCAACGCAATCGCACCGCAGATTGATCTGCCGGCGATGGAACACTCAATCCTTGATTTCTGGAAGCGCGAGAACATCTTTGAAAAGAGCCTGGCTGCCAGAGCGCAAGGTGAACCATGGACATTCTACGAAGGCCCACCCACTGCAAATGGAATGCCTGGAACGCACCATATTGAAGCACGTGTATTTAAGGATGTCTTTCCTCGCTATCAGACTATGAAGGGACGTTACGTCTCCCGCAAAGCTGGTTGGGATTGTCATGGTCTACCGGTTGAAATTGCAGTAGAGAAAGAGTTGGGCTTTTCAGGCAAGGGCGATATCGAGAAGTTTGGCATCGCAGAATTTAACGATAAGTGTAAGAGCTCGGTCACTCGACATGTTGATGCCTTCACCAAGATGACCGAACGCATGGGCTTCTGGGTTGATTTCGATCAAGCGTATTGGACGATGGCACCTGAATATGTGGAGAGCGTCTGGTGGTCGCTCTCTGAAATTTGGAAGAAGGGCTTGCTCGTTCAAGATCATCGCGTCGCTCCTTACTGTCCTCGTTGCGGAACTGGTCTATCAGATCATGAACTTGCTCAGGGTTATGAGACCGTTGTCGATCCATCTGTCTATGTTCGCTTCCCCATCACAAGTGGAGATTTGGCAGAACTAGGTGCAAGTCTTCTCGTCTGGACGACAACTCCATGGACGCTTGTCTCAAATACCGCTGTAGCTGCCCATCCAGATGTTGACTATGTCGCAGTTCGCGCAACCGTTGAAAATGATGGAGCGAAGACATCAGAGGTACTTGTTGTCGCCGAAGCGCTGCTCTCTGCCGTAGGTGGCGAACATGAGATTCTCAAGCGCTTTAAGGGTTCTGAACTAGAGCGCACAACATATAAGCGCCCCTTTGACTATATCGAGATTCCAGATTCTCACTTTGTTGTCCTTGCAACCTATGTCACAACAGAAGATGGATCAGGACTTGTTCACCAAGCACCAGCATTTGGCGCAGATGACCTTCAAGTCTGTCGTTCATACGGGCTTCCTGTTGTTAACCCCGTTGCAGCAGATGGCCATTTCCTCGCTGATGTTCCAGTGGTGGGTGGGCTCTTCTTTAAAGATGCCGACAAACCGCTTGTAAAAGAGCTCAAGGCAATTGGTGCGCTCTATAAGAATCAACCATATGAGCACTCTTACCCACATTGCTGGCGCTGCCACACAGCACTTATCTATTACGCACAACCATCTTGGTATATCCGCACAACCTCAATTAAGGATGCGCTCCTTCGCGAGAACGAGAAGACCAACTGGTTCCCAGAGACAATCAAGACCGGTCGTTATGGCGATTGGCTCACCAATAACATCGACTGGGCTCTCTCCCGCAATCGTTACTGGGGAACGCCACTTCCAATCTGGCGTTGCGAGAATAAACATGAAATCTGCATCTCATCACTCAAAGAGTTAGGAGCACTTGCCGGTCAAGAGCTCTCAAACCTAGATCCGCACCGCCCATTTGTCGATGACATCACCTTCGCATGCGCAGAATGTTCTTCAACAATGGTCCGCGTTCCAGAGGTTATCGATTGCTGGTATGACTCAGGCTCAATGCCATTTGCTCAATGGGGCTATCCTCATAAAGAAGGTTCGGCCGAGAAGTTCAAGGCCGCCTATCCAGCAGACTTTATCTGCGAAGCCATCGATCAAACGCGTGGCTGGTTCTACACGTTGATGACGATTGGAACTCTCGTCTTCGATCAGAGCTCCTATGAGAACGTACTCTGCCTTGGCCATATCCTCGATAAGGATGGTCGGAAGATGAGCAAGCACCTCGGCAATGTATTGGAGCCGATGGCTCTTATGGATCAGCATGGTGCAGATGCTGTCCGTTGGTACATGCTCGCAGCTGGTTCTCCTTGGGCATCACGTCGTGTTGGCCACGATGCAATCTCGGATGTAATCCGAAAGACCTTGCTCACCTATTGGAACACCATCTCTTTCCATGCGCTCTATGCAAAGGCCTCTGACTTCACCCTCTCGCAGAGCCCAGCGGTTGCTGATCGTTCAACGATGGATAAATGGATCTTGAGCGAACTCAACTCTCTCATCGTTGAGGTTGATAAGGCATATAGCGAATTTGATTCACAGAGCGCTGGAAAAGTCCTTGCAACCTTTATCGATGATCTCTCTAACTGGTATGTGCGCCGCTCACGACGCCGTTTCTGGGATGGCGATGTAGCAGCGCTTGCAACTCTCCATGAGTGCCTTGAGGTTCTCACCAAACTCTTGGCGCCAATGGTTCCCTTTATCGCTGAGCAGACTTGGCAGGAGTTGATTCGCGTTGCCAACCCACATGCCGAACTCTCTGTTCACCTCACCGACTTCCCTGTCGCTAACACATCTCTGATTAATGCAGAGCTCAATAAGCAGGTTGCGATGACACGTCGTGTGGTCGAACTCGGACGCTCTGCTCGCGCAGAGTCAGGTGTAAAGATCCGCCAACCACTACAACGTGCACTTATCTCAGCACAAGGGTGGTCCACTCTTCCTGAGGAGATGAAGGAGCAGATCTCAGATGAGCTCAATGTGCTCGATCTTGCCGATATCGCAGATGCTGATGGCGATCTCGTCGATGTCTCAATCAAGGCAAACTTCAAATCACTCGGTGCTAAATATGGAAAGTCTGTGCAAGATGTTGCAAAGCTCATCTCCGCAGCTGATGCCGTCTCGCTTGTAAAGACCCTACGTTCACAGCCTTCAACGAAGATTGGTGATTATGAGATCACCTTGGAAGATCTCGTTGTTACCGAAGTCCCAAAGAGTGGATGGATGGTTGCAAGCCATGATGGCGAGAGCGTTGCCCTCGATCTTGAGCTCACCCCTGAATTGATTGCATCCGGCAATATCCGCGAGGTTATTCGCGCCATCCAGGAACGACGTAAGTCGGATGGCTTCGATATCTCAGATCGCATCACCATCAAGTGGAATGCGCTCGATGAACACATCGCAACTATCGACTCCGGTGCAGCACACATCAGCGACGAGGTCCTCGCTCTCTCAATGGAGCGCGATGCCTCACTTGCAGTCAGTGATGGAGAGCTCGGACTCGCCTTTACCTTAACGAAGGCTTAAAGAACAGCGACGATAACCGCCTGAAGCAAATTAATTGCAATCAGGAGAACGATAAATGAGAGATCAAGCGCCACTCCGCCTAGGCGAAGCGGCGGGATGAAGCGACGGACAAAAGCCATCGCAGGCTCTGTGACCGTGTAGATCACCTCGAAGATTGCTAGCAAGAGCGCATTAGGGCGCCAGTTGCGCGCAAACATTCTTACGTAGTCGATGATGATGCGCAGAAAGAGCGCAATCTTAAAGAGTGATAGAAGTTGAAGTAGAGCGTTCTGAACGAACATCTATTAATCAGCTCTGGTTATAGAAAGATGCTTGGGCAGCTGTGCGATCTTCGTTGCTCACATTGACGTTAGCAGGTGAGAGAAGGAAGACCTTGAGGCTGATGCGCTCAATGCGACCATGGAGACCAAAGACAAGTCCAGATGCAAAGTCGACGAGGCGCTTGCGCTCTGACTCTTCCATGTCATCAAGGTTGATGATGACCGGATTTCCTTCGCGGTAGTACTCACCGACCTTGCGAGCCTCTGAGTATGAACGTGGCTGAAGGGTGACGATGTTGTAAGAAGCGCTCTCTTCAACGAGTGGAGCTTCGACAACATCATTCTGAGTGCGAACAACTGTCACACCTGTAATCTCAGAACGACGATTGGTGATTGGACGTGGCTCTACTGTTTTCACAGGAGCAGGGGGAACGTTGGCCTCTTCTTCAGTATCTACGAGTCCGAGGAAGCCCATCATCTTATTGAGTGCTGACATGCCCCTTAGGTTACTAGTGGTACTGGCGCGCACCGAGGATTTTGCTCCCGATGCGGATATGTGTCGCACCATGATCTAAAGCGATGAGATAGTCCCCTGACATACCCGCTGAGAGGAATTTGGCGGCTGGATAGTGTGCGTTAAATCGCTGATGAGCTAGGGAGATTTCTTTAAATGCCTTCCCGACCTCATATTCAACTGGTGGGACCGACATCAGCCCTAAGAGGTTTATCTGAGGATATTTACTGACCTCCTCGGCTAGTTGGAGGAGGTCACTTTCCGCCAATCCCCCGCGATTGGGATCGCCATCGAGTGAGAGCTGAAGGAAGGCATCGACTTTCTCCCCGCTCTCATCAAGTGTTCGAGAGATCTTGGCTGCATGGGCTGCGCTATCGAGTGAGTGGATGCAATCTGCCCAAGAGAGGATTTCTCTGATCTTCTTGCTTTGAATCTCCCCTTGATAATGCCAAGTCGCTTTCACGCCGGCCGCCTTCTCAAGACCTTCCGAACTCCGATTCTCGCCGAAGTTATCAGCTCCTAGATCTTTGAGGATCTCAACATCATTGAGTGGATAAGTCTTGGTGACGACAATCAAAGTGGGCGAATAAGGGGCAATCTCGGCTTCGACTGCTCGTAGATTCTCCTCTAACTCTTTGCGGCGATTTGTCATAACGAAATGACCCCTGCCTGCCTGCCGGTGACGCCATCGCGACGATAGGAGAAGTAATCACTACTTTCAACGGTGCAGGTAAATCTATTGACGATGGCAACCCCCTCATCGCTCAAGACAGAGCGAAGGGCTGCCGGCAGATCGAGTGCAAGAGTTCCCTTAGTTGTCGTTGATTGCGCAAATGGATGGGCCTGAACTACTTCTTGATAGACATCTTCGGAAACTTCATAACAACTACCGCAGATTGCAGGTCCAATGATGGCTGTAATCTGCGATGCACCCATATCTCTCATCACGCTCAATGTTTTTCGTGTGATCTCATTGACCAAACCACGTCGACCAACATGGACTGCTGCCACAGATTGCTTTGAAGTGAGAAGTAAAGGAATGCAATCTGCAACCATAACCGCAAGAGCTATTCCTGGAATTCCAGTAACAAGGGCATCTGCCGTCGGAACCTCATCTGTGACTTCTTCAATGAGAGCAATGCGATCACCGTGGACTTGGTTCATATACTGGGTGGGACCAACTGAGGCGCTGAGAATCTCTCGATTTCTCAACACATCCTCAAGGACATCCCCCACATGTGTTCCTAGGTTGAGAGATGCAAACGCACCGTGGCTTACGCCTCCGGTGCGTTTGGTAAAGCGTGAACTCATTATTACTTCATAAAGTCTGGAACATCGATCTCGTCTTCAGAGACCAGCTCTTCAAATGTGATCTTCTTACGAGGAGCAGATGAGTCAAGGTCGAGCGCCACTGAGAGTGGGTCATTTGACGGGATTGGATCTGCCACTCCCCCAAGTGTTGCCGCATTAATCGATGGCATCTCTACCTTTCGTGGCTCTCCACCTTCAAAGCCGGCTGCGATTACGGTGATACGAACCTCATCGCCTAGTGCATCATCGATTGTTGTTCCGAAGATGATTCGTGCATCTGGGTGGGCCGCTGCTTGAACAAGCTCGCATGCTTCATTGATTTCAAAGAGGCCGAGGTCAGAACCACCAGCGACTGAGAGAAGAACTCCCATGGCGCCATCAATTGATGCCTCAAGGAGTGGACTTGAGATTGCAAGCTCAGCCGCACGTGATGCGCGGTTCTCGCCTCGTGCGGAGCCGATTCCCATCAAAGCAGAACCTGCATCTGTCATAACGGTCTTCACATCAGCAAAGTCGAGGTTAATCAGACCAGGCTGAGTAATGATCTCTGTGATTCCTTGAACTCCGGAGAGCAGAACTTGATCTGCGCTCTTAAATGCATCCATCGCAGTGATGTTGCGATCTGAAATTGCAAGGAGGCGATCATTTGGAATAACAATCAAAGTGTCGACGTGTTCACGAAGAGCTTCAATGCCTTCTTCTGCTTGACGTGTACGAATCTTTCCTTCAAAAGAGAATGGTCGGGTAACAACACCGATAGTAAGTGCGCCGAGATCGCGTGCAATCTTTGCCACGATTGGCGCTCCACCCGTACCGGTTCCGCCACCTTCACCTGCAGTTACGAAGACCATATCTGCACCGCGAAGAATCTCTTCAATCTCTTCTGTGTGATCGATTGCTGCCTGTCGACCCTTCTCAGGTGCAGCACCTGCACCGAGACCCTTAGTTGATGCGCGACCAATATCGAGCTTCACATCTGCATCACTCATCAAGAGATGTTGCGCATCTGTATTGATTGCAATGAACTCAACTCCCTTGAGTCCAACTTCAATCATGCGATTGATCGCATTAACTCCGCCACCGCCGATACCGACGACCTTAATTACGGCGAGATAATTCTGTGGTGCAGCCACCCTGAGCCTCCTTAAGAACTGTAAACCCTCTCTTGAGAGTTACATTTCTATTCACTTTGATGGTGGCAAGGTATGTCCTTGTGCAAGGGGAATCAAAAACCAACACGAAGAAATACCTCTACCTACTGTAGAGAGTTTTACCGAGTGAAACTACTTCACAATTGGGGCGTGGGGTGCGGAGAGATCCACCCTTGTAATCTCCTTGTTTTCCGGAAGATCTAATAAAGCTTTTAAAACACTGACTTTTAGATCTATATCCTGCGATGAGCCCCACGTAATCTTCAACTTAGCTCCATCGCGCATCTGCCACGATGAGATGAAATTGGTATTTGCCGCGCTGACCGTAATTGTTGCCCCCTGAATATCAGCCGGCAGATGGGTAAAGAGGTCTATCGCCTCTAGCCCGAGCTCTGGGGAGGCAGCGCTGACCACCGGTAAACCTGGTGGAGTCTTTCCAGGAATTACAAAGAGGGTGCCAGTGCGATCGATTGCTTTGCCTTGATAAATACCCACTGGAATTCGGGATGTGAGATTTAAGAGCACTTCGCCATTAACCCAATTGCGATCGATGGAGGCGCTCTTCACCCAGGACAACTCTTCGAGCGAACGTTCAATTGAACGAGGATCAATGCGAGAGAGCTTCTCTCCAATTTCAACTCCGCTCTTTTCAATAATCATCTCCGAGCGAATTCCCTCAGGAATTCCTGTGGCAGATATTGCCTTCACCTCAAAGACGGGCGACCAGGCAAAGAGATAGACAAGACCTGCAAAGACAACAACTGTCAATGCGATGAGAGAGCTCTTCTTTCTCATAGCTTTCTAATCAAATCGCTTAACAAGTCCATCGGCGATGATGGGAGCAAGTGAGTTCACATCGCCGGCACCCAAGGTGAGAATGACATCTCCTGGTTGCGCCATTTCGATCATACGTTCAGCCGCCTCGACAAAATTCGGTAAGAAGATTCCGTGCTCCATCTTCTCAGCGATTAATTCAGAGCTCACGCCAGGAATCGGTTTCTCGCTTGCCGCATAAATCTCAAGGAGGGTCACATCATCTGCAAGATCGAGAGAGGTGGCAAACTGCTCCAAGAAAGCTTGTGTTCTGGTGTAGCGATGCGGCTGGAAGATAACGAGAACTCGCCCAGTATCTGCATAGCGACGAGCAGCCTCTAGCGTCACTGCAATCTCAGTTGGGTGGTGTCCATAATCATCAA
>JACCDW011701440.1_pt1 | contig 18508 bp, 19 predicted proteins | sample 7449781 | NCBI WGS metagenome assembly JACCDW01 (sample SAMN15323449, study PRJNA562643) | freshwater metagenome | isolation source: river surface water | place: USA:Blue River Watershed | collected 2017-08-18
ACCTGACCCTGCTCATGGGTGTGCCAGTGGGTACGCGCGCCGGGGGAGAAAAACACATTATTGCGGGTCACGTTGTCGGTGGTGGGCATGATGGGGTCCGCCCACACTGCTCCCGTGAAAGTGGCGTCCCGTTGCTCGGAAAGCACACCTTCACTGCGTCCATGAAAAACTTTCATCTTGTTTCCTTTCTATTCAAGATTTCAACCGTACACCGCCGGAGACGTCACCAATGGCGTCCACCACGCGGTTGCTGAGTCAGTTCGTGGTTGTTACGCCCCACCTGAGCCAATGGATGCCTCGAGTGCGACCAAGACCTGCGCCAATCGGCACGCCAACGGCGGGATGAACGAGTCGGTCCCGTGCCCTATGGCAAGGGCGGATTGCAAAGCCACTGCGGAGTCTCCTGGTGAATGCGAGCGGATAGTCCCCATGGGACTTCCAACTCTGTCGTGGGCAGATACTAATCCTCGCCTTTGAAACGCACATCATGGTTTTCCGCATACCAGACTGCTGGACAATTGCATAGCTCTTGGCGATCAGGCGCTGCTTGTAGATACTCCGCTCAGGCCATAAGATGCACCCAGGAGCAGAACCATGTCCAAACCCGAGTCTTATGAAGTATTTGCCATTCGCTATGCGACGCGCCAGGGACAACGCCGCGACCATTTTGTGGGTGGTGACCCGCACGACGCCGTCATGCCCATGGATTACTTTGTCTGGCTGATCCGCAACAAGAACCGCACCATCGTGGTCGACACTGGGTTTCATGCCAGCATGGCCACCCAGCGCAAGCGCGAATACCTGCGTAGCCCCAAAGAGGGGCTGGCATTGATGGGCGTGAATGCCGACACCGTCAAGGACGTCGTCATCACGCACATGCACTATGACCATGTGGGCACGTTTGACGATTTCCCGCAAGCCCGCTTTCACTTGCAAGACGCCGAGATGAGTTTTGCCACCGGCCGCCACATGTGCAATGACTACATGAGCCACCCCTACGAGGTGGATGAAGTGGTCTCCATGGTGCGACTGGTCTACAAAGACCGCGTCAAATTCCATGACGGCACAGCCGAGTTGGCACCGGGCGTGACTGTGCACCATATTGGCGGACACACCGCGGGGCTGCAATCGGTCCGGGTGATGACCCAACGTGGCTGGGTGGTACTGGCTTCAGATGCCAGCCACTACTACGAACACATGCGTAGCAAGCGGCTTTTCACCCTCGCTTTCAATTTGGGCGACATGCTCAACGGCTACCGCACCTTGCATGAACTGGCTGAATCCGCGGACCACATCATCCCCGGACATGACCCGCTGGTATTGAAGTACTACCCAGCCCCTAGCCCCGATCTGGAGGGCATCGTGGTTCGCTTGGATGTCCCACCCGAGGTCTAGCCTATCTGCCCCCTGACTCACCTGATCACGGAATCTGCCATAAAACTTCAACGACATCTCGTTACCCTGCTCGCCGCCACATGCGCGGTCTTTCTACCGCTTGTTACAGCCAACGCCCAGGAATTGCCTGATCGCAATGAATTAAATTTATGAACAGGTTTGTGCCGCAGCGGGGCCACCCGATATCTTGCTCAACAATGCGGTCGTGCGTCGTTTCGGCTCTATCGAATCCCTGGCTTTCGATGGCTTGATCCAGATGACCTCGGTGTATGGTCAACGCGGCACACCAGATCGCGTCGATTACGTCACCACCAAAACCGCGCTCATCGGACTGACGCGGGCCGCCGCGGCTCCCGTTTCACAGATCTTGTGCGAGTTTGTCAGTCAGAGCCACTGGGAAGATATTCCAAACTCGGTTCGCCACGAAGCCAAGCGCTCGCTGCTGAACTACCTAGCCGTGGCATTTGCCGACTCCCACGATCCGACGTTGAATATCTTGGTCGATACCCTGGCCGCCTAATCAGTCGGTCCGCACTGCTCGCTCATCGGTCGTGCAGAGAAGACTGACATGTGAACGCTTGCGCAATCAACGCCATGAGCGCCAATGTGTATGACTTTGATGACACGCGTGAGCGAACCGTCAGTCACCCGACCGGCCCGGTTGCAGCACCGTTATTCGCCTTTGCCGAGCTGGCCTTTTGGTGGAAAACCTGATTTTCAAGACCATCGAGAAGCGCACGGTGGTGCGCTGGGGCATGCAGAACTGAGTGTTGTTTTTCAACGCACGCTGCTCTGCAGACATTGCTCTCCTAAATGCATCAAAGCGGCAGCCCCACATAGTTCTCGGCCAGCGAACTTTGCGCCGCCTCTGACGAGAACAGGTAGGCGAGTTCCACTTCCTGCAGTTTCTGGTCGTATTCGATCGATTCCGGGAAGGTGTGCAACAAAGTGGTCAACCACCACGAGAAGCGTTGCGCCTTCCACACCCGAGCCAGCGCTTTGGCCGAGTAACCCTCCAGGCCCGAGCTGTCCTGGCGGTGATAGTGCGCCACCAGGGCGTGGTAGAGGTAATAGATGTCCGCGGCGGCGGTGTTCAAACCACGCGCTCCCGTGGGTGGCACGATGTGGGCGGCATCGCCGGCCAGGAACAGTTGACCGTAACGCATCGGCTCGGCCACATAGGAGCGCAGCGGCGCGATGGATTTTTCGATCGACGGTCCCGTCACCAGGCGTTGTGATACCTCGTCGGGCAAGCGGCGCTTGAGTTCGGCCCAGAAAGCGTCATCCGACCACTGCTCCACCGTGTCCGTGAGCGGCACCTGGATGTAATAACGGCTGAGGACCTGCGAGCGCAGGGAGCACAAGGCAAAGCCACGATCGTGATGCGCGTAAATGAGTTCGGGTGAAACCGGCTTGGTTCGAGAGAGCACGCCCAGCCAGCCAAAGGGATAGACCTTCTCGTACTCCTTGAGCACCGTCTTGGGAATGGACTTGCGGCTGACCCCATGAAAGCCATCGGCCCCGATCACGAAGTCACAGTCCACACGCAGGTTGTCGTTACCCAGACGGTAGGTGACATAGGGGCGATCGCTGGTGAGGTCATGCGGTTGCACGTCTTCAGCGTTGTGGATCACCACACCCTTCATGCGGTCACGGGCGTCATACAGGTCGCGGGTGACTTCGGTCTGACCGTAGACCACCACCGAGTTGCCGCCACTGAAACGGTGCAAGTCCACCCGGCTCAACTGGCCCTGGTGTGCAATGTAAAAGCCGTCGTGGATTTCGCCTTCGCGGTCCATGCGCTCGCCGCACTGGGCCTCGTGCATCAATTTGGCAAAGCCATGCTCGAGCACCCCGGCTCGAATACGGCTCAGCACGTAGTCGCGGCTTTGCTTTTCCAGCACCACGTTGTCGATGCCCTTGAGGTGCAGCAGTTGCGACAACATCAGCCCTGCGGGGCCGCCACCAATGATGCATACCTGGGTTTTCATGCGAGTGTCCTGTTGTGTTTGGGCGTGCCTGAAGAAAACGGACCGAACTCGGATCCGGCGTTTGGGTCAGAGCCATGAACGATACACGCAGAGCCCAAACACCAGGAATGGCGGAATTCAACCAAAACTTGTACATTTCGAACATGGCTCCGCTCACCCCAACCGCACCGTCCATTCAGTCGTACAGCCTCTTTGGCGAATCCGTGCACCTGCCTGATGTGATGCACTGCGAAACCATTGCCGAGCGATCAGTCTTGCACGATTGGGAACTCGCCCCGCACCGACACGCCCGCTTGCACCAGGTCATGCTGGTGCAGTCGGGGGGCGGCTGGGCGCACCTGGACGATCACGCCACGCCGTTGCGGCCTGGCAGTGTGGTGAACGTGCCGCCAGGACATGTTCATGCTTTTCGCTTCGAGCACAACACCCAGGGCTGGGTGGTCACCCTGGCAGACGAACTGCTGGATGAAATCCTGACACACGTGGGCGATGTACGGCAGTCGCTCTCGGCGTGCTGCGTGCTGCAGGGTTCGGACCTGTTGGCCTCGCTGATGGCTCAGATCTGGCAGGAGTTTCAAGGCACTTCAGCGGCGCGTGCCCTGATGCTGCGTGGCCTGAGCGCCACGCTGTTGGGACATGTGGCGCGGACACGGGCGGAGTCTGACGCCGACACCACCGCCGCCACCGAATCGCGTTTGGTCCAACGCTTTCGACAGCTGGTCGATCAACACTACCTGGAACACTGGCGCGTGGCGGATTACGCCCGGGCCCTGTCGGTCACCACCACACACCTCACCCGGGTCACACGAGCTGCCACGGGCGCTCCAGCCTCAGCACTCATCGAGGCAAGAGCCATGCGCGAGGCCAGGCGACACCTGGCCTACACCCACCTCAGCATCTCCACCATTGCGTATGCGCTGGGCTATGCCGATCCGGCGTATTTCACCCGGGTGTTCACACGGGACGCCGGCGTTTCCCCGCGAACTTTTCGAGCCCGCCTGAAAATGTGAAGCGCATCAGGGGAGTCCGGCGCCCAGCGAAAGCTTCCCTCAACCCGAGATAATGTGGCCCAGCGGAATCCCCCCATCACCATGTGCCAACTGCTCGGACTCAATTGCAAGCATCCCACCGATGCCATGTTCAGTTTTGCCGGTTTTGCCCAACGAGCAGGCATCACCGACCAGCATGCGGACGGTTGGGGTATCGCCTTTTTTGAGGGCAGCGATGACAACCGGGGCTTGCGATTGCTGGTGGACCACCAGCCCGCCAGCACCTCGCCCGTGGCCGATCTGATTCGCCGCTATCCCATCAAGAGCCGCAACATCATGGCTCACATCCGCAAAGCCACCCAGGGGGGGGTGGCGCTCGAAAACTGCCATCCCTTTGTTCGTGAGTTGTGGGGCCGCTACTGGGTATTCGCCCACAATGGCGATTTGAAACAGTACACCCCGCGCTTGCACGGCAGCTTTCATCCGGTGGGTCAGACCGACAGCGAACAGGCCTTTTGCTGGCTGATGCAGGAACTCGCCAAGTCACACGCCAGCCTGCCCAGCCTGGAAGAACTCACCCTCACGCTGCAAGAACTCACGCCGCACATCGCGCGCCATGGCGTGTTCAATTTCATGCTCTCCAACGGTCAGGCCTTGTGGACCCATGCGTCCACCCACCTGAGCTATGTGGAGCGACAGCACCCCTTCTCCACCGCCACGCTGAGCGACCAGGACCTGAGCATCGACTTTGCCCATTGCACCATGGAGGACGACCGGGTGGCGGTGATCGTCACCACGCCGCTTACCACCAACGAGCACTGGACACCCCTGGCGCCTCACACCTTGGCTTGCTTTGTGGAGGGTCGACGGTGGCGTTGAACCGACGCAACCCATTTATGATGCGTATATTCCGATGTGCTCTCGTTGATTGATCTTTTTGTAACTGTCCAGGATAGAACCCCATGACTTTGTCTCGCCATCTCCTGCGTGTCGCCCTCGCCTGTCTGCCAGCCTTGGGCCTGTGCGCCGACTGGCCGCAACAAGCGGTGACCATCGTGATGACCTTTCCCGCTGGGTCTGGCGTGGATGTCGTGGCCCGGGCCGTGCAAGACCCCTTGTCGCGACAACTGGGACAGCCGGTCGTGATCGAGTACAAGCCGGGCGCAGCGGGCAACATCGCCAGTGAGTGGGTGTCGCGCGCCAAACCCGACGGCTACACCCTGGTGTTTGGCACGGCCGCCACCCATGGCAGTAACGCCGCGCTGTACAAAAAATTGCCCTTCGATGTGGAGGCCGATTTTGTGCCGGTCGCCCCCTTGCTCGATGTGTCCAACGTCCTGACCATCAACCCGGCGGTGATCGATGTGAAGTCGCTCAAAGAATTTGTCGAGACGGTGCGCGCCAATCCGGGCAAATACAACTATGCCTCCACCGGCAATGGCGCCGGTACCCACATGGCCTTTGCCGAGTTCAACTCACGCCTGGGCTTGAACATGACCCATGTGCCCTACAAGGGCGGGCCGGAAGCCATCACCGCTGTGCTCAAGGGCGAAACCTGCTGCATCATGAACCAGGTGCAAACCGTCCTGAGCCATTACAAGGCGGACAAGGTTCGGCTGCTGGGCGTCACCACGCTCAAGCGGGTGTCCGCCGTTCAGGAAGTTCCGACCATTGCAGAAAGCGGACTGCCTGGCACGCAAGGCTTTGACAGTTCGATCTGGTTTGGCCTCTTTGCCCCCAAAGGTACTGACGCTCGCGTGGTGGCACGGTTGAACGAAGCGCTGCGAACGGTGCTGCAAACCCCGGACGTGCGCACCAAACTGGAAAGCGCGGGCAACAGCATTCGACTGGAATCGCCCGAACAGTTCAAAAACACCGTTCGCGCCAACCGCCAGAAGTGGGCCGAGGTGGTGCGAGCTGCCAACATCACGATGGATTAAGTGGTGCAGCTGACGTGTGAGCGAACCACCCTCCTTCAACACAATCGATCGACTGGCCGACAAGAAAATGGTCTGCTGCACCTGATTGGGCATGGTGGACAAGCCACACCCCATGCGGATGTTCCTGGGCAGCACGTTTGCTTGTGCACGAAAACCCCCTCCTGGCGCGTCAGTCAGACCCCCATCCCACAGCAGAGGGCTGACGCTTTTCCACCGCATGACGAAGCAAAGCCGCCGTGCGAAATACCCCATGGGCAAACTTGCCGTAGGGCATGGTCAGCATCAAGGCCATCACAGCACCCAGGTGCAAACACAACAACAGGGTGAGCCAGGGCGTCCCGCGAGCCAACCACAGCGCCAGCCCGGTGGCGGCCGTGACAAACAGGAGGCCAATGAACGCCAGGTCCATGGGCCGTTGTGCTGCATCGCCATGCAGGGGATGACGCCGATGATGCAGTCGCCACAAGCCAGCTGTTCCCGCCATCAAACTCACGCCGCCAATCACCCCGAGTACCTTGGGTAGCGAGGGCAGATCGTAGGGCGCCACCCAGCCCCACGCGTAGTGGTAGAGCGTGGCCACCGACGTGGCGGCCAGGCACAGCATGAAGCCATAGAAGGTCAGGTGGTGGCAACGACGGCGCACCTGAGTGGTTGCATCATCCGCATCGTGGCATCCTTCACCATGCCCGCCATCGAGGTACTTCAGGCGCAACACATCGTGTGTGGCTTCGGCCATGGCCGGGGGACTGACCGGCTGTCCTGAGGTGACGGGTGTCACCTCACGCCAGAACCGGCGAACCCCCAGGCCCAGCGCCAGCACCACCCAGGCGAACACGGGCGCAAACATCAGAACCATCGTGCCGTGAGGAAATACATCGTAAAAACTGCCCGGCGCGGCGCTGCCCCACATCGCCTGGTTGGAGGCAGCGGCCAACCACAAGAAGACGGTACAGGACAGCAACACGGCCAGTCCCACCGTCAGGCCATTGTGCTGGTACAGACGCCCCAGCGCGGGTGGCCAGGCGTAGTCGGCATAGGTCTGGCCTCGCACCCGGGCCATGGCCTGCGGCACATTGAGCATGAACTCATGCGGTGGCGCGTACTGGCAGGCGTGCAAACATGCACCGCAGTTGTGGCACAGGTTGGCCAGGAAGTGCACATCCGCGCGCCCGAACTCCAGGCGACGCGTCATGGCTGGAAATACCGCGCAGAACCCCTCACAGTAGCGGCACGCATTGCAGATCTGCATCTGGCGTGCCACCTCGGCCTCAGACTCAGACATCACCGGTTGCCCGTTGGCCAGATCGCGCGCTTGTTGCGTGAGGGCGTGGAGTGAGTTCACGCCGTCGCTCCTGTGCGAGCCAGCGCATGCCGGGCGGCCTGGGTGCCGGCAATGCGGCCAAAGGCCGTGCCGATCGACATGCCCACGCCCGCGGTGTAGCCCTGGCCCAGCACATTGCCGGCCATCATCTCGCCGGCCACAAACAGGTTGTCACTGGGCACATTCTGAAATCGCACCGCCGCGGTCTCATCCGTCTTGAGCCCCAGGTAGGTGAAGGTGATGCCCGGACGAACAGCGTAGGCGTAATAAGGGGGCGTATCGATGGGTCGGGCCCAGTGGGTCTTGGCGGGAGTCAGGCCTTCGGTATGGCAATCGTCCAGCGAGGTGTGGTCAAAAGTGCCCACGCGGCACGCGGCATTGAAATTCTGGATGGTGGAGACCAACGTGGCCGGGTCGATGCCGATCGCCACAGCCAGTTCGTCCATACTCTGAGCTTTCACGCCCGGAAACACCGGCGGCATGAAGCGCCCCACGGACTTGGCATCGATGATGGAGTAGCCGGTTTGTCCGGGCTGCATGGCCACCAACCGACCCCAGATAGCATAGCGCTTGGGCCAGAAGTCCTCGCCTTCGTCGTAGAAGCGCTTGCCTTGCTGGTTCACGACCACGCCCAGGGACACACAATCAATGCGGGTGCAAATACCCCCGTCATACAGGGGCGCTCGTGCATCAATGGCCACCATGTGGGCTTGCGTGGGGTCACCGATGCGATCGGCTCCATGGTCATCCAGCATGTGTCGCAGCAAGGTGCCCTGGTTGTAGCGTGTGCCGCGAATCAGAAAATTGTCAGCCGGCCATTCGCCGCGCTCGTTCTGTCCCCAGGCCTCACGCATCCAGGTCAGGTTGGACTCAAAGCCTCCGGCTGCCAGCACGCAGGTGCTGGCTTCGATGCGCTCGCCCTGGGACCAGGCCGCCACAAACCGCCCCTGGTCGATCTCCAGTCGATCGACAGGGGACTCGTAGCGGATCTGCACACCCAGGCGTTCGGCACTGCGGTAATACGCATTCACCAGCGCCTTGCCCCCGCCCATGAAAAAGGCATTGGTGCGGGCCACATGCAGAGCTCCGGAGAGAGGCGGCTGAAAATGCACACCATGGCGACGCATCCAGTCGCGGCAGTTTGACGAGGCGCGTATCGTCAGACGCGCCAGGGCCTCGTTGGTCTGCCCGCCGGTCACTTTGAGCAGGTCTTGCCAAAATTCTTCTTCCGGGTAAGCCTCCACCAGCACGTCCTGCGGTGCATCGTGCATGCAGCGCAGATTGCGGGTGTGAGACGAGTTGCCGCCTCGCCAGGCGCGCGGGGCGGCCTCCAGCAAAGTCACACGGGCCCCAGCTTCGGCGGCCATGAGGGCCGCACACAAGGCCGCGTTTCCGCCCCCTATGACCAGAACATCGATCGTCATCAACCCCACACCCTATAAATCCTGTGCGTAGCGCTTGAGCATCTCGTCGTGAGTTTCCGCCGGGGTATCCAGCTGCGCGTGATCCTTGATCATCTGTCCCATGGAGGGCAGCACCGACCGATCCACGCGGCTCTCGGGCGCCCAGAGACGCGACCTCATCATAGCCTTGGCGCAGTGCAGGTAAGCGCCTCTGAGTGTCACCTGGATCACCAGTTTGGGAGGTCGGGCCTGGTGGGCAAACCGCGTCAAGAGGCTGGGATCGGTGCGCAGTTCCGCCGTGCCGTGAATGCGCAGCATTTCGTCCACCCCGGGCACAAAAAACAGCAAGGACACCTGCGAGGTGGCCAGGATGTTTTGCAAGGTATCGAGCCGGTTGTTGCCCGGTGCATCCGGAATCAGCAGCGTGTGGGCATCGACCACTTGCACAAAGCCAGGCTCTCCACCGCGGGGTGAGGCATCCAGGTGGAGCTGTTCGCTACCGCTGGCGATCACCACAAAGGGCGAAAGTGCAACGAATTTCTCGATGTGATGGTCGATGGCCGTCACCTCCTTGCGCAACACGCGCACAGTGGGTTCGGCGTACAGGGACCGCAGGTCTTCCAGGCTTCGAAGGGTACTCATGGCATCAAGGGCTTGGCAGGTGGGAATTTGCGAGCATACCCCCTGTCAACCGGTTGACAAGCCAGGATAAACGCCCGCATGCCGTCACGGTCAACGGTCATGCCTGCGGATCGTGGGAGGGCCAGACAAACGAGAGGGGCTGCTTGGTCAAGAAGCGTTGGACCGCTTCCTGGTGGGCGGTCGTGCCGGCTGCCAGGCTCTGGGCATTGGCCTCGGTGGCCAACAAAGAGGTCAGCCCACCACCCAAGGCGTCTTGCAGGCTGCGCTTGATCAGGGCCACCGCCGCGGGTGAGGCGCCGACAAAGCTGTTCGCCATGGCTTGCGCGCGCGGCAGCAATTGCGCAGGCTCATGCAGCTCCATCACCAACCCCAGCCGCAGGGCCTCCTGTGCGCTGACATCTCGGGCTGAGAGCATGATCTCCTTGGCACGCTGCACGCCCACAATCCGAGGCAAAGAATAATAAGCCCCCACATCCGGCACCAGTCCCACCTTCAGAAAGGACATATTGAACCAGGCGCGCGGCGTGGCCAGCACAAAGTCTGCCGCCATGGCCAGACTGAACCCAGCCCCGGCTGCAGCGCCATCGACCGCGGCAATCACCGGCCTGTCCAGGGTGATCAGGTCATACACCCACTGGTGCAAGGTCTGCATGCGACGCAACCAACCCGCATTGTCCAGATTGGCGCTGGCAATGTTGCGAAGGTCGCCACCCGAGCAGAAATGCCCCCCAGCCCCAGTGATGATCACAGCGCGGATCGAGTTGTCGTCGCGAATGGTGCGTAGATGGCTGGCCAATTCGTCGCGCATGGCAGGTTCCATTGCGTTGCGCTTGGACGGGCTGTTCAGGGTCAGGGTGGCCACTTGATTCACCATCTCGAACTGAAGCAAGGCTGCGCCTGATGAAGTCTCTGTCATGAAATTCCTCTTGGGCTCACAATGGGTTAACAGGATGGACCGGGGCGGTCGCGCCAGCAGATTTTGCCGCGAATAGGACAAGAGATCTGGCAGCCTCTGCCTAGCCTGATTGCCGCGGAGACGACAGCCCACTGCAGGTTGCACGCTATCATGGACTATGAAGAGCCCCCTGCTGGGGCGTGCGTCCGACCTTTACCCTAGGAGATCGAGCATGTTTTCAATCAAAACCGCATGGCTACTGGCCGCCTCCTGGTGTGCCATCTGGACCGGCTTTGCCCAGGCCCAGGCCTATCCCAACAAACCCATTCGGGTCATGGTGGGCTACGCGCCAGGGGGGTCGGCTGATGCCGGTGTTCGCCCATTGGCCAAAGCCCTGGAGCCTTTGCTGGGCCAACCCATCATCATCGACTACAAGCCCGGTAATGCTGGCGGCGTGGCCATGGACCTGATCGCCAAGGCGCCCGCCGATGGCTATACCCTGTACTTCTTTGACAGCGGCCCGCTCACGGTCGCGCCCCACATGGGCAGGGTGACCTATGACGTCAACAAATCCTTCAGCGTGCTCGGCCACGTGTGTGGCAGCGGCAGCATGCTGGTGGTTCACCCGGGCACCCCATTCAAATCGGTCAACGAGGTGGTCACGACTTCCAAGCGAGAACCCGATAAGTGGAGTTACGGCACGTCTGGGGTGGGAGGGCCTCACCATCTCTCGGGGGAATACTTCAAAAGCTTGACGGGTGCCGTCTTGCTGCATGTCCCCTACAAGGGTGGCGGTCCGGCCATGGCCGACCTCATGGGCGGCCAGGTGCCCATGCTGTTCTCCTCCCTGGGCCCAGTGGTGTCGGCGGCCAAGGCTGGCAAGGTACGCCCCTTGGCGGTGACGTCACTCAAGCGTTCCAATGCCTTTCCCGATGTCCCGACCCTCGACGAACTGGGCTTCAAGGGTTTTGAATCCGTCGCCTGGTATGGCTTGATGGGACCCGCTGGATTGCCTGCCGAAGTCGTCACCCGCCTGACGCGTGCCCTTAGCAAGGTGGGTGAAGACAAGGCCGTGATGGACCAGATCAATGCCACCGGCTGTGATGCCGAGATGCTGTCTCCCGAACAGACTCTGGACAAGATCCGGGCCGACTCTCTCAAGTGGAGCAAGGTCATCAAGGACGCCAACATCAAAGCGGAGTGAATCGGCGCATGACGCACGGATGCTTTTCCGTGCGACCACATTTCCCCATGGGATCACGGGTGTTGGGTTGAAGGTGAGAATCCGCGTGATATCACGCGATGATGTATGCCCGCCATTCGACTTGCGCTTGTGTTCCCCTGCCTTCTGACCCTGTGGCTTTCGCAGGCGGTGGGGGCCGGCGTTCCTGCCACCGATCCGGCCCTGGTGGCTGAAACCACCCAGTTTCGTGAAACCGGTCGCTATGACGAGGTGGAACAGCGTTGCCGCGACACCTTGATACGTACCCTGGCAGAGGCCGACGTCAAGTCTCAGCGTCTGCGCGGCACCACCTTGCCATTGGACTGGTACAACACCGCCGACATCGGACCGACCCAATCCAACGGCAACATCGAATTGCAGGGCTACCGATACGAGGTGTTTGATGAGGCACCGGTGAGTGCAGGACGGGGCATTCGTTATGACATCACGCAGCCGCAGACCTGGAACATTCCCTTGTTCAACCACATCAGGCCCCTCCCCCAGGCCATGCAGACCTTGCCTGAGGGTGGTTATCTGGTTCCTGCGGGATGGGCGGCCATTGTTCGGCCCTACCTGAGCCAGCACGGTGTGCGCCATCGGGTCATCGCACGCGCCCTCAAAGAGATGCGAGTCGAATCGATGCGGGTGCAAGACGACGATGTGGCGTTTGAACCTCGTCCTTTTCAGGGGCGCACGCGTACCCAGGTGAATGGTCGCTGGGCCACTGACACAGTGACCCTCCCGCCTGGCTCCCTGTTTATCCCCATGGATCAGCCAAACGCATGGCTGGCCGCGCAATTGCTCGAACCCTCGGCTCCGGACTCGCTGTCATCGTGGGGTCTGTTCAATACCGCGTACGAAATCAGTGACCTGATCGCGGGACATCGCGAGTTGGAGTTGGCGCGGTGGATAGTGGCGCAACACCCCACCATCCGAACGCTGTTTGGCGAAGCCGTGTTCAACCAACTGCCCCAATGGCGACAAGCGTTTGAAGAAAAACTGAAGCTCGAGCCCGCCTTTGCTGCCGACCCACAAGCAAGACTGAATTTCTGGATATCCAAGTTACCACCGCACGATCCTGGCTACAACCTTTACCCAATTTTTCGTACCGCATCGACCCAGCCTTGAATCCGCGGCCTCCGCACCAGGACCCACTGGATCGGTCACAGCCAGACCGTTATGGGTGTGGGGCTGGAGACACCCCCTGCCAAGTCCCGTCACTCAGCCCGCCCCACCGACACCGGTGCGAATGGCGTGACGCGTACCCAGCGGGTTGCGCCTCCAGCACCCACGGTTGAAGCGTACCTGCTCGCGACCTCAGCTTTCGTCTGCTGGCAGACACAACCCGACATATGCTCAAACTATGATCAGGCAATTTCCAGCAATTTGGAAACGCCTAACTGAGCCTTCGGCAGGGTCAGTTCCAGCACACCGTTTTCGTAGCGCGCCTTTGACTTGGCCTGATCCACTGACTCATCCAGCAGCAGGGTTCGCGCCACCCGTCCGTGGTAGCGCTCTGAGCGAAGCACTCTTTCGCCGTCCTTCTCCTCCTTCTCGCGCTTGACTTCTGCGCTCAGGGACACCTGGTTGCCTTCAATGGAAACCTTGATGTCCTCTTTGCTGACGCCGGGCAACTCGGCAGTCACCACGAATTGCTTGTCGTCCTCCTTGAGGTCGATGCGCATCATGGGCTGGTCGTCCATGAGACGAGCCATCGGCCGCCAGGCCAGGCTGCGAAAGAAATCGTCCTTGAAAGGATCGGTATGTTCGCCAAAGGGGTTGAGTCGGTTGATGATATTCACGAGATACTCCGTCGGGTTCTGAAAGTCAGGAATCACCATTGATTCCTTTTGTCAGTGTCGGCGTTTCATGCCTGATATTCTGTGCACCATCCCACGCGTGCAGCAACGCCGCCCAACCCGTCAATGGTTGGTGACCAGGGCGGGACCGATTTCCTGCAAGGGACCGAGAGGATTGCGCTGTCTATCCACCTGATTGACCTCCGGCTGCCCGCCCCAGGATCGGTACACCACCACACCGTCCACACTCAGCACCAGCGCATTGAAGCGCCACCCGGAAGTCACCGTCTCGCGCTTGAAATTGATGAAGTCGAGCCAGAACGAGCCGACTCGATCCTTGTGAATGCTGGTGATGCTGTACTCCAGCCCCCGACAAGCGTCATGCGCCTCGATGCAGTGAACAATGCCTGGCGCCAGGTCGTGCTTGGCCAGCACGCTACCGCCCATCACGCGTCGGAGGATGTCGGCATAGGACATCACCACCGTGTTGGGCTGCTGGACCGTGTCCAGGTGCAGGTCTTTCAAATCCTGCACGCGCGTGCGACCCGGCTCAATCGACTCAATGGCCCGTCGGGCTTGTTCAAATGTGGTGAAGTAGACCGGATCCGTACTGGCCTGGGGCAACCAGCTCGCGCAACCTTCAAGACCCAGTGTCACGCCCAGGAGCCAGCCCATCCACAGAAGTCGTCGTACCACCATGGACGCAGTATGACGACATGGCGAGTGTCAGCCACGTCTGCCAGCGCAAACTCAGCGATAAAAAACGTCCAGCTTGCCCTTGAGCTTGATCAACAACGGGTTGCCGCGCCGATCCAGGGTCTTGCCAGCGGGAACCTTGATCCAGCCCTCGCTCAGGCAGTACTCCTCCACGTCGGTGCGCTCCTTGTCATTGAAGCGTATGCCGATGCTGTGCTGCAGCACATCCTCGTGGTAGTGCGGACTGCGCGGGTCGATGGAAAGGTGGTCCGGCAGGTCCGGGCGAGCGGGGGTATCAGTCATTCAAAAATCATAGCAGAGCCCCCTCAGGCCTTGGCGGGCTTGAGCTGGCGCAGCAAGTCCTGGCTGGCCATGGCGAGCAAGCGGGTGTCGTTGGACACGGTGCGCAGCGAGAACCCGCGGGCCTGCATGCGACCGGCATAGTCAATGGGGTTGCAATGCATCACGGTGAACTTGCCGGCGCGCTGGGCCGCGGCGTGGATCTTGTCCACGGCAGCCAGCAGATCCGGATGGTCCAGCCCGGTGATTGGATCCAGACCCAAGGTGAGGCTCAGGTCGGAGGGACCGATGTACACACCATCGAGTCCGGCAACCGACAGAATGTCGTCCACCGCCTCCACCGCCTGGCGCGTCTCTACCATGGCCCAGGTGAGCACGGTGCTGTTGGCGTGTTTCCAGTAATCGTCCCCCGCATACAACGGGGCACGGGTCGGGCCGAAGCTGCGTGCCCCTTGGGGGGCATATCGGCAGCAGGCCACAAACTCCTCGCACTGGGCGCGGGTGTTGATCATGGGGCAAATCACACCATAGGCCCCTGCATCGAGTACGCGCATGATGAGAGCCGGATCCAGCCAGGGCACCCGCACCATGGGGGTCACCTCGGTGCTCGAAATCGCGCGCAGCATGTTCAGGGTTGTGTCAAAGTCTGCCAGCCCATGCTGCATGTCAATCGTCAGCGCATCCCAGGCCTGGCGTGACATCAACTCTGCGGCCGCCACACTACCCAGCGTCAACCAGCCGTTGAGCAAGGTGGGATCCTTGGCGAGCATGCGCTCCTTGAGTCGATTGGGTTTCATGCGTTGTCTCTCCTCGTGTTAACCGTTGAAAATTCATCACCCCTGGCGTTCAAGCCAAGCGCAAACGACAGCCTGGGTTCAAGTGCGCCCCCACGGGGTCAAGCGGACAAACAGGGCCGTGCTCACGCCATACACCACCATCGCCGCGCTGATGAGGGCAAACATGGCCCACACCGGGGCTTGTTCCTGCACCAACCACCATCCGCCCACCATCACCATCACCAACCGCAATGTACCGGCCAATACCGGCCCCAGCAATTTGCCAGCTCCCTGGGAAGCGAAATACAGACACAGTCCCAGCGCAAACAAGGGATAAGCGGGTGCGACCCAGAAAAAGTAGCTGCCCGCATAGGCAATCACCTCGGGGTGATCGGTGAACAACCTGGACCACTGGTCCGGAAATACTGACACCAACAACCCCAGTGAGCCGACCATGAGCGCCGACAGAACCCCACCCGTCCAGGCAACCTGGCGCGCCCGCTGCACCAGACCCGAGCCGATGGCCATGCCCACCATGGGCACACAGGCCACGCCAATCGCAAAGGTGATGGGAATCATCAGAAATTCGAGCCGCATGCCAATGCCATAGCCCGCCAGCGCCTCGGTGCCCAATGAGGCCACCATGCGGGTCACGATGACAATGGTGAGCACCGTCTGGAGGGAAGAAATGCTGGCGACAGCGCCTACGCGCAGGATGTCCCGAAAATAGTCGCGGCGCAGCGGGGTGCGCATGTTCAGTCGCAACCGCCCCTGCCCTGTCACCAGGTACCAGGCCAGGTACACCCCACCCAGCGCAAATGCCAGCACCTGACCCAAAGCCACCCCGCCCATGCCCCCGCGAGGAATCGGCCCCCAGCCCAATCCCATCACCCCACCCAGGACCATCTGGGCCACGGCGACCAGCAGCAGCACCGTGGAGGGTGTCTTCATATTGCCCGCGCCCCGCAGCGCAGAGGCCAACGAGTTGGTCAGCCACAGACAGGCCGAACCGGCAAACGCCACATGCGCATACGCCAGGCACGCTTGCAAAGCCTCACCCTGCCCGTCAAACAAGGTGAACAGCGCAGCCCCCCCCCACCCGATCAGCAGCGTGAAGCACAGACCCAACCCCAGGCTGATTAGCACCGCATGCAGCACCAGGTCGTTGGCGCGCGCCTCGTCCCCGGCGCCCAGCGCACGGCTGATGGCAGAAGAGATACCGCCCCCCATGGCTCCCGAGGACAGCATCTGCTGCAACATCACCATCGGAAAAACCAGCGCCATCCCGGCCAACGCAGCCGTGCCCAGTTGACCCACATAGGTGGTCTCGGCCACGCTCACCAGCGCGGTGGCCACCATGGCGACCAGATTGGGCAGACTCAGACGCCAGACCGTGGGTAGGATGGGGCCGTTGGTCAGACCACTCATGGCGCTCATGGCAACACCACCTGACCCTCCACACAGCGGACCACCTCGCCGCCGATCCAGATCGTGTCGCCCACCTGATCGACATGCACACGTCCTTGCCGTCCCAACACCGTGCCTTGGGACACCAGGTAGTGGTGCGGCGCCAGACCGGCACCGATGAGCCATTGAGACAAGCCCGCGTTCAGACTGCCGGTCACCGGGTCCTCGCCAATACCCAACGCGGGCACAAAGGCCCGCACTTCGAATTGCGTCTCATGGCCGGCAGGCTGCGGACCGATCACCCCCAACTTGGCTTGCAGCGCCTTCAAGGCCGCCATGTCGGGCTGCAGTGACAGCACCTGCGCGGCCGAGGGCAACATCAGGGCACACCAGTTGGGACCGTTGTCCACCCAGTGGTCGGCCACCACGTCATGGGGGTCCAGACCCAGGGCTGCGCACAGGGCCTCCCGGTAGCCGACCTCCAGCGGACCGGATCGGCGCAAGGGCGGTGCGGCAAAGGCCAGACGCGATCGATCACGCCGAATGCGGATCAGTCCTACGCCACATTCCTGCACCACGACATCCGGTTGCTGGGGTTGACCCCCCGCCCACAGCCACGCCTGGCAACTGCCCAGTGTGGGATGTCCCGCAAAGGGCAACTCTCCCCCAGGCGTGAAGATACGCACGCGGTAATCGGCCGCGGGGTCTGAGGGAGACAACAGAAACGTGGTCTCGGACAGATTCGTCCAGCGCGCGAAGGCCGCCAGGGTCTCGTCCGACAACCGGTCCGCGTCATGCACCACGGCCAGTGGATTGCCTCGCAGGGCTTGCGAAGTGAACACGTCGAGCTGGTGGAAACGGTGGGTGAGTCGATGCATCATGGCGGCGAGCACACGGCCGGTGGTTCGAAAGCCCGTATCGGGGGCAAGGGCCCGTCGAACCGTTCGACATCCGGGTCGTTGGGGTGCGGACGCACCTGTAGGGCATGCCCCTCCCAGCGAGCTGAAAAGGCGCCCCAGTGTGCAAGATGCGGGAGCCCGTCAGCTGAGTGGGTCATGGTCAGAATGCTTCTTTTTCCGCTTCGAGGTAGGCCAGGCTGATGTATTTGCCAATGTTGCCCTCAAACCCCTGCATCGTAGCAGCGCGGGCCTGAACGCGTGCGTCCTTGAGCACCAATGCTTTGGCCTCGGATTCGGACTTGTCGTCCTTCACGGCTTGCAGGCAGGGCTCCCAGATGCCTCGCAACAAGGTCTCGTAGCTCTGCAGCAGATCGCGGCGACTTTCGCCATGGCCGGGCACCCACAGCTGCTCACCCGTGGCGGCACGCAGGCGGTCGTAGTAGGTGAAAGTCCCGCGGTAGGATCCATCATCGAAATTGGCGATGCGGTTGGTCATGGCGATATCGCCCACATGCGTCACCCGCTCCTGCTCCACCTGCACACACAGGTCTGCCGCGGTGTGAGCCTGGCTGTAGTGGTGCGTGCGAAAAGTGATATCGCCGATCTGAATCACTTGCCCTGACGTCACCGTGCGGTTGGGCAACACCGTTTTCGTCCCCACGGTGGACTGGTTGGTCCAGCGCTCCATCATGGAGCGCCACTCATGACCCGCCACTCCCGCAATCAACTCGCGCGTGGCAGCCAGCGAGTAAATGGGCAGGTTCTCACCGAAGGCCTCCACAAATGCATGATTGCCCAGCCAGTGGCCGCCATGGTGATGGCTGTTGAACACG
>JACCDW011378045.1_pt1 | contig 18502 bp, 17 predicted proteins | sample 7449781 | NCBI WGS metagenome assembly JACCDW01 (sample SAMN15323449, study PRJNA562643) | freshwater metagenome | isolation source: river surface water | place: USA:Blue River Watershed | collected 2017-08-18
CCTGCAGCGGCTTTCTTCAAGTCAATTTGACCCAGGTAATCGCCTTGGAAATCTTTTACCGTTTCCGTCGCGATCTCTTTTCCATTGACATCAGAAACAGCAATCGTTACATTTCCTTTAGTAGGTGCGGTAAAGCGTACATTGATCTTACCATTGAATGGTTGATTTTGCTTACCTGACAGACCTTGAATGGTTTTAGAACCTTTTTCTTTGCCTAATTCCTTTAGTTTCTTTAAGCCTTTTAGCTTCATACCTGGACCACCCATAGGGCCATCCAATTGAATATTGAATTCTTTTTCTAAGCCTTCAGGGCCGCCTTCTCCACGGAAGATCATTACGTTTGCATCACCTGCGTGTGCACCTGGAGCAGAAGGAGCTATAGCCATTCCTGGTCCGCCACGGCGAATAATGACACGCTTGTCTGCACCCCCTTCAGCACCACCTTCGATTTTTTCGATGATGACATTTCCTGGCTTGTCTGACATACGGGAGTGTGATTTATTCACATCCACACGAATGATTTTTTTCTTACCACCTGATGTGGTTACGTTGATATCCAATGAGTCAGTCAATTTTTTTAATTCAGCATCTGCCTGATCTAAATCGCTGAATTTTTTCTCGATGATACGTTCTTTGCCGTTTTCGTTGATAACAACTTTAACGGTTGCTTCTTTTTTTTCTTGTGCGAAAGCAGATGTAGAAAGGCATGCGGCTAACGCGGTTACAAATAGATATTTCATAAATTTTGGTTTTTGATCCGGTGCAAACTTACGAAAAGCATCTATTTACTAAATGTTAAAGAGTGTTAATGTGATGAGCGGCTGCTATTTATCCCTTACATTTGCAATGAATTTTTGCCCTATGTCAAAACGAAAAATACGCTTACTGATTGCTTTGATGTCTTTTGCCCTCTTAGGTTTAATAGGGTTTCAGGCCTATTGGCTTCGATTTATGTTAGAAACGAAGCGGGAGAATTTTGCCATTGATGTGCGTAATAGTCTAGAGCAAGTGGTAAGGAAACTCGAAAAGCAGGAGATCTTAGTTATTGCAGAGCGCCAAAAAAGGCTTGATGCGATTGCTGCACATCCACCTGTGAAGCTTAAAAAGAAGTCTATCCCTCTTCCGGCTACAGAAAATGCATCGCCTGAGGAGCACCCTATTTTATTACCCCCGCAGCAACAAGTTGTTTTTGTTCAAAAATCATTTTTGTTACCTAATGGGCAATTAGCCGAGGTAACAGAAGAATATACGGTGGATGAAGATCCAGAAGAAACACGTCAACGCTTAAGGGCACAGGTCGCTATGAATCGGATGTTCAAGCGCGAGCAAATGAAAGCCCTTCTTAGAATAAGACGTAGGCCTGATCGTCTGAATCAAAGTCAAGAAGATAAGAATACGCAGTCATTGAAAAAACTAGAAATAGAAAAATCTGAGCGTGCGGATTTAGAAAAAGTATTAAAGAAAACGCAGCTAGCTAAAGAGGTTTTTTCCGACTTTTTATTCAAGGAAAGGCCTATTTTGCAAAGGCTTCAGCCTGCTTACTTAGATAGTTTGATAAAAAAAGAATTGCATGATAAAGGGGTGGCTTTGGACTATTCATTTGGTATTCAAAATTCTCCTAAATCGTGGATTTACACTTCATCCCCTGAAATTAAGGACCAAAAGAAAGTGTTTGAAGCGGATTTATTCCCAAATGATTTGCATCCCTCTAAAAATGTCTTGAAAATCTATTTTCCTGATAGTGCCGCATTTATTTGGCAAACGATGGGCCTTAGTTTAGCAGGATCTGGTTTGTTATTATTAGTGATGATTGGCTGTTTCTATTTTGCGGTTTTAACCATTTTACGGCAAAAGAAATTGGCAACAGTGAAGAATGATTTCATTAATAATATGACGCATGAGTTTAAAACGCCCATCACCTCGATCTCATTAGCGACCCAGTTATTGCAAGAAGAATTAAAGCCTGGTAAAAACGAGTCTATGCTGCGTTATTTGGGCATTATTAAGGAAGAGAATACCCGCTTAGGACAACAGGTGGAACGCGTTTTGCAGACAGCCCAAATGGAACGCGAGGAAATTACACTCAAGCGTAAGTCTGTGGATGTTGCTGCTTTAATTCATCAGGTAGCAGAGATTAATGGGCCTTTGTTTGATTCCGTTAACGGGAGATTAACCTTAGATTTAGCGGATTTGCCAGCCTCAATTTCACTCGATGAGGTACATATCTCTAATGTATTAAATAACCTATTGGATAATGCGGTTAAATATAGCCCCTCTAGTCCACAAGTCGAAATACAGGCCAATACTCAGGATCAAGGAATTTTAATCCGAGTAAAAGACCAAGGGATGGGGATGCCCAAGGAAGCGTTGAATAATATTTTTGATGCATTTTACCGAGTGCCTACCGGGAATTTGCACAATGTGAAAGGTTTCGGTTTAGGACTCAGCTATGTGAGAAAAATCGTTGAGGCCCACGAAGGAAAAGTGAACGTAAAAAGTAAATTAGGAGAAGGAAGTACATTTGAAATCTATTTGCCCTATGTCTAAGACGCCTGAAATTTTAGTTGCAGAGGATGATCCGAATTTGGGATTATTGTTAACAGAATTCTTGAAGAAGAAAGGTTATGCTGTTTCCTGGGCCCAGAACGGGGATGAAGCGCTTGATTTGTTTGTGAAGGGACGCTTTGATTTATGTCTTTTGGATGTGATGATGCCTAAGAAAGACGGTTTCTCTTTGGCCAAAGACATCAGAGCAAATCACCAACAAGTGCCCATCATCTTCCTGACGGCGAAGTCGATGGAGGAGGACACCTTGCAAGGATTTAAAGTAGGAGCAGATGATTATTTGACTAAGCCCTTCTCGATGGAGGTATTAGTGGCCAGAATGGAGGCTATTCTGCGCAGAAGTCATTCCGATAAGTCTGTGCCTAGTTTAGCGGAGGAGATTGCCCTTGGTAATTATACGTACATTCCAGGTAAAATGCGCTTAAGCATCGGAGATACCGAGTTGAAATTTACGCCTAAAGAAAATGAGTTAATGAAGCTTTTGTGCGAGAATCTGGGTCGTCCGGTGAGCAGAAGTTATGCGTTGAAACTGATTTGGGGCGATGATACTTATTTCAATGCGAGAAGTATGGACGTGTATATGACTAAACTGCGCAAGATGCTAAAAGAAGACCCTCGCGTCCAGCTGTTGAATCTGCACGGCGAGGGTTTCCGATTGAGTGTTGAAGGGCTCTAATTAATATGCGTAAAGCCTGTATAAGGGACTAATACCTCTGGAATCTTGATTCCGTCTGGTCCTTGGTTATTTTCTAAGATGGATGCCACGATGCGAGGTAGGGCCAAAGCCGATCCATTCAACGTATGGCACAAGATCGATTTTCCATCGATTTTCGTTCTCAACTTCAAGCGATTTGCTTGGAAAGTTTCGAAGTTACTGACTGAGCTTACCTCTAACCAACGGTTTTGGGCACCTGACCAAGCTTCCATGTCATAGGTTAGGGCCGAAGCAAATCCCATATCTCCACCGCATAAACGTAGGACGCGGTAGTGCAAGCCAAGCTTTTGAAGTAATCCCTGCACGTGTAGCGACATTTCTTCTAGAGCCGCATACGAGTTTTCTGGTTTGTGGATTTGAACAATCTCGATCTTGTCGAATTGATGCAAGCGGTTCAAGCCACGTACGTGTGCTCCCCAAGATCCTGCTTCACGACGGAAACAAGGCGTGTGGCCCACATTTTTGATGGGTAATTCTTTCTCATTGACGATGACATCACGGTATAAATTCGTGATAGGTACTTCAGCCGTAGGTATTAAGAATAAGCCTTCCTCTTTCGTAACATACATTTGGCCTTCTTTATCCGGCAATTGTCCTGTCCCAAAACCCGAATCTTCATTAATTAAGATGGGAGGTTGAATCTCATAATAACCCGCTTTGATCGCCTCATCTAAGAAAAAGTTAATCAATGCGCGTTGTAAACGAGCCCCTTTTCCCTTGTAAACAGGGAAGCCAGCACCCGTAATTTTATTTCCTAAATCGAAATCGATGATGTCGTATTTCTTGATCAAATCCCAGTGAGGCTGTGCATCTGCCGGGAGTTCAGGTACTGAACCCCAAGTCAATACGACTTCATTGTCATCCGCCGTTTTTCCTTGTGGCACAGAACTATGTGGAAGGTTGGGAAGGGTAACTAATAAATCGGTTAACTCTTTCTCTGCTGCTTTGGCAGCCTCTTCCATCTCCTTAATCGAAGCTTTCAGCGCAGAAGTCTCTGCCCGTTTGCTTTCGGCTAATTCTTTTTGTCCGGATTGCATTAATGCCCCAATTTCTTTTGCCGCTGCATTTGATTTCTCTAAAGCGGATTCCGCTTGTTGCAAAAGAGCTTTACGTTGATCGTCTTGTGCAATCAATTTGGCTACGATTTCTGCAGCATTCGCAAAATGCTTCTTCTGTAAACCAGCGATGGTGGTTTCTTGATTCGCGCGAATAAAGGGTAAAGTTAACATAGATCGGTTTTTAGAAAAGTCCTTCGTTTAATGCGTTTAATGCGTCATTTTTGTGAGAAGCATCCACTAATAAAGAGATATTGTGCTCTGAAGCGCCATACGAAATCATTCGAATAGGAATCTTTTTGATTGCCTCTAATACCTTAATGGCAATACCCTCTTTATCGGCCCAGAAGTTACCCACGATACAAATAATTACCTGGTTCATATCTGGATCTTCCAATTCAGCGAATTCACGTAATTCGCTCATAATAGCATCCAAATGCGTCGTTTGGTCGACGGTCACACTTACAGAAACCTCTGAAGTCGTGATCATATCAACCGGCGTTTTGTATTTTTCAAACACTTCAAATACGCGCTTTAAGAAGCCATAAGCATTCAGCATACGCGTCGAGTGAATATAAATTGCCGTGATATTATCTTTTGCAGCAATCGCTTTAATCTCTACATCAGTCGATTTTTCTGAAATCAAAGTTCCAAAAGCACTTGGCTCCATCGTATTTTTCAACCGAACCGGAACTCCTTTCAATTTCGCCGGTGTAATTGTGCTTGGGTGTAGAATTTTAGCACCAAAATAAGCTAATTCTGCCGCCTCAGCGAACGATAATTCGCGGATAGGGAAGGTGTTCTTTACAATACGGGGATCGTTATTGTGCATTCCGTCGATATCCGTCCATATCTGCACTTCTTCCGCTTGAATCGCACCGCCAATCAAAGAAGCCGTATAATCCGATCCACCACGCTTCAAGTTATCCACTTCCCCAGCTGGGTTACGGCAGATAAATCCTTGGGTTACGAAGATTTGCTTGTCCTTCACTGGAGCAAGAACTGAGGCTAATTTTTGTTCGATAACCGCCAAGATGGGTTCGTTATCTTCATCAATCACCATAAAGTCCAATGCAGGCAATAAAGCAGAATTAACACCTTCTTCTTGTAAAAAGGCTTCGAAAATTTGAGTAGACAACAATTCGCCTAGAGCGACCATTTCTTTTTCCTGCTTCACTGTATAAGGCGAAGTAGCGATTAGGCTATCAATGAAGGTAAACTCCTTAGCTACAATGGCTTGGCCTTTTCCAAGACCTGCCGGAGTGCTGTATAATTCGGTTAAGAATTGATCGTAATGCGCACGTAATTCGCTTGCTTTTGCTTTTGCCTCTGTCGGATTACCTGCATTGAGCGATTCTGAAATCGATAGCAGGGTATTCGTACTGCCAGAAAGAGCAGAAAGTACAACGATTTTGGGTTGGCCATCTTCCGTAATTAGTTGACGGATAGACTTCATTCTCTCGGGTTTTCCTACGGAGGTACCTCCAAATTTCCAAACTTGCATATATTCTCGTATTATATTCCTAACATTTTGATGGCTGTAATGGCCGCCTCATCGCCTTTATTTCCGTGTTTGCCGCCTGCGCGATCCATGGCTTGTTCTTGCGTATTGGGAGTTAAAACCCCGAAAATCACCGGCTTGTCATATTTCAAACTCACATTCGTGATCCCATCCGCCACCGCTTGGCAAATGAAATCAAAGTGCCGCGTTTCTCCTTGAATCACACATCCTAAACAAATGACTGCATCAATATTCGCCTGTTGCGCCATCTTTTGAGCACCAAGGCTTAATTCAAAACTGCCTGGGACTTTGGCACTAATAATGTTTTCCTCCTTCGCCCCATACTTTAATAGCGTATCATAAGCCCCAGTATACAAGGCGTGGGTCACTTCGGTATTCCATTCAGATACGACAATGGCAAAGGTTTTACCCGAAACATCTGGCAAGTTATCGGTGGTAAAATCGCTTAAGTTTTTTAACGCTGAAGACATAAAAAGGGGTTAAAAAAACAAGGGATAAAAGCTCAAGCTCTTATCCCTCATCCTATAATCTGTTCTAAAAATTATTCAGAGATAGAGCTTTCTAAGATCGCTTTGTATTTCTTCGCAGGGATCGATTCAGCCGATTGACCGTATTTCTCTACGATGATAGAATACGTATCCACTGCTTCTTTCACTTGTTTATTTGCTTCGTAAGCATTCGCTAATTTCAACAAATAAGTAGGTGTGAAGAATTTGTTTGGCTTGTACTCTGAGGCTTTCTTGTAGTAATCGATTGCATCAGCGAATGATTTCTTTTCAGCATACGCATCCCCGATTAACGAGTAAGCACGTGCCTGAACTAATAAATCCGAGCTCGAGAAGTTTTTCAATTTCTCGATAGACTGATCGAATTTACCTTGCTTTAACAACGTAATACCTAAATATAGATCAGCTAAGTTTTGTGTATTTCCACCAAACTCATCCGATACTTTCGCTAAATCTTTCGCTGCAGCCGCTAAAGAGTCTGATTCAAAGGCGTAAACCGCTTTGAATAATTTCTTTTCGCCTTCTGCATCTTGCGTTGTGGAATACCATTGGTAACCGAAATATGCCGCAATAAGAAGGACTACTCCTCCTAAGATTGTTGCTACACTAGATTTATTTTTTTCTACTAGCTCAGTCACTTTAGAAACTTCTTGTTGAAGTGCTTCTGGGCTCTCAATAATCTCAATCGATTCTACTTTTTCTTTCTTTGCCATAAGGGTCATTAATTCATTTGGCAGATTGTTATAGGTGCCAAAGGACTGCAAAATTATAAAATCTCTTTCATTTTTATCCATATAAATGGAATCTTTTGCATTTTATTTTTCAAATTTGAGATAAATAATCCTCTATGTCCTTTAATCGCGCTGACCAACTCCTTAAACTTACTGATCCTTTTGATATTTGTATCATTGGGGGCGGTGCATCCGGAGCAGGTGTAGCTTTAGATGCCACTTTGCGTGGTTATAAAGTGCTCTTGATCGAAAAGGGGGATTTTGCCTGTCAAACCTCTTCTAAATCGACTAAATTAGTCCATGGCGGTGTTCGGTATTTAGAACAAGCGGTTCGAAATTTGGATTGGCATCAATTCAAAATGGTATACAAAGCCTTGCATGAACGTAAGACTTTATTAAAAAATGCACCCCACCTCGCTCATCCACTCGGATTGTTGACTCCCTGCTATACCCGTTGGGAAAGATGGTATTACCGAATCGGGATGTGGTTATATGATAAAATATCCGGAAGTACGAACTTGAAATCAAGCCGTGGTTTGAGCAAAAAAGAAATCCAATCGGAGTTTCCCTCTATAGAGTCTCACCATTTGAGAGGAGGCGTTTTATATTATGATGGCCAATTGAATGATGCTCGTTATGCCTTAGCGATATTAAAAGAAGCGGAGCGGTTAGGGGCTTGCATCTTGAATTATGCGCGTCTGGACTCCTTTGAATTAGGCCAAAAGAGTCTCAAAATCAAGAAAGTAGTTTTTACCGACCTCCGCTCAGAAAGCAAGTACACGATTCCTGTAAAAGCGGTTGTCAATGCCACCGGGCCATTTACGGATGCTGTGCGTGCGCTTGCAAACCCGCGTTTGAAACCTCGAATGAAGGTGAGTCGCGGCGCGCACATCGTTTTGCCGACTGAGTTTTGGCAAGGAGAAACAGCTTTGTTGATTCCCAAAACGGACGATGGGCGCGTTATTTTCGTCATACCTTGGCGTGATTCAGTCCTCGTAGGGACGACAGATGACCCCGATACTTTATCAGAGACCCCTGTTATTCTTGAAGCTGAAAAGGAATACCTGATTTCTTATTTTAATCGCTACTCAGCTAAAAAAGCTAGCTTGGAGGATATCAGCGCCACGTTTGTAGGCCAAAGACCCCTCTTGCAAGTTCAGCTCGATTCTGCCATGAATACAGATACCAAATCTTTAGTGCGTGATCATGAGGTAGAGGTAGACGGACGTTCGAAATTAGTGAGTATTATGGGTGGCAAGTGGACAACCTACCGAGTGATGGCTTCCGATACGTTAGATGTGTTGGAAAAGGAAGTATTACACATTTCTGCTACGCCTTGTTTAACGAAAGAGCATTCACTTATTCCAATCGCTTCAGTGGAATTGCCTGTAGGTATCCCCGAGGATATCGCTGCGCATTTAACAGAACTCTACGGTCCCGCAGCTGGAGAAGTGTACGCCTATGGAGCTGATCGCTTAATCGCTACTGAACCTTATCTTGTTGGGGAGTTAACGTACTTGAAGGAGCATGAAATGGCGGAGACGTGGGAGGATGTATTGGCGCGTCGTTGGGGGATATCGTTAAGAGATGAGTCTCTGGCAGCGAAACTACAGGCCACAAAAAAAGAGGCTTTCGCCTCTTCATTTTAATATTCGTCTTCGTTAAAGAAGAAGTCATCTTTTGTCGGATCATCCGGCCAAATCTCTTCAATGCTTTCGAATGGTTGACCGTCATCCTCTAACTCTTGTAAGTTTTCTACTACTTCTAAAGGAGAACCCGTACGGATTGCGAAGTCAATTAATTCATCTTTAGACGCTGGCCATGGCGCGTCTTCTAAATAGGAGGCAAGTTCTAGTGTCCAATACATAATTTATAGCTAATTTTTATTTCAAAATACACGAAGGTTTTTTATCGATCTAAATCCCTTCCTAAGTGCAAAAGTAAAATAAAAATGTATTTATGAAAGATTTATTTTTTAAATTTTCATTAATTATCAAAACCTTGATTTAATCCCCCATTTATGCGTCCATCTACCCCTGTTTCAGTTGAAGTCTGTGCTTATTCTTTGTTTTCTTGTCTAGCGGCAGATCGTGCAGGCGCACAACGGGTAGAACTTTGTGCCTCCCCTTGGGAGGGTGGAACGACACCTAGTGCAGGTCTAGTAGAGCAGGCATTAAAAGAAACTTCCTTAGAGATTCATGCGATGGTTCGCCCTCGCGGCGGGGATTTCGTGTACGATGAAACGGAAAAACAGACAATATTAGCCGAGGCTCGTTCATTAATCGCACAAGGGGTACACGGAATCGTGGTGGGTGCGTTGAAACCCAATGGAGATGTGGATGTAGCGTTCATGCGAGAGTTTCGAAAAATAGCAGGAGATCGGGAGTTGACTTGCCACCGAGCGATCGATGTATCACGTGATCCGATTCAAATGATGGAAGAATTAATTAGCCTTGGTTTTAATCGCATTCTAACTTCTGGCGGGAAAAATAAAGCGCTAGATGGCTTGGAGAATATAGCTGAATTAGTGCAAGTCGCTAAAGGCCGTATTCAAATTATGGCAGGCAGTGGGGTGAATCCGGTGAATTGTCTGGATTTTGTTCAAATCGGGGTGAATGCTGTTCACCTCAGTGCGCGCACAACGCGCAATTCGGAGATGGAGTACAGACGTCCGGGAATTTCAATGGGAGGGGTGGCTGAGATTTCGGAATTCGAGGTAGCCTACTCGAGCGAAGAAATCATTCGAGCGGCTATCTCTAAAATTCAAGACTTATTCAGCGAATAAATCTGTTGTTTGCCATGCCTTCTCTGGCATAGTCGTAATGTCATATAAACCTACTTCTGTACGTTTATAGGTAGGGATTTTGAATTCTGCGTCAGAAACGTTTCCGTTTTTGAATTTCTCGATCATCAAGGCAAAACGAGCCTCTTCTGAATCCGGGGCCGAAGATGTCGCTGTTTCTAATTCGCCATCTAATTCCACGCTATCGCCAGGGTTCAAGAACACAGGTGCCGCCTTTTTCACCACCTTACGCATTCCGCCATCCATTCCGCTTGAATCTTGCTCAAATCCAGCAGCGATAACGGTTAAGTATAAATCGTCTCCCAGGTCTTCATCGGTAGAGAATCCGAACTTCACCATATCAGCTTGAGCATCAATTCGCTCATTTAGGTATTCGATGATGGCATCTTTTTCCCAAATCAATAAATCCTTCTCGCTACTAGTAGATACGGTCACTAAGATACGTTTAGCACCTTTAATTTCTTGTGAGTTCAATAAAGGAGAATTCAAAGCTTCGACGATTGCTGCCTTAGCTCTTTCTTCGCCCTTACCTAAGGCAGAACTCATCATTGCCTGGCCAGCATTCGTTAATACCTTCTTCACGTCCATGAAGTCCGTGTTGATATCACCTGGTTTGGCAATTACATCTACAACGGATTTTACTGCTTTGGCTAATACGTCATCCGCTTTCGCAAAGGCGTGCTTCACGGCTAAATCCTTGTAATGTTCTGATATTTTATCGTTCATGATCACCAAAACCGTATCGCAATACGCCTTTAGTTCTTCAATCCCATCTCTTGCATATTGAATTTTCTCTTTTCCCTCCCAATTATACGGGAATGAAACAACCGCTACAGTCAATAAATCGCGGTCTCTAGCGATTTCTGCAACAACTGGAGCAGCTCCAGTTCCAGTTCCTCCACCCATACCGGCGGTGATGAAAACCATCTTTGTTTCGTTCGAAAGAACAGCTTTGATTTTCTCTTGACTTTCCTGTGCAGCCTGCTTTCCTACTTCAGGATCTGTTCCAGCCCCTAAACCTTGTTCTCCTAATTTAATTTTCGTGCTGACTGAATTAGAAGCTAGAGCCTGCGAATCCGTGTTGCAAATAATCAAATCAGCCCCTTTGATCTTTAGGTTGTCCATGTGCTTCACCGCATTGGATCCGCCACCCCCAATTCCAATCACTTTGATGATGGATTTGAAAGAAGTTTCAGGTACTACTTCGATTTGATGGTTAAAAAAAGAAGGATTTTGGCTACTCATAGGTCAATGTCAATTTTCTAAAACGTAAAAATAATAGAATTCTGCTAATTATTTAGTTCCCCCAACGCCATTCGTTGCCTAATTCTAATTCGTGGCGAAGGTTGTGTTTGATGAAGAATTCTTTCGTGGAATAAAAGTCTAATTTCTTAGCCGGAATTTGTTCCACATTACCCAATGCATACAGCAACATGGTGGTGTATTTCACCGTGTTCTCCATCTCTTTTTTATTCACTAGGCTGAAGTCATCGCAATTCGCATGGTAGCAATCTAACACGCTTCGGGTTAATTTTCCCAAAGGATCTGCCGCCGGAATTCCTTCCATAAGGAACGTTTGGTTATCTGAATGCAATCCAGGGGAGTTGGCTAATAGATTACCAAATTCCCCATCAATTGCCTTGATTTGATCTCCAATTGATTTCAATAGTGGCATCATCTCATCACGACCGCCTCCATTAAAACCGTTCACATTATTGGTCATATCCAAATTAATCATATACACCACTTCGTCTAACTCACCCAGTTTTTTAGCGCGCTCTACATAAGCCTTAGATCCTAATAATCCTTCTTCCTCACCCATAAAAGCAACAAATTCAATCGTTCGCTTGCTACTTAATCCCAATGCTTTGAAAGTTCTAGCGACATCTAAAACCGAGAAAGAGCCAATTCCATTGTCAATCGCACCAGTCGCTAAATCCCAAGAGTCCAAGTGTCCTCCAATGATGATTTTTTCATTTCTTAATTTCGAGCTCGTACCTTTTAGCGTAGCTACGACGTTGCGAGCCTTGATCGGCTTGCTCACATTGTGCATTTCAATTAAACTCAAAAGACCCGGTTGATCTTTCATCCAACTTCTGATTTCAGTTCCATTTTCTAAGGAAATGCAAACTGCCGGAATCGAAATTAAATTTCCAGTAACCGAAGCCGTACCTGTTAACAACACTTGCCCTTTCACCGTGTTAACAAAAATGACTCCGATGGCCCCATGTTGAATCGCCAAAGCCGTCTTTTCTGAACGGTGTAAGTTTTTTGTTCCTGCTACAGCGTCTAAAAGACCTATGTTCGCTAATACCACTTTGCCTTTCACGTCTTTACCCGTGTAATCTGCATCGAGGCCATTACCTAAATCAACAATTGTACCTTGGATGTTTGCGTCCACAGGAGTCATTGCCAAAGAAACCACCGGTACTTCTCTGAAATCATCTGATTTAGGAGGGGCGATAGATAAAGTGACTGTATCGCGTGCCCACGCTTCTACTTGAAATCCTTGAAACTTCGTATCCTTAAATCCGTATTCTTTTAATAATCTAAACGCATACTCCTCTGCCTTTTTTCCCTTTTCGCTACCGGTTAATCTATGGCCAATCGTCTTGCACGCATCTCCCAGCGTACTGTATGCCTTGGAGTGCAACTCTACTTCCGATTTAATTTTTTTGAAAACATCTTTCCATTCTTCATCACCTTCAATAGGAGCAAATGAACTGGTGAAAAGGGTTACAGATAGGGCTAAAATTCCAAGGGTCAATTTTCTCATGCGTGATTTTGAATTATCACACTAAATGTAGGCTTTTTCGCCGAAAATCACAATTAGCCTGACCAGTTTTCGCGATCTAAATTTCGGTAGGTGATGGCCTCAGCCAGGTGTTTTGCTTGGATCGCAGGGGAATGGGCTAGGTCAGCAATAGTTCTTGCCATTTTTAAAATCCGATCATGAGCACGTGCGGACAATTGCAGTTTTTCAATAGCATTTTGTAGTAGTGAAGAGGAGCTGGAATCGAGCACGCAAACTTGTTTGACTTGCGCAGCATTCATTTGGGCATTCGTTTGAATTTTAGGCGTATTTTGAAATCGATTTTGCTGCTGAGTTCTGGCCTTTATGACGCGATCCCTAATGGCTGCGCTCGACTCATTTGCTTGAGCAGTAAACATTTCAGGGTATTTTAGAGGGAATACTTCTAAGTGCATATCGATTCGATCTAATAAAGGGCCTGAAATGCGGTGTAAATACCTATCTACCTGATAGGGCTTACAGGTACAAGGTTTGTCTGGATGATGAAAATAACCGCAGGGGCAAGGGTTCATGGCAGAGATTAATAGAAAATTGGCCGGAAATTCTACTGTACCATAAGCTCGGGAAATAGGGACTTTTCGTTCCTCCAATGGCTGCCTCAATAGTTCTAAAACGTGGCGCTGGAATTCAGGGAGTTCATCCAGAAATAGGACCCCTTGGTGTGCCAACGAAATTTCACCTGGTTGTGGGTTGGTGCGTCCTCCAATCAAAGCAGTGGACGTGATGCTGTGATGCAAAGCACGAAATGGACGTTCTGTAATGAAGGGCTTCTCGGAACTGAGTTTCCCCACGATGGAGTGAACTTGGGTGGTTTCGATAATCTCCCGCAGGCTCATCGGTGGCATGATGGATGGGATGCGTTTCGCCATCATCGTTTTACCAGCGCCTGGTGGGCCCACGAGAATCAGGTTGTGACCACCGGCAACTGCAATTTCGATGGCTCGTTTCGCTTTTTCTTGGCCTTTGATTTGAGAGAAATCATCTGTGTAGTGCAAAGCATCCTGCGTAATGTGTGGGGCTTTCACAGGAGCTTGCGTTCTCCCGTGCAAGAAGCGAATAGTATCTCGCAAATTCGCCATTCCATAGATGTCTAGGCCATCTATCAAAGCTGCCTCGGTGGCATTTTCACGAGGAAGAATGAGGGATTTGATTCCTTGTTTTTTGGCCTCAATGGCCATGGATAAAGCTCCTTTGATGGGGCGAATTTCTCCGGTCAAAGAAAGTTCTCCCATGATTAAATAGTCCGAAAGTCCGGTCATCTTTGTTTGTTCAGAGGCTTGCAATAATCCTAGAGCGATGGGAAGGTCATATCCGGAACCTTCCTTTCTGATGTCTGCAGGGGCGAGGTTGATAACGACCTTTCGGCGTGGAAAGAAATAGCCGATTTGTTTGATGGCTGATTCGACGCGTTGGATGGATTCTTTAATAGTGGAATCGGGGAGGCCTACTAAATAACATTTAGAGCCTTGTCCTACGTGGGTTTCAATGGTGATAATGGAGGCGTGTATGCCTATGAGGGCACTGCCAAAAGTTTTCGCTAACATAGTGGTCGTTTAAGACACAATGTTAAGCGAACAATTCCGAATTAAATATCAGTTAATTGGACTCCTGCAGCATTTACCAATAACTTGGTTTTTACACCAAAGACCAATGGCTGATTGTTCGGAATATGACCCGCAGGAAAATCAAAAGCAACTGGATAGGATGTTCCTGAAGTGTGTTCGGCCACTAATTCAAAAGCCGTTTTTCCGATGGTTAAACTCGCCTCGTTGCAATCGGTAAATCCTCCCACGATGAGGCCGGATAGGTTTTGGAATAATCCGGCTCGTTTTAATTGCAAGAGCATGCGATCGACATGGTACAAACGTTCGCCTATTTCTTCTAGGAATAAAATTTTACCTGCAGTCGAGGCAAAAGTAGGTGAGCCTATTAAATGGCATAGAAGGGATAGATTTCCACCAATGATCTCTGCGGAGGCTTCACCCAATCGGTTCAAGGGATGGGAAGGGGCTGAAACGGAAGTAGAGCCTTCAAAGAGTAGGCTATGCAAATTTTGCAAGGCAGCTTCACCGCCTTTTTGGCAAAAATTATGCGGCATAGGTCCATGAATGCTCGCAAAACCGAGGCGGTCTACCTCACATAAAAGTGCCGTAATATCAGAGAAACCTACGATCCATTTGGGATTCGCCTTAAAACCAGAAAAATCCAAGTAATCCAAAAGTCGAGAGGACCCATATCCACCTCGAATGGGAAAAATAGCCTTAATGGACGGGTCATCTAGCATTTGCTGTAAATCGGATAAACGTTCCGCATCCGTACCGCCTAAGCCGAAATGCCGAGACAAGTAATTAGGAGCCATGCGTACGCGAAGCCCCCAGTTTTCTAGCACTTCTACCCCTTGCTTCCAGTTCTCCGTAGGAGGAAAAGAGGCAGGTGATAAAATCGCGACTTCGTCGCCAGGCTGCAAATACGGGGGAATAATCCTACTCATGGCGTAAATATCTGCTTTTTTTTAGGATCCTCAAGGGCTAAATTTCGTAATATTGTAAAAATTCTATTTCTATCGCTCCAGCAGATTTAAATCTTGTCCATCCTATTTACAACCCGCATCCGGGCTGGGCGGAGGAATTAGTCCATTATTATACCTTATTTAAAGAGGCGATCCCGGCTGAAACGACTATCCATACCTATTTAGTTAACGATGGGAGTAAATCAGGAATTCGTCAAGAGGACATACGCTTATTATCCGAAAAAATTTCAGGTTTTACCTATATCGATTCACCTCTTAATCAAGGTAAAGGGGGTGCTTTGCGGGATGCCGTACGGCAAACTACGGGTAAATGGGTTATTTACACGGATGCCGATTATCCCTATCTGATTGCGAACGCGGTGGAAATGTTTCGGCTACTTTCTTCTGATGCTGCCGATGTGGTGGTGGGAGTGCGAGACGAACAATATTACGATCAATTGCCCTTAGGACGTAAAATATTTTCCCTTTCATTGAAGGTGATGAATTACTTGTTTTTCCCTCAATTGAAGGTAAAGGATACGCAATCTGGCTTGAAAGGATTTAATCAAAAAGGAAAGGAAGTCTTTTTGAAAACGCGGATTCCAGCTTTCTTATTTGATATGGAGTTTTTGGTTTTGGCCTCCAAAAGATCCGATATTCGGATTCAGTGGATTTACGTTCAAGCGCGTGAAGGAATCGTCTTTTCGACGATGCGCGCTAAGACCATATTGACTGAATTGTATAATTTCATTTCCATTTTATTTCGGATAAATAAATGAAGCCGATTCTAATCACAATAGATGTGGAAGAATGCGATATTCCCTTGGAATATGGTTTCACTATTCCATTAGAGGAGCAACTGGCCATTTCTAAAGAAGGTCTAGCGCATTTCATGCAAATCGTAGAGGAGGCAGGAGTTCCGGTAACTATTTTTTGTACCGGCGTTTATGCCGAAAATAATCCTGATTGGGTCAAATCGCTGAATTCAATTCATGAATTAGCCTCTCATGGCTATTTTCATGGGCATTTTAACGCATCGAAAGACCTTCCTAACTCGAAGAAACTATTAGAAAAACTAAGCGGTAAACCTGTCACGGGTTTCCGGATGGCTCGCATGCAATACGTGGAGGAGACGGAGATTGTAAAGGCTGGATATGCTTATCATTCGTCCTTAAATCCGACTTGGATTCCGGGTCGCTATGATCACCGCGATAAACCGACAAAGCCTTTTTTTGAAAAAGGATTGTGGAATGTGCCTGCTTCGGTGAGTCCTTGGCTGCGTATCCCCCTTTTTTGGTTAACTTTTAAGAACTTTCCGTTATGGATATACACTTATATAGCGAAGCGAACCTTGCGCAAACAAGGCTTTTTGAATATCTATTTTCATCCTTGGGAATTCGCAGATTTGAGTAAATATCCGCTTCCTGCCCATGTGAAAAGGGGACACAATGGTCCTTTACGTGATAAATTGCGCTCTTTTTTACAACAAATGAAAGGGCAGGGGGAATTTACGACCATGGCTAAAATGCTGGAGAATCATGAATAAGAAATCCACCTTACTGATTATTTGGGCCTTAGCGGGTTTAGTGACGGGCTGGAAGCAGTTTTCTTTGAGTTATGTTCATTCACACATCAATAATTTTCAGATTTTCAAAGCGAGTTTCGGCCATTTCATCCATCGAATGCCGCTTTATTTAGAGTATCCTAAAGAATATTTCGACCTCTATCTCTATGGCCCCATTTTTGCCATCTTGATGGCTCCGTTTTCGATGCTCCCGGATGGTCCTAGTGTCATTTTGTGGAATGTGTTGAATTCGGTGGTGTTGTTTATTACGCTTTGGCATTTGCCTTTGGTCGAAAACAAACGGGTCGCGATTACCTGGATTGTGTTGAATTCGTCTATCACGGCCTTATTAAACACGCAGTTTCACGCGCTTTGTTTGGCCTTGATTATTTGGTCCTATATCTGCGTTGAGAAAAAAAACTACTTCTGGGCGACGCTATGGATCGTTTTAGGGATCTATATCAAATTGTATGGTGTGGTCGGTCTAGCATTTTTCTTTTTTGCCAAAGACCGTCTCCGTTTCGCTGCTTACTTCGTTTTCTGGCTAGTGCTGATCGGTTTTATGCCTTTGGCCTTAGGCGGATTTGATTACGGAATTCAAACTTACCGCGACTGGATGGGTATTTTAGCACACAAAAACGAGCTGAACGAAAACATCAAAAATATCCGTACGGACGTCTGTGTCATGGGAATGATTCGCCGCTGGACGGGCGATCCGACTGTGTCGAATCTTTGGTTCCTTATACCTTCGATGATTTTGAATGTGTATTTGTTCTTCCAATCCCAAAAATGGTCAGACGCTGACTTCAGGCTTCGTATATTAGCCTTCGTTCTACTTTATATAATGCTTGCGAGCACGGGTACAGAATCCCCTACGTTAGTGATGGCATTCCCGGCAGTCGGAATCTGGTTTGTGCTTGGAGAAAAAACGAAGGAACGCTGGGCGATGTTGATCTTTACCTTGTTGATTTCGAGCTTTTCGCCCACCGATTTATTCCCCGCTTATATAAGGAATGAATTTATTAATCCGTTGGCCCTAATGATCTTACCTTTATTGGGAGTTTGGCTTTGGCTGGCTTGGGACCTCTTTAAAGAAAAACAACCTCAGTAATGATGTCTTGTTGAGCGGTTTTATTCAATAATTCAATCATTTTCTGCTTGGCCATCAGTAGCTCTTTCTTCAAAGGGGCAGAATCAATCCCTAAAAAGAGTTTTTTATCCTTGATAAACACTTTCGTCGTTCTAGCTGCAATAGGTTTGCCCATAATCTCCTCCCAATGCGCGACGATATAGGTTTCATCGTACTTGTTTTGCAATTGATAGACCCTTAAAAGCGATTCAATCGCCTCTTTCAAGCTCATATGATCCTTGCTTCTGGTGGAAGCGCGGGGGCCTTTAGGGTTGAATGGAGAGTCTATCATGGGGGGTATATTGATGTCCAAAATTAAGCCAATAATTAGGTTTAATTAGGAATTTCTCAACAAAATTTAATTTTTTTTCATTTTTTTTATAATTCAATAATCCCAAAATAGTACCCTAAAATTATCTGTTATTAGTAGAAAATATCGGATTAGTACAATAGTACAAAATCTGTGACCTGCCAGTAACCCTACAATGATTATTTAAAGGATGAAAATTATATTAGAATTCTATTACTTTTGCCTTTACTGAAAAGGAAAGCGAAAGTCTAAACTATGAAAACTACGATCGCCGCATTTTC
>JACCDW010502460.1_pt1 | contig 18496 bp, 15 predicted proteins | sample 7449781 | NCBI WGS metagenome assembly JACCDW01 (sample SAMN15323449, study PRJNA562643) | freshwater metagenome | isolation source: river surface water | place: USA:Blue River Watershed | collected 2017-08-18
AACAAAAAAGGCGCCAACGGCGCCTTTTTTGTTTTGATATAGATTGAGGAATGTCCCTCAAAAAATTAAGCTACTGATTTACGGATGATATTCAATGCGCCACCAGCTTTGAACCACTCAATTTGTTGGTCGTTGTAGCTGTGGTTAACAGTGATTTCATCTTTGCTACCATCGGCATGGTTTAATACCAAGGTCAATGATTTGTCTGGTGCGAAACTTGTTAAACCAACGATGTCGATTTTGTCGGCCTCTTGAATTTTATCGTAGTCTGCTTTATCGGCAAAGGTTAATGCCAACATACCTTGCTTTTTCAAGTTTGTTTCGTGGATACGTGCGAAAGATTTCACCAAAACCGCACGAACACCTAAATGACGAGGTTCCATGGCAGCATGTTCACGAGATGAACCTTCACCATAGTTTTCATCACCAACAACTATACTTCCGATACCAGCGGCTTTGTAAGCACGTTGGGTAGCAGGAACAGTATCGGTTTTACCAGTTTCTTGGTTCACAACTTCGTTCGCTTTTTCGTTAAAGAAGTTAATTGCACCAATTAAAAGGTTGTCGGAAATGTTATCTAAGTGACCACGGAATTTCAACCACGGACCAGCCATAGAGATATGGTCGGTTGTACATTTACCTTTAGCTTTAATTAACAAACGTAAGTTAGTTAAATCTGTACCTTCCCAAGCTTGGAAAGGATCTAAAAGTTGTAAACGGTTACTTGTAGGAGAAACCGCAACTTGAACAGCAGAACCATCTTCAGCAGGAGCTTGGTAACCAGCATCTTCCACCGCAAATCCTTTTGCAGGAAGTTCAAATCCTGATGGAGCATCTAACATAACAGCTTCACCATTTTCATTGGTTAAAGAATCTGTAAGAGGATTAAATGTTAAGTCACCGGCAATTGCTAGTGCTGTTACCAATTCAGGCGATGCAACAAATGCGAATGTATTCGGATTTCCATCGGCACGTTTAGCGAAGTTTCTATTGAAAGAGTGAACAATGGTGTTTTTTTCTTGCTTTTCAGCGCCCATTCTATCCCACATACCAATACAAGGACCACAAGCGTTGGTAAACACTTTAGCACCAATTTGGTCGAAAATATCTAAGAAACCATCACGCTCAATGGTAAAACGAACTTGCTCAGAACCCGGAGTGATTAAATAATCAGCTTTTGGTTTTAAGTTCTTTTCAGAAACTTGCTTTGCTAAGCTAACTGCACGAGAAATATCTTCGTAAGAAGAGTTTGTGCAACTACCAATCAAACCAACTTCAACTTTTGTAGGCCAGCCATTTTTAGCAGCTTCTTCTTTCATTTTAGAAATAGGAGTTGCCAAATCTGGAGTGAAAGGACCGTTAAGGTAAGGTTCTAATGTATTTAAATCAATTTCAATGATTTGGTCGAAATATTGTTCAGGGTTTGCATAAACTTCGGCATCGGCAGTTAAATGTTCTTTCACGCCATTCGCTAGGTCAGCAACGTCTGCACGACCTGTAGCACGAAGGTAACGTTCCATGCTTTCATCGTAGCCGAAAGTAGAAGTTGTAGCTCCAATTTCAGCGCCCATGTTACAAATTGTACCTTTACCAGTACAACTCATTGAGGTAGCTCCTTCACCGAAATATTCAACGATACAACCAGTACCACCTTTAACAGTTAAGATACCAGCTACTTTTAGAATAACGTCTTTAGCAGAGCACCAACCGCTTAATTTACCTGTTAACTTAACACCAATTAATTTTGGCCATTTAAGTTCCCATGGCAAACCAGCCATAACGTCGCAAGCATCTGCACCACCAACACCAATTGCAATCATACCTAAACCACCTGCATTCACAGTGTGAGAATCGGTTCCAATCATCATTCCACCAGGGAATGCATAATTTTCTAGAACAACTTGGTGAATGATACCAGCACCTGGTTTCCAGAAACCAATGCCATATTTATTTGAAACTGAAGCCAAGAAATCATACACTTCTTTACTTTCGTCGTTAGCAACTGCTAAATCGGTTGTAGCGCCAACTTTTGCTGTGATTAAGTGATCGCAATGAACAGTACTTGGTACAGCAACCTTTGGGCGACCCGCTTGCATGAATTGTAACAACGCCATTTGAGCTGTTGCATCTTGCATCGCAACTCTATCTGGAGCGAAATCAACGTAGTCTGCACCTCTGCCAAACGTTTGAGTGGCAGGATTTTCCCATAAATGAGAATACAAAATTTTCTCGGTTAGTGTAAGAGGTTTACCAAGAAGTTGACGGGCAGCATTTACGCGCTCGGGCATTCTTTCGTAAACAGATTTAATCACTTCAATATCAAAAGCCATTTTCTTATTTATTAATCTATTTACTGCAAATTTCGTATTTTTTTGTTGTATTTTCTATTATTTCCACATCTTTGTATGGTGAATTCTCCAAGAATCATTTTAGGGATAGATCCAGGAACCAATTTATTGGGTTATGGTATAGTGAAAGTGGATGGTAAAACCCCTGTTTTAGAGACATTGGGCGTTGTTCGATTAAATAAAATTGAAGATCATGGAGAAAAACTTTTTCATATTTTTGAACGCATTGCGGCACTCATCGATGGCTTTGAAGTAACCGAAGTTGCAATTGAAGCACCTTTCTATGGTAAAAATGTACAAAGTATGCTTAAATTGGGTAGGGCTCAAGGAGTTGCAATTGCTGCGGCAATCTCCAGAAAAGTACCCGTTTACGAATATGTCCCTCGAAAAATAAAACAGTCAATTTGCGGCAATGGCGCCGCTTCTAAAGAACAAGTTCTCGCCATGTTGCATGCGCAATTCCAGTTTGAACAAGCCCCTGAAACATTGGATGCTTCCGACGGGCTTGCAGCTGCATTGTGTCATTTATATCAATTCCAACCACGTACTTTTGGTACCACTAAAAGTACAGGCAAAAAAACTGGTGGCTGGGCTCAATTTCTGAAAGAAAATCCTGATAGAGTAGAGTAATTCCAGTTTTGCAACTTTTAAACTCATTGTGCGTCTTCTATTTATGCAGTTTTCCAAATTTAAGAAATTATTCAGTGTCATTTTGATTTTGACCTCCTCAATGTGTGCGTTTGGTCAATCGTATTTCCCCCCTAAAACAGGAACTTGGGACACTCTGTCTATCAATCGATTTGATTATTGCCAAGAAAGAATTGATAGTTTATACAACTTTCTGGAAAAGCAAAACTCAAAATCATTCATACTACTTTATGATGGTAAAATTGTTCTTGAAAAATATTTTGGAACTTTTACCAAAGATAGCAACTGGTATTGGGCAAGTGCTGGGAAAACCTTAACAGGGTTTTGTGTTGGCGTTGCACAAGCCGAAGGTAAATTGAATATAACCGATAAAAGTTCAAAATATCTTGGAACAGGGTGGACATCCCTCACACAAGCCCAGGAAGATAAAATTACCGTTTGGAATCAATTGAGCATGACCACAGGACTGAAAGACAATGTGGCTGATGCCGATTGTACATTGCCAGCTTGCCTTCAATATACTAGCGACGCCGGGAATCGTTGGGCCTATCACAACGCTCCATACACTCTGTTAGACAAAGTGATAGAAACGGCCATTGGAACAACATTAAATTTATATGTTTATCAAAAAATAGCCAATCCAATTGGAATGAAAGGCATTTATTTCAAGTCGGGATACAACAACGTTTACGCTTCAGATTCAAGAAGTATGGCGCGGTTTGGGCTGTTGCTATTAAACAAGGGGAAGTGGAATGGAACACCAATTTTAAGTGATACAAATTATTTCAATTTAATGACAAACTCTAGCCAATCAATCAACCGAAGTTATGGTTTATTGACATGGTTGAATGGAAAACAATCGTTTATGTTGCCTCAGACTCAACTCGTTTTTCCTGGTTCTATTTCACCTGAAGGACCCGAAGATGCATTTATGGCGATGGGTAAAAACGGCCAATTGATCAATGTTTCACCATCGAATAAAATGGTTTGGATTCGCATGGGCAATGCACCTGGTGAATTTGCGTTAGTTCCTCCAGCGTTCAACAATGCCGTTTGGAAATATATCAATGGATTAACATGTTCGACTAACGGAGTCAATGTCCCTCAAAAGAATCAAGCGCATATTTATCCAAATCCAGTTGAATCTGGCCATTTGGTTCAATTTGTTTTAAAGGACATTCAATTAGAGGAAATCAAGTGTTTTGATATAAACGGGCGTGAAATTGACATTGTTAGGAACAATGACAACAATACGCTTGTGTTTCATCAAGTCAAACCTGGGGTTTATTATTTAACTCATTCTAAAATGAGCCCAATTAAATTGATAGTGAAATAGTTGCGAGAATTACATTCTCTCAACTACGTTAATTCCCAATAAATTCAAACTGAATTTTAAGGTTTCAGCCGTGTGATGAGCCAACTTTAAACGCAAGTTTTTAAGGGATACATCGGTTTCACGCAAAATTGAAACTTCATTATACAAACGGTTGTAAGCCCTCGCCAAATCCAAGCAATACTGGCAAATAATTGCAGGGGAATAGTCTTTACAAGCATCTTCTAAAACAGCAGGGAAGTCGTATAAAACCTTAATGGTATTTATTTCCGCGGGGTGCAAGGCTGAGGCGGTTACACCTGTTTGCCATTCATTGCCAGCTTGGCGTAAAATACTTCTAATTCGGGCGTAAGTATATTGTACGAATGGACCTGTATCGCCTTGGAAATCAATACTTTCTTGTGGATTGAAGAGCATTCGTTTTCTCGGATCAACTTTTAAAATAAAGAATTTTAGGGCTGAAAGTGAAAGTTGGGTATAGAGGTTGTGTAATTCTTCTTCAGAAAGTCCATCGGTTTTACCCAATTCAATGGTTTTTTCCTTTGCAGTTTCATACATTTCGTTGAGTAAATCATCTGCATCAACAACTGTACCTTCTCTACTTTTCATTTTACCACTTGGTAAATCAACCATGCCATAACTTGCATGGTACATGCCTTGAGCATAAGATTTACCAAGTTTCTGCATGATTAAAAACAATACTTTGAAGTGATAATCTTGTTCATTACCCACCACATAGATGCTTCTATTCATGCCGAATTCTTGGAATTTTAATTCGGCTGTTCCAATATCTTGTGTGATGTAAACAGACGTTCCATCGCCACGTTGCACGAGTTTTTCATCGAGACCATCTGCCGTTAAATCAATCCAAACACTGTTGTCGGCCTTTTGGAAGAAAACACCTTTCGACAATCCTTCTTGTACCAAATCTTTACCTAATTTATAGGTGTTGCTTTCGTAGTAGAACTTATCAAACGACACCCCTAATTTGGTGTAGGTAGAATGAAACCCTTCATATACCCAATCATTCATCATTTTCCAAAGTTGAATGGTTTCGGCATCGCCAGCTTCCCATTTTCTGAGCATATTTTGACAAGCGAGCATCAATTCAGAGTTGTTACGAACAAATTCTTTCACATCATCGGAAAGTTTGGCAATTTGCTTTTCTTCAGTTGCAGTGTTAAGTTTTTCTAAGGTTTCAGAATATCGTTTTTGAATGTTTGCATCTGTAAATTCAAAATTGCCTTTGATGGCATTTTCAATACTTTCGGCGGTTTGTTCACGGAGTTTATTTTCGAATACCACATAGTATTTTCCAACCAAATGGTCGCCTTTTAAATTTGCAGATTCGGGAGTTTCACCGTTTCCGAATAACTGCCAAGCCAACATGCTTTTGCAAATATGAATGCCTCTGTCGTTAATTAAATTGGCTTTAATAACATCGTAACCAGCATATTGGAAGATTTGAGAAAGGCTAAATCCCAATAAATTATTGCGAATATGTCCTAAATGTAAAGGCTTATTTGTATTTGGTGAAGAATATTCCACCATGACTTTTTCATTTTTTGAGGGACTATTGAACGAAGTTTGATTCCAATTGGATTGCAAATAATTCAGCCAAATACTTGGATCAATCACAAGGTTTAAAAATCCTTTGATGACATTAAAATCTTGAACGAAAGAAGCGTTGGTTTTGAGGTATTGACCAATTTCTTCGGCGGTTTGTTCGGGAGATTTTCGGGAAATTCTTACAATTGGAAAAACCACATATGTGTAATCACCAACAAAGTCGGTTTTGGTTTTTTCAATTTTCACCTGCGGTGAATCGGAAGTATTGTATAAAGCAGCAATGGCTTTTTCAATACTTGCAATAATATTTCCCTCAATATTCATGGTGCGAAATTACAATGGAAATTAGGTTTCACCAACTTATATGTGATGATAACCCGTACCTTTTTGAATATTGTAAGCTCGGTAAACTTGTTCAATGAGTACAAGTCGTGCAAGATGGTGTGGAAATGTTAAATCGCTTAATTTTATTGAGGGATATTGTTTGAGCGCTTCAGCGGTAAAACCATAGGCACCACCGATGGCGAGAATGAGTTTTCCTCGAATATTCGAAAGTTCATTTTCAATAAATTTCGAAAATCCAATGCTTTCAAATTGTTTACCATGTTCGTCACAGAGCACCAGTTTATCGCCAGGTTTACAGAGTTTTAAGATTGTTTCAGTTTCTTTGGCTTTTTGCTGGGCTGGGTCTGTGACTCTTGCGGCAGGCAAAATTTCCAATTTTGTGGCGTAAGTACCAGTGAGTTTTTTAAGGTAATCGGCGCAAAGAGAATCAATTTCTTTATTTTTATGATTCTCTATAACAGCAATAACAATGGCCACTTAATTGTTGTTGAGGATATCGAGGATTTTGTCGAGTTGAGGCGTTAAAATGATTTCAGTACGTCTATTTTTAGCGCGACCTTCAGGAGTTTCGTTGGTGGCAACAGGCATTGTTTCACCACGGCCATTGGCTGAAATTCTTTTTGCTTTCATTCCACCCTCGTTAATCATGATTTTGGCAATTGAAGTTGCTCTCAAAACACTCAAATCCCAGTTATCCTTAATGGTTTCACCATTCATTGGAATGTTGTCTGTATGTCCCTCAACAGCCACTTGAACATCCGGTTTTTTGTTTAATGCTTTTGCCAACTCAACCAGTGCTTCTTGACCTTTGGGATCAACAGCAGTGCTACCACTTTTGAAGAGTAGTTTTTCTGGAAGAATGACATAGACTTTGCCATTTCTGTATTCAACTTTCACATCTAGTTTTTCGAAACCAGCAAGAGCTTTAATGATGGCATCTTTGAGAAGAATCACAGCGCTATCTTTTCTACGCAATTCAGCTTCGAGTTCTTTGACTCTACCGCTAACTTTTTCAAGTTCTTTGCGCAAGTTTTCCAATCTTAGGCGCTCAGCTTCAGCACTTGCAAGTGCTTTATTGAGCTCAAGTTCTTTTTGTTGGATGGCTTTGTTTTTCTTATCGATTTCAGCCGCAATTTTTAGGCGTTGTTCGTCATGAGATTCGCCAAGAGAGCGGATATAAGTTAAATTTTCATCCAATTCATTTTGGCAAATTTGAATGCTATCTTGGAGTTTAGAGATAACGAGTTTTTGACGTTCTTGAACAGCTTGGAGCGCAGTCACTTCGTTTTTAACAGTTACATTGACCGCATTACAATCTTCAATCTTGGTGTTTAAAGAAGTTGCTATAGAATCTTTTTCACGACCCAAGGCTTGGTATTTCTTTTGGCTCACACAAGAAAAAAGTGTAAGACCCACACAAACGATACTCCAAAATACTTTCATATTGCACGAAGTTAGTGCAGTGCATAAAAAAAGCGGAAAATGGTTTTACACATGTATTGTAGTGTAGACATTTCCCGCTGAATCGAAACAAAATCACCTATCAAATGAACCTAATAAGTGATTTTATTTTTTATAAACTAAAATCTAATTTGTAATAGAATAATGGTAAGAAACCAAGCTGATAATCAATTTGAGGTTTTTGTTCAGCAACATTATATGAATATTTTAAAATGTTTTGTTGGTTTAAAACATTCACCAAATCCAAAGCAAATTCATGAGATACTTTTTTACCATTTATTTTATAAGATATTCTCACATCCAATCTTGAATAAGGGTTACCAAATCGTTGGGTGTTTTTTAAATCATCATTTTCAACATACTCCCTACTGGCAATTGTAAGCGCAGTATCCATTGGTGAGAATCTTCTGGCACCTGCCAATGTGATTTTTCCTCCAATGTTTAAAACACTCTTGTTTTTAAATGTGTATTCTTTTGCAAACAATGCATTGACTGCATAATTTGTATTGAAATCTGTTGGTCTTAAAACATTGTCGCTGCCTTTATATTGAGCATCAAACAAACTGGCAGAGAATAAGTAATAAAATCCTTTGCTAAAGAATTTTTCTAAGGTGAGTTCCAATCCATAATTATAAGCAGTTCCGTCATTGACTAATTTATTCGGGAAAAATCTGCTGAAACCAGATCCAGTATTTGCTAAACTAAATGATGTTGATGCAAATTCTCTATCCACAGGAATATCCCAAAGATATTGATAGTAGGTTTCAACTTTGATTCGGCTCGATTGACCCAGTGAATAATCCCATCCCAAGATAAAATGCGCACTCTTTGTTAAACCCATTCCAATGTTTTTAGGACTCGTTCTTTTCGTGGTATCGATTTTCTTCCGGTAATCGTAGAAATACACATACGAAGGTTGATTCTGGCTGTGAATCCCCAATCCTAAATTAAAGGTGCTTTTCTTGTTGGCTTCATATCTAAATGATAATCTTGGCAAAACAAAAGCGGTGCTAATATTTGATTTAGATTTTTTAAATGAATCTGCAGTTCTTGGGTCGTATCGAATTTGAAATACTTGTGCTTGCCAACCTGCAACCATGCTCAATTTAGTGGTGAATTTATATTTCCATTGGAAATAAGGGATGAGCATGTTCGCTGAACCCAATGCGTTCCAACGGTTATCCCATGTCCAATATTGACCTGGTTTACCCGATAAATCTCTTACAGTATCAATTAAATTATAATTGTAATGCGTGTATTGTAAACCATATTTAATGGTCGTGCGAGACGTTATTTTCTGATTCACAAAAAAGTGTGTTCCTTGGGTAAATGTCCTAAAATTATAACCCATAAAAGGTACAATGGAATCGTATTTGTAAAGATTTGAATTTAAATCTAAAGATCTAAAAATCAAATCGTGATGTGCGTCAACTTCTTGCCCACTTACACTTACAACCCATTTAAAGTAAGAATTTTGACCAAATGATTTTTGATAGGTTGCGCCAGCAATTCCCATATTAGATGTGAAATATTGGTCTCTATCATTATCGCCATAGAGATTTTGTGCAGGTGATTTTTGGTCGCTAATTTTAATATCAATGGTGCTGTTTCCACCAATGCCAAAGAACGAAAGATTTGCGTTATTTTTTAGAGGGATATTGATCTTAAAAGAGGCATCTTGATAGTTTGGAACTGCATCGGTTCCAATTGGAATGTTGAGTTTATTGAAGAGACTGAGTGTTGAATATCTGTATGTAAACAAATAGGATGCCTTAGATTTTTTACTCAATGGTCCTTCTGCCATAAAATCCCAACCCAAGAATCCAAGTTGAGAGCTAAATTCATGTTTTTGATTGTTGCCATTTCTCAATTTTAAATCAAAAACACCGGCAATGGCATTTCCATATTCAGAAGGGAAGGCCCCTGTAAAGAAATCACTATTGCCAAGAATTTTATTATTGATAATGGAAACAGAACCACCAGTAGTTCCTGGAATTGCAAAGTGATTGGGGTTGGGAATGTCAATTCCTTCCATTCTCCAAAGAATACCACTTGGTGAATTTCCCCTCACCACAATGTCGTTTCGAGAATCGTCGGCACCTTGCACACCGGCAAAGTTCGATGCCATACGTGCTGGGTCACCGCGGCTCCCTGCAAAACGGTCGGTTTCGTCAACGGTGAATAAACGTGCAGAAACGAGTGCTGCATCATTATTAAGTTGATCATTTTTCTTTTTGGCTTTAATTGAGACCTCAGAAATTGTTTCAATATCTTCCTCTAAGTCGAGGTTTAAAATCACTTCTTTACCCGATGTTACAACTATATTCGGAATGTTGGCTGTTTTGTAGTTTTTAGCTTCAACTAGAATGTTTTGTCGCCCCAGTGGTACCATTTTAATGGTGAAGGATCCATCAGATTTTGTGGTGTCTGTTAAGCCAGTATTTTCGATAAAAACCTTCGCCCCAATTATGAATCGTTGTGATTCTTTATCGCGAATGAATCCACGTATGGTTTGAAACTGTAATTCACCAGATTGACTATTTTCGTTCTGCGAAATTGCAGAAGTGGTGAATTGAAATAAGAATAATAATGAAAGTAGTTTTAATTTCATATGTCAGCGAATTTAAGAAGATAAAACGCTAACCCTACTTTAATTGTTACATTTCAAGTGAGTTTTTTTAAGGGAAATTCGTAAAAATGGGAAATTCGATTATTGATTTTCCGTAATGTTAAAAGTAAAAGAAGTACCGTGTTTTATAAGCTATTGTTTATAAGTTGCTTATCGGCATTAATCAATTCGTATCCTGTAATAGGAAGATTAGGGTCGGTTTCTAAATGTAACCAACGTCTGTGTTTTAACCACCATTTCATGCGAATTGAAGGTAAGCCAGCTTTGAAATAATGCGTAATGAGTGCATTGGCTCTCAAAGTGATTCCTTTTTGGTTCATATTTTCCCACAAATAGGTAATTTCATTTTCAATTTTACCAATTAATTGAACCGAGCTATCAACCCTTCCTGTACCCATACATGTGCTGCACAATTCGGAAGTAGCAATTTCTAATGCAGGGCGAACACGTTCACGGGTTAATTGAACCAATCCAAATTTGCTCATTGGTAAGATGTTGTGACGGGCACGATCTTTTTCCATGGCATCTTTCAAAGCTTGATGCAATGCGGCCTTTTTCTTTGGGTCTTTCATGTCGATAAAATCGATCACAATAATTCCACCCATGTCGCGCAATCTTATTTGACGTGCAATTTCGTCAACAGCTTCAGTATTCACTTTAAATACATTTTCTTCGCGGTTAGAAGGGTCGAAAGATGTATTTCCACTATTTACGTCAATCACGTGTAAAGCTTCGGTATGTTCAATAACCAAGTAAGCTCCACCGCTGAAAGGTACATTTTTACCAAAAGAAGATTTGATTTGCTTATTCACACCATATTGGTCGAAAATTGGCAATTTCCCTTGGTAAAGTCTTAATATTTTGTTTGAATCAACGTTATACTTGTCTAAAGTTTTCTTGAGGGATGCATGTATTTCGGCGTCATCCACCGAAATTTGAGTGAATGAATCGTTTAGAATGTCCCTCAGCAAAGAATCAACCCTATTTGCGTTTCCAATGACTTTTTGACCTACAGAAGCTTTGCGTAAACCGCTCACCAACTCATCCCACTTTTTTAGGAGGTCTCTAAGATCTCTGTCGAGTTCTTCGAGTGCAACACCTTCTGAAACAGTTCTCACAATTACACCAAAGTTCTTTGGTTTAATGGAGTGTGCTAAATCTTTAAGTCTCGCTTTTTCTTTGGCGTTGCCAATTTTTTTGGAGATAGATACTTGCCTAGAGAAGGGCACCAAAATAAAATACCTACCTGGAAGAGAGATATCGCAGGTAATTTTTGGGCCTTTGTTGGCAATTGGTTCTTTCATTACCTGAATGAGCACTTGCTCACCAGATTTTATGACAGCACCAATTTTACCGGTTTTTACTGTTTGTTCTTCAAGTTCAAATGTATCGAGATCACCAGCGTTAGGATTGCCATCGAGTGCCATACGGACAAACTTCTGCAATGACCGAACATTGGGCCCAAGGTCGAAATAGGTTAGAAAGCCGTCTTTTTCTCCGCCAACATTGACGAAAGCTGCATTGAGTGATGGCGAAATTTTGCGGACTTTTCCCAAATAGAAATCGCCGACCTGAAAAGGAGAGTCGACGGTTTCTTGATGGAATTCCGTTAGTTTTTTATCAGACAGAAGGGCAATCTCTATTCCTGACGAACTTCTTTTTATAACTAATTCGTTAGACAAGATTGTTGTTAATTATCGCTTATTTCTTTTTGTGACGATTCTTACGCAAACGTTTTTTACGCTTGTGAGTAGCGATTTTATGTCTTTTTCTTTTTTTACCACTTGGCATATCTGTATATATTAAAAGGTTATTTTTTTAGTTTCTTTTGACTTTTAACCGCTAAATCTAAGAAGATTTTTGCGTTTGTTGAGTCACCCATGTTGCCATATGTGTTGCTTGTTTCGAACAACCAATAAGGATTTTGGGGTTGCAAAGATACCAATTTTTGGCATTTTTTTATCGCTTTTTCCCATTGTTGCGATTTTTTTAATAGATTCAAGTGAATGAAATGCAATTCAACGTTGTTACTATCAATTAATAACGACTCTTTTAAAGTTGCTAAAAATTGCATCGGTTGGTTCATATATTCACTTTGATAAATGATTAACGCATTTCGCAACTCCATATTTTTGGGGTTTGATGCCAATCCTTTATCGATAAGAATTTTTCCTTGTTGAAATAAAAATGCACTAATTTTTGGAGCGTCAACATATTCAGCTCCATTAAAAACGAGATTTCTCGCAACTTCAGTTTCATTGCCTTCTTTGAAAAGGGCTAATAAATCTAATTCAATGAGTGTTTGCAGGGCATGATTTTCTGTTTCAATGGCCCATTTTAAAGCTTTTGTACTGCTGTCTTTGGGCATTGACCCTGGTTGAGATAACAAAATTCTTGATATTTCAATTGGAGGTTTTGCTTTTTCAAAAACAGCTTGCAAAAAAGCAACACGGTCTACTGGTGATTGGTCAATACCACCCATTTGCATGGATGGCATATCTTTACCAGTAGACGGTGCCGCCTGATTAGTTTTCCAACGATTGAACGTTAGAGCAAATGTTAAAACAGTTGCAGTAGCAACGGCAATGACAATTTCTTTTGAGGGTTTTTTCACCAAAAAAACTTAAGCAATATCGCTTACAATTTGTCGTTTAAAACCTTGCTTTCCTTCACTTGTGCAGCGAATTCTTTTGCAGGTTTGAAACGTGCTACATAATGTGCAGGAACCACCAATGAAGTGTTTCTTTTAATGTTACGAGCAACTTTGGTTTTTCTTTCCTTAAGCTCAAATGTTCCAAAACCTCTCAAGTAAATATTGTTACCATTTACCATAGAGTTTTTTACAACAACAAATAAGTTGTCGATAGTGTCCGCAATTGCAGCCTTTTCAAGACCTGTGCGCACGGCAATTTCGTTTACGATTTCAGACTTTGTCATGATTCAATGTGCAAAAAAAATAAATAAACCCGTTTTTTGCACAATATTTATGCAAAATGTTATCCCTAATTTATTGATGTGGTATCAACAAAACCACCGGAAACTCCCTTGGAGGGAAAGTGTAACTCCTTATCAGATATGGGTTTCGGAGATAATTTTACAGCAAACTAGGGTCGATCAAGGCGGTGGATACTTTTTAAAATTTGTCGATAAATTTCCTGATATTTTTTCATTAGCAGAGGCAAATGAGTCGGAAATCCTGAAAATTTGGCAAGGACTGGGTTATTATGCCCGTGCGAGAAACATGCATTTTGCAGCAAAACAAATTGTAAATGATTATCATGGTGAGTTTCCAAAATCGTACCTCGAATTGAGAAAATTGAAAGGCGTTGGTGAATACACCGCCGCTGCAATAGCCTCTTTTGCGTTCAAATTGTCGCACCCAGCTATTGATGGAAATGTGAAAAGGGTTTCGGCTCGTTTTTTCGGCATCGATACCCCCATAAATTCACCAAGTTTTTATAAACAGGCACTAGATTTTTTAACCGAGGCCATACAGCATTGCCCTCCCGATATTTTCAACCAAGCAATGATTGAAATGGGTGCAATGGTATGTACCCCGCAAAATCCGAGCTGTAGCCAATGTCCCTTAAAAGAAGAATGCATTGCTTTTAAGTTCAACAAAGTATCGGAATTGCCCGTTACGGTGCCTAAAAACAAGCCTGTTAAAAAATATTTTCATTATTTTATGTTGGAACAAAATGGGAAAATTGCTCTTTTGTTAAGACCAAGTTCAGGCGTTTGGGGCGGTTTACACGAATTTCCCAATGTGGAACAGTTGAATTTGGATGATTTTCCAATCCAACATTTGGAAGAACTGGGTTTAGACACTCAAAACATCCATGTGAATACGCATTACGACTACAAACATTTACTCACACATCAAACTATTTTTGCCCGTTGTTGGCATTTGTCATCGATTCCGAATAATATTGTATTGTCGAAATCACTAATTTTGGTAAATTCTAACGAAATTCGTAACTTTCCGATGCATAAATTGATGTTGAAAATATTGAATAATTTAAATTTGTAATTTTAAAGGGATGATAAACAAAGTTATTTTACTAGGTCGTTTGGGTAAAGATCCAGTAATCCGCAAACTTGATAATGGCCGTATTGTTGCCAATGTTTCTTTAGCGACCAATGATTTTTATACCAAAGATGGTCAGCGTATGGAAAGCACAGAATGGCACAATTTGGAGATGTGGGATCAACAAGCTTTAACTGCTGAAAAGTACTTTAAAAAGGGAAATATTTTATACGTTGAAGGCAAAATAAGAACAGATAAATACGTTGATGCTGAAGGAGTTGAGAAACAACTTCGCAAAATTCGTGTCACTAGCTTTCAGATGATGAATAGCATGCTTGGCAATCGCGATGAAAACGCTGATCGCGGAGCTGTAGATCCATTTGATTTGTCGGACAAAGGCGACAACGATAATCACCTAAGTTAATTCAATGGACGACGCTGGCCCTAAAGCCCTATTGCTGAATATTGATTTTTTGAAGGACATACCTTCGGAAGACATTCCTACCCTTATTTCATTGGTTTTGGCTATGATCGTTTGCTTGATCATTTCTGCCATTTGTGCCTCTTCTGAAAATGCCTTCTTTTCGCATAAAGAAAACGATTTAGAAGAATTGGAATTTGCAAAAGACAAAACCTCTCTAGCCATTTTAAAGCTATTAAGCAAACCCAAACACTTACTTGCAACTATTTTATTGTTAAATAGTTTAGTGATTGTTGCTTTTGTGCTTTTTTCAAAACTTTTCTACGAACATATTCTCAATAATGCAAAATATCCTTGGTTGGAATTTCTGATTGATACGATTCTGGTTACTTTGGTGATTTTGATTTTTGGAGAGGTTATGCCAAAAGTTTATGCCACCCAGAACTACAGAAAATCTGCGAGATTTCTTGTGCGTCCGATGAGCTTTTTCTTTTGGTTTTTATATCCGTTTACTTCTGTTTTGGAGAAAATAGGAGAGTTCTTAGAAAAAAATGCAAAGTCGGTGACCCCAGAATTAACCCCGGAAGAATTGTCGCAGGCCATCGATTTAACAACCGATGAAGATGATGCAAAGCAAGAAAAAGAAATCTTAAAGGGAATTGTGAATATGGGAAATATCCAGGTAAAACAAATTATGGTTTCTCGCTTGGATATGATAGCCCTCGATATTGAAGACGATTTTGCTCAAGTGCTTAAGGTAACCCGTGAAATGGGTTATTCAAGAATGCCCGTATTCAAAGAAAATTTAGACCAAATAATTGGCGTTTTGAACTCTAAGAATTTGTTACCATATTTGAATGAAGGCCCTGAATTCAATTGGCAATCACTGATTTACCCTCCATTTTTTATCCCTGAAAATAAAGCAATTGACGATTTATTACAGGAGTTACGACAAAAACATGGGCACATAGCCATTGTTGTTGATGAATTTGGTGGAACATCGGGAATGGTCACAATGGAAGATGTTTTAGAAGAAGTTTTTGGTGAATTAAACGATGAGTTCGACGAACAAACGCCCGATTACATTAAATTGAACGCTCATACGTTTATCTATGAGGGAAAAACTTTAATTGTAGATTTCTTGAGAGAAACAAATTTGCCAATGATGCTATTTGAAGAGAACGATTTTGAATCGGATACTTTGGCCGGATTGATATCGGAGCAACTTGGTAGAATTCCGAAAAAGGGAGATATCATTCTTGTGAACAATATCCAGTTTATTGTAGAATCGGCAGACCCAAGAAAAGTGAAGAAAATAAAAATTATTTTACCAAAAGAATGAAAAAGTATCTGTTAAAAGGAGTGTTGATTTTATTATCTGTTTACATCATTTCATGTGGCTCAAATGATAATTATGTGCCTAAACCACATGCTTACCCGAAGTTAGCATTGCCTCAAAAAAGATATTTCCAATTTGAATCTAAAGATTGTCCTTTTTCTTTCCAAATCCCCCGTTATAGCATCATGTTACCCGATGAAAATTCAAAAGGGAAACACTGGTACAATCTACATTTTCCTACCCTCAATGCAACCTTGCATTTTACATATTATGAGTTTAAAAATTGGAAAGACTTCGACACGTTGGTTTCCGATTCTCGAAGCTTGGTAAACAAACATTTGCAGCGTGCTGAAGACATTTTAGAAGAACCTGTTACAAATTTAAATCCGAAAGTTCCAGGGTTGATTTTCCATATTCAAGGAAATACAGCCACCAATTTGAACTTCTTCACCACAGATAGTTCCAAACATTTTTTGCGTGGAGCACTTTATTTTAACAAGCAAACTCAAGCCGATTCTATTTATCCTGTGTTTAAATTTTTAGAACAAGATGTAAACGAAATTTTGAAAACTTTCGTTTGGAAAAAATAAGTGGTATCGCTTTTGTAGGAGTATATTTTATGAGATATGGTTTCGTTTTTTTAAGTTTCTTTTTATTTTGTGGGACATTGACTGCCCAAAAGAAGAAATGTCAGGATTTACAAGATAAAGCGTATGCTGATTTTCAAGCTGGGTTATTTAATGATGCGTTGAATTGCATCAAAAAATCGATTAAATGCGACCCAACTTCGGCGACGGCCTACGCCATTCAAGCAGAAATTTATGAAACGCTAAAAGACAGTGCCAATGCTATAAAGTCGCATAAAGCATGCATCAAAGCCGATTCTGTTTACCAGCCAAGCTATTATTATTTTGCGTATTACTTATTTAGAATGTCCCGTTTCGAAGAGGCTTTGAAATATTTGACACGCTATGATAGTGTTCCTTTTATGCCCGATTTTAATCCTAAAGAAGACGCGGCATCTCCAAGTATGAAATCCAAAGTAGATCGATTGCGTGCGTCAATCGATATGGCCAAAGCAGAACTTGGTGATCTTTTAAAGATGGAAATTCAAAATATGGGTGAAGCCATAAATTCTGCTTTAAATGAATATTGGCCAGGGATGCCTATCAATGGAAATACATTTGTTTACACTCGATTAGTTGGTAGCCAAGAAGATTTTTATGTGTCTAAATTGGGTCCGAACGGTTGGGAGAAATCGCGTTTTGCACCGGGGAAAATCAACACCACTGAAAATGAAGGGACAAATTCAGTGTATTATGGTCCAAAACAACAAATTTTATATTACACGGTTTGCAACCAGGATGGATTTGGAAGTTGTGATATTTTCTTCTCTGAAATGGTGAACGATCGTTGGGGAGAACGCCAAAATTTAGGAGAAATTGTCAATACTCCTCAATGGGATGCCCAACCAAGCGTAAGTGGAGATGGAAATACAATTATTTTTGCATCTTCTAGACCTGGTGGTTTTGGAGGGAAAGATTTATGGATGACTAAAAAGGTCAATTGGAAATGGACAAAACCCGTGAATTTAGGTCCCTCTATCAATTCAAAATTTGATGAAGAAGCTCCTTTTTTACATTACGATGGTGTGACACTTTATTTTGCAAGTAATGGACATCCAGGATATGGACAGCACGATATTTTCATGGCCCGATTCAATGAGGAAGGCCAATGGACAAAGCCTGAGAATTTAGGTAAAGGCGTAAATACACCCAAAGATGATGTTGGATTTTATGTAGACGCCATTGCTCAAAAAGCCTATTTTGCTTCAGCTCGTGATGGTGGATTTGGCGGTTTAGATATTTATTCAATTAAATTAATTGATAAATTTAAACCGAAACCTGTAAACTATTTATTGGGTAAGGTTCTTGACAAACAGACCAAAAAAGAAATTGCAGCGAATGTAAGATTGGTGAATTTGCAAACTCAAAAAGTGATTTATCAGGACAGTACGTCGCAATTTTTAATTCCTGTGGTGGCGGGAAATAACTACGCCTTACATTCTACAGCAAAGGGTTATATGTTGGATTCTAGAAATTTTCAACCTACAGAATCGAGTATAGATAAACCATATTTGATAGAAGCGTATTTAGAGAAAATTAAAACTGATCAGATTGTTACACTGAACAATATTTTCTTCGACTTAGATAAGTATGAACTAAAGCCTGAAAGTGAAGTTGAATTAAAAACTGTGATCCAATTGCTCAATGCCAATCCTCAAATGAAAATTGAAATTTCTGGTCATACCGATAATACGGGTTCCGATGCACACAACAAAGAATTGTCGGCAAATCGGGCCACTTCGGTAAAAAC
>JACCDW010544325.1_pt1 | contig 18494 bp, 17 predicted proteins | sample 7449781 | NCBI WGS metagenome assembly JACCDW01 (sample SAMN15323449, study PRJNA562643) | freshwater metagenome | isolation source: river surface water | place: USA:Blue River Watershed | collected 2017-08-18
GCAAAGAGGCTTCGGTCACCATCACCGGTGGTTCTTCACTTTCGAAAGAAGACATCGAGCGCATGGTTCGCGAAGGCGAAGAGCACGCAGCCGAAGACAAGAAGCGTCGCGAAGAAGCCGACACCCGCAACGCGGCTGAAGGCCTTGTCTACCAGATCGAAAAGTTGATCAAAGAGAACGACGAAAAGCTACCTGAGGATGTAAAGACTTCGGTTCAGGCCGACGTTGATGCTCTAAAGACAGCGCTCGCCGGAGAAGACATCGAAGCCGTGAAGACCGCACTCGACAAGCTAAACGAATCACAGCAGAAGCTAGGCGAGGCAATCTATGCAGCCCAGCCTGCTGAGGGCGAAGCCGCTGCCGAAGATGCTTCGGGCGAAGATGTAGTCGACGCCGAAGTTGTTGACGACGAAGAGTCAGACAAGAAGGACGCCTAATGAGCGACTTTAGCTCGGACGACTCCCACCTCGTCGGCGAATCAGATTCAGAACAGGAGCCACGTTCTTCATCTGACTCGCCTGCGGGTGAGTCGTCTGCTGAAGCCGGCACCACCGAAGCCGACATCAGCGACCCGATTGACCAGGCCCTAGCCGACCTAGTCGACGACCTTGGTCCGCAGTCGAAAGAGGCCGAGCTTCTCGCCGACCTTCAGCGTCTTCAGGCAGAGTTCGTGAACTACAAGGCCCGTGTTGAACGCGATCGCGATGTTGCGCGCAACGCAGCAATTGCCGAAGTTCTTCGTGCGCTGTTGCCGGCCCTAGACGACCTGACTCGCGCCGAGAACCATGGCGACCTTGAGGGTTCACCGTTTGCAGCTGTGGTTTCAAAGATTCGCAACGCAGGCGACAAGTTTGGGCTGAAGCAGTTTGGTGCAAAGGGCGATAAGTTCGACCCAGAGCAGCACAACGCTTTGGTTCAGACTCCAAACCCTGAGGTCACCGAAAACGTGATCGCAGATGTCGTTGAGCCGGGTTACCTTCTTGGTGACCGACTACTTCGACCAGCAATGGTCGCGGTTTTCATCCCAGCCGATTAAGCATTTCTATCTAACGAGGTTTCATAAATGGCAAGTCAAGACTGGTTCGACAAGGACTTTTATAAGGTTCTTGGCGTATCTAAAGACGTGTCTGAGGCCGAGCTAAAGAAGGTCTACCGCAAGCTTTCGCGCCAGTTTCACCCAGACACAAACCCGGGTGATGCCAAGGCCGAGGCAAGGTTCAAAGAAATATCTGAGGCATACTCGGTGCTGTCTGACAAAGATCAGCGCGCCGAGTATGACCAGATGAGGGCAATGGGCAGCGGGGCTCGATTTACCGGCGGTGCGGGCGGCGGTTTTCCTGGCGGATTTCCGGGCGGGGCTAACTTTGGTGGCGGCGGCTTCGAAGATGTGTTCTCGAACCTATTCGGTGGCGGTGGTGGCTTTGGTGGCCCTCGCGGTCCGCAGCGCGGAGCCGATCTAACCACTACGCAAACCCTAGATTTCATCGATGGAGTGAAGGGAACCAGCATCAAGCTGAACCTTCGCGCTGGCGGTGAACCAACCACAATCAAAATTCCGGCGGGCGTTCAAGACGGCCAAAAGATCAAGATTGCGGGCAAGGGCCAGGCCTCACCAAACGGTGGTCCGGCCGGCGACCTAATCATGACTGTCACGGTGAAACCACATCCGGTGTTCACCCGTGATGGCAACAACCTTCGCGTGACCGTTCCAGTCACCTTTGCCGAGGCAGTTCTGGGTGCAACCATTCAGGTGCCAACGCTTGGTGGCGAACCGGTCAAGCTAAAGGTTGCCCCTGGCACGCCTAACGGGCGTGTGCTTCGAGTCAAAGGCCGAGGTGTCGTGACTGCCAAGGCAGAAGGCGACCTACTTGCCACCGTTGACATTGCGGTGCCTTCGCACGTTAGTGATAAGGCCAAAAAGGCGCTTGAAGAATTCGACGGGTTGTTGCCCGAAGAGGACCCACGCGCCGACCTACTCAGCCGAGCCGGGCTCCTCTAAGGAGGCGACAAATGGAACAGTTCGACGAGAACACTCCACTGTTTGCAATTTCGGTTGCGGCCGAGTTGGCCATGATGCACCCGCAAACCTTGCGCGACTATGACCGCATCGGTCTAGTGATTCCGGCTCGCACCGGTGGTCAAACCCGTCGCTACACAATGCGCAATGTAGCCCAGCTTCGCGAGGTTGCTCGTCTCTCATCTGAGGGCGTCAGCCTCGAGGGCATCCGAAGAATTTTGGAACTTGAAAATCAGAACACCGAACTCTCACAAAGAGTTCGAGATCTAGAACAGGCCTTGGCCAACGAGATGATGAACCGCCCGGGCAACCGAGTGTTCGCAGCCGGTGACCAAGGGGTCGAGAGTTTGACTCGCGGCCAAAGACCGTCAAAGCACACGCAAGTAGTGCTTTGGCGGGCGAAGTAGAACTTCGCGGGCCCGAAGACCTCGGGCAAAGTGCAGCAACCCTGTGCGAAAGGAGAACCAAATGAACAACCAAAACATGCAGCAAGAAGACCAGCAGAGCGCCCTCGAGAAATATGGTGTGAACCTAACCGAGGTGGCCATGGCCGGAAAGCTTGACCCGGTGATCGGCCGCGATGCCGAGATTCGCCGAGTGTCTCAGGTGCTTAGCCGCCGAACCAAAAACAACCCGGTGCTGATTGGTGAACCAGGCGTTGGCAAAACCGCAGTAGTCGAAGGGCTAGCCCAGCGAATCATTGCGGGCGACGTGCCAGAGAGCCTTAAGGGCAAGCAACTAATTTCACTCGACCTAGCGGCCATGGTTGCCGGTGCAAAATATCGTGGCGAATTTGAAGAGCGCCTCAAGGCTGTGCTCGCCGAGATTAACGCTGCCGAGGGCGGTGTAATCACGTTCATCGACGAACTTCACACGCTGGTTGGTGCCGGTGCTGGCGATGGCCAAGACGCGGCCAACATGCTCAAACCCATGCTGGCCCGAGGCGAACTTCGACTAATTGGTGCAACCACCTTGGATGAGTATCGCGAGCGAATTGAAAAAGACCCTGCTCTAGAGCGACGTTTTCAGCAGGTTTATGTTGGCGAGCCTTCGGTGGTCGACACCGTGGCAATTTTGCGTGGCTTGAAAGAGCGCTACGAAGCGCACCACAAGGTGGCTATCGCCGACAGCGCTCTGGTTGCCGCCGCAACACTTTCTAACCGCTACATAACGGGTCGCCAGTTGCCAGACAAGGCGATTGACCTAATTGACGAAGCCGCGTCGCGTTTGCGCATGGAGATTGACTCTGCCCCGGTTGAGATTGACGAATTGCGTCGCCAGGTTGACCGCCTAAAACTCGAAGAAATGGCTCTCAAGAAAGAGAAAGACGAGGCTTCGAAAGATCGCCTCGAAAAACTTCGCGAAGATCTAGCCGGCAAGACCGAAAAGCTTGAAGAGCTAAACGATCGCTGGGCAAAAGAGCGAGCCGAACTAAATAAGGTTGGTGAGCTAAAGACCAAGCTAGATGGTTTGCGCATCGAGGCCGAACGTGCCCAGCGCGAGGCAAATCTAGAACGCGCTTCGCGTCTTCTTTATGGCGAGATTCCCGCGCTCGAAAAAGAATTGGCTGCACTTGAAGCCGCCGAAAATATTTCGAGTGCCGATGGCACTGAACGAATGGTGAACGACCAGGTCGGCGAAGACGACATTGCTGCCGTAGTTAGCGCCTGGACCGGTGTGCCAACCGGCAAGCTTTTGGCCGGCGAAAGCGAGAAGTTGCTGAACCTAGAGGCCGAGCTCGGCAAACGCTTGATTGGTCAAAAGGCTGCGGTCAAGTCGGTTTCTGATGCGGTTCGCCGCACCAAAGCCGGCATTAGCGACCCAGACCGACCAACCGGATCGTTATTGTTCTTGGGCCCAACCGGTGTTGGTAAAACCGAGTTGGCCAAGAGCCTTGCCGAGTTCTTGTTTGACGACGAGAAGGCCATGGTTCGAATCGACATGTCTGAATACGGCGAAAAGCACTCGGTCAGCCGCTTGCTTGGTGCCCCTCCGGGCTACATCGGCTACGAAGAGGGTGGCCAACTAACCGAGGCCGTGCGCCGCAGGCCATACTCGGTAGTCTTGCTCGACGAGGTTGAGAAGGCGCACCCAGAGGTGTTCGACGTGCTGCTTCAAGTGCTCGATGACGGTCGCCTAACCGATGGCCAAGGCCGCGTTGTTGACTTTAAGAACGTGATTTTGATTCTCACCTCGAACCTGGGTTCACAGTTCTTGATTGACCAAGAAATCACCGATGAGCAAAAACGCGAAAGCGTGATGGCCATGGTTCGCGGCCACTTCAAGCCCGAGTTCTTAAACCGTTTAGACGACATCGTGATCTTTAGCGCACTTGACCGCAGCGAGCTTGGTCAGATCGTTGAGCTAAACATTGATCGACTATCGAAGCGCCTCGAGCAGCGTCGTTTGCAGTTGGCTGTTACCCCCGCTGCGCGCACTTGGCTCGCCGACCGTGGTTACGACCCGATCTATGGCGCTCGCCCGCTTCGCCGTTTGATGCAACAGCAAATCGACGACAAGTTAGCCAACCTATTGCTGGCCGGCACCATCACCGATGGTTCGCTGGTGCGCGTTGATGTTGCCCAAGACGGCGTGGCCCTGATTGTTGAACCGGGCGCTATCTAAGCATCAAGCCATAAATAGTTCGCAAATGCGAAGGGAGCCGAAGTTTCACTCGGCTCCCTTTCGCTTTGCTCGCTAAAATGGCGCCATGTCTGAAAACAAGTTGAACCGTTCTTATGGCCAGGGGGCGAAGGGTGAGCCAGAGGCTCCATCCGCCAAAAAAGTAGGTTTCATCACCCGTCTGCGCTACAACTTTGATAACTCGATCGCACGAAGTGGTGCGTTCGTTGCCTATATGTTCGGCGCCCTCATCGTCATGTCGATTCTGGTCGTCATCATCAAATACGCGCTCTATGCAGTTCCAGCGCTGTATTCGGGTGATCCGCTAGCGACCCCAACCTTCGAGACCTTCTGGGGGTCATTCGCAACTTTGCTTGGCAAGGGCGGCGAGGCCACCTGGGCAGATCGCATCCTTGGAATTCTTTACTGGGCTATCACCGTAACCATCGCCGGTAGCGTTACCGGTTTTATCGTCGGTGTCATTCAGCGCACCTTCGAGCGTTTGCGCAAGGGCAAGAGCCCGGTCGTCGACTCTGGTCACACACTGATTCTTGGCTGGTCAAACCGCGTTTTCCCAATCTTGAAAGAGCTGGCCATTGCCAACGAAAATGTTCGCAAGCCACTGGTTGTGATTTTTAGCGACAAGGGTCGCGAATTTATGGAGGACGAGATTGAGTCTCGCGCAGAGGGCCTTGGAAAACTTAAGGTCATCACTCGCACCGGCGATCCAACCAACCCTGGCGACCTGAAGCGTGCCAACATTTCGGGCGCAAAGTCGATCATCATCCTTGATGAAAATGAAGCCGGCGACGCAACCATCGTGTCAACCGTTCTTGCTGTGAAATCGGTCAACTCAAACCCGAACACTCGCATAATTGCCGAGGTTGACGACCCTCACACCGCAGAGGCACTTGAAACAGCAACCCAGGGGCGAGTAATTTCAGTTCGCTCACACGACGTGATTGCTCGCGTCACTGCTCAGGCTTCGCGCCAGCCGGGTCTAGCAGCCGTTGTGCTCGACCTTCTCGATTTCGCTGGAGACGAGCTTTACTTTGCCTCGGTTCCGGCGCTTGCCGGCAAGACCTATGCCGACGCCATTTTGGCCTTCAACACCGCCTCGGTTATCGGCCTCGTCGATGAGAAGGGTGTGACTCACCTAAACCCTAAGCAGGGCACCAAGCTGACCGCTGGCTCAAAGATCATTGCAATTGCCGAAGATGACGACAAAGTTGTTTACACCGGAGTTCGTGAAGACATTGCCAACAAGAAGATAAGCGCCAAAAAGCTGCCGGCTGCGAAGGCCGAGCACCTACTGGTTATCGGTTGGTCTTCGATGGGTCGATCTGTTGTTGCCGAGTTGTCCGAATTCTTGCCAAAGGGTTCAACGGTTCACATCGTTGCCCAAAGCAAGTTTGTCGACGCGGCAGAGCTTGCCGATCTCAAGTTCGGTGACGTCAAAGTTACCCACGCTTCGGTTAGCGGAGACATCGATGAGCTAATCGCAGCCGCTTCGGCAAAGAAGTACAACGAGGTCATCATCCTTGGCTATCGCAATGCGATTAGTGAGACCGAAGCCGATGCCCAAACCATGCTGACCATGCTGCAGATGAACCAACTGTTTGAGGCAGACGGCAATGGCGTTGAGCCGACACGATTAGTTGCCGAAATTCTAGACAGCCGCAAGGCCGAGCTTGCTCGAGTTGCAGCAGCCGACGACCTAGTGGTCAGCGACAACTTGGCCGCCCTGTTGATTGCTCAGGTTTCAGAGAACCCGGCGCTGGCTCCGGTGTTCGAAGACCTCTTCGATGCCGAAGGCGCATCAATCAACGTGCGTTCGATCGAACACTATGTGCCGCTTGGTAAAGAAGTCGAATATGCCGAGATTGTTGCCATAGCCCGGGCGCACGGTGAATCGGCAATCGGCTACCGCTTGTTGGCAAACGCACCTGGCGACCCTGCCTCGGGTGTTCAGCTAAACCCGTCAAAGACCGCCACTTTCAAGCCGGTTGCCGGCGACGCATTGGTGGTCATTTCTGACCTATAGTTTCAACATGATTGAACAGACAGTGGCCGGGGCTAAAGCAGCCCTGGCCACTTTCGTTAATCCAGAAAAACTCGCGTTTTTCCCCAAATTCTTCAAAGCTGGCCCCGGTGAATATGCCGAAGGTGATCAGTTCTTGGGCGTCACGGTTCCTAATGTGCGAGCGGTCGCCAAGCAATTTGCTGGGCTAAGCGAAGCCGAAATTTATGAGTTGATGCAGTCGCCGATTCACGAGCATCGACTGCTTGGTCTGATCATGTTGGTGGCTAAATGGAAGCGCGCAAAAACCGCCAGTGCTCAGCAAGAGCTTTTTGATTTCTATTTGCGATTGGTCTACGAAGGCCACGTGAACAACTGGGATTTGGTCGACACCTCGGCGCCTTACTTTGGCATGTTTTTGGTTGGCAAGCCCGATGCCATGCAGTTGCTCGAGTCGCTAGCGCGAAGTGAAAAACTATGGGAGCGCAGAGTGGCAATCATGTTCACTTTTGCGTCGACTCGGGCCGCCGTTTTGAAGATCGGCCCCTCCGACTTTGCACCCACTTTGCACATTGCCGAAATGTTGGTGAACGACAAGCACGACCTAATTCACAAAGCAGTCGGATGGATGCTGCGCGAAGTGGGCAACCGCGATGTTGCCGAATTGAGAAAATTCTTGAGCCGCTTCGCGGCGACAATGCCGCGCACCATGCTTCGCTATGCGATCGAAAAACTCGACGAGTCTGAGCGCAAAGAATGGCTAAACTGGGCAAAAAATTCAGGTTAGGATTAGCGAAAGGTTCGGATTACCGAAGTTTTTAAATCGGGGGTACTAGAGAGCACCCAGATTGACCAAGTTTTTCGCGGCCATTGCTGCCACCATCGCCATGATTTTCAGCATGGTGTTTTTCGGTTCTGCAGCGCAAGCCACCCCAACCGTTGGCATTTATCTAGACAACCTGCCTGGAACCGCCACGAACTACACGATTTCGTGGATGGGCGCCTCGGGCTCAAAACTGTTCTTTCACCAAAATGGCAATCTTTACGTCTTTGATAAAGATCTCGACACCAGTGTTGAGCTGCTGCCGGACCACACGATTCTGACCTCAAACAATCCATTCGCGTTTGCCGATGGAAAGCTGGTCTTCAACGCTTACGAGGCTACCCACGGGCAAGAGCTCTACATCTCAGATGGCACCGTGGCCGGCACCTCGCTGCTGAAAGACATCTTGCCAGGCAGCGCTGAATCGCAACCAGGCTTCTTTATGCAATTTGGTCAGCGAGTGGTGTTCAAGACAAGAAACGCGGGCAACACCTCGAACGAGCTTTGGATCACTGATGGAACAAGCGCTGGCACCACCAAGATTCGCGACATGAGTTACATAATCAACTACGGCACCGCAGTCTTGAACGGCAAACTCTATTTTCGAGGCGATAACGGTGGCTATGGTGCCCGCATCTGGTCGACCGACGGAGTGACAGCGAATCAGGTCACTTCGATCATTCCCGAAGAAGCCAACCTCACCGCCTACAACGGCTGGGTCTATTTCAACGGCGATTCAACACACGCTGACGTTTCAAATCGTGGCAACGGCGTCACGGGCTACGAGCTTTTGCGCACCAACGGCACAATCGTTGAGGTTGCCGCCGACGTTAACCCAACCACAGCAAACAGTTCGTGGTCTAAGCCAACCAACCTGAGCGTGATGAACAACAAGCTCTACTTTTCAGCGAACGATGGCGTTCATGGATATGAGTTGATGAGCTTTGATGGCACAAGCGTTTCATTGATCAAAGATCAATACGTTGGTATTGGCTCGTCGAGCCCTTGGCTGATGACTCCGATCAACGGCGTGATTTACTACGCGGCCGTTGACTCATCGAACGATCGAGAGCTCTATTCGAGTGACGGAACCGAAGCCGGCACCAACCTTGTGCAAAACATGTTTCCGGGAAGCATTGTGTGTGGTCAATATGACTTCATGTGTTTTGGTGGCCCAAACCAGGGTGACCCGAGGTGGTTCGTCGAATTTGACGGAAAAGTCGTGTTTGCATCAAAGAGCTCAAGCCACGGAACAGAGATTTTTGCCATCACTCCGGCAGCTGTTGTCACCCCGCCAAACCAAACCGTAACTGTCACTCCGGTTGCACCGGTGGTTCCTGTTTTCAAGCAACCAAAATTTGAAATGCCTTCGCGCATCGAAATTGACTCAACCGGCAAAGTGAGCCTTATTGGCAAAGACATGGATGTTGCCTCGGTGTCGATTGGTGGCGTAGCGCAGAGAATCGAATTTAACTCTGAGACCAAACTCGAATTTGACGCTAGCGGATTAAAGCCCGGCTCATACGACTTGGTGATGAAGGGCGCCTTCGGCACTTACACCGTGCAGCGAGCCATCTATGTTGGTCAGCCGATAGTGACAAAAGTTGCCGGCATCTCTGAGCGAACCATGAGCCTAGAAGGCGGGGAGCTCTCGATTCGTGGAGTTGGTCTTGAGGGCACGACTCAAATTTCGATGAACGGCCGGGTGCTCGACATTGTGAATAAGAGCGATGCTTTGGTGACTTTCAAGGTGCCTGCATCGACGGTGCTGTCTCGAAATGCACTCATGATCGAAGGGTCGTTTACGCCCATGATCTTCAACAATGCCTTCAGCTATAGCCGCTAAAAATTAGTCGGTGATGTCGACGACCACTGGAACGTGGTCGCTCGGGGCCTCACCCTTGCGTTCGTTGCGGTCGATCACAGCGTTGGTTACCCTTTCGGCAAAAGGTTCGCTGCCAAGAATGAAGTCGATGCGCATGCCTTCGTCGCGAGGGAATCGCAGTTGCTGGTAATCCCAATAGGTGTAACCCGTTGGAATTCGCTCTCGCACAACATCGCGAAGGCCAATCTGCTCGAAGGCCTCAAAAGCCTGGCGCTCGGGCTCTGACACGTGAGTGGCACCGGCAAAGTCATCGATGTTCCACACGTCATAGTCAAACGGTGCGATGTTGAAATCACCCATCAAGGCGAAAGGCAAATCTGGTTCGTGCTCAACCCATTCGGCAACGTTCGAGGCCAGGCGATCTAGCCATTCAAGCTTGTAGGCATAGTGCGGGTCATCGAGGGTTCGGCCGTTGGGAACATACAAAGACCAAAGCCGCACCCCGTTGAAAGTGCCGGCGATAGCCCGGGCCTCTTCAATCTGAGGTTTTCCCTCTTTGCCAAAACTCGGCATTCCACTAAAGCCGATTTCAACATCTTCAATTTCAATGCGGCTGGCAAACGCAACGCCGTTCCATTGGTCGAGGCCATGGGCGGTCACGGTGTAACCGGCATCCTCGAATTGTTTATATGGAAACTGCTCGGGCTTGCACTTGATTTCTTGCATCGCAAGAATGTCGGTGTTTGAGCGCACCAGCCAGTCGACAACGCGATCGACGCGGGTGCGAATTGAGTTGACATTGTGTGTGGCGATGCGCATAAATCAAGGCTAACCGAAGGCCGCGCCCGCCTCGATAAACTAGAGCCATGACCTTCACTTCAGCCGCAAAGCCACGCCTAGTTGAACTAATCAAAGAGTTAGCCGTTGTGCACGGCCGAGTGACTTTGTCGAGTGGAATCGAAGCCGACTATTACGTTGACCTTCGCCGAGCAACGCTTCACCACGAGGCTGCCCCGCTAATTGGCCAGGTAATTCTTGACATGCTCGATGCAGCTGGCATCACCGATTTCGACGCCGTCGGCGGCCTAACCATGGGCGCAGACCCAGTTGCCACCGCCATCATGCACCAGGGTGCAGCGCGCGGTCGCGCCATCGACGCGTTTGTGGTTCGCAAAGCAGCCAAGGCGCACGGTATGGGCCGCCAGGTTGAAGGCCCCGAGGTTAAGGGCAAGCGCGTTGTAGTTGTCGAAGACACCTCAACCACTGGCGGTTCACCGCTAACCGCGGCCAAGGCTCTCGAAGAGGCCGGCGCAATCATCGTTGCCGTGGCAACCGTGGTCGATCGCGACACCGGTGCAGACAAAGTTATTGGCGATGCCGGCTACAAATATTTGAGCGCGGTGTCACTTGATGACCTCGAGCTCCGTTAGCACCGAGCGCCACCTGGCGCCTTTTGTTCTAACTCTTATTTCGTCGATGTTCAGCGTCATCGCTGGCTCGATGATCTTCATGGCTTTTCCTTGGCTGGCAATTCAACTGACCGGTTCGGCAACCAGCGCCGGCGCAATGATCGCAATCACTTCAATTCCCGGCCTGCTAATGGCCCCGGTAATCGGTTCGATCATCGACAAATTCGGTCGCCGCAAAGTGGGCATCGTTATCGAGCTGCTCACCGCGGCAGCCACCATTTTGATTCCCATTGCCGCTGGCGTGTGGCAAATGACTCTGCCTCTGCTAATCGCCATTGGCCTGATTCGTTCGCTGGTTTCCTCGGGTGCACACTCGGCTCGCAAATCATTTATGCCAGATGTGGCCCGCACGGCCGGTTTGTCGCTCGAGCGCGTCAACTCGATTCAAGAGGCCACATTCGCCAGCGGTTTTGCCGTTGGCCCGGCGCTGGCCTCGGTTTGCATCGGCATTTTCGGCGTTTACAACACCATGTATGTAATTGCGGCATTCGGTGTTCTGGCCGCATTGATCATGTTGTTCGTTCGAGTTATCGAGATCGTTGAGCCGCACGAAGAAGAGGGCAACCTGTTTAGGTTTGCCACCGAAGGTTTTCGCATCTTGGCCAAGACCCCATCGGTTGCCATCATGCTTGCCGGCGTGATGACCTTGGCCATGATTTACATGCCCACCGAAATGGTCATTCTGCCCACGTATTACAACCAAACCAAAGACCCAGAGGCACTCGGATTCTTGCTCTCGGGCATGGCCGCCGCAACCATTTTTGGTGCTCTCGCCTTTGAAAAGCTTTCAAAGAAATTCAAGTATTCAACCATTTTCAGAATCGCCATTTTGGGTGTTGCTGTTTCGATGCTGCCCATGTCGTTGCTGCCGCCATACTGGGTGATGATTTTCTTCGGCTTCATCTTGGGTGTCACCTGGGGTCCGATTACCCCGCTTCTGAACACGGTGATTCAACGCAAGATTCCACCGAGCAAACGCGGTCGAGTGTTTAGCCTTGAGATGGTGATTTGGTCGGCTGGCCCAATGATTTCGATGGTATTTGCCGGAATGGCCGTTGATACCTGGGGCGTTCAGCCGGTTTACATTGTGGCAGCAATTGCAACCACGACCGCTGGCTTCTTGGTTACTTTCAACAAACGCATGAAAGAGATCAACACCGCCGATTTTGCCGACTGATCCACAGATTAAGGCTGCCCCGAACCTGAAAAGGGTTCGGGGTTTAGTTTTGTCTCATGCCTATTGCAATCGCCAATAAATCAGATAATCTGATTTTTATGAAAGAGATGACTGTAACCGAGGTTGCTCGCAACTTTTCGGCAGTGATTAGCGCCGTCGAGGCCGGCGAAGAGATTTTGGTTCGCCGCGGAAAATCAGAGGTGGCTCGGATCCTTCCGCCTGAAAAACCCAATGGTGCCGCTTTGATAGAGGCACTCAAAAAACTTCAAGCAAATCGGCCACCCTATGACCCAGCCGTTGGTGATGTCTGGGATGAACTTGAGGAGCTCTCCAAGGCAGACCTCGATCTGTTGAAGGAACGCGATCCTTGGAACGAATAGTGCTCGACACCTCTGCCCTCATCGCAGTTGACCGAGGCAAATTACCAATTCATTCAATCCTCAAAGCAAATGAGAAGTACTACCTACCTCAAGTAGTCATTGCCGAATTTCTAACTGGAGTTGAACTTTCCAGATCAAATGACGAACGGGCTGCAAAATTAGCAATTCTCGAAGTCTTTGAAACCACTGCACAGGTTGTCAATTTCGAAAGGCGTCATGCGGCCACATATGCGACAGTTGCGTTTGAATCACGCAGGTCGGGCATCCGCAGAACAGAGTTTGATCAAGCGGTAGCCGCGACCGCACTTATTTGCGATGCAAAGATAAGAACTTCTGACCGAGCTGCCAGGTTCGAAGAACTACCAGGAATTACGGTTAGTTACTTCTAAACCAGGTCGGCGACCGAGTTAAGAATTTCGGTAGGTCTAAATGGGTACTTGGCGATTTCGGCGTCATCGGCAATGCCAGTCAACACCAAAACGGTGTGCAAGCCAGCTTCGATTCCGGCAACCACGTCGGTGTCCATGCGGTCACCGATCATGCCGGTCGACTCAGAGTGAGCACCAATCTTGCGCATCGCGCTTCTAAACATCATCGGGTTTGGCTTGCCCACAATGTATGGCTCCATGCCGGTGGCCTTGGTGATCAAGGCGGCAACTGAGCCGGCGGCAGGAATTGGGCCGTCGGCCGACGGGCCAGTGGCATCGGGGTTGGTCACAATAAATCGTGCACCGGCACCAATCAGGCGAACCGCGGTGGTTAGGTTTTCGAAGCTCAGGTTTCGGGTCTCGCCAAGAACCACATAGTCGGGGTTCTGGTCGGTCATCACAAAGCCAACGTCATAAAGCGCCTGGGTCATGCCGGCCTCACCGATCACAAAGGCCGAACCGCCAGGCTTCTGGCTAGCCAAGAATGCGGCGGTGGCAAGCGCCGAAGTCCAGATGCGGTCCTCGGGAATGTTCAAGCCGGTGGCAACCAAGCGAGCCGAAAGGTCGCGCGGGGTATAGATCGAGTTGTTGGTTAGAACCAAGAATGGAGTCTCTTCGGCTGTCCATTTAGCAATGAGTGCGGCTGCGCCAGGAATAGCAACCCCCTCGTGCACGAGCACGCCATCCATGTCGGTGAGCCAAGAAGTAATTTTGCTGCGATCTGCCATGCCTCAAGAATACCCGCCACAGTCTGACTCAAGGTTTCGAGCAAGTGAACCTGAAATAGGCTTGAGGCATGTATTTGATCTTGGGTGCCGTTGCCGCCATGATTTGGGCCAACTCGCCTTTTGCCGACTCTTACGAGACCTTTGCTCACTTCGAGGCTCTCAAGGGCCTGGCAATCTTTTTGTTCTTTTTGACCCTCGGCATCGAACTACGTCACGAGATTACCCATGGCAGCCTGGCAAAACCGCGCCAGGCTGTAGTGCCAATTTTTGCAGCCCTGGGCGGCATGGCTGTTCCAGTAATCATTTATTCGCTCATCAACGACGGACTCCCAACCGCCGCCGGATGGGGTGTGCCAATGAGCACCGATGTGGCCTTTGCGCTTGCCATTTTTGCAATCGCAGCCAAGGGATTGCAAAAACAATTGCGCGCCTTTGTTCTCACAGTCGCAGTGGTCGACGACTCTCTAACCATTTTGATGATCGCCCTTTTCTTCACCGCAAACTTTCATCTGCTCTCGATTGTTTCGTTGGCTGGAGTAATAATCGGCATCTTTATGCCCAAGGGCGAACTCGTTCTTGGCAAGCTCGAGAATGTTGTCAAGTTTGGTGCCCTGCCAATTTTTGCTCTGATGTCTGCCGGCGTGAACCTAAGTGGCTTCAGCCTCGACAAGCTAACTGGCTCAACCATCACCATCGGTGTTTTGACCGCAATGGTTATTGGCAAGCCACTTGGTGTGATTGGCACGGCTTGGTTGGTCACTAAGACCGGTCTTGGCAAGCTGGCAGCAAATCTAAAGTGGGCCGACATGCTTTCTATTGCCCCACTCTTTGGCATGTGCTTTACCGTTGCGCTTTTGATGAGCGAACTGTCATTTGGCAACAACGATGATTGGCATGACACCGCAAACCTAAGCGTGTTCATCGGTTCAACCATCATGGCGCTGGTTGCCACGCTCACGCTCAATCTGCGAAAGAAGAGTTTTGCCAGAATTTAATTCGAGCGACTTCGTCGCTAAGAATTCGGGTGCAACCGGGGCCGAATATGTTGCCCCTGGAGCAACCGAAAGCCCAGAGCAAACAACCTGGGGCGTTGGCCCTTGGCAAGGCGAGTGGCCGGCCGATGCGGGAACCCCTGATGCGCCAAACCCAGACTCGCTTCTTGACCCAGAGCTGCTGCTCAACGGCGACACCCGAAACGTGCTCGACCAGTATCGCTACTGGAAAATGGAGGCAATTATTGCCTCGCTTGATCAGCGTCGCCACAAATATCACGTGGCAATCGAGAACTGGCAGCACGACCTAAACATCGGTTCGATCGTGCGCACGGCGAATGCTTTCTTGGCCGCCGAGGTGCACATCATCGGTAACCGCCGCTGGAACCGCCGCGGTGCGATGGTGACCGACCGCTATCAGCACGTTCGGCATCACCCGACCGTCGAAGATTTTGTCGAATGGTGCAAGGCCGCCAATGACGGCCAAAAGTTACCCATCATCGCCATCGATAACGTGCCGGGTTGCAAAAAAATCGAAGAGTATGAACTGCCCGAATCTTGCGTTTTGTTGTTCGGACAAGAAGGTCCGGGGCTCAGCGAGGCCGCAATCGAAGCCGCCGAGGTGGTTCTCGAAATCACCCAGTTCGGCTCAACCCGCTCAATCAACGCCTCGGCGGCAGCAGCAATAACCATGCACCAGTGGGTTATGCAGCACATCTTCAAGCGATAAACTTAGATGTACGCCATCGCGTACGATTCCAAGGTTTTGCAAGGGGTAATCATGCCTGCAGTTGTAATCATCGGTGCGCAGTGGGGCGACGAAGGTAAGGGTAAAGCAACCGACCTTTTGGCCGAGCACATCGACTATGTCGTTAAGTTCAACGGCGGCAACAACGCAGGTCACACCGTTGTTATCGGCAACGAAAAATACGCCCTTCACCTGCTTCCATCTGGCATTTTGACCCCTGGCGTTGTGCCGGTTATTTCAAACGGTGTGGTCATTGACCTTGCGGTTTTGTTCGAAGAAATCGATGCGTTGAACGCTCGCGGAATCGACACCTCAAAGCTTCGCGTTTCGGCAAACGCTCACGTCATCACCCCTTACAACGTGACTATCGACAAGGTTTCAGAACGTTTCTTGGGCAAGCGTGCAATCGGCACCACCGGCCGCGGCATTGGCCCGACCTATGCCGACAAGATCAACCGCGTTGGCATTCGCATTCAAGACCTCTTCGACGAAAGCATTTTGCGCCAAAAGGTTGAGGCCGCGTTGGTTGCCAAGAACAACCTGCTAACCAAGGTCTATAACCGAGCTGCAATCAAGGTTGACGAAACCGTTGCCGAATTGCTCAGCTATGCCGAGCGCGTGCGCCCAATGGTTGCCGACACAGCCCTAGAGCTGCACGATGCAATCAACAACGGCCAGACCGTTTTGTTCGAGGGCGGCCAGGCAACCATGCTCGATGTTGACCACGGCACCTACCCGTTTGTCACCTCTTCAAACTCAACCGCGGGCGGCGCTTCAACCGGTTCGGGCATTGGCCCTGGCCAGTTCAAGACCGTCATCGGCATCGTCAAGGCCTACACAACTCGCGTTGGCGCTGGGCCTTTTCCAACCGAATTGTTCGACGAGAACGGCGAGTTTCTTCGTGCCACCGGCCACGAGTTTGGCACCACCACCGGTCGCCCACGTCGTTGTGGCTGGTATGACGCCCCGATCGCGCGCTACTCGGCACGCATCAATGGTGTGACCGACTTTGTTCTAACCAAGCTCGACGTTCTTACCGGCCTCAAAGAGATTCCGGTTTGCATCGCCTATGAGGTTGACGGCAAGCGCTTCGACGAAATGCCTGTTTCGCAGAGCGACTTTCACCACGCCAAGCCGATCTACCAAAACTTTCCTGGATGGAGCGAAGACATCTCGGGTGCTCGCACCTTCAGCGATCTTCCGAAGACCGCTCAGGATTATGTCTTGGCTCTAGAGAAGATCAGCGGTGCACGCATCTCGGCAATCGGTGTTGGCCCTGCTCGCGATGCAATCGTGGTGCGCCACGACATGTTGGCACACGCCTAGAACCTAACTCTTAACTCGGTGCCTGGGGTGCGCTAAGTCGACTACCTACGACGAATGCTCTGAGTCCAGGCCACCGCGCCCATGATGAGCAGAGCAAAAACCCAGGTGCTTGGTGCAACCTGCTCACCAAATAACCAGATGCTCAGAACCAAGGTGATGATCGGCTGCACCAACTGAAGCTGCGATGTCTTGACCATGCCGATACGATCCATGGCGGCATACCAAACGAAAAAGACCAAGAACATCGAAACCAGGGCTACATAAAGAAAGCCGAACCAAGCGCTCACAGTCGGCCACTCGGTCAGCGGGTTAATCCAAAGATCAACGCCAGCAATCACCGCATTGATCGGTGTGCCAAGCAAAATCGCCCAAGCCAAAATCTGAATGCTGTGATGTTTACCCGTCAGGGTTCCGCCGGTTACTTGGCCCCAACACCAAAGCACAACGGCCAACAACATCAGGCCATACCAAAGCAGGTCTCCGTCGCCAGGGTCATCGGCACTTCGAGTGAGCGCAAAGCCGATGGCCGATAGGGTGCCAAGTGATGAGGCTATCCAGAAGATTCGCCCCGGGTGCTTGTGCCCGTAAAGCACCGAGAGTGCCGCAGTAATAATCGGGCCAAGCGCGCCCAGAACGCCGGCTTGCCCTGGGGTGATGTGCTCTAGGCCATATGAAGTGATCACGGGAAACGCGATAACCACACCGATGGTTAGCCCGAGAACCCGAACCAGGTCTTCTTTGGGTGGCAACAAACTGGCCCGCATGGTTCGCAGTGCGATGACGGCAACTATCGATGCCGGAATCACGCGACCCAAACTCATCACGATTGGGCTAAAGCTTTCGAGACCAAACTTGAGTGCAATCAGGGTGAACGAAAGCATCAACATGCCCGCAATGGCAAGCAAGTAGCCGGTGAGTTTGCTTTGTTTCACCAGTCAAGGCTATCTGCCGGGCGACCCTCAAATTGGCACGGATGGTTGGTATCGGCAACCACACAGGCACTTTTTGGCACTCGGTTGCCAATCCACAAACCCTGATAAAACAAGGGCTTAACGGAGTGTTACAAAACCGTTATCGCAATTTGTTGGCAACCGCTTGCCAAACTTGGCAACGAGCCCCTAATCTAAATTTCGAGCTGGAAATACCTCCGCCAGGGCCAGCGAAGCAAAGTCAAGATTCACCAAAAGCACATACCTCGAACAAACCAACGAAGGAATGAAATGAACCTCTCAAAGAGAATCGGTGCCGGCCTAGTTGCCGTAGCACTCGCAGGTTCGGCTCTTGCTGGCGCAACCCCTGCTCAGGCGGCCAACAAGACTGACCTAGTTATCGGCTCACTAATCGACATCAAGTCTTGGGATCCAAGCCAGGCCGACATCGGTCACTTGATCCCCTACTACCAGGCTGTTTATGACAACCTAATTCTTCGCACCCCAGAGGGCAAGTACAAGCCAAACTTGGCAACCAAGTGGACTTGGAACTCGGCAAAGACCGAGCTAAGCCTCGACTTGCGCAAGGGCGTAAAGTTCACCGACGGTGAAGTATTTGACGCAACCGTAGCGAAGGCAAACCTAGACAACTTCATCAAGGGCAACGGCCCTCAGGTGGGAACCCTCAACGACTCAACCGTTTCGGTTGTCGACGCCGACACCATCAAGGTGACTTTGAAGAAGGCAAACCCAGACCTTGAGTACTACCTATCAACCACCGACAGCTTTATGGCTAGCCCAAAGGCTTTGGGAACCCCAGGTCTAAAGACCAAGCCAGTTGGCTCGGGCCCATACATCTTTGACTCATCATCAGTTGTTGGTTCACAGATCGTGGTTACCGCAAACCCTTCATACTGGGACAAGACCAAGATCAAGTTCAGCAAGATCACCTTCAAGATCATCACCGACACCACCGCTCGCCTAAACGCGCTGCTATCTGGCCAGATTGA
>JACCDW010268102.1_pt1 | contig 18490 bp, 42 predicted proteins | sample 7449781 | NCBI WGS metagenome assembly JACCDW01 (sample SAMN15323449, study PRJNA562643) | freshwater metagenome | isolation source: river surface water | place: USA:Blue River Watershed | collected 2017-08-18
AGTATATGGAATACACAATAATTGAAAACGGAGCAGACTGTTATCCTTGGCGAGAAGTATTTGCATGGTGGCCCAGGATTACAATCTCTGGCAAAAAAATTTGGTGGCGCCGAATCTATAAACGCAAAGTCTGGGTAGTGTGGGGAACAGGGTTTCATATGGAACCCGAAGTGCAATATGCAGAACTATTTGATATATTAAAGAAATGACTGAACTACAAAAAGACCTTTGGGCAGCAATGACAGGGAGTGATCTTAGAGAAATGAAAATTATAATGGGCGGTAGACAAGTCGGTAACAGTGTAATGGCACAGATGTGGAATCAGACTTTTGAAATTGGTGAATATTATACGGTCGTCGACAAAGCCATGGTTGACCATGCTCAATGGTATACTGTAAAATGTAGTGGAAAGATATCCGCGTGGATTAAAAACCAACCAGAGGGTATGTGGTATGAACACATTGACAAAGACTGGATGGTCTATAAAAATACACTCGACATTCACGAGAAGATATATACTATGCTACAGTTAAAATACGGAGATGAAAGAGTTTAAAGTTTCTAAAGTCAGTTTAGCAGAGGCCTGGTGCTTAAAGCACGTCGGGCCTCGTCTCTATTATCTACATAATAAGATAGGTGGAGAAGGTTGGCGAATTATGAAATCGCATCAAGGTCCCGAAATACTGGTATGCATAGAAGATGATAAAAAGGCCCTAATGGCCATGTTAACCTTAAGTGGACAATAATGGACAAAGATGTTAAACGGCAGTTCTGTGAAAATCATAGAATAAGAGTTTTAGATACAAACAAACGTGCCCATAAGTATCAAAAAATAAATTTAAATTATTTTAGAGATCCTGGCAATTTTGACATGATTCAAAGTCATATTGATATTGTGCATGATACAGAACCGCTCTACACTGTAGAAATAGCAGAAAGCGAATTAGAACGTATTGCAGATTTTGAAAATCAAGTATTCAATAATGCAAGGAAAACTGGGCATTATAATTTGTTTGAACATCTAATGGAACAAAAAGAAAAAGAAAAGCATTTGCGAAACAAGTATCCTGCGGTTCGCAAAGCATTTGAACATTATAGCCTAATGTTAAAAATGGCTGAAAGTGGAGAACTATGACAAGACTAGAAGGCGCAGTCCCTAAGGGATGGGGCGGAGAATTTATCTTTGCAACTAATGACAAGTATTGCGGAAAGCTGATGCATTTTCATAAAGATGCAAAATTCAGTATGCACTTCCATAGTGAAAAAGATGAAACATGGTATGTGATGAGCGGTAAGTTTATTGTTAAATTTATCGATACTAAGACTGCTAAAGTAAACGAATTACCTCTTAATCAAGGTGATGTGTGGCATAATCCTCCGTTACTACCCCATCAACTATATTGCATTGAAGAAGGCACAATCATTGAAGTTAGCACTCCGGATTCTGTAGAAGATAATTACAGAGTAATGCCGGGTGATAGCCAAAAATGAAAAAAATAGTTGTTAATGGGACATTTGATATATTGCATTTAGGACACCTTCGCTTATTAGAATATGCGAAGTCGCACCCTGACTCTTATGTATTAGTCTTGATTGACAGCGACCGGAGAGTCAAGGAACTCAAAGGAAATAATAGGCCCATCAATAGCGAATATGAGAGGGCTTGTTTTTTATTTGCGTTGAAGTCAGTAGATAGAGTAGAAATATTTGATTCAGACGATGAGTTAAGAACTTATATTCGAGACTTTGATCCTGACATAATGGTCAAAGGTAGTGACTATGAAGGCAAGCCGATCATAGGTGCAGAATACTGTAAAGAAATTAAATTTTATGAAAGACTTGGCAACTACTCAACAACAAACAAAATACAACATATTACTAATAGGTGATAGTTGTGTTGACGAATACAAAATAGGAACTGTCGATAGACTAAGTCCTGAAGCGCCTGTCGCTGTAATTAAAGTTGTGAATGAATATCAGCTTCCAGGGATGAGCGCCAATGTTAAACAAAATTTAATTAATCTTGGAATAGAACCAGATTTTGTTACCAACGATCAAGAAATAAAAAAGACAAGATATATTGATCAAAGATCTGGGCAACATCTACTCAGGGTAGACTCTGAAGATAATATCTTACCATGGAGCAGACGCTCACCTTTTCCATTACACGAATATGATATAATTGTTATATCGGATTATGATAAAGGTTTCCTAACATACGACTCTATCAGATATTTGGTTGAAATGTCAACGTGTCCAGTATTCATAGATACTAAGAAAAAAGACCTAGCATTCTTTGGAGAAGATAGTAGAGTTTATATTAAGATAAATGAACTAGAATCCAAACTTGCTACAAGTAAACCTACCAACTTAATTGTAACCCGAGGCGGTAACGGCGCTTCGTATAATGGAATTATATTTCCAACTAAATCAGTTGAAGTTATGGATGTGTGTGGTTGCGGTGATACGTTTCTAGCCTCCTTAACTGCCCAATACCTCTTTACTAAAGACATAGAAAAAGCTATACTGTTTGCTAACGTAGCCGCAGGTATTACTGTTCAACACCGCGGAAACTACGCACCATCATACGACGAGATTAGACGTGCCGGATATTGATATTGACTTTGCTGATAGAAAAAAAGTGCTTGATGTTATCAAGCATGTTTCAGCATCAATTAAAGATGATTCCGGTTTTAAGAAACATAATACAGGAGTTTATTGTCATGAAATTCCTTACAATCCTTTAACAGATACTGCTAGTCTTGACTATAAAGAAGCTGAAGCCCGAGGTTATTTTAAGATAGATTTTCTTAATGTCGGAATCTATAAAGATGTTAAAGACGAAACTCAATTAATCTATCTGCTCAATAAAGAACCTCTTTGGGATCTATTAGAACAAGATGATTTTGTTAATTTGTTATTTCACGTCAACGGACATGGCAGTGTGCTTAGGGCAATGAAACCTACTAGTATAGAACAACTAGCCGCAGTTCTTGCTATGATTCGACCTGCAAAACGACATCTAATTGGAAAAGATTGGAATACTGTATTGGCAGATATATGGGTCAAACCTGCCGGAGATGAATACTTCTTTAAGAAAGCTCATGCTATTGCTTATGCAGCAGCAGTAGTGGTGCAGATGAACTTAATCTGTGAACAACTTAGTTACGGCTATTCTTAACAGATCTAACTAGTTGAATTGATTTACGTTTAACACGCTTTTCTGCAATATCACTTAAATTCACTACGGGTCCAAAAACTAGTTCAACATCTTTAGCGTTGAATGTCTTTATAAATGGTTTAAACCCCTGCATTTCTTTTTTTAAAAAAATATTAATAGGGATTTTGCGATTGCTTTCCCACCACCATGTTTCGCCCATTTCTAAGAAGAATCCGCGCTCTCCTTCGCCAACAATCATTGATAGGTCGTAGATACTTGCAATAAACGAATCGAAGTTTATAATGATGCCTACATATTCCCGATCGTTAGATCTTAGGCATGATAAAAACGGAAAATTTTCCTGAAACTTGTTAGACATCCTGGTTAAAATAAATACTCATATGCAAAATTTACCAGTCTATTTATATAATTACAAACTCGATGTGACACTAGATTTGGATGCTACTGTAAAAGGAGTAAACAGGGTTATGTATCAGCGCGACCTAAAAATACAAAAAGGTATCAAAAATAAAGTTCGTGTTCAGTTTAAGAACAGCGATCAAAAAAATCTAAGAATTTACACAACCCAAACTTTTGTGTTTAGTATGTTCGATGCAATCAACCAACGTTTAATTGTTGAAAGACCTTTACAGGTTTTGGACGAAGGAACTACATCAACTAAAGGACTGGCATTGCTTACTCTTGCAGAAAGTGATACAATTGACCTAGACCGAACAAGCTACAAATACAGTATTAAAGTCCTTGACGAAGATGGTAGCTATCTACCCGCTTATGCAGATACATATTATGGAATTTCTGGAACACTACATTTAAGTCAAGATGTATATCCTATATTACAAGATAGTAAAGAGGTTGATACGTTTGTAAAAACTTTCAATGACAGTATTCAAAAATATGAGCACAAGAGTGGTAACATTTATGCGGACCCAGCGTTTAATGGTAATACCGCACTTCATACAGTTGCACTATATCTGACCAACTATCGAGGAACTGTTTATGTTCAAGGAACATTAGACAATACTCCGGATAACAGTGGAAACTATAGCAATATTATTACCAAAACGTATGATGGAACTAGCGGAATTGATTATCTAAACTTTACCGGTATCTACAGTTATATCAGAATCATGCACGTTCCTGCACAAGGACCTACAGATTCAGATAATGACAATCCTGCTTACTACGGATCATTTGACAAAGCCCTATATAGAAGTTAATATAGTGTAATGAATGATATCCAGACCGGAGTCCTTACACTATTACCACCTAAGCGTAAAACTACACCTAGTGGTTGGACGAGTTTTAATGCACCCTGTTGCCATCATAATGGAGAACGCAGGGACGAACGCCAGCGTGGCGGTATACTTATAAACGGTAATGGCGGATTTCAGTATCATTGCTTTAACTGTAATTTTAAAGCAGGTTGGCAACCAGGAAAACTGCTAAGTAAAAATACAAAAAATTTGTTTAGATGGTTAGGTATGCCAGATACTGATATATCTAAACTAAACCTCTATGCTCTAAAAATCAAAGATGATCAACCTACTGAAAAACGTAAATTAAGTTTTGAGCTAGAAGAAAAAAGATTGCCAGAAGATTCAAAATCTATAAATGAGTGGATCCAAGAAGGTAATAATGATCCTGATTTACTAGCTTGTATTGAATACGTAGTTAGTAGAGGTATGGAGTTTGATTGGTATCCTTGGCATTGGAGTCCTGCTAATGGATATAAGGATAGAATTCTCCTACCGTTTTATCAAGATGATAAGATCGTAGGTTGGACTGGTCGTAAGATACGAGACGGGAAGCCCAAGTATCTAACTGACGCACAACCAGGATATGTTTTTAATCTTTCCGATCAAGATAGGAATAGGGCATACGTCATAGTCGTAGAAGGACAATTTGATGCTATAGCTATAGATGGTGTAGCCATTATGCACAACGAACCAAACGAAACACAAGCGGCAAGAATTAACTCTCTTGGTCGAGAAGTAATCGTAGTTCCTGACAGAGACAAGCCTGGTGCAAAACTGATAGAAAAAGCTGTTGAATATGGTTGGTCAGTGAGTTTACCAGAATGGGGTGATAACGTTAAGGATGTAGCAGATGCTGTAAAATGTTACGGCAGACTTTATACTTTATTCACAATCCTTCATTACAAAGAAACAGCTAAGATAAAAATACAACTGTTACAGAAAAAATTAGAACACTTAGATGAATAAACCAAATTATAACGCCGACATGCAAAAGCTGTATCTGGAGATGTTTCTTTCAGATGCAGAAACATTTATCCGTTGTCAAAATATTTTTGATCCAGAAAACTTTGACAAGAGGTATCATAATGTTGCAGAATTTATCACAACCTATGTAGACAAATACAAGGTCATGCCCGAAGCCAGTATTGTTAATAGTGCATGTGAAAGTGAACTTCTGCCAGTAACTCTAGCCAGAGAAAACTATGACTGGCTAATGGATGAGTTTGAAAACTTTAGCAGACACAAAGGACTCGAACGTGCAATTCTTAAGAGCGCCGATCTGCTTGAAAAAGGAGATTATGGTCCTGTTGAGAAGTTGATCAAAGATGCTATTCAGATCAGTCTAAACAAAGACATGGGCACTGATTACTTTGAAAATCCTCGCGCTCGACTAGAAAAAATTAAGAATAATAACGGTCAGACTAGCACAGGGTGGCCTACTGTTGATAAGAAACTCTATGGCGGATTCAACCGAGGGGAGCTCAATATCTTTGCGGCTGCTTCAGGTGGCGGTAAGAGTTTGTTCCTTGCAAACTTGGGTATCAACTGGGCACTTATGGGTTTGAACGTTATCTATCTAACATTCGAACTTTCAGAAAATCTCGTGGCTATGCGTCTTGACAGTATGATGACTGGTATTAATACTAGAGAGATTTTCCGCAGTATTGATGACGTTGAGCTCAAGGTCAAGATGATGCAAAAGCGTAGTGGGCACATGCAGATCAAGTATATGCCGTCAGGCAAGAACGTTAACGATATTCGAGCCTATCTAAAAGAATACCAGGTCAAGTCGGGATGTAAACCGGATGTGTTATTGATCGACTATTTGGATCTTATGATGCCTGTAAGCGTTAAGGTTAGTCCTAGCGACCTGTTTGTCAAGGACAAATATGTGTCAGAAGAAATTCGTAACTTAGCTATGGAAACACAGTGTATTACTGTAACAGCGAGTCAGCTAAATCGTAGTGCTGTCGAAGAGATTGAATTTGATCACAGTCATATTTCAGGTGGCCTGTCAAAGATTCAAACTGCTGACAACGTTATTGGTATCTTTACAAGTCGTGCTATGAAAGAACGCGGAAAGTATCAAATTCAGTTTATGAAAACACGTAGTAGCAGCGGTGTGGGACAAAAAGTTGATTTGGATTTTAACGTAGAAACTCTACGTATTACTGATCCGGGAGAAGATGAAGACTCCAGCAGTTTTGCGGAAAAACGTAGCGGACCATCTAGCGTCTATCAAGGACTGAAGCGTGTAAGCACTGTTACCAGCATCGATCAAGAAACTGGTGAAATTTCCGAAGTCGATCCTAACAAGGGTGCAAGCATAGGCAAGGTCAAGAATGTCAAGGCCGCAGCCGACATTCGTTCAATGATCATGAATAATATTAATCCCGAACGGGACTAAACCATTTAGAGATCTGTTGCTTCCCGGCATCCGTAGTTATTTGGTGCCATTGATCAATTCCGTCGCTGTCAAAGATACGCTCCGGTTTAGCTTTGACAGCATTCCAAGACCAACTCACATCAATCTGCGGTAGCTTGCCCATTTCGTTATCAAGCTGTCCCGGACCAAAATGCACACAACCCGCAACTACTCGAAACTGTGCAGGACCTTCATTGGCTGCTATAGCAGTTAGGATGCTGAGGTCGTAACTAACGCCGATCTTTTCACTGAGCTTGACTGTGTGATTGCTATACCAATCTAAACTGTGTATAACATTGATGCGATTAGAGTGCGTAGGTCCACCGTTATATAACGGATGATCTTCTGGTGCATGTAGGCCAACATTATTCATTACAGTTTCAAAACTTAAATCGTTTACAAAAGGTTTATTGATTTGAAGGCCAACGGCTCCTGTTTCGTCATGTTCAATAATTAACATGACTCCCTTGGTCAGCAGTGGGTCTCTACGACGTGGATGAACTGCTAACAAGTATCCGGTATAATTTTGTTCAATCATGCTCTTACTTATCTCGAATAAATATCCAAATGCGTATCATTGAATTTATACAAGGCTACCAACGCCATGATGAACTAAATCCTAAACTTTGGAGTGGTAATGAACTTGACCCCAAGGTCAAAGATGCTCTGCTAGACATTGCTCAGGCCTTTGAAGAGTTTATAGATTTGAGAGTGCCGATAGTCGACATCCTAATCACAGGTGGGCAGGTCAGCTATCATTACACTGAGCAAAGCGATTTGGATCTGCATCTAGTCATAGACTACGATCAAGTCGACTGCGATCAGGAAGTCAGTGAACTTCTAGACAGTAAACGTCTACTGTTCAAACAGCAGCATAAGATAGAAATCCGTGGAATACCAGTAGAACCCGGAACAGAAGATCTAAACAAACCCAGTGTGAGTGCAGCCTACAGCATTCTAAAAGACCAGTGGATTAGACAGCCAAAAAATCATGGCGGGCAAATAGACGACGAAAATATTAAGAAGCAGTCGTTACAGTGGTCTAAAATAATCAAGGCAGTTTTAGGTCAAAACGACCTCGAAACGGCCAAAAAAGTATTGAAATTATTGCGAAAATATCGCAAAATAGGCCTAAAACAGACCGGAGAATACGGAGTCGAGAATCTAGTATATAAGACGTTACGTAACCAAGGTCTAGTGCAAAAGCTGTCAGATCAAGTCAACAGCAATTTGGATAAAAAACTCAGCAGATAACGCCAAACTTGTCAACGCAACTTCAGACCTCTGCGTTATAATATTACACAGATATTATTCTGTGCTAACTTTAACAAAAGGAAATATTATGAAGTTAATTGCAACTCTTATCGCTGGTCTTTTCGCCACTGCGGCCTTTGCAGCCGAGCCTGCTAAGAAAGAAGAAAAGAAAGCAGAAGCCAAGCCTGCTGCCACAGCACCAGCGGCAGCACCTGCTACTACACCCGCAGCCAAGCCTGCAGAAAAGAAAGCAGAGCCCGCTAAAAGTGAGCCTGCTAAAAAGGACGAAAAGAAACCAGCTGACGCTGCTAAGAAGTGATCCAACTGATCTAGAAGACAGTCTAGAACTGGTTCTAGATCTTGATCTAATCACGGGTCGTAGAATTCCTCGAGTTGAAGAATTCTATGACTCAGATGATGATGAACTACCGGATCATATACTAGAGCGACTAGCAGAAATACGTGCTCGGGCCATGGAAGCATATCGTAAGTCTAGATCGCAGGTCTAAAAGAAGGAGGGGCCCGGCCCGAGCCCCGAACTTCCGCGAAGCGGAAACGCGGTAAAAACGATTTTACCAGCGTTATATACCCAGTTAATTAAATTAGATCTAGCGAGAGATCACGTAGATTCTTCAAGCTGAGACGCCGAGCCAGATCCTCACGCACTGCCTCAATAGTCGCAGTCAAAGTTCTATTATTAACTTTAAAGGCCAAGCCCCCGGCCTCACGCCAGGATTCGCAGTTGCTCAACCGATCATCTACCAAAATATCTCCGGGTCGACAGTGCTGATACTTGTCCACAGCATAGGGACCAAAATGCACCTCAATATCGGGAAAGTGCGCCTGTGCCCACAAAACCTTGTCGCTGAAAGCTTCTGGAACATCATTCTTGCTGGGTATAGCAGTTAGAAAAAACAGACGCCAGCCCAGACGATCACGATAGGCTCTGGCTAGATCGACCAACTGATCCACTCCGGGCATTAGTGGCAAGTTACGATAAAAGTGCCCAGCAGACTTCAATCGCTCCCATTCTTCTGGTGTAACAGTGTAGTTGCCGTTTATGGGATTGAGTCTAGTTGGGATGCCCAGAAACGCTTCGGCAGCGCGATCCCAATCTGCACAGACTCCGTCCATGTCTAAATAAAAAGTGTTTCGAGTCATTGTGATTCCTGTGAATAAATGTAGTTTACGGTATCTGCATTTTGACGAAAAACGCGAGCACCATTGCGTAGATGAAAGGCACGAGCCATGTCAGTGGGTGGGCTTAGAGTGACAAACTGTTCTAGCTGAGGTCGATTTGTCTGTAGCCAGTGAACAGCACTGTTGATCAAAGTTCTCCCAGCACCCGCACGATAGCTCCAAATGGTATAGAACACAGCCACAGTGGGAGTCATCATGTTTGGATAGGCCAACTCTACTACAGCACCGGGCACACTATCTTTATAGACAGCACATACTGAAGCAGTGGGATTACCAATTTCGTCCAGCAGAACAAAGATATTGCTACGTTCTGACACACGAAATTCAATGGGAATTTCCGGGCGCACAGGATCGTCCTGGACAACGCGGCAAAGTGGATCTGAAAGTGTTTGAATAACGTGTAGCATGGTCAACCTATAGTCTAATTATTATATACATACTTATTTGATTTTACAAGAAATTTCTATTAGCTAGCTAAAATTTCTAGCGCAAAAAATTTTTAGAACCCCGAATATAAAAGCATGAGAAGTTTTTGAGCTAGACGCTAGCCCGGTCTATATAGGGGGCAAAAAATTGCTGTGCAGTTAAAAATAGGTCCAAAGATCTCGGCCCCTGGTGATCTAGTCTAACTGGGGGTTGAAAAAGAGTGGGGTTTTAATTGAGAACTTTTGGCAAGCGGTAGCAAGCTCGCGCTGTGCTGTGCTATAATGCTACCCCAGGTGCCCCCAGGGTAGCCCCACCACCATCAGGCCTCTTCGACCTCTGGTGCCCACCGGTCTTCATTGAAGTCGTAGCCTTCGTCAATGAGTTCTTGAACAGCTTCGTTGAGTGCGTTCTCAATGTCCCAGACAGCTTCAGCCCTACGCTTGTCCTTCTTACGGCGCACCGCAGTGCCCACTTGATAGACCTGCCCGTAGTGATGTAGGCAGTAGCTACGCCCTTCTAGTGCAAGGTCCTTGCAGCCTTCGCCCCCACCTATCCATTGGCACTGTGTCATTTGGTTTCCCCTCTAGCTTCTTTAAGAGCCTTGCGAACTCGTTGTTGCTCTTGCTCATTCATATCCAAGTAGTCGATGATGCCCTGGACTCTACCATGCTGTCTGCTGATCAAGCTCACTGCCCAGTAGGTAGCCAGGAAACACCAGAACTGCCAAGTGTCCCAGGCGTAGCCTACTACGTTGAGCAGAGCTCCGATAGTGCCCCAAAGGGCTAGTTCTCTTAGGCTCATGCTCGCTTCATGCAGGTAGTGCGAGCCATTGCTTCCCAGCTCTTGGGGAATGCCTTACGCAGGTCGCTGATCTTCAGGACCATACGCAGGCTCAACTCACGCAGGGCGCTCTTGTTCTTGTTGATGAACTCCAGGACTTCTGCTGTAGTCTTCTTGTCGAACTCGTAGCGGTCCAGCATGCCTTGTTGCACAATGGCCTTGATCCAAAGCAGCTTCTCACGATCAGTGTCCATCTCCAGGTCCATGTAGTGGCAACGGCTTTCCAGAGCGTCCAAGTGGCTACGGAGCTTCTTGCTTCGAACGTGCTCGAACTTGATGTTGGTAATAAAGATCGCGGCACCCTTGAACTCAAAGCGGTCCGGAATGCCTTCACTACGCAGGATGCGGCTGTCAGTGTTCCAGCTGATGAAGCGGCGTGCGTTTGAGTCCAAAGCACCCTTAAGGATGTTCAGGCTCAGCTCTTCCTGCAGGATGTCGTCGCAGTCGTCAAAGACCAGCACGGACTTGGCGTCGCTGAACTCGTAGAGCTTTGAGTAGAGGCCGATGCTAGACATAGCACCCTTGACCACTTCGAAGCGCGGCTTGCGCTCGCCCAGAACATCAAACAGGCCGTCCTTCTGCAGAACAGCTTCAACGTTATGGCTCTTGCCCACACCTGGAGGGCCGCTGACAATCATTGCGCGAACATCACCGCTCTTCACAGCCTTGGTCATCTCAGTGAGGATGTCAAAGCGCTCGGTCAGGCGTTCCAGGATGCTCTCATCAGTTTCTTTGGCAATGGCCTTTTCTTTGGCTGCAATTGCGTCGGTGTCAAACTCGATCACGTTGCTGGTAGCCTTGCTGGGCTTGCGGGCGGTTGCTTTGGTAGCCATTTGCAGTTCCTTTGTAAAAGTGTTTCAGTGAAGTGTGTATTATAGCGTCAAAGGGGCCTAGTGTCAAGCCCCTTTAGCTCTACTTAGTCCAGACGCGAACCAGCGTAGGCTTCGAAGCCATACTTGCGGAAGACCTTTGCAGCCGCATCAGCGCCGGCTTCCAGGATGCCCACGGATTGGCAACCCATCTTGGCAGGATTCCAAATCTGGAATGCCTTGGTGTAGTCTTGGCGCACACCAGCGGCCTTGAGCATCTTGCCCAACTTGGTGTTGCCTTTGACCTTGTAGATGTTGGTCCAAGCAAAGCCACAGGCATCACGATCGCCATGCAGGGCCAGGGCGGCTTCAGCGGCTTGGCGTGCGGAAGTCATTGCCTCTTGAACGATAGCGTTCACTTGCTCTTGGGTCAGGTTTGCAGTCATCTTCGTTTCCTCTAGTGCGTTGAACATGTCTGTATTATACTGTCACTTGCTCTGGCTGTCAACGATTTTTTTCAGCGTTTCAGCATATTCCAAGCGGCTCAGAACCACACCATAGACGGCGTAGATCAGGGCGGCAATGCTGAGCACGGCGAAACCGTTGATGATCTGCTCTGCGGTCAGCGTCTGCAGGCCATAGGCTACAATAGTGCTGGATGCCAGGATAACTGCCAGAATGCCCGCGGTCTGCAGAGCTGCTCGTTGTTTCAGTGTCATTTCAAACTCCTTTTGTTTCAACATGTGTGTATTATACGACCTTAGGGTCGAACTCGCAACCAATATCCTGCCACTCTGTAGGGTCATCGATCATCTGCTCCCGGAAGTAGCCGTAGCGGAGTCCCAACAGGAAGCAGAGGTATTCGTCGTCCCCGTTGCTGCCTTCTGCTTCGTGAATCCAACGGATAGCAGTGCCACGATCCTCAGCGCCCATGGCCTTTAGGTCCAGGATTCGCTGTTCGAACTTGCAGGCCGCTAGGTGCTCGGCTTCGATGCGAGCAGCCTCTTGCTCCTGGATGAGCTTGCCCAGGTATTCCAGTTCGGATTCCAGCTCTGCTTCGGTCATTGCAGAGATGTTCATGTGACGCGGGCGGATGCCGTGTGCGTCCTTGTAGGCATCCCAGAAGATGCACTCCAGTTGCTCTTTACGGCTCATCTCTTCCCAGGTCTTGAACTCTTCCATTGCTTGCTCCTGTTTGCTTACTGTTCTTGCAGTATAAGCTCAATCAAAGACCCTGTCAACCGAAGGGTTATCGCATTCCGTAGGCTATGCAACGGCCCGCAACGATCCCTACAACCACACTGACTGCGAACCAGACGAGGATGAACGTGAGCATGATCAGTCCTTCTTGACAGTGGTGTGGCTCTTAAACAACAGACCGGAGAGGAACAGAAGACCCCATGCTTGGAACCAAGTGATCTCCGGGAGTCCAAAGATCGTGGGCATGAGCCAGTCCCAGAGCAGCATGACGGGCAGACTCATCAGAGCCGCCACAAAGAACAGGATGGCCACAGCCACTACGATTGCACCGATGATTTGAGTCATTTGGAAACCTTGTTGATGAGTTGTTGAGCTTCGTCCAGAGAACCCAGCCCGTCGTAGGCCTGTTCGATGGTAGCGAGAATCATCATCTCCATGATGCTCTTGGCTTCGTCTTGCAGTTGCACCGTAGGCAAACTGCGGATCAGGGTGTTGATCTGTGCTCTGGTGTCACAGGCCCAGATCATGTCCGCCAAGACCTTCTGGCGCTCGTTCAGACCTTCGATGGTGATTTCGATGCTCATTGCGCTTCCTTCATTGCGTTGACGCCGGAATACATAACAGCCAGACCAACCAGGGCAAGAACACCTTGGACAGCCAGGCTAGCGGTAGGATCTACCTCTAGGGTTCCCATTGCACCAAACGCAATCAAGAACCCTACCAACATACGAATCGAACCTTTCATTGCCTGCTCCTTAGTGTCTATGCTTGTATTATATTACCAAGCGATCGGATGGACAACCTCTTTTTGGCCGAAGTAGAACACACGACCGGTGCTCAGCATCCGTGCAGTGCGAGTGCTCTGCTTGACCCAATCGTTGCCGTTAACTCGGAACATGCGACCCTTGGCCAACTCCCAGAATTCTCTTGCGAACATCATTGCTCCTTAGTGTCTAGTCTGTATTATACGGCCACTCGGCGCATCTTGTCAATGAAAGACTGACGTTCTTGTAGGGTTTCTTGGGCGGCGGCGATGGCCTTGTTGATCAGGTCGATTCGGAGACTCAGTTCGTTCATTGCAGCCGTCTGCTCAGGTCCATCGCCCATAGCACCTTCTTGGTAGGCACTGAGCTGCTCTTCCAGAACCATGCGCTCTTCCATCATGTTGCCCACATCACTGCCCACATAGGCGTTCTCAACCTTGGGCTCCATCATCTTAGCCGCTTGGGCCTTTTGCTGGGCGATCTCCAAGAGCTGACCAGCATACTTGCAGATCCGGGGCACACCACGGACGTTAGGCTTGCGCCAGTAGGCCAGCTGCTTTTCGCTCAGACGACCGAACCGGGTGTAGAACTGCGCCATCGAAGTGCCCATACGTGCATCAGCGGGCGTGAAGCCAACACCGTTGTCGTTGATAGTGCTTTCTGCACTTCGCTCCGTAGCGGTCTGGCGCTCGTTGAGCACAACCAGCGCCCTGGCCACCGCCCGATCGTTGGTCTTCAGCAGTTCGATGATTTCAGCTTTGGTAACCATTCAGTGCTCCTTAGTGTCTAGTCTGTATTATACACTCACCACATAGGAAAGAGCAACCATTGCCCAAAGGGCGATCAGCTGGACGATCCCGAAGTGGAACAGAAAATAAACAACAGTGCCCAGACCGATCAACTTCAACATGGTGTTCTCCTTACTGTTCTTGCAGTATAGCACCGGCTGGAGTGCCTGTCAACCAAAGATCTGTTGTTTTTGTGCAACAGGGATCTTTCCTGTAGGATAGTCTCTGACAAGGTCTGTGCCCGCTTTGAACACGATGCGAACACGGGGAAACTCGGTAATGTCGCTGAGGATGTAGTCAATGGTCTCGGCGTGCTCGTGCAGTTTTCGCTGATCGATCTTACGGCCAGCGCCTAGCATGTTGCTAGGAGCGTAGGATGCGCCGCCTTTGGTAAATCCTTTGAGATCATACTTGCGACCAGTAGTCTTGCTGACGTGATCGTAGCCATCCTGGTCTACGAACTCCAAGTCCGGGAACCAGGTAGGCAGGGTATGCTCGAGGAACTTAGATGCTACACGACCATCGCGGAACAGAGAATAGAGCTGTTCCACAGGCATGTCGCCGAAGCTAACTTTGCCTGTAAGATCGAATTCGTAGACTTGATTGAGTTGGAATTTCTTGTTCATGCTTGTATTATAGCAAGATCAAGAACTCCTGTCAACCATTAATAGTCTTCTCTACTTCGTCGATTCCAGTGATCGCGTCGAGTTTCTTCCCAATCGCGATTCTTGCGGTGTTCTTTTGCAGGGATCTTGTGTCCGCGGCGATTGGTGTGATCGTCTTCTTCAATGTTGAAATCGTCATCAGAATCCCATTCATCATCATACTGATGCGTAGGAATACGAGGCATGGTAGAAAGTTCCTTTGTGGTTAAGAAAGTGGCCTGACCAGAGGGATTCGAACCCCCGACCGCGTGCTTAGAAGGCACGTGCTCTATCCAACTGAGCTATGGTCAGAAATTCTTTATCTGCATCCGTCAAATACGAAGTATGCTCTGCCGTAGTTGTCGAACCTTTGGTTGTAAAAAGGAGCCAGACCCTGCGGGCAGACAATGCCCGTGTTCTGGATAATGACCTGCTGCTGAGGAGCAGGTGCGTAAATGATTTGAGGTTGTTGCACTATCACTGGAGGTTGCACCACAACGGGTGCAGGATGCCGCCCAAACCCATCACGCTGAACGTGTTGGTAAATCAGTGTTCCAAGAATGCCAGCCAGTGCGCCTTGTTCACGATCGCCCCAAGCTAGGGCGGGTGAGGCAATGCAGGCTGCTGTGATCAGTGCAAGTGCTCGTTTCATAGTTCTATTATATCCTCAGATATTTATTAGGTCAAGGCCTCAAACGTCCGATCTTTGAGGTCAATCGTGTAGGGATTTTTGAACTTGAACAGCTCTTTAGTGCCTGCCCGGACGTAGCCCATGCATTTTGCAGCTCGCCCTTTGGGCTGCTCCAAGAACACATAGACATGGTTGGGAGTCTCGGGCTCATCCCAAACAGTGGTTTCCAGATAAATCCAGTATTTCTTAGTCATGTGTGTATTATACGATCAATCGATCTGGACGTCAACCAAACGACCTTCCCTGAAGATAAAGTATTCGTTGATTGGGATACTTGATGACCCAGAGGCCACCCAGATGCAGTCGTTGCCTTTGTAGATTGTTGCCCACTGGGTGCCACGCTTTTGGAGGTAGTCTTGGACCACCAGCAGTTCGAGTTCATTGATGTCATTGTCTGCGATCCTAATCATGCCCGCTCCATCATCCGCATCAGTTCATTGTGCAACATGTTCATCTCATCCTGCTCCACGTAGAAGTCAGTCTTCGGATCCCAGTAGCTGCCTTCCTTGTTGTCATAATACAACACACGGCCACCACCAAAGATGAACGGGCCTTCGAGGCCCTTACGCGGGCCATAGCCTGCTAACAGTTCTTCAGTGCGACCTAATACCTTGTAGCCCATGTGCTGCTCCTTGTTGCGATGTATGTATTATACGATCAAACGTAATTCCGAGCAACCTTTAGGGCCTTTGCGCGGCGCTGTTCCCAGGGCAAGGCGCGGTATTCTGCACTCTCATCGTGCATACGGTCGCCCAAGAAGTCGGCCAGACCTTCCGCGCACAGGGGTTCACCTGCTTCGGCACAGGCCTGCTCCAGATCGTAAAAGCACTCTTCGACCAGTTGACGCATACGTTGTTCCATGTCAGCTCCTTTTTGCGATGTGTGTATTGTAACAAGGTTTTATCAACCTGTCAAGCCTTTTTCATAGAGTAGAACTGGAATTCTGTGTTGAACAGGGTAACAGCAAAGCCACGAGCGTTAGGGTTTGTAGGCTTGCGGAAGCCAAATCGCTTAGTGCTTTCTGCTACATCGAAGTCCCAGTTGACTGCACCCATCAAGAACATTAGGGCGATCAAGACTAGACTCACAGGCCAGCAGATGCAGATTGCGAACACGGTCAAACCATCTTCATGTGGAGCACGGACAGCGAACAGGCCTTGCAACACCACGACACCTACCAAGTATGCTACGATCATTTCCATCTTCTACTCCTTAACGAACTGCCAAACGCTTGAGCATTGCCAGGGTTTCTGGCCGGTTCATCAAGCGATCAAAAGCCTCTTGCGGCTTGTAATACTCGCCAGTCTTGCGATCACGCACATAGCCCTCTGCTTCTAGGTTGTTGGCCACATGCCCTGCTGAACGCTTCTGTTCTTGCTCTTGCCACTTTGCGATCTGCTTCTTGCTGACTTTCATCTCTGCTCCTTGCTGTCTATGTATGTATTATAACACCGTTTGGGCAGTTTGGACAACCGAATTGTCGATCAACGTGCCACCGTAGGCACCTTGCCAGATCTTGGCAGTCTCGAGCAGGTAGAACTGATAGACTCGGCCAGTGGGGGTGATCAGTGTGTAGTTCATCTTCTGCTCCGTTGTGCATGTATTATACGGCCAAAAGAAAAACCCGTCAACTTGGACGGGCTTTAGAGTTATCGCACAGGACCTACGTAGTCTGCCCGCACATACCAATCAGGAGCAGAGCTTGCGGTGTTGTGCTCTTTGTTGTAGGCGATTGCAGCCTGACGAGCTTCTGCTTCGTTGTCGAAATACCAGGTGTCCCAGTGCTTCTGACCCCAACCGCGTTCGAACTCGGTCAGCTCAACTTTGAAGGCCTGGACAGTGGGGGCGGGGATTCTTGCCATCTTCGACTCCTTTCTAATGAGTCTTTAGTATACGGCCTTTGGTCAGAGCTGTCAACCAAAAGAGTTATCCACAGGGTTGTGGATAAGTTTGAGTTATCCACAGACCGTTTTAAACGCCCTACAACGAACGATCAGAGCTAGGGCTGGGTAGACTAGCAGGGCAGAACGATCGCCGCTTGTAGACGGTTTAAACGCTTCACACAAAAGGTGAGTCCGGTGGCGTCTCACGACGGGACCGGACTCTGGGATTTGCCTAGGACACTACCCCCAGGACTTAGGAGCGAACTCTCAGTTTTTAAGCAAGGCCGAGAGCAAGAGCCTTGTAACCGGCAGCGATCAGCTTGCGGCTGGGCTCACCAATTTGATACTCAGTAACAGAAACACCATTACCTGCCTTGCGAGTGTTTGCATAAACTGCGAAACCTGCTTGACGAATACGGCTTGCTTCTGCGCTGATATTCTTAATGCCAAAACGCTTTTGTGCTTCTGAAGCTGAAACTCTTTCACCGCTCTTCATTGCTGTGAATAGTTTGTGTGTCTTTGAATCTTTCTTGATTGAATATACCATTTTTATTATCCTCTAATATTAGACTGCTGTGCAGTTGTTATAATATTAAAGGAATAGAATCTCTAGGTCAAGAACTATTTTTGCCAAACTCTCGTTCTGTGTAGTATTTGGTTAAATGCTCTTGGATCATCATAACCAAATTTCCGTGATCTTCGGGCACGATAAATCGCACAGGGCAACGCCCCCAAGTTTTATGTTTGACGAACTCGAAATACCATTTGCGATGCTGTCGATTATCTGCGGCAAATGCTACCCAAGGACGACCAATCATACTAAGTCTACTCATATTGTCCTTTCTATTAAAAACCCCGCAATGTAGAAACCCGGTCTTACGGCACTCTAGCCCGCCGGGCGCCTTCACACGGCAGTTCTTAGAACGGAGCGTCTTCCAAGTCAGCCAACTGTGCAACCACTTCAGCCTTGCTCACAGTGCTCTTGGGTGCAGACTTCTTAGCAGCAACCTTGGCCTTGATGCCTTCCATAGTAGGCTTGGCTTTGGCCTTAGGTGCAGCCTTGGGAGCCTTAGGTGCAGCCTTGGGAGTCTCGGTGCGCTTGCCTTGTTCGGCTTCAAGTGCAGCTCGG
>JACCDW010947059.1_pt1 | contig 18486 bp, 15 predicted proteins | sample 7449781 | NCBI WGS metagenome assembly JACCDW01 (sample SAMN15323449, study PRJNA562643) | freshwater metagenome | isolation source: river surface water | place: USA:Blue River Watershed | collected 2017-08-18
AAAAGCGGAACAACAACCTCGCTAAAGTACTCTTACCGGCACCACTGTGACCCACCACGGCAGTTGTTTTGCCCAGCAAGATTTCAAAATCAATATTTTTTAATATTTGACGATTCGCTTCATACGAAAAAGAGACATTCTCAAACTGAACATGAGGCCCCTTTGATGGGTCAGTAATAACTAATTCTTGGGCATATGGATGATCAGCAATTTCTTGATCAGTTCCTAACAATTTAAACATACGATCCATGTCTGTTAATGCCTGCTTAATCTCTCGGTAAATCACACCCAAGAAATTCAGCGGTATATATAACTGAATCATTAATACGTTGACTAAAACCAAATCACCCAAAGTCATTGAACCATTCGCAACCCCAACTGTGGCTTGCCACAAGATCAAGATCAAACCAAGTGCAATGATGGTTTGCTGGCCAACGTTTAAAACGGCCAAAGAACGTTGCGACTGAATCGCAGCCTCACGATATCTACGCAAGTTCTCATCGTAGCGACGCGATTCATACGTTTCATTGCCAAAATATTTAACTGTCTCAAAATTGATTAATGAATCAATGGCCCGTTGATTGGCTTTGGAATCTAATTCATTCATTTTTTTGCGGTACTGAGTTCGCCACTCTGTCACCACAATCGTAAAAATGACATACAAGACCAAAGCAACCAAGGTAATAATTGCAAACCAATAGTTGTATACCCAAATGAAATAGCCCAGTACCAAAGTTAGCTCAACGATTGTCGGCAATATGCTGTAGAGCGAATAAGAAATTAAGGACTGTATTCCTCGGGTTCCTCGCTCAATATCTCGCGTCATACCACCCGTTTGTCTTGATAAATGAAATCTCAAGGACAACCCATGCAAATGCTCAAAAACTTGCAAGGCCAAAGTTCTCACGGCACTTTCAGTGACTCTTGAAAATATTAATTCACGCATTTCCGTGAATAAAGATGCAGACAATCTAAGCAATCCATAGGCCACGATTAAGGCCATTGGTACAACCACCAGAGCTTGCGCCTCTGACGGCACATCCATGGCATCAATCATTTTTTTTAATAAGATGGGCACACCCAAATTGGCCACTTTGGCGGCAATCAAACAAGACAAAGCAAGAATGACGCGCCCTTTAAAGGTCCACAAATAGGGCAATAAATTGGCAATCACCTTCCAATCACTGCTTTTAGAGGCAGTCTGACTGTTTTGCGACTCTTGATTCAACATGTGTCTCATGATTTTTTCTTCTAATTAATCATCAATCATTCAAATTGGGCATATCTTTATCTCGAGTACCTACCGTGAGGAAAATCAAGAGTAAGCGCACAAATCCATAGCTGACCCAATTAAATGCTTTGGCAATGAGCGGTCTTTGCGAATAGAGATCAGAATCGACTTTAATTCCTTTCTCTAATGCTTGGTCTTCTATTTTCCATCTAATTTCTTTCACCACAGGATGATTTCTAATCACCAAGTTTGCTTCATGATTTAAAAGAAATGACAAATGGTCACAATTGGAAGATCCCAAAGTTGCCCACCTTCGATCAACCACCATGGCCTTGGCATGAAGCAAGCCCAATGGGTACTCATAAATATTGATATTGGCTGCTAAAAATTGGCCATACAAACTAGGCACAGACCAATTCAATACTTTGAATTCATCTCTCCCCAGAAGCAAATTAACAACAACACCTCGCTCCGCAGCTCTAATAAGTGCTTTTCTAAAACGCCGCCCCGGCATGAAATATGGGGTAACTAGCCATATTTCCTCTCTTGATTGCCCAATGGCTTTCAGATAGGCGCGCTCAATATCGCGGCGATGATGCAAGTTATCTCTGGCAATAAACGCCAAGCTGGCTTTTTGGCCATGACGAATACCTAGAAAGTGACTGGTACTCCAGGGTAATTCTTGATCAAGGATTCGCTTGAGGATATTGCGAGGATGAAGTGCATTAGGTTGCATCCTTTGCCATTGTCTTAAAAAAGTGGCGTGCACTTTTTCTACAATTTTCCCAGTCGCTTTTAACGACAGGTCCCATCTCAAGCCGCTTAATTTTTCACCATCAGCAGTTTGGTTATCAGCACAAATATTAATTCCGCCAACAAAAGTCTCAACTTCATCAACCACGACTAATTTACGATGAGTTCTCGAAAAGCCAAAGCGCCCAAACCATGCAGGGTTGTAATGCACCAGCTGTACACCTGAGTCATAAAATTGCTGCTCAAACACGAATGGATTTGAGCCAAGCCAATCAATAATCACTTTGACATCCAAGCCTCTTAAAGCGGCTGAAATCAATAACTCAGCAACACGCTTAGCCTGATCATCTGAAGAAAAGATATATGTTTCAAGATATATCGACTTTTTAGCGTTGGCGAGTGAGGCTTCTAATGTGGAAAAATAGTTTTTCCCACCCTCTAATAATTCAAGGTTATCAATCGCTTGCCAACGATCTTTTCTTAATAAAGACATGACTTCATTCTAATCAGAATTGAGTCTTAAGATGGCCTCTCGATTACTGGGAGAAAAACACAATTGAGCGGCAAGCTCCGCGGGTTCCCAACGATAAGATAAGTGCTCTCTGGGTGCTAAATGAATGGGGCTATTACTAGGAACACAAACCTTGAACCAATGCTCTCTATTTGAAACAACTCCTGGCGGATAACGATGACGCCATTCTGGGTAAATTTCATACTCAATTGCATGACTCATAGAAACCAAAGAGTTTGGCTGAAGGCATTTCACATCAATGCCAGTTTCTTCAAACAACTCTCTTGCCGCAGCTTCAATGAGAGGCTCATTGACATCATCTAAGCTACCCGTTACGGATTGCCAATAGCCTGGATGATCGGCGCGTTCTAGCAACAACACCTCGTTGCTAGCCGTGTAAATGACGACTAGTACCGAGATAGGAATTTTCATGTGGGCATTTGAGTATTGCGTAAACGAATGTGTAACTCACGTAATTGCTTTTCATCCACAGGACTTGGCGCTTGCGTTAACAAACACTGAGCTCTTTGGGTTTTAGGGAATGCAATCACATCACGAATTGACTCTGCGCCAGTCATCATCGTCACAATACGATCCAAACCAAATGCAATACCACCATGAGGAGGAGCACCATATTGAAGAGCATCTAATAAGAAACCAAATTTTGCTTGAGCTTCTTCAGGACCAATCTTCAAAGCGCGGAATACCTGACTCTGAACAGATTCTTTATGGATACGAACTGAACCACCACCAATTTCCCAACCGTTCAAAACCATGTCATAAGCTTTTGCCAAACACTTACCAGGATCAGTTTCTAAATAATTGAGGTGTTCATCCTTGGGACTTGTGAACGGATGGTGGCAAGCAACCCAACGAGCCGCATCCTCATCATATTCAAACATAGGAAAGTCAACAACCCACATTGGTTTCCAAACTTGCTCCATTAAGCCATTCTCTTTAGCCCAGGCAGAGTGACCGATTTTCAAACGCAAGGCGCCAATCGCATCATTAACAACTTTTGCCTTATCAGCACCGAAGAAAATAATGTCGCCATCTTTAGCGCCTGTTCTCTTTAGAATTTCAGTAATGGCTGCATCGTGTAAATTTTTAACAATCGGGGACTGCAGGCCATCACGACCTTTGGCTAGTTCATTAACCTTAATCCAGGCTAGTCCTTTGGCCCCATAAATGGCAACAAATTGAGTGTAATCATCAATATCGCTACGACTAATTACAGCGCCGCCAGGAACACGTAAACCGACTACCCGACCATTCTCTTGATTTGCAGGTCCTGAGAACACTTTAAAGTCCACATCCTTCATCACATCCGTTAATTCAGTGAACTCCAACTTCACACGAAGATCAGGCTTATCAGAACCAAAACGTGCCATAGCCTCTGAATATGCCATCACTGGGAAAGGATTAGCTAGTTCAACATTCATCACTGTTTTGAAAATATGGCGCACCATATTCTCAAACAAATCACGAATCTCATATTCGTCCAAGAATGCTGTTTCACAGTCGATTTGAGTAAATTCAGGTTGACGATCGGCTCTCAAATCTTCATCACGAAAACACTTCGTGATTTGGTAGTAACGATCAAAACCGGCCACCATCAATAATTGCTTAAACAACTGTGGAGATTGAGGTAAAGCAAAGAACTGACCATCATGAACTCGAGAAGGAACCAAAACGTCACGCGCCCCTTCAGGGGTACTCTTGGTCAACATCGGAGTTTCAATATCAATGAACCCAGCTTGATCAAGATACTTTCTAGTTTCAATTGCAACGTTATAGCGCAAACGCAAATTCTTTTGCATTTGTGGACGACGCAAATCTAGGACACGGTGAGTTAAACGAGTTGTTTCAGAAAGATTGTCATCTTCCAAATGGAATGGCGGAGTTACAGATGCATTGAGAATATTTAATTCATGACATAACAATTCAACTTTGCCACTTGCCAAATCATTGTTTTCTGTACCTGCAGGACGCGCACGCACCAAACCTTTGATCTGCACACAAAACTCATTGCGTACTTGCTCGGCTACAGAGAACATTTCTTTGCGGTCTGGATCACAAACCACTTGAACAAATCCGTCGCGATCTCTTAAATCAATAAAAATTACGCCACCATGATCACGGCGACGATTAACCCAACCTGCTAAGGTAACTTGTTGTCCAATTAAAGACTCTGTGACTTGGCCACATTGATGGCTACGCATTGACATAAAACTTCCTACTTTGCTGATGGGACTGAATGATTTAAAGGTGGTACTGAGCCCATTGAAACAATATGTTTAAGAGCTTCTTCAACACCCATATCAAGCTCAATGATGTCCGCGCGCGGAACAATCATAAAAAAACCTGACGTTGGATTGGGTGTGGTTGGTAAGAACACATTGACGTGTTCGCCATTAAGTTTTTTTGAAACTTCATCGGCAGGTGTACCCGTTAAAAATGCAATGGTCCATGACCCATTTCTTGGATACGGAATTAAAACTGCCTTTCTAAATGCATTGCCTTTGCTTGAAAAAAGAGTTCCTGATACCTGTTTAACGCTGGAATAAATCGATTTAACAATCGGAATCCGCACAATGATTTGATCCCACCATCGAATCCACCATTGGCCAGCAAAATTAGCTGCAAACACTCCTGTGATCAGAATAATGCCAACCACAATCAAGATTCCTACCCCTGGTAAGTTTCTGAAAGACTGTAAGGCAGGCTTTTGATCCATTGGCATCACAGCCAATAAAGCTGACATCACTGAACCGAACACACCGTCCAAAACAGATAGGCCCCAAGTAATCACCCAAATGGTGATTGCCAAAGGAGTCCAAACTAAGATGCCAGCAATAAAATATTTTTTCATGGAGCTTGAAATTATAGGGCTTTAGCTCAACCAAATGAGCGTAAATAAGGTACCGCCCAACAATCCGCTTAAGAAAAGTATGCTGCCCCAAATGATTCTTTTGGTTTTTTGTTGTTCCAAGATCAGCTTGGCAAGCAAGACTTCATGACCACCATCTTTATTTTGATTTTGAGATTCTAGCCATTGGGCAAGAAGTCTGGGGATAGTAGGCACTAACTTAGCCCAGTGAGGAGCTTCCGATTTAATCCGGTCAATAAAACCTCGAATGCCTATTTGCTGATCAACCCAACGCTCTAAAACTGGTTTAGCTGTTTTCCACAGATCCATGTCTGGATCTAACTGTCTACCGAGACCCTCGACGTTTAAAAGCGTTTTTTGCAATAAGGTTAGCTGAGGCTGAATTTCAACATTGAAACGTCTGGATGCTTGGAATAAACGCATTAAGACAATCCCTAGAGATATTTCTTTAAGCGGTCGATCAAAGTAGGGTTCACAAACAGCTCGAACAGCACCCTCTAACTCTTCTACCCGTGTCTCTTTGGGCACCCAACCAGATTCAATGTGCAATTCAGCAACACGTCTGTAATTGCGATTAAAGAAAGCCAAAAAGTTTTGTGCTAAATAATTTTTATCTGAGTCTGATAAGGCACCCACAATGCCAAAATCTAATGCAATGTATCGTCCAAAAGTTTCCGGGGCCACGCTCACAAAAATGTTTCCTGGATGCATATCTGCATGGAAAAATCCATCTTGAAAGACTTGGGTGAAAAATATCTCAACACCATCTGAGGCCAGTTTTCTTAAATCAACACCAGCCGCCTTCAGATCATCTAATCTTGAAATCGGAATACCATGCATGCGCTCCATGACCATGACATTCATGCCACACAAATCCCAATACATCTCAGGAATGATGAGTTTTGTGGACCCCTCGAAATTACGACGTAATTGACTTGCATTGGATGCCTCACGCATCAAATCCAATTCATCGTGCAAGTAGGTATCAAATTCATCAACGTTTTCTCTCGGCTTTAAGCGCTTACCATCTCGCCAGAGTTTTTCAACCAAGCCAGCCAGTACTCGTAAAAGTGCCAAGTCACTCTCAATGATTGGCAAGATACCTGGGCGCAAGACCTTGATAGCAACCTCTTTACCATGCCACTCAGGATATTTATCAGTCCCTTTTAAAACAGCGAAGTGAACTTGAGCAACTGACGCACTGGCCACAGGTTTTTCATCAAAAGAAATAAAGACCTCGGAAAGTTTTTTACCCAATGAGGCTTCAATCAGTTCAATTGATTTTGCTTCTGAAAAGGGTGGCACCTGATCTTGCAATTTTGCAAGTTCATCAGCGATATCTAGTGGCAATAAATCACGGCGCGTTGATAAAACTTGTCCAAATTTGACAAAAATGGGGCCCAGCGCCTCAAGGGCTAAGCGCAAACTCTCCCCGCGAGTAAAACCTCCAGGAGTCAACCAAGAGAAACCCGTCAAAATAATTTTGATCAGACCTGGCTTTAAGCTATCTCGAATAATCCTTAAAAGACCAAAACGCCAAACGGTGTAAAGAATCTTTAATAGACGTAGAAACTGTCTCACAAAGACCCTTCCATTAAACGTTCAATGCGCTTCTCAATTCGATCCACATCATCACGCAAGCGGCGTATTTCTTCCTTATGTCGCACCAATTCATCCTTTTTAACCAGCGTTGGTTTCTCATGAACCAAATATTCTAAAACGCTTGCACCAAGATCCTGTGCAACTTCCTGTCCAAAATGCTGGCTCTTCTTAAAAGACTGAACAATTCGATGGGCCATCGCATCCCCCACCAATTTAGATAAATCTTCCTCAACTTCCCAGCGTAATTGGCTGGCTAAAGTTGAAACGGTTTGAGCAAGGTCCACATCGCCAGAAACCTTGATGTGGCGTATGGCAGCTTCTTTGCCACCAGCCATGTAGGCGTTGAATACTTCAGTGCCAATCACTAAAGTGACGTTCGGTTCATCAACCTTTGCTTGAGATAGTGCAAAGTTTGCCTGATCAGTAATATCTAAAGTGAGGTCAGTTACAGGCAAAACAAGTTTGATTGTTTTACCTTTTTGCTTTTGCAAAAGTTCACTGGCCCAAATTTCTTGGGCCAGTAAATAATTTAGAGCATGAACAATTGTTTTCAGATTAGACCAGTTGTTGAATGCCAGCCAATACCCAACCACCCTGACCATTCACTGGCTTGGTTAAGTTCCAAACTTCAACAAATGATTCTGCTGGACCATCAGCTTGTTCACGAATCATTCCTGAGAAGCGAACGCTTGCCAGATACACATCTAACAAAGATTCAACCCCTAAAAGCTCAGCCTCTAATGTGAGAACTTCTGTTCTGTTTTGAACAGTTGCTCTTGCTTCAAGATCTTGGCGCAACTCCTCAAACATCTCGGCTGTAGCAAACTCTTTTAGTTTTTCTAAATCGCCACGATCCCATGCGTCTTGTAGATGCACAAAATGCTTTTTAGCGTTTAACAAGAATGACTCTTGATCAAATCCATTGATAGCAACCTCTGGCGCACTTGGTGTAGCAACTGAGCCAGAATAGCTTGAACTTGAAGTTGGAGCTGAAACCGGCTCTTGACGTTCAAAACGATTTTGATCTTCCCACTGAGGACCACCCGCAGGACTTGTCTTGTAAGTCGCCTGGCCATTGTTTGTAAAACGGCGGAATAACCACAACCCCACCATCGCAATAGCCATCACGATGAGAATACCCATGAAGAAAGAGGCAGCTGCCTCACCTAAGCCAAAGTGGGATAGCAACCAACCCAAACCCAAACCTGCTGCCAAGCCACCTAAAATGCCACCCATGCCAAAACCTTTTTTTGGTTGAGCTGCTGGCGCTTGCGCAGGTTTAGCGGCAGTGGCTGGTTGCGCTGCAGGAGCTTGCGCAGGCTGAGCAGGTGCGGCTTGTTGCTTTTGCGTCACACTTTGAGATTGTTTACCCATGCTCTTAGAGCCGCCCATGCGCTTTGCTTCGGCATCAAAAGACGCTCCCATCATCACAAAGGAAGAAAGCACTAAATAAACAAAACTTTTCTTGAACATCTTGGACCTCTTTTCAATAATTCATGAAATATCAGTACTTATAACCGATATGTAACGCAACAATACCACCTGTTAAAGAGTGATATTCAACCTGATCAAATCCCACATCTTCCATCATGGTTTTTAGAGTCTCTTGATCCGGATGCATCCGAATGGATTCTGCCAAATATCGGTAACTATCAGCATCACCGGCAACCTTCTGACCTAACCAAGGAAGAATCTTAAAAGAGTAAGCATCGTAGATTGGCTTTAAGGCTTCAACGGGTTTAGAAAACTCCAAAACCATCACCTTGCCACCAGGCTTGATGACCCGAAGCATTTCTTTAAGCGCAACTTCTTTGTGGGTCATATTTCTAAGACCAAAAGCCACCGTTGTTAAATCAAAATAATTATTTGGGAATGGGATTTGCTCTGCATCTACTTGTACGCAAGGCAAGTGATAGCCTTTATCTAGCAAACGATTTCGCCCATACCCCAACATAGAAGCATTGATATCCGTTAACCAAACTTGACCGCCGGTCTCGCGTTCTAGACCCACTGACTTTGCAAAACTGAGAGATAAATCGCCAGTACCGCCTGCAATATCTAAAATTTTTTGGCCAGGTCGAACCGCAGCTTGATTAATGGTGAAGTGCTTCCAAATACGATGCAATCCACCTGACATCAAGTCATTCATGATGTCGTACTTATTCGCTACGGAATGGAAAACCTCAGCAACTTTGCTTGCTTTTTCAGTCTCATCAACCGTTTTGTAACCGAAATGTGTTTGAGCCATTTTGAATTAATGTCCACCACAAGAATGTCCAGCATCCTTAGTCTTAGTCATTGGGGCATCACGATCAACGCCGGCTTGCTCTACGCGATTGAGATAGTCTTGCCACATTTCCTCTTGATTGACACACATTTCGTATAGATATTCCCAAGAATAAATACCAGAATCATGGCCATCCGAAAAAATCGGCTTGATGGCGTAGTGACCAATTTGCTCAATGCTTGTAATCACTACATTGCGCTTACCTGTTTGCAAAGTCTCTTGACCGACACCGTGGCCCCTAACTTCAGCAGAAGGTGACCAAACTCTCAAAAATTCAAATGGCAATTGGTATGTTTGAGTTTCATAAGCAAGCTCTAAAACTTTGGATTGCTGATGAACCACAATATTTTGAGGCAACGGTGCTTTTATGGAAGTATTCATCTTTTATACCAAGACCCTTTCAATACCACCTTGATTAGCATTTTTTACATAATCTGCCATCCAATTAGAGCCTAACAAATGATTGGCCATCTCAACTACGATGTAATCTGCTTTGGTACCAGAGTCCTCATCATAGCGTGATAAACCTTGCAAGCAAGAAGGACAACTTGTTAACACCTTCACTTGACCTTCAAAGTCAGACTTCAAACTCTCAGCACCTTTTTTCATCTCTATTTCTTTTCTAAAGCGTACCTGAGAAGAAATGTCTGGACGCGTAATGGCCAAGGTGCCAGATTCACCGCAACAACGATCATTTTTCGCAATGCTGGTGCCATCTTCTGTTGTGACCAAGCTATTGACCGTTTTCAATGGATCTTGAAGTTTCATTGGGCTGTGGCAAGGGTCGTGATACATATAACGAACACCTTTGGCACCCTCCAACTTAATTCCTTTTTCTAACAAGAATTCATGGATATCAATGATTCTGCAGCCAGGGAAAATTTTCTCAAATTCATATCCAGCTAATTGGTCGTAGCAAGTGCCACAAGAAACAACCACTGTTTTGATATCTAAATAATTCAAAGTGTTGGCCATTCGATGGAAGAGCACTCGATTATCTGTGATGATTTTGTCTGCTTTGTCAAAATCACCAGAGCCTCTTTGTGGATAACCACAACATAAATAACCAGGCGGCAAAACAGTCTGTACACCAGCATGCCAAAGCATGGCTTGGGTGGCCAAACCAACTTGAGAGAACAAACGTTCTGAGCCGCAACCTGGGAAGTAGAAAACTGCTTCAGTGTCTACTGAGGTTGTTTGGGGATTACGAATGATTGGCACCACATCAGCATCTTCAATATCTAAAAGTGCGCGAGCTGTCTTCTTTGGAAGATTGCCTGGCATTTTTTTATTGATGAAATGAATTACCTGCTCTTGAATTGCAGGCTTACCGACGGTTGAACCAGGCTTCGCAGTTTGTGCTTTGGCAAACTTTTTCAAAACGTCATGCGCCAAACGCTGGGCCTTGTAGCCCCATTCAATCATTAATTTGCGCGTCAACTGAATGGTTTCTGGGTTGGTCGCATTTAAGAAGAACATGGCAGCGCTTGCCCCAGGGTTAAAGCGCTTTTGACCCATTTTGCGCAATAAATTACGCATATTCATGGTGACATCACCAAAATCAATCTTGACAGGGCAAGGTGTCACACATTTGTGACAAACCGTGCAATGGGCCGCCACATCATCAAAGGCTTCCCAATGCTTCACCGAAACACCTCTGCGAGTCTGCTCTTCATATAAGAAAGCTTCAACCAATAAAGAGGTGGCCAAAATCTTGTTACGAGGGCTGTAAAGCAAATTGGCTCGCGGCACATGTGTGGCGCAAACGGGTTTGCACTTGCCACAACGCAAACAATCTTTGACGCTAGAAGCAATTGCACCAATGTCACTCTGCTGCATGATTAAAGACTCATGCCCCATTAAGCCAAAACTTGGCGTATAAGCATTTCTTAAATCAGCTCCAGGCATCAATTTGCCTTTATTGAAACGACCCTCTGGATCAACTCGCAATTTATAAGATCTGAAGTCTTTAATTTCTGCTTCAGTCAAATACTCAAGTTTGGTGATACCAATACCATGCTCACCAGAAATGACGCCATTCAAAGAACGAGCCAATTTCATGATGCGATCAACAGCTTGATGCGCATCTTGCAACATGTCGTAATTATCTGAGTTGACTGGAATATTGGTATGAACGTTGCCATCACCTGCATGCATATGCAAAGCAACAAAGACTCGGCTTCTTAACACTCGCTTATGAATGGCCTCGCACTCTTTAACAATCGGCTCGAAAGCAACGCCGCCAAAAATATTTCTTAGCTCTGCTCTAACTTGTAATTTCCATGAAGCTCTTAGGCTTCTGTCTTGTAAAGCAGAAAAATACCGATCAATATGATTGGCCCATTCTGACCACTCTTGTCGAACCTTAGCGATCACTTGCAAGGCTTGAGAAACTCGATTTTCTAATAGCTCAACCTCAGGAACATCACCGTCCTCAGACTTACCCAAAGGTAAATTACCTTGCTGAAGGAAGGCCTGTAAATCATCCAATAACTGAAGCTTGTTTTTAAGAGACAACTCAATATTGATTAATTCAATTCCGTCGGTATATTCACCCATTCGGTCTAAAGGAATTACAACATCCTCATTGACCTTAAAAGCATTGGTATGTTTAGCAATTGCCGCAGTTCTTGAGCGATCTAACCAAAACTTTTTGCGAGCCTCTGGGCTGACCGCAACAAAGCCCTCACCCACACGAGTGTTAGCCATGCGAATCACTTCACTGGCAGCCAAAGCAACTGAATTCTCATCATCGCCAACAATGTCGCCAATCAAAACCATCTTGGGCAATACGTTACGCTTTGACTTCGTGGCATACCCAACCGCCTTCAAATAGCGTTCATCTAAATGCTCAAGACCCGCCAAAATTGCGCCACCCTGTTTAGTCTGTTGATCAAGGTAAGCCTTAATTTCAACAATGCTTGGAATGGCATCACGCGCTTGACCAAAGAACTCCAAACAAACTGTGCGAATTTGTTTTGGCATGCGATGTAAAACCCATCTTGCACTGGTAATTAAGCCATCACAACCTTCTTTTTGAATCCCAGGTAAGCCAGCCAAGAACTTATCAGTAACGTCCTTGCCCAAACCTTCTTTACGAAAACGCTTACCTTCAATTTTTAGCACTTCAGTTTTAATGACCTTTTGACCTGGCGCCAAAGATCCATCAGACCAAACCAAGTTGAATGTAGCGTAGTCAACGTCATGAATCTTGCCCATGTTGTGACCAACACGTTCAATGTCCAACCAGTTACCCTCGGGGTCAACCATTCTCCATGACGCCAAATTATCAAGTGCGGTCCCCCACAAAACAGCTTTTTTGCCCCCTGCATTCATAGCAATGTTGCCACCTATGCAACTGGCTTCAGCCGAGGTTGGGTCAACCGCAAAAACATTGCCAGATTGATCAGCCGCATCAGACACTCGCTTGGTAACTACGCCAGCGCCCGAATAGATTGTCGCAACCTCGTGATCCAAACCTGGTAAGCGCACCATCTCAACAGGGCCCAAGGTCTCTAACTTTTCTGTATTGATGACCGCAGACATGGGTGACAATGGCACAGCACCACCGGTATAACCAGTACCACCCCCTCGAGGAATGATGGTCAAGCCCAACTCAATACAACCTTTAACAAGGTTAGGAATCTCTTCCTCAGAGTCTGGGGTTAGGACAACAAATGGGTACTCAACCCGCCAATCGGTTGCGTCAGTGACATGTGAAACTCGGGCAAGACCATCGTAGGCAATATTGTCAGCCGCAGTGAACTTACCCAATGTTTTGCGAACGCGCTTGCGCAAGGTGGCTACGCGATCAAATTCTGCATTGAAAGATTCAACCGCCTCTTTGGCACTCTCAACCAATTTGCCAACTTTGTCAGCTAAATCAGTGGTCATGCGCTTTTGAACTTCACGCAAACGATGATGCAAGGCCTCAATTAACTGCTTACGACGCCCAGGGTTATCTAATAAATCATCCTGAAGGTAAGGGTTACGCTGAACAACCCAAATATCCCCTAAGACTTCATAAAGCATCCTAGCTGAACGACCCGTCTTCCTTCCCGATCTTAATTCATCAAGAATTTGCCAAGAACTCTCCCCCAACAAACGAATGACAATCTCTCTATCTGAAAAAGAGGTGTAGTTGTAGGGTATTTCACGTAAACGCGGGGCACTGTGGGAGTGCTCAGCAAGGCTAGTGAGAGGCAAAGGTGCGTTCATATCACTCGATTTAACTAAAACGTCATTTTAAAGGACTATGGGGATATTCGCCTGATTCTTAAAGCTTGGGGGTTTAACCTTCTTAAAGGAAGGGCTTCAGGACATTCCCAACCAATGGCCAATTGCGTTCCAAAAACCGTCTGGAATCATCAAAAGTACATAAGTCATGGTCACATAACGCAAAAACTTGCCAATGGCCATATAAATCATGCAGGCCAACCAAGGTAGTCTTAGCCATCCAGCTACTGCACACAAGGGGTCACCCACAATCGGTAACCAAGAGAGCAAAAGTGCCGGGGGGCCTAATTTCTCAAACCAACCCAATAACTTGTGTTCTCTTTGTCCAACGAGTTTTTCTTGAGCCTTGCTGGCTCCAAAGCCCAACAACCAATTCAACATTCCACCTAAGGTATTGCCCACAGTTGCGACGCAAACGGCCACCCAAAACATTTCTTGATTTAGCTTGATATAACCAAATAAAACCGGCTCAGAGCCAAGCGGCAAAAGGGTTGCAGAAACAAAGGAAACTGTAAATACCGCCGGTAATCCGACGGTAGGCAATGAGAGCCAAACTAAAAAATTATGTAAATTGCTTTCCATGTTTGCTCATTTTAGGCTTTTGCCGTGATACGCTCACAGGATGCCAAAAGATTATTTACGAAAAATACTGACTGCCAAGGTCTACGACGTTGCCCGTGAAACAGAGCTGGAATTAGCTTCGCACCTCTCTTCACGCATCAAAAACAAAGTTCTTCTTAAAAGAGAAGATAACCAGCCCGTATTTTCTTTTAAATTGCGTGGCGCATACAACAAGATGGCTCATTTAAGTCAAACCGAGCTTAAACGGGGCGTCATTGCTGCATCAGCCGGTAACCACGCTCAGGGTGTGGCTTTAGCGGCAGCAAAACTCCATTGCAAAGCCATCATCGTCATGCCTACGACAACACCTCAAGTAAAAATTGATGCGGTGAGCTCCAGAGGCGGTGAGTCCGTGAAAATTGTTCTTCACGGTGACTCATACAGCGATGCGTATCAACATGCCTTGGCACTCGAGAAAAAACATCAATTAACTTTTGTCCACCCTTTTGATGATCCTGATGTGATTGCCGGCCAAGGAACCATCGCCATGGAAATCTTGCAGCAACACCAAGATCCGATTGACGCTATCTTTTTAGCAATTGGTGGTGGCGGCTTAATTGCTGGCGTAGGTGCCTACATCAAAGCAATTCGCCCAGAGATCAAAGTCATCGGTGTACAAACTATTGATTCTGATGCCATGAAAAAATCTTTAGAGGCTGGCCGAAGAGTTGAGCTCAAGGAAGTAGGTTTATTTTCAGATGGTACTGCTGTCAAACTCGTGGGCAAAGAAACCTTCCGACTTTGCCAAGAAGTGGTGGATGAAATCATCACTGTGGATACAGACGCCATTTGCGCAGCCATCAACGATGTATTTACCGATACCCGCAGCATCTTAGAGCCTGCCGGCGCCTTAGCGCTTGCAGGCTTAAAGGCATACGTGGAGCGTGAGAAATGCAAAAATCAAACTTTGGTGGCTGTTGCTTGCGGCGCCAACATCAACTTCAATCGCTTGAGATTTGTGGCAGAACGTGCTGAAGTTGGTGAGGCCAAAGAAGCTGTTTTTGCTGTCACCATCCCTGAACAAAGAGGTTCTTTTAAACGTTTCTGCGAACTACTTGGGGACCGCAACGTCACAGAATTTAATTACCGAATTGCAGATTCAGCCCAAGCGCATATTTTTGTGGGCATAGCCACTCAAAAAGCTTCTGATAGTTCAATGATTGCAAAATCATTTGAAAAATCTGGATTCAACACGATTGATTTAACTCATGATGAATTGGCAAAATCTCATTTGCGTCACATGGTTGGGGGGCGCTCACCTTTGGCAAAAAATGAATTGCTCTATCGTTTTGAGTTTCCAGAAAAACCCGGTGCTTTGATGAGATTTTTAACTAGCATGGCACCTAACTGGAACATCAGCTTATTTCATTACCGCAACCATGGTGCTGACTATGGTCGCATCTTGATTGGCATGCAAGTTCCAGCGAGCGATAAAAAAGAGTTGAAAAAATTCTTATCTGGACTTGGTTATCCTCATTGGGATGAAAGCGACAACCCCGCTTATCAACTTTTCTTGGCGTAAAAATGGCGTTTTCACTGGACGGAAAATTGGTGGTGGCCATTTCTTCAAGGGCTTTGTTTGACTTCGAAGAAGAAAACCAAATTTTTGAAGCCAGCGATGATACGGCCTACATGCAACTTCAATTACAACGAATTGATCAGCCCGCCAAACCTGGCGTTGCTTATCCTTTGGTCAAGAAACTATTGGCGTTTAATGAGGGTCAACAACAAAATGTTGAAGTCGTTATTTTGTCTAGAAATGACCCAGTTAGCGGTTTAAGAGTATTTCGCTCCTCTAAAAATGCAGGTCTAGCAATTGAGCGTGGAGTGTTTACAAGGGGCAGACCACCTTATCACTACTTAAAGTCGCTACAAGCCAATTTATTTCTTTCTGCCAATGCTGACGATGTTCGTGCCACACTAGATGCAGGCTTTCCAGCTGCGATGGTATTTCCGCAAAGCAAGCAAATTGCAGAGTCCAACCCAGAAGAAATCAGAATCGCCTTTGACGGTGATGCGGTTTTATTTTCTGATGAGGCCGAAAGAATTTTTCAAAGCAATGGTTTAGATGCATTTGTGGCTCATGAGAGCACCAAAGTTGAAACCCCTTTACCGCCCGGGCCATTCAAACCTCTTTTAGAAGCTCTTCACCGTCTACAGACCAATGCAAAACGAGCGGGTCAACACATGAAAATCAGAACCGCTCTTGTGACAGCCAGATCAGCTCCTGCACATGAACGTGCCATCAGAACATTGATGGCCTGGGGTGTAACTGTCGATGAAGCCATGTTTTTAGGGGGTCTTGGCAAGAAAGATTTTTTAAAAGAATTTCAACCTGAGTTTTTCTTTGATGATCAATTGGGACATTGCGAATCTGTTTCAGACATTGTTCCAACTGGCCAAGTTCTTTCAGGCATTACCAACCAAATTAAAAAATGAAGAATCCGCTAGACCAAGCCCCACTTGGGAAAAATTCATTAACGCCCAATCAATATAGTCCTGAGATTCTATTTCCGATTAGTCGGTCAATTAATCGTCAGCTTTTAGGCATTCAAGAAGATTCGCTTCCTTTTTTTGGCATTGATATTTGGAATGCCTACGAGCTTAGCTGGCTAAATAGCAAAGGAAAGCCCCAAATTGCGATTGCGAGCTTTATGGTTCCAGCGAATTCCCCGAATATCATTGAATCGAAATCTTGGAAGCTTTATTTAAATAGCCTTAACAATCACTCATTTGCTTCTGCAGATGAACTGGCTTCCGTCCTTAAACGGGATCTTTCCAAGGTTGCGGGTGCTTCTGTCAATGTGCAACTTCATTCACCCCATCATCAAAGCAGTCTAGGCATGCAAGAGTTAGAAGGTGAACTCTTAGATCGCTTAGATATTGAAATTAATCCAAATCAATTACCTGATGCATCGTTATTGAGTGTTGATTCAACTCTAGGCATGGTAGAGCAATGTTTAGTTAGCCATCTACTCAGATCTAATTGTCCTGTAACAGGTCAACCTGATTGGGCGAGCATTCAAATTAAATATGCTGGATTAAGCATCAATGAAGAAGGCTTATTGCGTTACTTGATTTCTCTCAGAGAGCATCAAGAATTTCATGAGCATTGTGTTGAAAAAATCTTCATGGACATCAAAGAAAAATGCCGCCCTAGCAAACTATCGGTTTATGCCCGATACACTCGCAGAGGCGGCATTGACATCAACCCATTTAGGGCTGATTACAACGCAGAGTGGCCTGATAACAAACGCCACTCACGACAGTAATCAAAAAGGAATATCGTCATCGATATCGCTTAAATTAGCACCACCACTTGGGGCATTTGATTTAGGTGCAGACATCGATGAACCTGCAGACATACCAGCATCTGAAGCGCCCGAAGCCTTACCGCCAAGCATTTGCATCGTTTCAGCAACGATTTCAGTTGAGTATTTTTCCTGGCCACTTTGATCAGTCCATTTGCGTGTACGCAAACGACCTTCAACGTAAACTTGAGAACCTTTTCTGAGATATTTCTCAGCCACTTCAGCGACTTTTCCAAAGAATGCAACACGATGCCACTCTGTGTTCTCACGCATCTCGCCGGACTGCTTATCGCGATAACGATCGGTAGTTGCAATTGAAATATTAGTTACTGCATCACCACTTGGTAGGCGACGAGTTTCTGGATCACGGCCAACATTACCCACAATAATTACTTTATTTACTGATGCCATTTTTATCTCCCGAAGAAAGTTTGTTGTACCGACATTTGAACCTTTATCTAAGCGATTATCTTCTGAGTCAAATCTTACTTTTCAGAGGCAACTCTCGCATAGATGAAGCAATTATAAGCCACGCAAAAATAAGACTTGCGCAGGCATAGAATACAGCTGACTCACCACCCAATTGCAATAACCAACCACCACCCAAACCGCCCAAAAATAATCCAATCGATTGAGTTGTGTTGTAAATACCCAGCGCCGTTCCTTTCGCGTGACTAGCCCACCTTGAAACCAGGGAGGGTTGCATCGCTTCAAGAATATTAAAGCCAATGAAATAAACCAAAACTCCAAAAGCCAAAGCGGTTAGACCATCCACACTGGCGATGACTAATTGAGCCAACATCATGGCCATGATCCCAAAAATAAATGCTGGTTTCATGCGCTGACGTTTTTCACTGATCATGATGATGGGGGCCATGCATGCAAATGAAATCAAAACTGCTGGTAAATAGAGTTGCCAGTGGGATGCCAAAGGTAAATCTGCTTTGACTAGCAATCTTGGCAAAGTCAAAAATAAAGCAATTTGAGCAGCATGAAGAATCAAAACACCGACATTTAACCTTAGTAGATCTTGATTGAAAAAAA
>JACCDW010288998.1_pt1 | contig 18481 bp, 38 predicted proteins | sample 7449781 | NCBI WGS metagenome assembly JACCDW01 (sample SAMN15323449, study PRJNA562643) | freshwater metagenome | isolation source: river surface water | place: USA:Blue River Watershed | collected 2017-08-18
ATATCCCATTTCACCAATAGAATAATCTCCTTTGTAATATTTTAGAATAGCCTTGAATTCATATTCACCTTCTTTATCAACATCACACTCCCAATGTTCAAGAACGTCTTGTAATATTGATTCATTATCACCTCTACCAATTACTTTCCAAAAACTATCAACCGATAAGTCCTTAAAGTATAAACTTGAATAACCTCTTTTATGAGCTATATCAGAACAGCCAATTATAACAGCAATTTCTTCGTCTAACTCAAAGACATAATCCATTAAATCTTTCCAATTCAAATTCATATTATCTTCTTTAATTTCTGGTCTCTAATTTCTTGTAATAAAGATGGAATGTGTTGACCCCACTCTTTACAAACTTTTTGCTTTTCTTCTTCTAATGACCAATCAACTAACATTTCTCTGGTTCTTTCATCACCCTCACTAATCAACTTATGGGCACATTGATTAATAAAATCCACACGAACCTTTACATCAACAATCTCTTTTGACCAATTCATCAATTGTTTTTGAAATTTAGACCACTCATTTAAATTCTTCATATACTTACGATACTTGATATTCTCTTGAATGACTCTGTATAAAATAAAAATAAGTGAAAGTAACGGAGTTAAAATAAAAACTGTCTTTAAAATTATCATGCTTAAAATATTTCCAATTACAAATATAATACAAATTTTTTTAATATATAATAAACAATGAATAAAATCAAAGAATATTCTGAATTAGTATTAGAGTCTTTACTCAATGAGTCAGTTCTTTATTTCTCACCACCGTTGAGAGATAAGTTAAAATTAATGGATTCTGATATTAGTAAAAAGTTATTGGAATTAGAGGGGACTGATGTCACATCCGATGTCACTTTTGTTGATATAGTAGATGATAGTGGTGAAGCACTTGTTTCCTTTATGCCAATGAGACAAGCTCTTACTAGAATTACAACTGCTTATCCAGATGCGAATAATGCTGATTTACAAGCCATGCCGGATATAGTTGTAAACGATGCTCTTTACGCTAATGATCTTAGATATAGAAATTCCAGAGTTTATAACACATCTAGTAGAAATACAATTAAGATCGGTAAGTTCATAAAAAAAGTATTAGGTAATTTACCTGATATTGATGTTGAAAGATTTGTTAATAGTTTTAAAACATCTTCAATTGCTGATATATTAAAAGTTGAATTGGTTTCTGGAAAAGACATTACTTATTGGTATAATTCAGATAACTATGAAGAGATAAAAGGAACCTTAGGAAATTCTTGTATGAGAGGAAAACAATTCTTTCAATTATATGAAGAGAATCCTGAGGTTTGTCAATTAGCTATCATACAACGTGATGGTAAATTAATAGCAAGAGCTTTAGTTTGGAAAGTCGAGTCTGATAATGCTGAGATTAAATACTATATGGATAGACCGTACGCCACCAAAGACCATTATGTAAATCTTTTGACCGATTGGGCTAAATCAAAAGATATGGCATTATGGATTAGGTCTTTTGGCTGTGTTGAATTCAGAGGTGAAGAAATAGCCCCAGATATGAAAGTCAAGGTAAAAAAAATAAATTATGCTAATTTTCCTTATTTAGATACCTTTAGAAGATATGACTATCGAAAAGGATATCTATATAATGATTCAAGTTCTAGAAAAAGAGGGTATCAACTAACCTCAACACAGGGTAGTTTCAGTAAGAATAAAAGGACACGTCTACAAAGATTTGGTGATTATTTCGGTATTGGTGAGAATTTATCTAATTAAAATCTATTTTATACCTAATTCATTTAACTTAATATCTCTTTTAATTGTTTGATGATTAATCATCCAATTATGAAGTTCTCTGAAAAGTATATCACCATCATATACATACCGAGTTCCACTTGTATAGTCTCCACTCCAACCCAGATATGATTTACCTCTAACTTTAATACAATCAACAATCACTTGCTTCAGAGGATCACCTAGATTTTCTCTTCTAGAAGAAGTTCCTTTGGTAAGATGTATCCAATCGATACTGATGTACCTTTGTTCATCAAATTCATTGAATATATCTGTTATCTCTTTAGAGCTAATATCATCACAAATTATTTTCATAACCCTAAATCATTTAACTTCATTTCTCTTTTCCATTCTTTTAGGTCATACTTAGTTCTATCCATATTATAACCTGACATAAAATTATCATGATGAAAATGATAGTGCATGTTATCAATTAAAGACTTAACCTCTTTATCAATTTGTTCTTCGGTTTCTTGTTTCTGAATTTTCCTGAAAATATTATAGGTGATTGGTCTATCACCATTTGGATGTGTTACATCACCACAACTTAATTCAATTCTCCAAAGATCTCCAAATTCCCAATATCTTCTATCTATACATCTAGTAAGAAAGAAAAGTCCTTCAGCGTCTTTTTCACTAGAGTAAAAGAAAAGAAGTAAACCATTCCACCCAGATTTAATCTCATCAAATGGCTTTGTTAAGTTACTACCGGTTAATTCAATGCCTGGAAGTGAGTTTATTGTTTGGTTAAGTTTTTTATATAATTCTTTCATACTTTCTATTTATTTAATCTCATTTTAATATCTTTTTAAGTTTATCCTGTCTAAGATTTGATTGATGACAAGCTTCACAAATTAGTCTAACCTTTGGTTTAAGATAACTACCTCTTAAGGCTGGATATAATATAACGTTTAGAATCATAAACAGTTTTTCATTATTTCTCTTAGTAAAGTAATTATCGCTTATGACGTCAAATTCAGAATCACATTCATAACAGTTTCTCGTTGATAAGTTCATAATATCTCGCTTAATATTTTTTCTCTCCACACTTCTAAAGTAACAAAATTCTTTGTTGGAAACCAATCAATCTCACTCCACCCATCTAAGTTTAAGTAGTTGTTTTCCCACTCAATTTTTCCATCAATGTTAAATATAAGTTCTCCTTCATAAACCTTACCATATTCCAATGGTCGTTTTTCTGATAGAGCTATTGGACCCGCTGGCTTTCCGAAATCAATATCTATACAAACTACTTTCACAATCCTAAATCATTTAACTTTTGGTCTCTTTTATATAAGAGAGAAACTTCGATGTTATTGTCTTCTGGATAACTTAAAACACTTTGTAAGTAATCATAAACTTCTTGAGTTCTACCTTCTTCAGATTCGTATCCATAAAGATAACCGCCTCTGAATATTCTACCGTCAGATGGTTCATCAATCTCACTTTCAGCGGTTCTTATTAAATCATCAATCTCAAAATCATTTACTTCTAAATCAAAGTCTTTAGGATTTTCTATAGCACACTTTCTTAACTTATGGAGTAAATCAACCAATTCTTCTAATCTATCTTTATAGTCCCATGCCCAATTACCTCTTAAGTCTAGTTGTAAGTGACCAATTGCTGTTTTTAATTCTTCTACATTCATTATTACAATATTTGTTTTAACTTTTGGTTTCTAATTGTTTTTGGATCATAGGCTTTTATTCTACCTATAACTTGAGTATAATCATAAAGATGATTATCACATCCACAACCACATCCATCACCTTGACTTCTTACTTTAACTAAGTTATCTTCTATGAAAGTGCTTTGTGTTGACCAATCATATCCGTCATTAGAATAGTCATGATTCTTTTGACACCATTTGACATAGTGCTCAGCTTTCTTTATGGTATTAAATATAATCATAATCAAATAAAAAAACACTGATTTACTCCCATTGGAATCCCTAAGGATATGGGACTACGCCCAAGTTCGCTCAGTGTTAGGCGAAACAAACAGAGTGGTGAGATCATGTTTGGTTGTTACCCTTATTCTCACATAAGGTCGACCCGACGTTTGCGTAACACCCGAAGATTATTACCGGGGTCGATATTTATATTAATCTTTGTTTCAGAAGTTACTAAAGGTAATCTATAAAGTATTTATAATTAATAAAATTATCAGACCTCACCATCTGTGGTTTTCCAAAATCATTTATTATTAGTAGCTTATCTGAATATTTATATTTTACTTTGTAAACTTTACTAAATGAAATACCTTTTATTTGTCCGAATTCTCCGAACGAAGTTAAACAAATCATTTCCATATCTATTTTGACTTTGACTTTAAATTTGTATCTATTTGATAGATTGGATATCCTTTTGAATAAAAAATTAACTTTCCATAAAAGTCCTCACCATCATACTTTGTTTCATCTTCTTTACTTGATTTAAGAATTACTTTTTGTTTTGAAAGGTTTAATCTAAAAATTAAACTACTACTTATTTTAGCATGGTACTTGACAAGCATTTTCATAAACCTAATTTTTCTAATTTTTGATTTCTTAAATCACTTACTAAATCCAATTCTTCTTCATGTACCCAAGTCATAGAATCTTTACAATTCTTAATATGATATCGAGTCTTTCTGTGTTTGAAGTTATATTGAACTACTTGCGTAATAACACAATCACCTTTTATAAATTCTTTTAAATGATGTTCTGATTTTAGTCTAACAATATCTCCTACTTTCATTTAGTTTTTTTCCAGATTTTCTCAGGGTTGTTTTTTTCTTCTACACCAAATACACTTTTAAATGGTTTCTTGAATACTTTAATAACTTCACCGTTACCACTGTGTTTGAATTCTTTGACTGTATCAAAATTATCTGTACCAAAGGCATATAATGGTTTAAACTTCTTATCAACAGTACCTTGTTTTGTTATGCGATTAATTTGATAACAGAACTGATTTACATCTTTTGAAGCCCCTGTGTGAAATCTTGTTATCACAAGTCTTCGTTTAACATCTGCTTTAGGTGAAAATGACTTAAAATTCCTCATAGTTATTAATATTATTGACAAAGATAAAAAAATTTTTAAAGAAAATAAAGTGTTTCAAAAATTTTTTTTTAATTGTGACTTATCAACAAATCAGACAAGTTATTAACAATCAGACAACTATTTCATTGATTCGACGTATCTTTACTAAAAATTATTTATTATGGTCAGTTTTATCAGTTTTTGTTTAATTCTTTATGTCGTTTACTCGATTAACATTTCATGTTTAACTATGTTAATAGAACATGGTTATTTTGACAATCCTTTTTGGACTAGGTCTTTAAGGTCTTGTTTTATAACGCCACCATTTGCTATTGCAATTGTGTTGTTGATTGCTCTTAAGGATTCTCTTAAGACAAATTTTGAAAACATTAAAGTGATTATGAAAAAGAGAGAGGTTTAAAACTTCTCTTTTTTTGTTTGTGATATAATTTATTAGTATATTTGCTGTAAATTGGTTTGTAAATGTTAGAAAAACTTTGGAAAGACATTCAATATATCTATGATGAATTTAATTTCAGTTCAAGATTATTAATAGATGACTTGATGATTGTCTCTCAGGATAATCACTATTTACTTTATTATAAACAAGATGATATTTCAACACAGATAAGAATTGATAAACACTACAGCTTAGTTAATATGTGGTCTGATAATAAAGAAGTTGATATCACTAACTATAATATTCATGTTGAAAGGAGTGGTGTCGTTCAACAAATATACACATCTGAAAACTCAATGATTGAATTGACATATAAGATTATAACACCATTTCTAAGAGAGGTTAAGTTAAATAAAATTGGAGTTTAATAGTTAAGTATGACATTAGAAGAGCTTAAATCTTTAAGACAAGGTGAAGTAGTTGTTTTCACTAAGGTAGATGAAAAGATTACTGAGTATCATAATCATCAGGTTGGTGACTATATGATATTTTTAGAAATTGAAGATGCCAATAAGATTGGTTCTAGCAGCGATGTTGTAAATTTTTGTAGAAATGGTATTGATGAAACACATGTTATTTCACATTTCTCTTATGAGATATGTCATTATATAGAAAGAAAGATTATATTAGAAAGAGAAAAAAAATTAAATAGTATAGGAATATGATAGAATTATATGGCAACAGCCAAAAAGATCCAGTGTATGGATATTTAGAAAATCCGCGTGAATTAATATTCATTGATATGGATGGAGTTTTAGCGGATGCTGAAGCCGGAATGAAAGTTTGGTCTGATAAGTTAGGATTATCAACTGATGAACTGTTTAAGAAAAAACTTTATCACATGCCTGGTTTTTATTTAGACTTACCTCCAATGCCAGGAGCAGTAGATGCTTTTAAAAAGTTAGCCGAGAAGTATGAGGTTTATATTCTAACAGCACCATCTTGGGAAAATCCTTCTTGTTATACTGATAAGAGGCTATGGGTTGAAAAATACTTAGGTGATGCGGCTTATAAACGTTTGATTATATCGAATGATAAAAGTTTATTTACAGGCAAGGCTTTAATTGATGATAGAATGAAATATGGCGTAACTAAGTTTAAAGGAGAACATATTCATTTTGGTTCAGAGAAGTTTCCTAATTGGCAATCAGTATTAAATTATTTATAGTATGAGTCTCGATGAGATAATAAAAGTTTGTCCTGGTATAGAAAAAGTAACTTTATCTTGCTACAGAGAATTCTTAGGTGATGACTTTGATCAACATAAAACCTGGTCTCAAATGGGCTTAGATGACTTAGATATTGTTGAAATGGTAATGTCACTCGAGAAAAAACATGACTTTGAATTCCCCGATAATTTATTAGATGAGGTGTTTGGTGAAAATACAAAACCAATCAATTTCATTGGAGTAGTAAGACAAAGAAAATTAAATGACTTAGGAATTTAAAGTCTGCTTAAGTTTAGTTATAAATTCTTCAGTTTTTTGAATTCTTTTCAAAGATTTTACTAGATTTGCTCTATTTCTTTTCTTTTTTCCTTCTTTTCTTGCTTTTGCCATCGTAGTGATTTTTTCTTTATATATTTAGATTAAAAAAGTTTTTTTATACTTTTTATATATACTTCATAAAAACTAAATATCAATTATGAGGTACATTAAAACTTACGAAAAATTTGAGATAAACGAAAACTGGATCAGTCAAGCTTTAGACTGGGTTAAAGAAAAATTATCATCTTGGGTATCAAAATTATCAGGTGAGGTTAGACAAGGATCTGATTATGGTATTAATTACTTAAAACAAAATCCAGAAGAGTTAGAAAAAATACAAAACGGTCTGAAACAACAAGATGAGTCAGATATAATGAAATTATGGAACTGGGTAAAATCTTTTACCGGTAATCCAAATCAAATACAACCTATCGTAAATGAATCTAATCAAGAAGAAGAAGTTGAGTCTATTCTTATGAAGATACTTCGTATTTCAGGAGCTTCACTTGCACTTTTAGGTATTTTTGGTTCAGTTATTGCCGCCTTTGCTGGATTACTTCTTAGCAATGGATTGTTATTTGTCGTTGGTGCGATTGCTTCAATTATAGCTTTTTCAATCATAAGTGTTTCAAGAGACTCTGATGATATGAATAACTATCAATGGTAATATTTATAAACACAATGAAATAAAAAAACCCACTTTATTAGTGGGTTTTTTTATGAAAGTTATTCTTCATTATTAGAATTGTCTTCAGAAAGTAATTTATAAATTCTTCCTCTGAAAACTATAAACTTGGTATCATCACCATGTGTTAAAGACCAAACTTCAACTTTTCCTTCTTTTTTTGTAGTAATTTTTAATTCCGAGATTTTAACAGTACCAACAACTTGAGACATACAAACAAATATATTTTTTGTATATATTGTTTCTAAATATCAAAATTTGTTTTATTCACCTTTTCTGACAAACAAACAGAACAATAATCTTGATTTTTATCTTCGGTAGAAAAGTCAAAACCACACTCATCACAATGAAATGAAAAAAGTGGCTTAACATCAAATAACTCTTGGTTAACTGGTTTTAAGCCATTATAGTGTTGCCAGGTACCAACATAGATTTCAGATTCAAATCTTTTAAGATATTTCATAGAGTATATATTAACCTCTATTCAACATATTTTTACTTCTTCTTTTTCTGTGAAAATCTAAAGAAAAACGGTGTACTTCATTTGATATGTGAGCAAATTCGGTATATCCTTTAATAGAAACATCTTGTCCATTCGATAGGTGAATTAGATTTGCTTTGTGTTTATTATCTTTTGAAATTGAAATCACATCTATTTTATCAAAAATATCTAATGACTTTAATACATTAATTGCTACATTTAACTGAGGTCTCGCACCATCAATAATAACTAGGTTAGGAAGATTTGTCTTTTCATCTATAAGTCTTTTGAATCTACGAACTAAAACTTCTTCAAAACTACCATAGTCATCACCACCAGCCCCAGATTTAATTATAAATTTCCTATATTGTGATTTATCAGCTTCTAATAATGTAAAACGAACCATTCCACAAACAGCTTCTTGACCGGCAGTGTGTGAGTTATCAAATGCGTCAATGTTAGTCGGTGGAAATTTTAGATTTAAAGATTTTTGTATTTCTTCTACTCTATGTCTTTTATCAATCACCATCATTGGTTTTAGTAACTGTTTAATTTTATCAACTACTAAAATTTTAATTTTATATTTTTGAGCGACTTCGTATTCCATAATACTTGAATGGTACAACATTTTTCTTTTAAAGTATTTTATCGATGTATTAAAGTTAAAGTTGAAAATATCTTTGATTAATTTAATAGTGTGTAGATAGTCAATTTTTTTTGCCAATCCAACACAAGGCGCAGAACATCTGTTCATGTGCCATTCTAAACAAGATTTGAATTTACCTTTTTCTACATTCTCATCTGTGATAAGGTAAGAACAACTTCTTAATTTAAAAATATCATATATTGCTTCGTAAACTTCTCTTGCGACCTTCCCTGATGTAAATTCAAAAACGACTTCACCTTCGAATTCTTCACCTGGATAAAATAACTCTAGTTTTTTCCACTCACCACCAGTCAATACTAATTTACTTCTGATAGTTCGACTATCTTTTCCTTTAATATTGAACTTAGGTTTGTATAGTTTGATTAAGTCTTCTTCTAATACTAAAGCTTCGTTTTCAGATTCAGTTGATATAAAATCAACATTTTTTATCTCGGTAACTAATTTTGCAGTTTTGGTATCTTTATGATTTTTTTGAAAATATGAACTAACTCTTTTTGGTAGATATTTGGATTTACCAACATAAATGATTTGGTCTTTACTATCTTTAAAAAGATAACATCCTGCAGTTTGTGGAATTGAAAAGTCTTTAATGTTCATCACATACAAAGATAAATAATAATTTAGTATTTAACAAATTTAAGAGATTAAATATGTGTTAGACTCAACCGATTCCCAGTCTAGAAAGTCGGTATTAATCTCTAGATATTCTTCTTTCCACTTTATACAAGTAATTATATTTCTATATCCAATCTCAGTTAAAGCAAGACCTAAATTTGATTCATCAAATTCATCTGCATAAAATTCAAAACTCAATAAGTCACCTTTAATTTTATTCTCATTAATCAAAAGTATTTCACCTTCAAGTCCATTTCTAAAAAATTCTTTTTCTAAAGTTGGTCTGTATGATGAATAAACTAATTTATTTGATTCATCATAAACTGAAATTGATGTCTCATCTTCTAAAAGTCCAGTTATTATCATATCAGCTGAACCGGGGTCTTCTATTCCTAAATCAGCAAGTATTTGTAAAATTTTAAAGTTTGAAAAGTCTATAGATTCTGCTAATTCAAACTTCTCGCTATCCAAAGAGAATAAGTAAGCTTCAATTCCTGTGCCAGAAAGTATAACTGTGTATTTGTTCATTTTAGAGTTTTATATTATTTTGTAGCTTGTATTCTTTCCATTCATCTTCATCCATCAAGTCTGGAAATCTTTCACCACCATTACAAGATTTTTTTACATAAAGTTTTGCAGGTAGATTGCAGTTGCAGTATTTACAAAAGCCTTCTTTAACACAATCATCACCACAGATGTAAAGTCGATATGCTACCTGTTCTCTTTGATGACGAGGTAATATATGAAATATATCTCCCAACATTTTAAGATTTCCTTCTAGATATTGCCTAACCATTTGTGCAGTAACCATAAAATTATATTTTATTAGTTATATACATTTCAATCAAAATGGTTTAAAGAGTGATTATATGGATATATACAATAAAAAATATAAAAAAATTATGAAAATTATTAAGTTTTTATCTTTGATATTTGGTCTAATTATTTTCACATCATGTGATGATAAGCCAGATACTCAAAGATTTGTAAGAAAAGAAATTCATAGTCCAGAGGCATTAGAAGATGTCAAAGCAATGAATAGAGCATTAGAAATAATGAGAGCAAGGGGTTGTCAAGACCCACTAAGTTGGTATTATCAAGGAGCAATTCACTGGGTTCCTGATACAATTGAGAACAATCAATTGTGTGATAGTTACCAAAATTTCAATGATAGTAAAGAAGCTTGGAGAAATTGTACACACACAAAATCTAAACAAGAAGAAATACATTTTTTAGTTTGGCATAGAATGTACATCTGGCACTTTGAAAAGATTGTAAGAAAGTTATCCGGTAAAAAAGATTTTGCTTTACCTTACTGGGATTATACTTCAGGTGATAAAACAAAGATGTCTTTACATCCACTTTTTAGAAGTAACAATTCTTCATTATATGAGTATTGTAGATTCGATTCAATTAATAAAGGATTTCCAATTGAAGGCGAAATCGAAAGAGCACTTGATATCACAAAACTTATGACTTATGATGATTATCAACTTTTCAATAAAAATATGGATAGAGCACCACACGGCGCAATTCATGATTACATCGGACACGGAAACGATTATAACGATGGAAAGTTGTGGTTTGATAATCCAATCACTGGAAAAAAATCACACGATGGTCTAATGGGTTGGGTACCGACTGCTGGATTTGATCCAATTTTCTGGACACACCATTCAAACATCGATAGAATTTGGCAGAAGTGGACTAACTCTGATAATGGTCAAATGATTACTTTAGAGTTATTAAAGTCAGTTGAGTGGTCTTATGTCTTTTTTGACGAGAATGGAAAAAAAGTTAAATACACACCAGAACAAGTTTATAAAATACTTTATTCTATGGACTATGATTACGATGATACTAAAGTTCAAAGCAAATCTAAATCAAATTTAGTGAAGTCTAAATCACAACATGTTTTAACTCAATCATCTCCTAAGAAATTATTAGCTGGTAAAAATACAGTTGTTAATTTATCAAAAGTTTCAAAGACTAAATCTAAGAATGTTATTATTGAAGTAGAAGCATCATATCAAAATGTTCCTTCTGGTATTTATGAGGTTTATGTAAATACTAAAAAAAGAAATACTAAATCTAAAAACTTTGTAGGATTTATGTCTTTCTTTGGTGAGGACCACGCTATGCCTGGTAAGTCATGTAAATCTGGTTGTTGTAAGCCAGTAACAGCGGATGGTAGAACAAAGATTGTTTTTACTTTTCAACACCCAAATAGTCAAAGTTGGAATTTCCATTTTTATAATCATAATGGTCATTCAACTGGTGATTTAAGAATAGACAAAATTCGAATCAAATCAAATTAAAAAAAAAGTGGTGAAATTTTTCACCACTTTTTTTATTTACAGTTTAAGTTAGTCAATAAGTTGTCTTAACTTTGCTTCTCTAATTTCTTGAGTAACAACTTCTTTTAGAAATCTATAAGATGATCTTTTTCCTGATTTATGTGTATAGTATATTACTATATGATTAGCATCAACTCTATAAAAATCATAGTTCCAGTATTCTGCTATGAAACCATTTGATTTCATAAAGTTAAAATACCATTCAATATGTTTTGCTTCTATCACTTATTTTTTCTAGTGACGAAAAGATGATAAGTGATTAAACTTGCAACAAAAGATGATGAAGTCATCCAAGCGATTGTTTCATTAGTATTTCCTTCATTATAAGAAAGGTAGGTAAAAAATGATGTTGCGATAAAACAGAACATCCAGATAAAGAAAATTGGACTGAATCTTTTCATAGTTTTTTATTTTTATAGTTTTTAATTATTTATAAGTTCAATATATATCTTATGAGATTTATATTAACGTTTTCATTCACATTTTTGTTCGTTATTTGTTTTGCTCAAGATACGGTAAAATATGGTAAAGATATTGTAATTTACATGAATGATAAAGTAGTTCAAAAGATTTTTTCGAGTTCAGAGAACTACATTAAAATAGTTTTTGAATATAACGATTGTGGTATTCTAATACGTAGATGGTGGTATGATAAAAATGGTAAATTGTTAAGTGTTGCTCTGGATAATTAATTCTTAGTTGCAAAATAAGTGACCCAGATAAAGATAGCTAACCAAACTAAACCTTTTATCAAAAAGAAAAGAAAACCAGCAATTCCTACACGTTTAATCCACTTTTTCATAAAGTATATATCAAAAAAAGAGACCTAATTGGTCTCTTTTTTATTATTTAACGATTTGAGATTTCATTTCTTTAGCTCGCAAAATGGCAACTTCTCTGTTTTTAAAACCAGTTTCTACCATAGTTTTTCCACGAAATATACCAATTTCGGTAGCTTTAGTAACTAATTTACCTTTAACTGTTGCGGTTTTATCCATTTGACGGATTTTAAGACCTTCAACTTGTCCGATAACTTTCCCTGAATTTTTCTTTACTGCCATTTCTTTTAAATTTTTTAAGTGATTAATAATAGTACAAATATAATATGATCTTTTTAATTCTCCAAATTTTTTTTTAAAATATTTTCACAAGTTTCTTTCCATTCAAAATGATCCACATGTATAGCTCGACATTTTTCTTTACTTTCAAAAATATCCATAAGCTCAATATCATCATCATCTAAGTGAAATAAAAATCCTTTATCTTTTAAAAAGACACATTTAGACTCACCACAAGTGAAGTGAATGTTTTCTTTTTTGATACCACACTCGTCAGCGACATTGAATAGTGTTTTATTTTGACCCTCTATCCAGTGCCAGTTTTTCGACATAGCAGTCTCATCATCAAATCTTGATGTTACAATCCAAACATCATATCCTTTTGAAACTAAACTCTTTGCGTATTTTTGTACATCTTTTCTTGAAAGAGTGCCATCAAAGTCAAAACTAACTTTCATTTAAAAATTTGTTGCTACTTCAAAATATTTACCATCAGTGTTACCACCATAATTGTCAAGTTCTTCACCATCATAGATGACTTTACCAATCATATTACCAACAGTATAACCATCTTCAAGACCACAGTCTTCGTGGATTATAATTTTTAATTTAGATAAATCAAATTCATCCAAGTCAAGTTCTGCTTCAAAGAAAGATCCTTTTTCACCAGAAAAACACACAAGACAAGGTTCTTCAATCTCACTGTATTTGTCTTCAAATTCAACCTCGATTGGACTATCATCAACATACATAATGTCTTCTTCCGTGAATCGGTGTATTTCTTCACCATTTTCATCTGTGATAGTTAGAGTGAATACATCAGTTGCGTTAAAATTATGATAAACATCATCAATTTCTGACCAATAACCACCGAGTGCTTCATCGTCAAAAATTATATCATTAAGTGATTCACCTTCAAAGTTTTTGATGTTTTCGGTTTGTTCTTCAGTGAGTCTTCCAATAGTTAACTCACCACCATAGCCACTAATATCAATTGTAAATTTTGCCATTTTATTTTTATTTAAATATATTATGTAAAAATACGAAATTGTTTTAAATAAAAAAAGAGATGTTAAACATCTCTTCCAAAAATTTTCTTTTCTATATAGTCGTCAATTTCACCTTTAGTACCGTGTTTTAGTTCTGAGTGAATTTTTTTAGTGACTTTCTTAAGTTCTGAAATTGCTTTATTAAAATCTTTGAATGATGGACACTCTTCGATTGTTTCTGATTTAACAGATTTTTTTTCTTGCATTTTTCCAAAATCCTCCATGCTATCTAAAGTATCTTCTACTTCATCTTCAGTATATGCCGTTATCTTATGAGTAACTGGGTTATATTCATTTCTAGTATTAGTTGGGTATGCCTGTCTATCAGAATTTTCTTGATAGCTTCTTTTAACTTTTTTAAGTTTTTGTTTCTCGTCTTCCCAAGTATTACAGAAGTCTCCAAAGTTTCTAACTTTAGAGTTTACGTTGAAAGTTGGTGTATTATCTTTGTAAGTCATAGATAACTTTTTTCTTTTATATATTAAAATAAAAAAACCACTTTGTTAAGTGGTTTAATCTAAAATCTGACTGATTTTTTCTTCTCGATAACTTGATGTATCAACATCTACTTCGACTACCTCATAAAAAGAAACCGTTACCATTTTACAATATTCATTTACTTCATCTTCATTTGCTAAATGATGTAATCTGTTTTCAGTAGAGTCCCAATTGTAGTTTTTCTTAACTTGACCATACTTTTTAATAAGTGAGTTGTTAAACTCCTCAAATACATCCCACTCGACATTCACACAGTCCTCACATTCATATGCAAAATCAGTAATTGAACTTTCTTTATAAGCTTTAATATTTAGTTCTTTCACTTTTTCTTCTGCATCTTTCTTTGAGAAGCAAACAATTTTTGGAGTACCTCCTTCAGTCTCGTTATAAATATTATCATCATATTCATAACCTTTTTTCATTACGATGTAAGCTTTATTCATTTTCTGTAACTTTATTTGTTAATTGATGTTTTACTAATTCTTTATAATATTCACAATTTTCTAATAGATAATCATGAGTCCCTTCTGCTAATAACTCTCCTTGTTTAAGAACAAAAATCTTATCACAGTTTTTAACTGTTGAAAGTCTGTGTGCAATTATCACAGATGTTTTTCCTTTACTCACAGCGTCTATTGACTTCTGAACAACTCTTTCACTTACTGTATCTAACGCAGAAGTTGCTTCGTCAAAGATGAGTATTTCTGGATTCTTAGCCAATGCTCTTGCAATTCCAATTCGTTGTTTTTCACCACCTGATACTTTAGCACCACGTTCACCAACTATTGTGTCCCAACCGTGTTCTAATTTTTTATAAAAGGCATCAATACGGGCCATCTTTGATATCTTATTCAACTCTTCATCGGTTAGTAGTTTCTCTGTACCATAAGAAATATTTTCACGAATACTCTTATCGAATAGATTAACTTCTTGGTCGACGCTTCCAATCTTCTTTAAGAATGATTTAAGTTCTAAATCTTTAAGATTGTTATTGTTAATAGTAATCTTTCCAGATTGTGGATCAAATGCTCTTCTGATAAGATTTGCGATGGTTGATTTACCAGATCCACTTTCACCAACAAATGCCACTTTTTCGCCTCTTTTAATTTTAAAAGAAACTCCTTTCAAAACCATTTCAGGTTGAAGTTCATCTTCATTTTTATCACTATGATTTTTCTTTCTTTGTGGATAACTGAACTCAACGTTGTCAAATTCTATATCACCTGTAATATTTTCAGAAATTGGATTTTCAATTTCTTCAACATCCGGTTTGATTTCAAGTAACTCAAAATACTTTTCAATATTTATCTTATCTGTTATAAACTGCTTTTGCATATCAGTTATCATCCAAAGTGACATGATAAAGTTTTGAGACCACGTAAAAATTAGAAATATCGAACCTGCTGTAATGTGACCTTGAAACAATAAGTATACTGCAAAAAGAATTGTCAAGTATCTAAAACCAGCAGTTGATATTCTAATAACTGTTAGCCAATTATTTCCTGGTATCCAAGTTCTTTGATAAGCAGATTGATGACCATCTTGAACATCATCTAAATCCTTCAATGATTTTTTCTCAGCTACCTCATTTTTGATAAGAAAAACAAAACGGTAAAGTTCTGAAATGGTTCTAGCAGTATGGTTTCTTGCGTCTCTAACTTCTCTTAGCTTTGGTTGTAAGTAAGTATTAAACTTATAAACACCCCAGAAAAACAGAAATGATATAAATAAGTAAGAAAATCCAATATAAGAACTTATTGTAAACAACATAAAAATTGAAACAATAAAGTTTGCAACAGCCGGAAAGAGGTGATAAACAAACATTTGTATTTGACCTTGTACTGACTGAAAACCAGATGTGATAATATTTTGTTTTACACCCGAATGTTCATTTATATGTTGTCCATTGGAAAAGTTAAAGTACTTAGCAATTGAATAATGATTAAGATGATTAGATGCCACAATGTCTAATTTTCTAATTTCAAGATTTCCTTGAAATCTATAAACTAAAATTCTGATAACAACCCCGATGCCAGCCAGAGCGGCAAACATCAGAGCTGTTGTCATATATTGTGGATCATTAGAGTGTTTCTGAATTACATCAAAGATGTTACTTAGAAAGTAAGTATTTACTGCTTCAATAACTGAAGTGAGTAGAATACAAATGAAAATGATACCAATTGTTTTTCTAAACGGCTTAGCAAATTCCCAGATTCTTTTTATTAGGGTCCAGTTTGACATAATTATTTAGAAAGAACCTCTCTGTTATAATATTCATCAAATCCTTCCAACATTTTATCCATTGAGTTTTCACCAATGACCTCATCAATTAAACCAAATTGAAGAGCCTCGTGTGAGTTGAACCATTTGTCTCTGCGAGAAGACTCAATCATTTCTTCAAATGTTTTACCACAGTTTTGTGCTAAAATGTTAAATAAGATATAATTGTATTTATGTCCTTCGATATGTGAGATTGTTGTATCTTGAATGTTTCCTTGCATTCCGTGTGAAACTTGATGTGTCATAACTCGTGAGTTAAGAAGTGAAGAACGTTTTCCTTTTGTTCCAGATGAAAGAAGAACAGACCCCATAGATGCGGCCATTCCAGTATTGATTGTTTGAATATCAGAGTTGATATAATTCATTACATCAATCATTGATAATCCTGACTTTACTGATCCACCTGGTGAATCAATGTGCATTGTGATGTCTCTTTTTTCAACCGAATCCAAATACATAAGTTGTGCTTGAACAACTGTTGACATTTGGTCATTAACAACACCAGCGACCCAAAGAATTCTATCTCTCATTAATCGTGAGAAGATATCCATTTGTGTGACACGCATTTCTCTTTCTTCAAGAATGTAAGGTGTCATTGACCCTTCAATTTGTTGTTCATAGTAATGAAGGTTCATTGAAGTTAAACCTTCGCTTAGTGCATACTTTTTAAAATCTTTTCCGTAATCCATATTTCTGTTTTTAAATTTACTTGTTATATACAATGGTCAACAAGTGGTTGATCATTATCATTTACTAAACCAATTTCAAAAGTAGCATTGCCTTTAGTAGTGAATATTACACCATCTTCATAGGTAACTGTGATGATGTTATTTTTAATTACAATCTTGTCTACTTTATCTAAGGAGTATTTTTCCATAAAACTATTATACAAAGTTAATAAAAAAGTTTAATTTGTAATATCTAAATTTTATTATTATATTTGTCGTAATATGAGAATTGTATCAAATAGAAAGGGTGATTATGTTCAAGTTTTAGAAGAATTCTTAGGAATGACACTAACAACTGAACATGAAATCAGGTGGTCTGTTGTTCTTTATCATGGACAAGTTATGATATTTCATGAATCATCAACTCAGATGTGGTCGAAAGACGAATTTATTGAATATAAAAATAATTTGGGATTGGCTCAATGGAGAAGCTCTTCACTTAAATTTGATAGAATGAGACTGTTTGATGAACTGTTAAACTCTCTTATTAAATTTGAGAGGCAATTTAAAATAGATGAAGTTTTAAGAGACGAAAATGAATATCAATATTGGGTATGTTAAGATGAGTAATAAAGAACTTAAATATTTTTACGAAAAGTTGCTGAGTGCATCTGGTGTACCAAAACATCATTTCGGAATGAAAAAATATATCAGAATAGATAAAATAAAAAGAATATTTGATTTATGAGTTTAAAAATGTTAGATATTATGGATAAAAAATCTTTAATCTTTATTAATTCAAACAAAGAGTTTTTGAGTATGGTAACAGATGATGATTTTATTAGCTTAGAAGACTTTGAGATAATTGACGAAGATGAATTAATTACTTATCAATCAGAAACTACTATAGGACCAATTGGTTGGGAAAAAGATAGAATTCAATCATTTAAGTCAAATTCTAAAAATTTTGATTTACTAGTTGAAGTCAGTTTTGAGAAATTAAATTACAAAGATATAAAATCAATAAAAAGTTACACATCGTCAAAAAAAATGACTAAATTAAGAATTATGACTTTTGAATTAGTTGAACTTAAATCAAATACTAAAAGAGTTGATAGAGGAATAGATCCATCAACTTATGACAAAATTCAGACAATGTTAATTAAACCAAAACAGATTTTAGAAAGAGAACTTGAAAATGGAACTTACAATTTACAATCTCTTATTACGGAATTTAAGAGAGACAATAAATTAAACGACTTAGGATTATGAGAAAGATACACTTAGATAAATTCACAAACAGTCCAAAACGTAAAGCATCTTTAATGTTTGTTGAAGATAATAAGATATGTGATGGATGTGACGGAATA
>JACCDW010448766.1_pt1 | contig 18474 bp, 26 predicted proteins | sample 7449781 | NCBI WGS metagenome assembly JACCDW01 (sample SAMN15323449, study PRJNA562643) | freshwater metagenome | isolation source: river surface water | place: USA:Blue River Watershed | collected 2017-08-18
AATCGTATTTTGTCGGTATAACTAAGTAAGGCCTTGGCTAATGGAAGACCAATGGCACCGCCTGATCCAATTATCGTTTGCATGATTTTGAGTTTATGTTACAAGGTACTGTTTTTTGATAACGAATGAATGATAGACTGGTACTAATTTTATTAGCGGTGATAGTGCTGGTTCAACGGTACTTTTTCGATAATTCAAAAGCAATAGTAATTCGGATTGAATTGCTATAAAACAGCAGGGGTACTAAGGTCGGTAAATACTATAGTTGGTGGTCTCTTCTAATTTTTCATAGGGTAAATTAGAAAGTTGGGAACCAAACCGTTTCTTTAAGATAACAATACACTTCAAGCCTTTTTGTTTTAATTGCGCTATGTATGCTGTATCACTTATCTCGGTATTGGTAGCTATCCAACCCTTGCGATGGGCAAAGTACATCGGGGTGGGCACTTTCCCACTATTGATTATAACCAAATCCGAACGTTCACAGTGTTTGTCCAAAGTGGTTTCTAAATACTGAAGTTGGGCATCCTCTTGGTTCAAAAACAAATCGTGTTGTTGGTTGGCAAGACCCTCTATGGCAACAAATAGTAACACCGTATTACGTAACCAAGGGATGGGAAGTGTGGTGAGTCCATACCCTGCCACCAACGCCATTATTGGTACAAAGGGGACAATGTAATAACTGTGTTCGATAAAGGTATGGCCTGCTTTAAACATGATTACGGCGAATGATAAAAAAACGCAAGCGAGTACCCGCAGTAGTATAAGATGTTTGTGCTTATAAGCGGACCAAAGACCATAACAAAAGAGCAGGAATCCAGAATATTGCAGGGCTATTTCATAGTAACGACTCAAGGTGCCAATGGGGTCACCAATAATTTCAGCGATGCCCTTGGTCAAAGGTTTCCCCATAAAAAAGTGCCAGTACCCGTACGACTCAACCAAGTAAGGCACCCAATAATAATACCACGCTACGACCGGAATCATACCAATTACGAAACTTACGGCAAAGAAGATTTTTCGTCTCAACAAAACGGTCTGATTAAAGTAGAGCGGTACCAGGGCGGCTAACAAACTGCCAGCTGGTAATTTTGAAAGCACGCCAGCAACTAATAACACGATTGAAAGAAGGAGTTGTCCGTACTTGTCTTTCGCCTCCTTTGCATCCAGGTAATTACAGGCATAATAAATAGCGGAGATTACCAGGGACACAGAAAAAGTATCGGGCATGATTTTACGCGCGTACTCAAACCAAATGGATACACCCAAAACAAGGGTAGAATAAAACGCCGTAGCTTCAGTGAAATTCGTCTTGATGAGCCGGTAAAAATACCAAAGTCCAAAACTGCTAACCACCAGATTGATAAGGCGGCCATACCAATGCTGGTAACCAAATAATTCCGATACGAGGTACACCAAGTAATTTAGCAAGGGAAATTCCATGCCGGTAATACCGGTTTTTTCGCCGGCCATGTCCACCCTCGGATAAAAGGGGTTGGCATCAACTTCGACAAAATTTCTAGCAACCATACACACGGTTGTCTGCCGCCAGTTATGTCCTGCTTCTAATGGAGACATGGTTATGCCAATCAAGCGAATCAAAAAAAGAACCGCTATCCAAAATCGAATATCGCGCAGAAATCGTGTCAATTTGTAAAAGGGGGTAGCAAAGGTCGACTTCAGCTACTCGAACGCAAGATAACAAGACGCGACTGAATTACGTCAAAAAAGTGAGGACAAGTTTCTATCTAGTTCATCTACCAGCAGAGATAAAAATGCCAAGACGCTGGAAAGAACCTGATGCTACGGTTTTGTGTTATGGTAATAACTAAGGGCGCCAGAGGGACAACAATCAATTGCTGCCATTATTTTTTCAGTGGTGCTTGCCTCGGGCTTTATCCAGGGTTGTGTTTTGGGTTGAAACACATCGGGATTGTTTTTTACGCATTTTCCAGAGTGAGCGCATTTTCCAGATTGCCACACAATGGTAATCTCACCATTGGTGTATTCTTTTTTGATATTGTTTTTATCCATGAGGTGGAGTTTATTTTATAATACATCGCTTATAGTGGGCAGTTTCTCGAATACGCTTTTAGCAAATGGACACAAGGGCAACACGGTGAGTTTATTTTTTCTTGCAAAATCAACGAGCTTCATGAGCAATTGTTTTCCAATACTCTGACCTTTCAACGCTTCACTTACTTCGGTATGATCGATAATAATTCGCGAAGCACCAGCATAGGTGTATGTCATGGCGGCAACAACTCGTCCATCCAATTCTATAAAAAAGCTGCCCTTGGCACCATTGTCTGTTTGTTTTATCTCCATTTCAATTATAAAAGGTTCGTTGCTGCCTGTTTCTGACTATATCGTTTAATGATTAAGAAAGTCGAGCCAATCAAAGTAATTTTCGGTAAGAAAAACAAAATAAAAAATGTTAGATAAGTTACGGTTACTTCAGCAGCTGGTGTGGCAATCGCTAAAAGGTGCCGTCCAGTGTTGGATTCAGGAAAAACAAAATTCTGCATGTAGTTCCACCCGAAATGAATGAAGAAGGGGGCTAAAAGCGATTGCGTTTTTACAAAGGCAAAACCAAGGACAAGTCCCATGAAAAACGTAAATAAAAAAACAAGGCTCATTTGTACTAGATGTCCCCACGTGCCAGCATTGAACCAGTGCAACAGTGCAAACAGGATGGAGGTTAGCACAACAGCCTTGGTTTCACCCATTCGCTTTACAAGTAAATAGAGCAGAACACCACGGCAAAGTAGTTCTTCAGTCAACACCGTACGTACTTGGAACCAACTCTCTAAAAGGAGGTTGGGGCAACTTAGTTGTTCGTTCAGTTGAAATCGCTCTCCTAAATAATGCATCCTGAAAAGAAAAGTGCTTGTAGAAGTAAGAACGGCTGTGAAAAATAGGACGAGCAATAACCACCATGTTTTTTTTGTTGGCATAAAGCCCAACACGGTCAAAGGTAATCGCTCAAAAAACCAAAGTAGTGCCCAGGAACAAACCAGTAAGAAGCCAATTTGCAGCATACTTAAATATAAATCTATTTTACTTCCCTTACAAATGCCTCCACCACTCTTAATCGCAATACCCAAAGAGCGGATTGATTCGGGTTCAACTCAATCGATTCTAATTTACCACCGCAGCGCACCATGGTCCTTGCTGGAAAAGCATCGGGACACATCTTTTCTTTAAAATCAAATTTTTCAAAACAAAGGATGGTGCTTCCTGCTTTATTGGCAGCTGCACAAAAACCGGTACTCAAGGTATCATTGCATTCAAGTTTGGTTTGATTCAATGCGCCATCCTTGTTGCTAATTGGATGGGCAGGCATGATTATTTTTTGTCCCAGATAGCAGAACACGTCCTTCTTGAGTTTTTTATAACTCATCTGGCGCTGTGCAACCAAACCGGCGCCGGCATAGAGGTGAATATAAACAACAAGGGCGTGCATCTCAGAGGTGTCATTTTCAGCAGAAGCGAGTAATTTTCCAGATGCTTTATAGGCACTCTTCCAATCTTCTTGATTTAGCGCAGGAAGTAAGCTCTTGAAATCATGATAGGTTAGTTGCTGACTTTTAAAAGAGGTGAAAAGGACTAGGAACGCAATAAACAGCGATAAACGTAAACAAGACACTGGTTTATAGTAACAGCGGTAGTCCAAATGGTTCTTATTAGAATGTTTAATTTAATCTGTTTTTGCTGACTGTTAGAATGGCGCTAAAAAACCAGCAAGTAATTTCACTGTACGATTGGTGCCAATGTTATTAAAGTCACTTGTGTTGTTGTTAGGTTTAAATGCGAATAACATTATTCAAATTTAACGATTATTTCGAAGGGACCTTTTTGTTTACATCGATAATAGCTCCTTCAAGTTTTAGCGGTATTCAAGAGGTTAGGATAGCACGTTGATGGCATGGGGTGGCTGTACTATTAGGGCTATAATTTAATTGCCTATAGAGAAAACACGCTAATGTTTAAACGACGTTAATAGGGTTTGGTAGGTTTGTAAGTTCGATTGGGCATAGAGGTTCATTCTTTCAACCACCTCCGGTTTTTCTTTGGCGTAGTCATGCAAATCCTTGTTCTTGTAATTGAAGAGGGTTATGGTTTTATCTTTATTCACAATTAAAAACCACTCTTGGTCCATTACCCCGTATTTATCATCGGCATTGAAATAAATATAGGGGCGTTCTTCGCGTAATAGATCTATGCCCAAGGTGTAATTCACATAGTTAGTTTTTAATAAACCCATTAACGTTGGAAACACATCGATTTGTCCAGCCATTTGGTTAAACGTTTTCTTTTCCTTAATGATGGATGGGGCATAAAACAGCAAGGGTGTATGGTTGTAATCAATTGACATACTGTAAAGGCCACTGAGCGGAGCGCCATGATCGGCCACAAACACAAATAGAGTGCTGTCGAACCACGTTTGCTTGGAACATAGGGTGATAAATTTTCGTAGAGAATAATCGGCATATTCTACACTGCGATCGAATTTGTCGGTATGGTGTGGTGTGAAATACTCTGGCACATAAAAGGGACCATGATTGCTAGAGGTCATAAAAACAGAGAAGAACGGTTTTTGTTTCTGGTTTAATTGATTGAGTAGGGGTATTGAAAACTCAAACAAATAGTCGTCGGGCACGCCTAATGTGGTTTTTATCTTTTCAGTGGGATAATCTTTTTTTGAAATAACGGTCTCGCAATCGTTAGCTTTTAAGAAGCCTTCTACGTTGTCGAATTGGCCATCATGTGTTGTGAAATAAATCGTGGAGTACCCGTTTTCCTTCAAAGTGCTAAATGCACCAGGTTGTTTAACGAGAGAATGGCCCTTCATCGGGTGGTGTCTAAATAACGCGGGATAAGAGAACAAAGTGCTATAAATGCCATTATACGTATGAATTCCTGAAGTATACGTGTTTTCAAAGTAGTAACCTTCATCCGTGAGGCTGTCAAGAAAAGGAGTGAGGTTGTTTTCATTGCCATGCCGCCTCATTTTAACCGCTCCTAAACTTTCCATAATCACTACAACTACATTGTATTTTGAAGGTGACAGTGAATCAAAATGAACCGCTCGTGCTAGTGGAAAATTTTTATCTGGTTGTTGAATGTTAAAGTAGCGCTGAACATTAGCAAGGGCAAGCGACTCATCCATCAGCTGAACTTTTTGGTTTTCTTCCTTACGGCTCTCCAAATAACTTTTCAAGAATGTAAAATTCGGATTGAGTCCTAATTGATTGAGAAAGGCATTGTTTGAGAAATAGGCAGTGCCAATTCGTATAGGCGATTTTTCTTCAATGCGCCCTCTAATCCCTAGTACAATTAATCCCAGGAATAACAAGCTAATTGGCAAAGTGCGGATGGATGCTGTAGGGGCAATAGTTGTCTTTAAAAGCAACCTGGTAATTCTACTGAACAGAATAATAGCTAAAAGTAAGGGCACTAGGTAAATCCAATAAGTTGGTTCCTGAAAGATCATTTTAAGAACGAAAAGGGGACTGTCGAGCCATTCTAACGCAGTTACCGATAGCCGCGAAAAGAATTGATGAAAGTAGGGAATGTCAATGGCGCAGATCAAAAAGGCGAGTGAGAAAGTGATTGTAATAAAGGTCTTAACAAGCTTATAAATGGAAGTTGAAGTGGGGTAAAAGGCAGCAAAGGATAATATAAGATAGGGTAGGAGCAACAAGTAACCGGTTATAACAATATCAAACCGAATACCCATTATAAAGGCGGATAGTATATCAGCCGTTTGAACGGTGTCATCGATTCGGTTGCCTTCCGTGATAAATAACAATAACCGAAACACAAAGAAAATAACAACGGCTGCAACGTAAAGTTGAACAAATTTTAGTACAACCGGTGAAATGTGTTTTGTATAATTCATGGGTTAGGGTAGGATAAATCGATGATGACAACAAATAACAAAAGGTGCCGATCTTCTATACTTGCGCCTGCTGTGCATTGGTGTTATTGCTGCTGCATCAGTACGAGCTCTCTTTCTAAGCGATCAAAATTCTCTTCGTTTTTAGGCGCCACAAATTTCTTCATTTTGTTACATTCTTCTGAAGTGCCAAAAATCATCCGAAAAGTGATTAAGGATTTAAAGGTGTGTAAGGATTGAAACTGAACTTCCATATCAAAAAATGGGGGCGAGGTGCGGGTCCAGGCGATTAATTGGTTAGAAACAACCTTGGTAAATATGGACGCATTCTCGTAGTGGCCTTTTTCGGGACCATGCATGGTTAGTAGCCACTTGCCACCAACCCGCAAATCAAATTCATGTAGGGTATTGGTGAATCCTTCTGGCCCCCACCACTTTTTCAAGTGATTTGGATTGGCAAATGCTTGGTACACTTGTTCTATTGACGCGTTTAATTCGCGACTACTAATAATTTCTTTATGGTCGATTACCGTCATGATGGGCTAAATTAAGGTATTTTTGATCCTGGATCGAAGGGGTAATTACGCAATCGCAGTGATTTTAATCCGACACCTGTTTTTTATAATAGAGTTGATGAGTAGAATTTAAACCGCTGTCGTAATGAATCAGCAGCAGAAACAAACCGCCCAGAGAGCGTAATTCAAGGTCTAAAGCATGGTCTGATTTTAGTAAAGGGCCACTAACTGTAATAGTCTGTATATTATACAAAGTAACAGTACTGTCGCGTTCGGCAATGCGCCAATTGCCAATGATTCTTGTTATTCCATGACCACTTCTTGATGAGAGTGTAAACGTTTGATTAGCATTGAACTCATAAGTGCCTACAGTGTCACCTTGGTCCAATACTTTATACACAGTATCTATTATAGGCTCGTATTTTATAACACCGGCAATAGGTCGGTTGTAAGTTTCGCCACCAAAGGTTTCAGTATAACGTGTCAGCGACCATTTACCTATTACAACCGATGCAAGGCTTGAAGGGGTTTGCGCCAACAGGCTTGAAAGGCAAGTTATAAGAAAAAGGAGTGTCAAAATCGCACTTTTTGTAAAATGGACTAAAAGCTGGACCATGCTGTCAGAATTAAGGAACATAGGTATGTCATTGTTTCAATCGGTGTGTCAAAATACGCAAGACTTGCCCAATCACTAGTATTGGCACTAGTATCAGCCATATCATGGTCCCAATCCCAACCAAGAAGCCCATTGCAGAGGATGTACTTGCGCCTACTTCGCCAGGGGATATAACCATTAATAAAGGGGTTAATACGAATAGGAGCGATAATGGTGCAATAAGCAGGCCGCTATAAAATAGGGTTCTGTCGGTTAGATTGGAGTACTTGTGCCGCTTGATGAGGTTAAATAGTAATCCGATGAGTAGGAAAACAAGTGCGCCAAAAAACAAGAGTGTTGATGTTAAGAGTTCGTGGTTAAAGTTGTTGAAGCGGGCTCCCATGTCAACATCAACTAAAAAGAACCTCGTTAGTATAGCTGATAAAAAGTAGAGGGCAGAATGAATGTAATAAATGCGCTTACTGATTTGAGTCATTATGTTCGATTCCATCGTGTTTAAGTGTTTGAATTTTTCCCCTGTTCATATTACTCCTTTCGCCATTAATTCAATGGCCATACAAGCATCAATTGCTCGCCTACGGTTAATTGCCGCCATTGCTCGGTAAGCAACTTAATTTCGCTTAAACAAGTGGTCAAAGTAGAGGCTGGCAGGTTGAATTGTAGGTGTTGAATGTGCACTGCAAAATTTTCTTGGGGTATATGGCCCCAATGAACGGACTGCACCGGCCCTACAATTTTTTCTATGAATCGCAGTTCTTCGGTATCAGGATTCTCCTTGCCTACTAATGAAGTGAAGTTATGGCCTGAGGCTAATAGTCCCCAAAATCCTTTGGAATAGCTTAATTGATTTTCTACGACAAAGTGACAAATATCATGAAGTAAATAGGTAGTTGTCTCCAGTGAAATGAAATCAACTGAATTATCTTTTCTTATAATTTGATATTCACATTGATAAGGCGATTTTTTTCTAATAACTACTTTCATCACTGTTTAATATTTTAAAAGTTAGTGGAGAATCTGTTTCAATTATTCGAATGGGTATCCCTTTAGCGTCTATTTTTTTAAGATGTTGATGTTTAAATCATTTCATTCGGGACTTAAAAAGTGGTTGGACTAAGCTAGTTGGTTAAGATAAAGTTTAAAGCTTAAAATGAGAATGGTCTTACCGGCTTGAAGCAAGGTTAAAGGGAGCAAAAGTTTTTCTGATGAAGAAAATGGACTTCTTAGAATAGCCTTTTTTAGCTTAAATAGTGCAAGTGCATCTAAGCAAATAGCAATTAAGACAATGTACCAGAAATAGTCTATAATCCCCAATCCATCTGCAAGTAGTGAGTAAACCATAAAAACAAGGGGTGATAAACTTAGTAAGTAAAATCTAATATAGGCGGGCTTGGTTTTTTTCACATAGTCAACTAACTCTTCTGTCGAAAATGTCGCCTTAATCTTATTTACAAGGGCAATGGCTACAAGGGCGCAGATTAATCCTGTGGATAGCAGCAAAAGGTACATTTATATTATATCTGTTGTTTATAGGTTTAGTTGACAAAGGGCGGTTTGCAGCCTATCTGTATAGTCTGCGAATGCCAATGTTGTTTAAAGATAAGGATGTTTAGGTAGAATGGCAACGAAATGGAATGGATATACCTATCAAGAATTGATGGTAATAACTAGAGGAGAAATGGTTGCCTAATTTGTGGCAATACTTTTCAGTATATTTTTAACGTATTCAACAAGCTTTTCATTTTTAAAATCAAACCATTTTTGGCGGTACTCACCCGCGTGGTCAATGACAAATTTGAAATGCTGAAATGGTTTCTGTTTATTCAGAGCTTGGGTAAGTTCAATTCTTAATTTGACGCCCTTTGGAAGCGACTCCGCAAACTGCTTCATTATATTATAAGATTCGAAAGGTTTTGGTGGGTCAATTTTTTTGTAATTGGATTCATCCTTCTTAATTTTCGTTTGATCCTCTGCCCAGTCATCCATCTCTTCGCCGTTATAATTTTCAGGATTCGGAATAAAAACTAGGTCATTGGTCTTAATGTTATAATAGAAAGAAAAGCCACAGTCTAGTTCTTCTGCAATTTCTTTTATTTTTCTGGTGTTAGCATGGTTAAAAGGAATAATAGCTATTAGGACGTTTAGCTTTTTATTTTTTCAAGAACAATTCCCAGTTTTGTTGGCTGTTACTTGCTATTTCGATTTCCTTCTTCTTCGCCATTACTCTGCCTAAAAATTGCCAATTTTAGTTCGTCATAGAGAATTCCAACAATCAAAATGCCTCCGGCAAAAGCTAATACATAAAGCTGAATGGCTGAATAGAATATCCCCCCAAAGAGCCCACCCAAGAAGAAAAAGCTGATTATGGTCAATCGTAATTTTATTGAAGAGGAGAGTTTTTCTCTTTCTTCCTTTTTTTTATAAAAAAACAACTGAGAAAGCTCTATGCCAAGGTCAGTGAATAGTCCTGTTAAATGGGTTGTGCGAACAGTTGCATTTGAGATGGTTGTAACTAAAGAGTTCTGCAGCCCCATTGCGAAAAGTAAACAAAAGGCCAATAAGTTTGGATTTTGACTAAGGAGTAATGGACCAAATACTGCCACTGAAAACAAAATAAGGCTTTCAATTATGGTAGGTATAATGTAAATCAATTGATTGTTTCGTTTTGTTAGGTATTCTACAATCAGATTGGAAATGAATGAACCTAGGAAGAAGAAAAATATATACAAAAAATAGATAAAGCCTTTCCAAAAGTTTAGCTTGAATACCTCGTCGACAAAAAATGCAAAGTGGCCAGTAACATTGGTGGTCAGCTTCTGAACTGCTAAGAAGCCGGCAACATTCACAATGCCTGCAATTAATGAAAGTATGGAGGCCAGCCTTAAATTATGCTTTATTGTTCTTGAATTCCCTTTATGCCGGAACATAACTATTGCTTTTATGTTTTTATTTCTTGCTGGCAACACAGGTAAATGCCGAGGCAAAACGAGTTATAATAATTTGGTCAACCACTTTTGAATAGTTAAAACTACTTTTCTTAAAATACGATTCCAAATGGATAAATGAACATGTTAGAAGGGATGCGGTTCATAGTGGCCTTATTGCTGAATCATTTTACAGTTTATCTAATTCGATAATCTGTTCTATGGTTCTGTAAACGGGTCGACCTTTTGATAAGATCAAGTCTCTTTCTTTATTGGCCCCTGGACTTTCAGCTAAAAGTAATAAGGCATCGCACACGCTTATAACGGCAAGTGAAATTTCCATTGTGCATTTATAGTGGTCGGTTACTTTTGCGTATTCTAAAACAGGAAGTGCAGCATTTATTCCGATTATTGGCACGTGTCCAAGCTCAAGTAGTTTAGCAGCGGCAGTATTCAGTTGGTTTAAATTTATTTTTCTTTGTTCAGCAGTAGCTGCCGAGTATGGTCCTGCGACGCCTATTATCATGTTAATGTATTTTAAGTTAAGCTTTGTTCAGCATTTTGAAGGTGGGTAATACTTGCTTTTCAACCTTCTTTTTAGTGAATGGTCAAAGTTGATTAAAGATACAAATGTTTTTGTCTGACGACAACTGATAAAATGCACACAACGGTTTTTCCTGAATGGCCCAAACACGGTAAATTGTGGAGTTCTTAGTAATGTAGGATTCGTGCTAATTGAAGGTATTCAATGGTACAATTCTCAATAGGGATAGTAGCAGTTTTAATGGTTGTCCAAAACAACTTACTTAGGAAGTGCAAGGCACTTTTTTCAAGAAAGTTACAACTAGTTTGCAAGAAGTTTTAGTTGTACTCGAATATTGAACGATTTTACCTACTAGCTATAATGTGGATGCTGTTTAAATAGCCCTATTCTAATGTATGGGGCGGACTTCCTCAAAGTAAGGGATAATTGCATTTTACCTTACGCCGGTCCACATGCCTCCGCAGCCCTTGGCTGTTGCCACAGTTGCTTTCAGGTTTCCTTGTTTGTCGTACTCATACAACCACCAGGAAAGTGGTTCGCCTTCACACTTTTTAGTGTAGTCGAAAAACAAATAGAGCTGACCATTTGAATGGTATTGCTTCCACCATATGGGTTGCCCGTTTCTAAATACGTGTTCTGAGAATAGATGGCCTTTCTTGTCGTACCAAGTGTACTTGCCGTCGAGTAGCTTTATTTTTCCGACGGGCGTACTAAATAAGGAGTCCTTGAATTGGCACGTCTTGCAACCCCAGTCGGCTTCTGTATAAACGCGAAGCCCATGGTCATAGTAGGTGTACCAATAATAAGCGGCCTTGGACGAATCTTTAACTACTTGCCAATTGGTGTCATAATACAATTTCCATCTGCCGTTTTTCTTCCCTTCTTTGTCAAACTGATTGACCGCCAGTGTGTCAATCGTTTGTCCAAATTGGCTAAAAAAAGAAAGCAAAAGCGAAAAGGTAAGTAACAACGACTTCATGGTATTAAGGATTGTTCTAAACTAAGTTACTTAATTTTTGTGGGAGTTACAAATGAATTATTGGCGGTCTCATTGGCATGCAAGTTTGAGTAAATCCTTCAATTCAAGTCCCACTCCATCGTGGCTCGCCAAACAACAAGTGACATAAGCTAATACGGAAATTTTCGTAATGTCTCCTTTTCAAAAGGGCATCTTAAACGCCTTATTTAGGAGTTTAAGAATTGTCTGTTCGAAGTTGGTCGAATCTATAAGAGTGAGGGCAAGTAGGGGAATGTCCCAAATTGTACAATTTTTTAGAAGGGTTCTATTACCTTTATTCAATAATTTGTCTGGATGTTACTAAAAAATGATCGTTTTGCGTTAGTTGTAATTGTTGGATGGCTAATAGCCATTCTCACCTCACCGCTTATCATTTGGGGGTATCCATTATTCGCTTTACTACATTTTGGCAGTTTTCTTGTTAGTGTTATTGCCATGATCATTGTGAATAGAATAGTCATTACAAAGGTGAAAAAAAGGGCCATACGCCTATTATCTCAGATCGCTTTAATTTCTCTTCCTACAATCACAAATGGTTTAATTCAAAGCTATCAACTTACTCTCCAAAATCCCTCATGGTTCCGTATAACAGTTCAAGGCGATGATATGCTGGAGAGAGTAGTTATTTGGAAAAAGCCAACAGAAATGGCAGATGAAAAGCCTTGGGCAAAAAGAATAATGAGTGTTCATCAGTCTGGTTTATACCGTAATCAATCTTGGTTTTTTATTCCAGGAATTGCGCTCCGCAACAATTATGAAAAGGTGGGACACCTTTGGCTGAAAGGTAAAATGGTAACCGAAATTGAACAGGACACACTTAACCTTAAATTATTTGATAAGATTTCAGCACAACTTCAACATGCAAACCGGAAAGATTCTTATTATATGAACGTCCGTTTTTCAGGAAACACCTATGATACACTATCTGTTCGTGGTAAAGTCATCCAATTCACAGTTTTCAAGTTTATTCCAGATAGAGACTCGGGCTGTTCCAGTAGTTCTAATGACGGCCATATAAATTGTTTCAACACAGGTGAATTGCGAATTGGTAATCCTGAAGCTATTGGCATAGATCGTAAAAGGATTAGAGAACTGCTCGACTCAACCTTGAAGAGGTAAGTGAATTATTGGTCTACAACGTTAATTTCATTTTTTGCTGTTGCTTGTTTGAGCGAATTGCATGGCCCAAGTTTAGATTTATCTGCACAAGCAAAATTCATAGTCAATTACAGATAATTGATGGGATGAGGGTTTAAATAGCTGCCAAGTGCTACTTTAATCTGGTTTACTTATTAATCCCATCAAAGGGTCTTTGAAATCTTTATATAAATACAGGATAATGGACGAAGTAATCATTAACATGAAAATGGTGACCGTTGAAATACCCCAGAACGAAATAGTTAAGAGATTAATAAATGTACTTTGAACTAGGGCAAATAATAGTCCAATAAGCCGGTATTTCTTGATAAAGAGTAAGAGTCCGGAAAATAGTTGTAGAAGGCCTACTGTTTTTATAAAAAAGGGACTGTAACTGAAAAAATAAAAGGCGGTCTCAATGGGTGTGAGGTCGCACATTCTTTTACAGTCCGTGGCAATGTCTGTTACGAAATGTGCTTCAACTACTTTTAAAAGCCCTGGAATAACGAAGGCTGGAATAATTGCTGTTAAGTATATCCAACGCCATCTGCTGCCTAAATAGATGTAAAGGACAGCAAGTCCCGTCATACTGCCATAAAGTAGGAGGATGTTATTCGTCATTTTTTCAGGTGTTTAGCTACCTTGAGTTTATGTGAACAGTATATTTTAGTCATATCGTCCTATTACTTACACCTAGCCTGCTGTTAGCCGTAGTTGTTTATTTTCTTCCTGTCCAGCAAATAGGTAACAGTCAATATAATTAATGGGAGTCCAAGAGCAAAAATTAGCGTCTTGATAATAAAGTCGGTCGCGTCAAATTGTATTGCTATAGCAGTGGTGTCGGGGAGAAAGGTTGAGACAGTCGAAAAAAATACAGAAGCTATATTTATTGTTGTTAGTGAAATAATTGTCAGGACTTGTATAAAAAACATTATTGTCAGTGCCTGAATAAATGCAGGTCTGGATTTATTGTTCCAGCGTCTAAGGATAAAATAGGTCAAAACCAGAAACGCTAACATTGTCGAGATGATAAAGAGATGTTGCGTTTCTTGTAGATACTCAAGACTCGTCAGCCGTGCCAAAGCAATTTGTACAATGGTCTGAACAATTATTGAAAAGAGTCCAAGCAGAAGAATATGTCCTGTTATTCGCATTATTTGTGTTTATCCAACAATTACAGCTAACGTTTAACGGCTTGGCGTTCGTTTTGCCAGCCTTAGCATCCCGGCGTAGCCTTAGTGGAGCCAAACCATTTGTCCGCTGGTAGAATGACGCTTCTAGTCGCTGTTAGCACCAGTTGTTTTATTTCCAGTAGTGTGGTCCAGATATTTTATTTTTTACTTTGTCAATGGTCACGCTGAAGTTTTTTCCGCCCACATTCCCTTTTCTATAAGTAACAATGCTGTCTTTTATAAAGTCTTTTTTGTCCTGAAGTATTATTTTGAAATAATTGAGATGGTATAAATTTAGTGTTAGACCAGTCGTTGAAGTGTCGGATTGAATTTTATCGTCTTCCGTCCAGGTACCAATTTTTGTCTGAACGTAATATTCGTCTGGATTAAAGGCATTGCTTTTAAGAAAGTCGAGTAGTAATGTCTGGTAAGGTTTTATGTGCAAAGGCAAGCAGTCGCTTGTAGTCCCAACGCAGCTCGTTTGAGTTTTTATATACTCAATCACCTCGAAATTTTCTTTGGTCATGGGAGAAGGCGTCGGTTTGCAAGCCATTAAAAAAAGGAAGCTCAAAACTGTTATAAATGTCTTTCTCATGGCTTTGTAACAATTGGTGCATAACGTTTTTCGGCTAGACCCAGTGCGGCTTTCGAAGCACCATCTTGCCCAACCCATAAATGTTATTTTAAAGATACTTACTTTATTAGCGCGCCGCAAATTATTTTCGCGAAGCGGCCACTGTCCCATCCCGCGCGCGCTGACCAATTCCGCCGTATTGGGCTTTGCCGCTGTTACCTTCAGTAAGCGCCATAAGTTGCGTCTCGATTAGGTGTTCGCCAACTAGCCCGTTGCAATTTCTTTTGCTTTTAATAACTCAAGTCCAAGTTCATTGTCCGAGATAGTTAAAGGAAGTTTAATGTCGGAATTTGGTATTGGAAGATAACCAGTATTGTATTGGTTTTCGCTCGGCGTTAGAGTAATTTCCATCTTTGTCATTCGACATCCAACTTCTCGCGCATCTTTGTATGTGTCTTTGTTCGTTTTGAATCCTGCAGCTGCTTTATAGTCGTCAAATACTTTTTTAAACGCTTTGGAGTCTTTTGGGTGCTCAATATTGTATTCAGTCAGCGCGAAATGTTTCCGGAGTGTTTGTCCGAGAATTTCAGGAGAAATGTCGACTGGAAGTTTTGTCAACTTAGTAGATCCAAGTCCTATTCCAGTAGTCGCAAAATCGTAGGTCGCGACAATAATTTGTTTTGGATAGAAGGTCACGGAAGCAGATTTTTCACTCGTATCTGTCTTGGAAAATAGTCTTTTTATTTTTGCGATAAATTCCATGCTGTCTTACGGTGTCCGCACTTATTTCTGGTAACGGTTTGGCAGATAGACGTAGGTGGGCTTTCGGACCTGTCCCTAGCTTGTTGCGGGAGCTTCCTATGTCTATACGCAAAAATGTTTATATGAAGATGCTAATGTTTGTTAGTGAGAGCAAATGAAAATTATTTCGTGCCTCTGTGCAACTTGAATTGACCCGTACAGCTAGTCCCGTTATCATGAGGGAATGACCGAGTCCGTCCTATTAGGTTTATTTGCTGTTAGCTGATGTTTGTTACGCAACGTATGTCTCGTGAATAATTGTCTTGACATTATAAATTTCTTTTTCAGTCAAGCTGTCAAGAATTTTTACAATACGTTGTCTGTCGATAGTTCTAATTTGATCCAATACAACCCAACCTTTAGTCTTGTTATGTTTAACAGGGATTCTTGTTGGATAGCTTTTTGAATTGCTTGTCATTGGAGCGATTACAATTGTCTGTAAATATTTATTCATTTCGTCTGGGGAAATGATAACGCAGGGGCGAGTCTTTTTCATTTCACTGCCTATTGTCGGGTCGAGGTTAACCAATACAATTTGATATTGCTTTAATTCCATTCTTCGAAGTCTTCGTCTTTAAACACGTCTGAAGCAAGCAATTTGTCGTCGCCATTTTCGTGCATTTTTTTGAAAGAGTTCTCCCAACCCTTGCGAGCTTTTGTCTTTGGTTTAAGAATGATATAACCTTTTTCAAGAATCAATTCTATAGTGTCTTGAAGGTTGTATTTTTCAATCAAGGTCTTCGAAAGTCGAATACCTTTTGAATTACCTATTGATATTAATGAAACTTCCATTTGTCTGTATGTAATTACAAAGTTATTACATTTGTTTCAAAAGTCCAAATTTAGTATTTACAGGGAAGTCTGCCCTAACAAATGACAGCTAACGTTCTGCAGCTAAACCTGTGCCGCTGTCCGTAATTTAAATGTACGAAAGTCCGGACATGTTTAAAAGACCGAGATGCGCGGCATAAGTTGTAGGTGCTGTTATGCGGCGTTGTGGTCAAATCGCTTAATAGATTTGAGCTCCTTGTCTTTTTGTCTTGACACGTCCTCAATATCATAGTCGTCTTGAAGGCCAAGCCAGAATTTCGCAGAGTTGCCAAAATACTTCGAAAGTCTTAGTGCAGTGTCTGCTGTGATACGTCGATTACCTTTAATAATCTCTGAAATTCGAGTCTGAGGAATACAAATCTCTTTTGAAAGTCTATAAGCAGATATTTCAAGTGGAATTAAAAATTCTTCTGACAAAATTTCCCCCGGATGAATATTTCTAAGTCTTTTCATGTCTATTTAATGTTAGTCAATTAATTGAACGTCAAAAGCACTTCCGTTGTCCCAGCGAAAAATGATACGCCATTGATTGTTAACTCGAATGGAATGAAAATCTTTAAAACCACCTTTCAACTTTTCAAGTCTATTTGAGGGCGGGATCATCAAATCTTTAATGTCAACCGAATTATTTAGCATCCTTAGTTTTCTACGAACTGTTTCTTGTATGTCGGTAGCAAAACCCTTAACCCATTCACCGTCCCATATCTTTTGTGTGGTCTTGTCGCCAAATGAAACAATCATACTTACTTTCAACGTTACTAACGCCAAAGATAAGTAATTGAGTTGAAAATTCAAAATTCGTCAATGTCCAAGTAAAATGTCCGTCGGTCAGTTCGGGGCAATGCCGGTAACGTTTTCCAAGCAGGCGTCCGCTTTTTGCTATGTCAAGTTACAAATTTGAGCGCTAACCCGCAAAAAATGGTCGCTTGCTTGGTGTTACCACGTCGTAGGGCGCACACAGTTTAAACAACGCTTACGTGTCCGCCGAACTTAAATTTTTGAATAATGTCTACTTATTTTGTCGATAATTTTTTCGAGTTCAATATTTTTGTCAAACACATTTTTTCGCTCAAAGTCAAACATTTCGAGTAAGGAACTTACCGCCTCCATTTTCCATGCGTCTGTACCGACGTCGAGACGTTTTATGTAGTTATCCAAATTAGCATAGGTCAGTTTACCTTGAACTTCTTTTTTTAATTCCGCTAATAAGTCAGTCGGCTCTTTTAGATTAAAAGTCGGCCAGTCAGTTAAAGCACTATCTAAAAATTCTGCAGCTGTCTTAAAATTGTTGTCCGTAGGGTCATTTTCGATGGCGTCAAACAATTTGTCTGCGGAAATAATTTTATATGAGCTGCCTGTTGTCATTACGAAATGTCTTTTGTCTACCAGAATGTCTGTCCGCCCTATGCGTGGTAACGTCTCGCGGCTACAAGTTGTGCCGCTGTCCGTAAAGTTAAAAGTACGGAAGTCCGCCGAGATGCCAAAATAAGAAGAAGAGCGGCATAACTTGTAGGTGCTGTTAGGTGTCTGGGCGGCACACCCAGTTTTATTTCTTAAAGTCCTCAACGAAATTCAGCAATGACATAGCTTTGTAACTATTTACTTCATTTCCGAAGTCTGACGAGAGCCCATGCATTACAGAGTGTCTATTTAAGTTGGAGTTATGTTTGCCGATGTCGCCCGTAAAGCTGTCAATGCCACGAACTTTGGTTAATATTTCCGTTAAATAGTCGGTGTATTGTCCTGTGGAAAGATAATATTTAAGTGCCGCTTTATCGTTTTTTATTAAATACAATTTACCTGCCATGATTCCGTCCGCCTGTGATAAAAAAAGAGTTGTCGAAGCATGATAATATTTTTTTGAATGGCATTTAAACGCTTCGTTAAGAATAATCTTTCTGTCGGGATGATTCGCAACTAATTTTTTATGAATTGATTTTTGCTCACCCTTAAAAAGCTTGGCCATAGCCTTGTCTATTTTCGATGTATCTTTTTGTATTGCGGCAGTAGCATTTTCAAAAATGTCGCCGAGTGTCGTTGCTTTAGAAATATACCAACCGTGGTCTGCGAGTAAGTCAAGAGATTTTTTGAATGGAGCGTCCAGTTTTCTAATACCTTCAGCGAATTTTTCAAGCGCGTCAGTAATTGCGTCGAAGCCTGTCATGTTAATTTTTGTGTCCATGTCTTATTTACGGAAGTCCTGCCGCCTTGCACCTAACTTGTTTATACCCGCAACTCCTTTTCGCCTTACTTGCTAGTGTCGGTGTATAAGCCGAATAAGATACGCGTTCTAACAAATTTAGTGTTTTTTAGAAAGAGTTTATAAGGGTATCAATCCAATGCAACATCAACTTACTTCCTTGGGTGTAGATCTCCTTGGTTTTGCTGTTGCCTTGGTTCTATTGGTTTTAAGACGAAAAACAAATGATTGTTGCTCCTG
>JACCDW010458848.1_pt1 | contig 18471 bp, 20 predicted proteins | sample 7449781 | NCBI WGS metagenome assembly JACCDW01 (sample SAMN15323449, study PRJNA562643) | freshwater metagenome | isolation source: river surface water | place: USA:Blue River Watershed | collected 2017-08-18
AACGATCTAAGCGTGCATTCCAATGAAGGAGTTTGAACCCTCTCCGTTGTGCTTCTTGACGAATAAATGTAGATTTTCCAGATCCCGCAGGTCCTGCGACTAGCCAAGCTGCCTGTGGCATTCTTGGGTATTCTCTGGTGAAACTCTCTAAGTAGATTTTGTTACAATAGAGGATCCAATAACAATAGGAACTAAGCCGTTTACAATCCAACACCACATAGAACCCCAAGTATTCTCTTTGTGATAGGTATACAAACTCATACCCAGTGTTGTCAAAGCAGCCCCCAATAAAATATAATTTTTTTGAAGTAAAATGGGTGTAAACAAAAAGACAAAATACACTATAAGGGGTATTGTTGAATTCTCATCTATCCAATTCCAGGCCAAGTGTCCATTTTGTGCCCGTGTCATACTGATATTTTTAGGCACTGAAAAATACAAACTTAAGAATGAAGCAATCAGAAAGGCTGCAAAAATGTATTGACGTAGGGGATTTGCCAATGTGAGTATAGAAGCAACTGGCTGTAAACATAAAAGTCCAATGGCTGCCAAACTTGCTTTGTAATTTATCTCTTTATTTTCATAGTTAGTCCATACTATATATTCAATGAGTTGCATAAACACAATTGTTGTGCAGAATAAAAGAGTTGCAACTGACACACCATAAGCAGTTCCAATCAGAATGAATAACATTCCCAATGAAAATGATTGCAAAGAAACTTCTGCGTTCCAGCACATCCTACAAAGGTATTTGAACTAATGCGCAGGCTGCGCACGTAAATACTCCATCAATAACTTCTCATCGTGCTCCGCATTGCGCTGTAAGCTTTGCTGGAGAGGATTGTCATTAACAGCCTCAACAATAATAGGCATATTTCTCTCCTGACTGATGTCCAATTTGAGGGGTGCGCGATACTTGACTTGTCCAATATCGCCCGCACCAGGCGTCATACCTACAACATTGTTGACGGCCAGGGCACGGTCATTGATGATATCCACATCCAACTTCTTACTGGTCTGAGTAACATTCGTATTGAAAATACCAATACCACCATTGCCCGCAAACGGCTTCCGCTGCTTGCTGACCGCCTCCTTGTTCGGGTTAAGGCGCATATTGTAAGCCGCCTGGTGACTGGTGAATTTCTCGGTCGCCGCTTTGACACCGCCATAATATTCAGACTTGGCTGAGATCTGGGCCTTTTGTGTAGGACGAGCAATATCATCAGGGTCATAGACCTTGAGGCGAGTAGGGAAGTCACCAGGAGCTGCAATACCCCTGTAATCCCACTTGACGGTTGTTTCTTTGACTGTTGTGCGCGCAACATCTGTAGGATCCCATACTGTAATTGCCGGCGCACCATTTGCGTAACCTGTCGCAACACCCGCCTGATAGATGTTACCCTCTGTCTCTGCGCGACGTGTAGGGCGTGCGTCATCATCATAGTGGACTGTGTTCAATTGATTGTCAGCAGGCGTTACATTGAGGCCCATCACACGTTCACCTGTATAGAAACGCTCATTGGGACGCACTTCATAGCCTCCCTTACCATAATCGGCCATCGGTTGGTCAGGATCATTTGTATAATACTCCTGCATATCAGCGTTACGATATCCAGCACCACCAAACTGCTGGGCCATCGGTGTGCGATACGAACCCACTACGTAGCTCTCTCCAAACTCCTGTGAACCAGCAGGACCAATGAGTTCCGTGGATGTATCCGTGCGTGACGTATAGGGCATAACTTGAACAGGACGGCTTGTAATGGCTTGGGACTCCTCTGAGAAGGCACCAATGAATCGCTCGCCATCCTGGTCAATGTAGAAGGCATCAGGACGATACTTGCGAACCTCACCAGGATCCTGCGCAGGCTTCCCAATAAACTGCTGACCAGGCACAACCACGCCCTTATAGGACATCTTGGGATTGTCACTCGTGCGCAAGTCATCTGTGCGACGTATATTCTTGATCATATAGTCATTGACTTCAAACTGTTGGAATCCACCCTTGCCTGTCGCACCAAACTTTTCACCAATTCCAGGAGCAATTCGCACAGGCTCAAAGGGACGCTCACCGTCACGACGGCGCAGTGCAGGATCATCCATTCGGCTTTGGAAAAACTCTGTGTTGTCCTCCATACCGAAAGGGTTGCCAAAGGGTGCCTTGGATGTCTCAAACATATTCTCCACTTCGCGCTTGGCTATTTGGGTATAGCCTGAACCCGTATACGAGTCTAAGATACTTGCATTGGTCTCAGGTGCGATGTTCTGCTTAATGCGACCACCATAGAAGGGTTGCATATTGTTGTGGGTAAACTCCTTTGCAGGCATACGAACACCTGATAAGGGACTCACAACCTCATTCTTATCAACATAAACAGGATTGGCCTCTATACCTGCCGGATTCATTGCCACTGAAGGACGAACAGCTTCAAGACTTTCAGGAGCTGGCGCCATCAACGGTGCAGTATTTAAGTTCACAAACTTCTTTGTGGGATCTCCAAAATTTGTTGGCAAGAGCCCAGAAGCACTGGGAGGATTCGGCTGCATAGGATAGGTATTTCCCAAGACCGTTTCATAACTTTGATCAAGTTGTGTGGGTGAGCCACGAGGAGATGCGCCAGCAGCTGTGCGGCTTAATACACTGTTGGGTGGTGAAGGATAGGCCATACTTTGAAAACCCTCCTTGGGTTTTTTCACATCTTTCGTTGTGCTGGCTGTGACAAGGTAGCCCAAGCCTGCGAGTCCTAAAATGGCAGCGACTTCCATTACTTCTACCGCGTGAGGTTAAAATCTTTAGTGTGTTTTACAACGCTCTTTATCCAGATCGCGGCTAGGAATGTAGAAATCAAACGGTGTCTCAAAGGTCGCTTGCGGTTGATGAGGCATACTAATCCAGCGATTCCATCCTGTGCCCCGGAGAGTGCACGGGGGATTTGTGAGGTGATTGAACACCAAGGGAATTGTTGAATCGGGAGGCAGAACCAAAGGAACCTGATTGAGTTTGTTTGTTGTAGGGTTGTATTGAACATCATCACAGCGAACACGAGTTCCCAAGCGATTAATATTTTTCAAATCGGACTCCACATCTGTCCTCCATTGACCCTGGGGATAGGCATCACCAGCATTCTGGATGCGAGTGGTAGGATCTACAACAAACGTCACGTCGCACTGATGATTGGGCTTTCCAAGGTAATACCGAAGGGCATAACTTGTTATGCGCATATCATCGGCTTGATGGAAATCATCAAACTTGGGTCTTGTCAAGGCCTGCTGTTTGGGTGTCTGATACACGTATGCCATTTCTGACTGGAAAGACAGAAGTTTTTCTAGTCAAAAATCTAAAACAACAGCAAATTTAATATCGCTCAGGTCCACTACAAGCATCTACACGGAGGGGCTCAGGTCCAAGCACAACAGGATAGGCCCACATCTGATAGGAAGGCAAGTGCTGCATTTGTGTGTTAATGGTCAAATTGGCCTTGACATTCTTGCGAACAATCTCTTCAGGCTTGTTGGGCGGAGGTTGATAGGCGCGCTGAGGGCAGAAGGTATTCGGGATGTTCAATCCACGCAAGTCTGACTCCAGGTCCACTTGATTACCCTTGATGAGGGACACTTCATTGCCTCCAACAACACCCAATACGTGTCGTCCAGGAGCCTTGTGAACATACGCAAAGGCGGTTTGATCATAACTCTGAGGATTCTCCTTGACCTCCCACGCAGGGCCTTTGGGCTCGGGTTCAGAGACTGAATATCCACGGATCTGAGATGCCATTTCTCCTCAGGGCTTAGCAATTTACATCGCGGATATAGCTTCTCGTGGGAATACCACCGTGGATCCAGCCAGGCGCAGCCACCTCAGGCACCAAGTTCTTGGGATTCTGGATGTTCTGCTTGACCGTCGGGATCAAAGGAGTATACTGCTGCGTGAAGAATTCCTCTGTAACCGTGCCACACTCCTTGCCCTGACGAACCTGCTCTGAATGGAGCAACAAGCTCTCCACATCAGGATTGCCACGGCCGGTGCCCATATAGGGCACACTCAAGAAGGGACGAGCCTGAGGGCGAATATTACAGCGGTTATTCTTGAACTCAGGCTGATTGCGAAGCACGGAATCCACATCAATCTCCTTGTTGTTATATCCGTATCCCTCCTTGGGATAGATTAAGAGCTGCTCTGTGCCCAAGGGATTGACTTTGCGAGCATCGGGGACAAGGTTTGTCACTGCATAGGCACCCGGACCAACAGACTGCTTGAAGTAGGACTCAATGCCACAAAGATCATCTCGTGTATGTGTGAGGCGGTTGATTTGAAAGGTGGTAGCCATTTCTTCTACAGCTGTGGAGGAAAAGAATCATCACAAATAGATGAAAAATCTAGCCACAAAATTTTGTAAGTGTATAAAATCTGTTCGCAAGACCGTGAAACTGCGGCCGGGCCTCACAAAACAAAAGTCCAAGACAAAAGCCAAAGAAGCTGCTGCGATTGCGATTTGCACCAAATCCGTTTTACAGACTCGGGGCAAAACGTTAAAACGTTTTTCGTGTAAAAAGAACAAGCATCTTTCAACGCAACGACCTTTACCGGTCAGCGTTTAACCAAGTAACAGGGCTGCCATCTGTGCCAGGTAAGCAAGCGGAACGACCGCCTTCTTTGCAAGTTTTGCCAGGAATACGGTATAACCAGTCCGCAAATGACCCCTGATCATTCGGCACTGTTGTGTATGGCATTGCTACAAATTCACGCTGACTCTGTGTCTTACCAAAGACGTCTGTGGGATCACTTGTATACTGAACACGGAACACTTCATCCAGGGAGCCCTCCACAATGGGATCATTAATAGGAGCAGCAGGAGGTCTTGTGGGGTTGTATTTAATTTCATCAAGCAAGACATTCATAAAGGGATTCTTTGCCGTAGGCATTGTGTAGTCGCCCGCTTCATCCGGAGCAACCGCTTGAACTCCTGCTACATCTTCAAACTGCTCAATCTTAGAGAGTGCGGGATTTCCAAAGTCAAGTGTTGTCTGAAGATTACGAAACGCTGGGATTAAATATAGACTGGCAAACAAAAAGGCAATGGGCACGGCCATCCAGTAGTCCAAAAACACGGCTACAATAGCGCCAGCAAGCGTGGCAAAAATATAGATGAAGAGAATTTGATTGACAATCTCACTGGCACAGGGCTTGCGTCCCTGAGCACATTGGAAACTTTTGCCCCAAGCATTTCGGAGAAACCCCGCTGGGTCTTCCCATAGATAGGGATCACAGAAGGTTACGTTTGGCATTCCTTACTATCCTTTTTCTTTATTTTTTGCCACCTTTCTTCTTCTCCATCTTCTTACGAAGGCGCTCACGCACAAGTTGAAGACGAGCATCTCCATCACGGCCCTGTGTCCTTGCCATATCAGGATCCGCAAAGGCACCAAATGCATCTCGGAAAGATTCCATCATTCCTTGAAGCGCAGGATTTTCACTGCATTCCTTGAGAATCTCCTCTGCTTCTTGCGCAAGATCCTGAGGTCTGAGTTCACCTCTCTGGAATTTCTGCTGCATCCGATTTGCAATCTTCTTCATTGCATTTTGAAGGACTTGGGGATTGGTTGTATACACCGACAACAAGACCTCAAAGGCCCGTGCTGGATTCCGTTCACACTCTAAAAGTTGCTCTGTAGACAACCCAAAGTCCTCAGGACGGAACTCACGAACAAGCTCCTCCGCAAGACGAGCAATGTGACCCTTCAAGAAACGTTCAGGAAGACTCGGCATCTGGGGCGCACCTGAACCTGAAGCACCTGCTGCTGACTCAATAAACTTCGCAAAGCGCTCCGTCAAATTCTTAAAATCTGTAGACTCCAACTTGGACTTCCAGTGATTCAAAAACTCATTCATCCATTCTGCACTTCCACTCAAGTCTGTAAACGACATCTCAGAATACAAAGAGCACATCGTTAAGAGTGTCAAATACTCTTGAATGGCCCTCTGGCTCTTGTCTGACAACTCAGACCACAGGAGATCAGGAATTACAACACCAGGCAAAACAGCTCCAGGACACTTTGAACCATCGCGCTGCGGAGATGCTTTGACTTGCGCAATAAATTGGGCCTTGCGTTCCTCTTGAGATAGTGCCTTTGCTGCTGTAATCTGGCGACTAAGTTCTGGACAGGCCCCCTCAAGATCTGTGCAGAACTCTTCATACTTTTTCTGGAACAATTGATTGAGTTCGGTCATCTATTCCTATGTATCAAAGCTTAGAGAATTTCTTTACGCCTTTGCTTTTTCACACAAGATACACAAAACCTTCAGATACTTCCAAATGGTATCACGGTTCTGCGTATCCAGAGAATCCCAATACTTGTCAAAAATAGCCAGCGCAGGTAGGATTTCATTGTATTTCTTGCTGATGGTATCACGGGCAAAAGCAATAACTCCTGCCTCATCATCTCCCTGAATCATTTCATTCGCTCCCACATAGACATTTTCATAGAACATATCCAGAATGAGTCTGGGGTTGGACTTCTTTGCAAACTCAATGTATTCTAGGGCCGTTTGAAGATCTCGCTCCTCTGGGAAAGCAAAAGCAAGATCACGAAAGAATTCAGTGAGTTTTTCATTGAAAAAGCCCAGTTTGGTTTTAGGAGTCACTGAATTCATTTTAGTATATATTTGTGCGATAATCTTTAGATTCGTGCTGGACCCTTGGGCATCCCCTGGTCTCTGTATTTCATATATTCCTCCATTTGCTGATCAAACATCTGCTCACGTTTCGTCTTCTTCTCACCACCACCTCCACCGGGATATAAATCAACACCTCTCTGTCCAGGTGCGGCCTGACCATTTAAGAAACTAAAACTGCCAGGTATGGAAGAGCCCCCATTTCCGTTCGTATTCGTGTCATCATTTATAAAACTATAATCAGATCCAGCACCCGCAGAGGAATACAAGCCTACACCAAATTCAGATTGGCTCCAAGCCTCAGGCTCTGTAGCAGCAGCAGGATCACCCTTCCGCTGTTGAGGCTGTGTCACCTGGGAACTAGATTCTTTCATTTTTCGTTCATAGAGCCAATTCATAACCTCTGCATCAATTCTGGGCTCTTTCTCACCACGAATAACAAGTGTGGGTGTTTTTTCAAGCCATTTGGGAAGTTGGGGACGATTTGGCCCGGGATCTACACAAACATACTGAAACTCTCGCTTCCAAGGAGTCTTGCTGAGCTCTTCAAGAAATGCTTTTGACCACGGGCATCGGTTGCTATAAAAACAAATATGGACAGGTTGAGATGCCATCCACTACTTCTTTTTTGATACCAGGAGTTTCCAAGATTTCTAAGGACGCACTGAGCATTTGGCTCAACTGCCTAAAATTGAATTCAAACCCTTTGTAGGAAAGAAGAACAAAATGAGTGCTCCTTCAGTAAACGTCTTTCAAAATATTGAAAATGTCAATGACAACAAGATCACTTTCACACTAGCTCCAACGGATGTAGCCTTTGCAAATACTCTACGCCGGCTCATTGTGACGGGTGTAAGGGTCATCGGATTTCGCGCAGATATGACGGAAGATGGAAGCACAACGGATGTTACAATCCTGAAAAATAGCACTCCAATGACGAATGAGATGCTTGCCGATCGGATTGGCCTTCTGCCTGTTACTGTGGCAAACCCTATGGCGTGGAACTCTAAGAAATACAAATTTGTATTGGATGTCACAAATACGGATTCTCGGCCGCGAGATGTGCTGGCCTCCGATATTCAAGTGTTTCGTGTAAATGAAGATGGAAAAGAGAGCCTTGTTCCAAACGATCGTTTCTTTGTGCCTGATCCTATTACAAGGGAAACTGCCCTTATTGCTGTCCTCAAAGGAAAACAGCCTGGTCAGGATCCCGAAACCATTCATCTAACCGCCAAAGCAACGCCTGGTGTAGGCCGTGATCACGCACGATTCATTCCCACATCTCAATGTGCGTATAAGTATACAGTCAATACAGATGAACGTGTGCAAGCTGAAAAGTTTGAACAATGGGCTTTGAATAACAAGAAGATTGCAGACAAGAAAGAGCTTGAAGAAAATCCTGAGGTTCGCAAGCGACTCCGCAATGAATTTAATACAATGGAGGTGGATCGGTGCTACTTGGAAAAAAATGGAGTGCCCTACAGTTTTGACTTTCAAGTAGAATCTATTGGAACGATTCCTGTTCGTGAGATTGTTAAGGCAGGGCTAGATGCAGGTGTTCGCCTGTGCCGTCCTTTTACAAACCTCAATCTTCAGGCTCGTAAAGATGAAGATGAACTTGATCGCAAGCTACGTGATGCAAACTTCCCGCGCATTACACCTGCTTCAAATCTTCTCGCTGGATTTGACTTTACATTCCAACGGCAAGATCATACCCTTGGAAACCTCCTTCAGAGCTATATGGAATTGTATATGATGGATGCTCCTGATTCTCGCTTGACCTACGTGGGCTATTACATTCCTCACCCCCTTCGTGACGAAATGATTCTCCGTGTAGGTGTCACTACAAATGAACAGCGAGATGCCCGAGATCTTGTTTCAGAGGCAGCTCGCGGTTGTATGAATCTCTTTCAGCGATGGAGTGATCAATGGTCTAGTGCTTCAGGAGCAACTGGATTTGATGGCTCTGCTGAGCCCGAGGAAGAGACGCCTGAAGAATCTTCTGAAAGTGCATCTGGAAACAACAACGGATCTGGCAGCAATAGCGGATCGGGTAGCAGCAACGGATCTAGCAGCAATAGCGGATCTAGTAGCAACAATGAATCTGGCAGCAGCAGCGGATCTAGTAGCAACAATGAATCCACTAAGAAAGGTGTTGAACTTTCTCTAAATTCTTCTTCAGAATCTACATCCACAAAGTCAAAGAGGGGAGCTGCTACAAAGTCAAAAAAATAAATCTAGACAATTAGAATGGCGTGGCTAGGTATTCTGATCCTTGTCTTAATCACACTTTTTATCATAAGTCAACTGGTAGACTACAAACAGAAAATAGTCAAGAGTGGAGTTTGGAAAAATGGTGAAAAGGATCCTGTATTGTCAGTGAAAGACTACAATGAATCTGCAAGGGACTGCCCTCCTAAACGCGGCAAACGGATTGTCTGGGTCATGCATTCCTATGTTCCCAATGTGCGTGCTGGCTCTGAAATCACAGCAGAAGCACAAATTGATTACTTGAAGAGCAAGGGATGGGAAATTATTGTTCTTGTTCATCGTTGGTGTGTGCCTGAACATAAGGGTGTAAAGATCTATCCGATTCAAAAAGGCAAACTCCTTGCTAGCCCATATATCACACAAGTTCTCAAATCGGCTGATGTCTTGTGTGTCCAAAATTACAACGTTCAAGACTTTTTGTTTGCTGTAGAGCCCTTCCAGAAACCCGTTGTGGTTTTCTTGCACACACAAAATGACAATCGCGACATTCTAAATTTCCGTTTTGGTGTTCCCATCTATGTCGTCTACAATGTGAACTTCTTGAAGCTAGAATCAAACAACACCCATCCAAGCATTGTCATCCATCCCAAAGTGGACACAGCCCCTTTCAAGATCCCCAAGAAAGAAGCAAAGTATGTGACCCTTGTCAACTGCAATGAAAACAAAGGCGGTCCCCTCTTACCACAATTGGCAAAGGCGCTTCCTGATGTTCAGTTCTTGGGTGTCAAAGGAGGATATCACAAGCAGATTATTGAGTCAAGTCCTCCTCCTAATCTTAAATACATTGAGACTCAAGAGGATATGCGGAAAGTCTATGAAGAATCCAAAATTGTCATTATGCCAAGTAAATCAGAGACGTGGGGTCGTGTGGCTGTAGAAGCGATGGCCAGTGGAACACCTGTTATTGTAAGTCGCTCTCCAGGTCTCCTGGAATGTGTAGGAAAGGCTGAAAATAGCTGCGATCGCAATGATGTATCGTGTTGGGTTGAAAAGATTCAGGCACTTGTGAAGAGTCCTCAAGCCTACGCAGAGGCGTCTCAAAAGGCCTTGGATCGTGTGAATGAATTGGATACAGAAGATGAATATGCGCGTTTGGATACCTTCTTGGAAGATCTCAAAACCCGTCACACTGTGGTCTAAACTCTAAATAAGCATCTATGTATACAATGGACAAGAACAAAAGTGTTCGTGAAGCCCTTGGAGACGCGGGTATTCGCCTTGAGCGATACCAGAATGTTGGGAGCTTGGATATTTCTGGCTATTACAATAAGCTTCGTGACAAAAATCCAGTGCGCTATGAACACTTACAGTTTAGTCTAGAAAGCGTTTTTGAAGACCTTCCCAATGAACAGCAGCGCGAAGGTGCGTTCACAATTATTCAGTATCTTAACTCTTACCTCTGGACGGCGTGGTTTGATCTTCACTACCCCCTGAATATGCGAACAGTCATCAAAACGATTGATGATGCGTATACAACTATGTGCGAATATATGCCTCAAAATGCTCCTCCACTGCCTACTGACGAATCGTAGACTTGGCTTTGCCAGGTGACACCAAGGGTCTCTCAAATGCTAAAATCCGCAAGTTCCCAATCTCACGCGAATACACTTCATCTATAGGATCATAGATAACTTGAAGGGTATCTAAGATTTTTGGGATAGATTTGTGTTTAACTGCATAGGCATACGTGCCTGCTAGGGATTCAGGAACTCCTAGATTGTCCTTCACTTGGAAAATTTCTCTATGAACAGAATATCCCAAAAAGATCATATCCCAGTCATCATCAAGACCTTGAAGAGCAGTATTCCATTTCTTTACAAGATTTGGAAGAAGTTCAATGTCATCTTCAAAAATTAAATGTGCATCTTGAGGATTTATTGGGAGTGTTTTGAGATGCTCCAAAAGACTTCTATGGGACAAGAAGCAGGCAATTTCATTGGCCCGCTGTTTCTCTTTGTCTTTGGGAGCAAATTCAGGTCTGGACCAATTAGGAATACGAAGTTCCTCAATCTTCTTCTCGGATAGATCTTTTCCATCTACTGCTTTCCACCTCTGCACTGGTATCGGTGGGAGTTTCTTGAGTTCCTCTTCAATGTTTCTCTTGCGATCAGGAGAACGGTCAAGATTGATATACCAGATATCTTTGATGCCCAGTAAAGGGCTTCTTGTTGGTGGACCTGGCAATGCGAAAAATACAGCTATACATATTGCTATTAAAAATAGCAGGAGTATAACACCCTTCATTAACTTCTATTACGATTTATTTTCTTCGGCTTCTGCTCTCTTGAATTCAAGTTCTTGTGTTAAAAACTCAAGGGTCTTTAAAAGATATTTGGGATGGGGTTGATGACCTGTAGCATAAATGGACTGGAAGAATTCACTAAATTTTCCTAGCATATAGATCTGTCCATCTACAAAATCCACAGAATGAGGCTTCTTAGCCTCTAAGAACTTTACTCTATCCTTGTTGTCAAAAGTCAACATTGTGTGACCCGTAGTGAAATTTATCGCAAGGGGATCTGCTACGTAATTTCTCGCAAAAAAAGTCCAGTGATACATTTCATTTCCGCTCAAGTCGGTAGCAACAGACGAACTTGCCATTCTACAGATTCTATTTTTTTTTACGCAGTTTTCTCCTTTTTCGTAGAAGTTTTGTGCTTTGGGGAAGTTCTATAGTAATTCCAAGCGGAAAACCCAACAATGAGCACAAGCAGAAGAATGTAGTATCGTGTATTGGAGATCTTAGGACCATACATAATCCAATCAACAGTGGGTAGAACTTGTTCCTCAATGAAGGTTGTAATGGTTACATTCGCATAATCATAGAAGCGACGCGGAGCAGTTGCAACAGTGGTGACAACTACCTCTGTGCCTTCAACAACATACCAGAAGAAGTCATTAACTGTCTTGAGTGCTAGATAGAATGTCTCTAGGCTTGCAAGAATAATATTGTAAACGTTTTTGATAGCAATAAATCCCTGTTTGACAATATGAATGACAAGATGCAACACACGAATGACTTCTTGAATGGCACCTCCTACAATATGAAGGACCATCTCTTTTGCTGAATTTAGAACATCCAACGCACCTCCAATGACAAAGATAGCCACATCTGCTACGTTATTCCGTATGGCCACAGTATTATTCAATACACTCTCCAAAATCTTTTCAGCAACAATTGTAGGCTGGCGCAACCAATCTGTAATCATTGTATACAATTGTTTTGCCGCAAGTGCAAGAACTAGTCCAATAGGAATAGTCGTGATGAGATCAAACGGCATTATGACTGCTAAATGTCATTGCGGAAGGGAAAGTTTCAATTTTTTGGCACCCTGCCTTCCTAAAAGTTGAAGTTTTCTCGATAATTATCGAGAGAATTACAAGAATGAATCCGGTTCTAGAAGAGATTTTAGATACACAATTTGCCCTTCGTCAACGTCTAAGAAATCGGAAATACCATTTGAGCAAGTCTTCCATTCCTCTGGAGGAGGTAACAGAGGAACTTGAACCTGAGATTCGGCCCTTTCTACGAACCCTTGCTGCTGAACTTTGTAAACACCCAGATTCTATTCTGATAGAGAACTATACTCGCAATGAAAGGGCAAGAGATTATATACTTCTGGAACACAAAGACGTGCTTGAAAACGATGAGATTCTCCCCATTGATACTCGTTCCAAACCTGGACACAAGATCCTTGATCACTATATGAAACACATTTGGGATGTAAAAAATCACAAAGGTGTTTCAATGCGTTCTTTATTTACACAAGAGACTCTTGAAAAAGCTCTCTTTGCGAATCTACGAAATCATAGCACACCCTATCGTTCTGAGATTCGCCGTATGATTAGTATGTATGGAGGCCTTGGCAGTGTGACCAAATACAAAGCCATTACAACAAAGGCCCTTGTAAAATACTTTCAAGCCAAGACCGTTCTTGATCCTTGTGTTGGATGGGGTGGCAGGATGTTAGGAACCCTTGCAGCCTTTCCAGATACCACATATATAGGATTTGAACCTGATACGAACACCTTTTCAGCCTTGCAACAAATTCTAAAAGACGATGCCATTCCTGAGGCTGCTAGAAAACGGGCAACTGTTTTCCAAGAACCTGCTGAAGTAGGTCTTCAACGTATAGTTGGTCCCTTTGATATGATTCTTACAAGCCCTCCGTATTTCAATCTGGAAGTCTATACTTCGGGACAACAATCCATACAGGCCTACAAGACGTGGGAGGATTGGGTTTCCAAATGGCTCAAACCTGTAATTCTACGCTGTTTGTCTCTTTTGAAATCTGGCGGTGTAAGCTGTTGGAGTGTCAAGAACTTTCGTTCAGACAAACTGTATCCACTTGCAGATATCACAAAGAAGATTCATAAAGAAGCAGGATGGGAACTTGTAAAAACTGTGCGAGTGACTGGATCAGCACGGATGGGTGCCAAACGTATTCAAGATGGTAAAGAGGGACGAGAATCTGAAGAAGAGACCTTCTGTTTCCGTAAAGTTTAATCCACCTCCTCTACCTTGGGACCAGGCGCAGGACCCTGCGAGGGCTGGCCCATCATACCAGGCATCATTCCCTCAGCACCCGAAGGTCCTGACTCCGCATAGAGCTTCATCATCACAGGGCGGATCTTATTTTCATACTCCTTGAGCTTCTCCTTGTATTCCTCAGCGGAGCTACTGGGATTCGCCTGGAGCCACTCAAGACCCTCCTCAATAACCTTGAGTGCATCCTCGGCCTCGCTACCGAGCTTCTCCTTGACCTTGTCCTCCTTGAGAGAGTTGCGTGCATTGTAAAGATAGGACTCAAACTCATTGACAGCCTCCACACGCGCCATAACAGCCTTGTCCTCCTCCGCGTGCTTCTCAGCCTCCTTGACAAGGCGCTCCACCTCATCCTTGCTCAGGCGACCCTTGTCATTGGTAATGGTGATCTTATTAGACTTACCAGTGCTCTTCTCAGCAGCAGAAACATTGAGGATGCCATTTGCATCAATATCAAAGGTCACCTCAATCTGCGGGACACCACGGGGCATCGGCGGAATGCCCTCCAGCTGGAACTTGCCAAGCATATTGTTGTCACGCGTCAGGGGGCGCTCACCCTCATAGACCTGGATGAGAACACCAGGCTGATTGTCCGCATACGTGCTAAAGGTCTGGGACTTTTTGGTGGGGATCGTCGTATTGCGCTTGATAAGGGGCGTCATTACACCACCCGCAGTCTCAAGGCCCAGGGACAGGGGAGCCACATCCAGAAGAATGATATCATCCGTCTTGGATGAACCACCCGTGAGAATGTGTGCCTGAACCGCCGCACCATACGCTACCGCTTCATCCGGATTCACTGAATCGTTGAGCTTCTTGCCATTGAAATAGTCCTGGAGAAGCTGGCGGATCCGAGGAACACGCGTGCTACCACCCACCATCACAATCTCGTGGATCTCCTCCTTGCTGAGCTTCGCATCGCGGAGCAGCTGATCCAGGGGCGCAACCGTGCGACGGAAGACAGGCTCACAGAGCTGTTCAAACTTTGCGCGAGTGATTGTAAGCATAAGATCCTGTCCATCCATAAGGCTGTCCACCTCAAGAGACGTCTGAGTGGAAGAAGAAAGCACACGCTTGGCACGCTCACACGCTGTGCGGAGGCGGCGAAGTGCGCGGGGATTGCTAGACACATCCAGCTTGGTCTTCCGCTTGAACTCCTGAACACAGTAATCCACCATCAGATTGTCAAAGTCCTCACCACCAAGGTGGGTATCACCTGCAGTTGCCTTGACCTCAAACACACCATCATCCAGAGTCAGAATGCTCAGATCGTGCGTGCCACCACCGCAGTCAAAGATGAGAATGTTCTGTTCACCTGCTGCCTTACGATCAAGACCATACGCAAGTGCAGCAGCCGTGGGCTCATTAATAATACGCAGCACATTGAGACCCGCAATCGCACCTGCATCCTTGGTCGCCTGGCGCTGGCTATCGTTGAAATACGCAGGCACAGTGATGACCGCATCCTTAACATCGGTGCCAAGATAGGCCTCAGCAATATGCTTCATCTTGGTCAGCACAGCCGCAGAGATCTCCTCCGCAAGGAACTCCTTGCGCTCACCCTTCCACTCCACATCAATTGTGGGCTTGCCACCCTTGCCTTCCTTTACTGTAAAGGGCCAGTGCTTCATATCCGATTGCACGGTAGGGTCGGTAAACTTACGGCCAATCAGACGCTTTGCGTCAAAAACCGTGTTCTTAGGATTCGCTGCAGCCTGATTCTTAGCGGCATCACCTACGAGGCGCTCATCATCCGTGAAGGCCACATAGGAAGGCGTGGTGCGGTTGCCCTGGTCATTCGCAACAATCTCAACACGATCATTTTGCCAGACAGCTACGCACGAATAGGTCGTGCCAAGATCAATACCAATCGCAGGACCACGGGACTTGGAAGGGGCAGCAGACATTTCTAAACTGTTTGTGTGGCAGGTTTTTAGACCTTTTTGGGTGGCGCGTTTTCGGGCTTAGAAAGAAGATATTCTATACACTCTGTTAACACTTTCATATCGTTTCCACCTGCTATGAATGGAACACGTTTAAAAATACGATTCATAGCACTCTCAACTGTAGCATAGGTTTGATACGATGGTGGACGTGATAAGTGCAACATAAAATAGACTAAGATTGGCAAGGAACGCTGAAATCCATTGTTGCAGAAAAGAAGAACATTCCTTCCCTTTATAAGATGCCTATCATTCCGCATATTTCGTATCATATTTCCAAGTCGCTCATAGTCATCAATCGGCAACTTCTCATCATGTGAATCTCCATACGCGAGCAATGTGTAAGGAGTTGTTCCATTCTTTATGGTGTCACTTAGTTCCTTCTCTGAAGGAAGGATGGCTATAATATGTCCAATGTTATGAGCCCGTAAGGTTTGCTCTGTCAAGGGGATAAACTTGTCTGTTAAATACAGATTCCAATCAATCCAATAAAAAGAGCCAGTTGATAGGTCAATTGGGGTAAACTTTGTAACACCAGAATCAAAGAGAGGGCGATTCCAATTAATCCTATGAAAGGAAACAGTGGATAGGTCGATTGGGGTAAACCTCGCAAAACCAGAATCAAATAAAGGACGCCAAGCAAGGGACATTTTAGTTTCTACCTAGCGTGGCCGGAAAATTTAACCGCCAAGGAACGCGGATTCCCGGGTGGTTAAAGTTCTTGCCAGGAGGTAGAACCATACAATGTCTACTGCGCCCCTTGAAGCCTCGTCCCAGCTCTCGTTGAATGCTGCTCCTCTTAATGACGCCTATAGTGTAACACCACCGACTACCTCTGAACCTACAGATTTGACACCCTCCCTGGCCTTTGGTGCAATTGAAACAACTCCTGTCTTTGATGAAAAAGGCAAGATCGTTGGAACAGTTCCAGCGGGCCAAACACCTGAATGGCAGTGCGTTGCGTGCCTCAAAGGATTTTCTACAAAGCATTCACTCGCAAGACACAAAATACGTCATCCTCTTTGTAGAGAATGGGAACAGAAGGGTCTAGAAACGAAACACGTTTTTGGAGAGTCTGTCTATGTCTGGGCCACACGGACAGTAGATGAGGCCCTAGCATCTAATGAAGATGGCATTCGTTGCAAATTCTGTAATACACAATTTGCTAACATTGGAAATCTCCATAAACATTTTGGCAACGCAGTAGCCTGTAATCGTATGGGCTATTTAGCTGTTACAGATGCGTTTGACAAATTTGAGATCAATGAACAAGATTAATGCTTTCTGGATTTGTGGGCTCTACGCATCTTTCTACGACGTGTCGCACGGCTACGCCGTTTGCGACGACCACCCATTGCCGGTTCATTCATCATGTCTTTTAAGAACTTCAATATTTCAAGTGCTTGATCAAGCCGTTCTCTGTGATAGGCCCTTCTCCCTGCGCTCACACGTGGATTGTCTTCATCATACTCCACTCGTTCCTCCCAACGGTCATATTCACTTTCAGCGCGCTGAATGGCTGTTTCTTCAGCCTCATTCTCAGCTGTCACATCAGCACCTGCCTGAATGAGTAATTGAACACATCCCAAGCACCCTGAACCAATCGCCATATGAAGGGGTGTTTGATGTCCAATAAGACTCATTGTCTTTGCATCTAGGGTGGCTTTTGCTCCGTGTTTTAATAAAAGCTCTATCATTTGTTCATTTCCATTGAAGGCAGCAATGTGAAGGGGTGTCATAATAGAACCTGCTCCAACAGTTACATCCGCTTTGCAGTTTAACAAAATATTCACAATTTTATAATTGCTCATATACACCGCCAAATGAAGAGCCGTTTCACCGTTCTCCATAGGTCTATTCAAATCCGCACCTAGGTTACACAGCTCTTCCACAATTGCTGGTTGATTGTTCCGAACCGCAAGAATGAGGGGTGTCTCACCCTCCAAAGTCATTTCAAGATCAGCTCCAAGATTTTTGAGATTTCGCAAGAGTTTTACATCTCCGTGAATAGCCGCATAGTGAATCCGTGCACGGCCACTATTGTTTTGATTGCCCTGCTGAGCATACCGTTGTTTAGCATTGGCCATTCCCAGCAAATAATTCGTCCGTGCTGCCTTGCTTATAGAACGAGCACCGGGTCCGAGGTTCTGCATATATCCACTGGCTCCAAGAACTCCTAATACATTTTCAAGTCCTGTTTTTGGTGGTTGACCAGCCATCTATAAAAAATGCGTTTTTTATTTTAGTATGGGCTACTTCTCATACAATTTACACTACAAGAGGGGCGGGCTTTGAGCGACGGAGAAGTTCACCCAGCTTCTCAGGATTCATCGTGTTGACATAATGAATGACAACAGGCATCTTGAGGGTAACCTTCTTTGGACGTAGGGAATTCAGATAAATTCCGTGAAGTTCATACACTGGAGTCCGATAGACTACAGGAATGTCCATAAAGGTCTTTGACTTCTCCTTGTGATGCGCACAGTATTCCTTGTAGATCTCAGCAGTGAGTTCACGGACACGTAGCTCAAGATCTGCAAATGCCTGAGCTTCTTCAGGCCAATTCTGAGTATACAGGCGGATCATATTCTGAAGGCGGAGCCGAGTGAAGCGATCTTCAATACCTGATTCCTTACCACGAATCTCACGGAGAATCTTATAACTCAGAGTTCGGAGTCGCCACCGTTCGCCATTTGACCCCCGGAATACAAGTCCCTGCCAGTATGGCTCAGCAGCTTGCGCCATTGAGTCAAGGCGAGTTGCGGCAGCTTCACCAGGCTGGAGAGGAGGATAGGATTTGACCGCCCAACTCTGAAGTGCCTCTGGAAACGCAGTTGTAATCTCTACATTTCCAGACGCATCCACTTTGCCAAGATGAATAAGCGTCAGACAGGGCTTCTGGATTCGCTGAACAACACGATGCTCAGGGTGCTGAAGCACAAAGCTAGCAAAGGTCATTCCAGAATCATTGAAGATCCTTACAAGCTCTTCCTTGCTACAACCACGCTCCTGAAGTGCATCTTGAATCATTTCCGCAA